>CETN01011033.1_pt1 | contig 87731 bp, 80 predicted proteins | sample 531301 | NCBI WGS metagenome assembly CETN01 (sample SAMEA2622656, study PRJEB7988) | marine metagenome | isolation source: saline water (ENVO:00002010), including
GATCAACTGGCCGGCCTGAGTGGCGGCGCTGGCGGTGGTGATAACCCGTTGCAGCCGTTGCTTGACCAACTGCAAGGCACCGGTGGTGGCGACAACCCGCTGCAACCGCTGCTTGATCAACTGCAAGGCTTGGGTGGCGGTGCTGGCGCTGGTGGTGAAAACCCCCTCGCTCCTTACGTTCTCCAGCTGACAAAAACGGTTGATGACCTGCTTGCTGATGTGGCGGGTGAAGATGGTACTGTCGATGCGGTTACCGATGTCGTTGATACGCTGGTTACCGACCCTGCTGGCATACAGGCCAGTGTCACAGTCATTCCCGCATCACTGCAGTACGCCTTGGGTCGTCTGCAAGACAATCTGATGGGCTTTGCTCCTGCCTCTGGGGGTGACAATCCGCTGCAACCTCTGCTGGATCAGCTGACTGGCTTGGGTGACATGGCGGGCGGTGGTGCCGGTGGCGATAACCCGCTTCAGCCGCTGTTGGACCAACTGCAAGGTGCCGGTGGTGACAACCCACTGCAACCTTTGATTGATCAGTTCCAGAATGCCGGTTCAGGCGGTATGGAAGGTGACAACCCTCTGCAACCGGTTCTGGATATGCTGACTGGAGCGGGAGAGGGTGGTGATGCTGGTGATACCCCGGCCGCACCGTTCTCCTTTGCGTTCTCTTTCGAGTCTGACGCATTTTCGGTCTCGTACAGCTTTGACGGCCAACAGCCGGAGTTCAGCGTACCCACTCCCTGAGTGAGTTTGCTGTAAGAGTAAGCGCTCAAAAGCCAGCCCCCAGGGGCTGGCTTTTTTACTTTCATGTTGTGACACGCTGTATAACAATACTCGCCATTAGCGAGAGTTTTCTTTTAACAGGCGTTAACCCTTGAATAACCGGCTACTGACATATCTGCTGTTGGTCCTGATGGTGGCATCCGTCAGGGCGCATGCGCAGCTGATCTCTGTCGATGTGCTGGGGGTTGGCGTCGATACCAATATCCCAGGTGCGGCCACCGGCGGTGATGATGATTTGTCGGCGCTGTCACTGGATGCCCTGAACGACGATAGTATTTTTGGCAGCGGCCTCTCGGGGCAGGACATCCTGTTGCTGGGGGCTCCTGCTGAACCCTTGGGAAATGCGCCGGGCTCTGACAGCGCACTGGCGCCGTTGCTCAACAATATCGGCGGCGATAGTCCGGTTATCGAGTTCCTACAGGAGACGGCGGGCGGAGAAGATATCACGCCAGAAATCCTCACTATCGACCTTTCCGGCGAAGATGAGAGTGGACTGTCAGCGGACGCGTCGTCGGATCGGCTCGGGGAACAGGGGCAGCGCGAGTCTGCTCAAATGCAAGCGAGTACCGCCCGACAGTGCGAGGATGCTGATGGCGACAGTGTTTGTGATGACGTAGATAGCTGTCTGCATTCGCCCAAGGGCGCGGTAGTGTTGCCCAGTGGCTGCCATTTTGATGGTCGTCAGGCGCTGGAGTTAAGAGGGGTCAGCTTTGCGACGGGTACCGCCTTGCTGGATACTGCCTCTGGCGCGGTTTTGCGCCAGGCTGCCAGAATTCTCAAATCTGCTGCCAATGTTCCTTTGAGTATCGAAGTCGCCGGTTATACCGATGATCGGGGTGATGAAGAGAGTAATATGCGGCTCTCTGTTGAGCGTGCCCTTGCCGTCATTGATTTCCTGATTGCTGAGGGTGTGGCTGCAGAGCGTTTACATGCGGTTGGTTACGGTGAAAGCCGACCGAAGGAGTCCCTTTTTGGACTCAGTGGCGCCGCGTTAGATGCGGCAAGAGCAAAAAATAGGCGCGTAGAACTGCGCGCGATTCCCGCAGGCGGGAAATAACAAGGTTCACAGGCAGAATAACTATGGCTATTGATTTACCACCAGTGATCCCTCCTCAGGCATGGACTGCTGAGCGTGTAGAGCACGCCGCAGCCAAGCTCCCTGTGGCGATGTACGAGGTAGGTGGCTACTCCCTTCATATCACTGGTAATCGCCATTTGAGTGCTGACCAGCTCGACCTGCTGATGCGTAATGCGAAGACCCCGGCACAGGCGATAAATGCCATTAATCAGGCTTACTATCAGTTGGGGCACCTGCTGACTACGGTTTATTTTGCGCAGCGTGGCGATGTGATTTATGCCCATGTCGTACATGGCCGCTTGGCGGATGTAAAAGCGCCTGATTCGATTCGGGGATATTTTAGCGGCTTGATCGGCGATGACGACCTGCGTCGCCGCGAATTCGATGCTCAGAGAGTATTGGCGAATTTGAAAAGCGATAGAGCGGGTATGGACTACAGCGTGAGTTATCAGGTGGGTAAAGACCCGAGCGCGCTGACGCTGGTGTTCAACGAGCAATCGCAGCAGGATTATGATCCGACCGAGTTCAGTTTTGCGGCGAATAACTACGGTAACCGGTTTTTAGGGCGTTATTTTGCCGGTGGCTCTGTGACACATAATTTTCGTAATGGTTTGGAGGCGCAATTTTCCTACGATCGCGCGTTGACAGAGTTTGGTGAGGTCAATGGTGGTGATTTTTACGATGGGTATACGTTTCGCCTGAATAGCCCCAGCCCATGGGGGCTGTATGGGTTTGAGGCGCGACGCGTGGATTATGCCCGTTTTGTCGATGCCCGTGTTCAGAGTCCAGACGATCCGCTGTTTACACTGGATGCCTGCGCGCTGCAGGCATTGTGTTCGATTCTCGGGATTGATGACGGCCTGATTGTTGTTGGCGGCGGGACGAGCATTGAGGATCGACGGCTGGCCCTTGAGGCAGAGACGACGGTACTTGCGCTAACGGGTGAGCAGGTGCTTCTCAGTGATGCGCTTTATCGCCTGACATTTACGCAGCGACTCGAAGATGTTGATTCCCGTATTGATGTAAAGCGTGGGCAAAACTTGCTTGATGAGCCGCAGCAGAGTCTCGAGTTGGGACTGAAATACAATCAGCTCATGCGCTTGTGGGGCCTGCCCAGCAAACTGGCGGTGCAGGGGTTCGTTGATCTGGGCTTTAAGTCCGATTCCGGTACCTTGGGTACGGACGATACTGAGGGCGCGGTCAACTTGGGCCGGCGCAGCAGTGAATTCACGATCTTTAAGCCCCGCTTGTCGTTCCAGACGTCACTGACAGAGCGCGTCGAACTCACGCTCAGTTACAGCGGCCAGTACTCTGACAATACCCAGCTTCCCCTTCAGCAGCAGTATTTTCTCGGCGGTAATAATGGCTTGAGTGCCTATATGCCTGGTGTGCTGGTGGGTGACTCCGGACACTACGCCAAGGCCACGTTGGCGGCTGTCGAATTACCTATTGCAGGTCTGCGTTTCACACCAGCGTTTTATGTTGAGCGCGGAGAAGCCTGGTTTGAGAATGCCAGCGGAGCCGACGGCGATACGCGAATGCTCAGCGATATCGGCGTGTCTTTTCGGTTCAGCTATCAAGAGCTGATGGAGACGGAATTGGTAATCGCGCGACCGCTATCGGATCAGAATATTGATGAGGAAGTGCGTGAGGCTGCTGAGGCCGATTTCTTCTGGCGATTGAGGGTTAACTTCTAGCTGGGGCAAAGCTGGCTCGCGATTTGTGGAGAATGTCAGCGGCGTGGAAAGGTAAGTCGCACCCGGCCGCCGGGCGCCTGTTCTCGGCTGACGAGTTCAAGCCCGATATCGCAGCTATCCGCGATATCGCGGACAATCGCTAATCCCAGCCCCTGGCCTTGACCATATTGATCTCCCCGTCGTCCGCGATCCAACAGAGCTTCCACTTCACTGGGCTGCAATCCTGCGCCATCATCATCAATACATAGTTGCAGTGCTTCTGTGCCTGGTGCTGATGATGTCGAGAGCGTGACGCGTTTTTGACAAGCTTTGCAGGCGTTATCTAACAGGTTGCCAAGTAGCTCGAGCAAGTCGTCTTCGTCGACGGCAACGCTGGGGTTGCCGTCGATATGCAGGTGAATCTCAAGGTTTTTGCTGTGATAGACCTTCATTAGTGTATTACGGAGACGCTCAAGCGCCGGCAGCAAGGGTATTTGAGGCCCCAGTTTTCCCGCGCTTCCACTGACTGCTCGACGTAGTTGGTGCCGAATAATATCGTCCATGCGGCTCAATTGCTCCCGTCGACTTTCGTCATCCAGCTGATTGTTCTGAAGCACGGCCAGTGGCGTTTTCAGACTGTGAGCGAGGTCGCCCAGGGTATTGCGATACCGCTCCCGTTGTCGCCGTTCTTTCTCGAGTAACTGGTTAAGGTTCTGCGTAATCCCGCTAAGTTCTTCAGGGTAGTCGTCGCTGAGTTGATGAGTATCGCCTTTTTCCAGATGTCGCAGCTCTCTGGCCAGTTTCCGAAGGGGTTTTAAGCCCCAGAATTGCAGCCCGGTTACCAGCGCAAGAGACAGCAGCGCAACCATGCTCAGCCACAGTGCGAGTTGGCGGCGGAACTGCCTCAGTTCATTCAACATGCCTTGCTTACTGGCGTAAATCGAAAACCGGATGGGAATATCGCGGCCATTATCGGTTTCCCACAGGGCGTAATAGCGGTAGTAGAGGAAGGCGCGCTGATCAATGATGGACTCGCCGAACAAATCTTGTCCGAAGCGTTGTCCTTTTTCTGTTGAGGGAATACCCGGCAGTTGAAGGGTGTCTGCGCTCAGGGATTGCCAGTAAAGTGCGCCATCCAAGCCCTGAATATCAGCATACAGTCCCGACCGGAATTGCCAGAATCTCGGCTCTTTCAAGCGGTCGCTGGTATCGAAACGGTCACCACTCCATTCAACCGCGCCAAGCAGGGAAAAGAACTGTGTTTTTAGCCGGTTTTCTTCCGCCTTGATCAGACTGCTGTGATAGGCGCGGTCGATAGCTAGCCCCGTCAGGCCGAGAAGTACCGGCATGCTCAAACTCATGGCCAGCAGGAGCCGGCGGCTGATAGAGCTGCGCCGCGTGGGGCGTTCAGGCATGGGTTTCCTTCAGCTCAAAACGGTAGCCGCGGCCGCGCAGGGTTGTGATCGGCTTGAGGCTGCCATCGGGGTCGAGTTTTTTGCGCAAACGAGCAATAAAGACCTCGATAACATTGCTGTCTCGATCGAAGTCCTGATCGTACAGGTGCTCGGTAAGGTCCGACTTCGATACTACCTGACCACTCCGCATGACGAGGTATTCAAGCGCATTGTATTCAAATGTGGTTAATTCCAGTGCTCGCTGGTCGACGCTGACAGATTTCGCGGCGGTGTCGATAACGACGGGGCCGAACGCCAGCTGAGGGCTGGCGAATCCCGCTGAGCGCCTGATCAAGGCATTGGCGCGGGCAAGGACTTCTTCGATTTGAAAGGGTTTCGCTACATAATCGTCAGCGCCGGATTCCAAGCCTTTGACTTTATCCTGCCAGCTGTCGCGAGCGGTGAGGACCAGTACCGGGAATTTGATACCTTGTTGGCGCCACTGACTGATCACGCTAATGCCGTCCCGCTTGGGTAGGCCGATATCGACAACCGCAAGGTCATAGGGCGTTTCTTCCCCGAGGTAGGCGGCTTCCTCTCCGTCTGAACTGGCGTCACAGGCAAACCCAGCTTCGGTGAAATACTTCAAGAGTTGCGCCTGCAGGAGTGGTTCGTCTTCCACGATGAGTACACGCATGCTTGCTACCTATTTGCCGTCAATAATGACGTTTTTTATTTTTCCATCGTCTTGGAGAATACGCACTTTGTAGGCATTACCGATCTTCTTCGCGCCCACAGCACGGCCGCCATAGCGGCGTTCGGCAATGGCGATGGCGTCCCGGGCTGTCAACTGAGGCTGCAGGCGCTGATGTTCCAGCTGGCCGTTTAGAGAGGGCGAGCCCAGAGCACCATTGCCTCTGGGCAGGTTGATGCCGCCGCGGTCGAGCAAACCTGCGGCAAAGCTCGTGGCCGGCGCTGTGCCGATGCCAAATATCAATGCGGCGAATAAAAAATAACGGGCCATATTCCACACTTTGCTGGTTGGGCGTTTGAGGTCGGTAGGCTATGTGTCCTGTGCCAAGCTTAACCCAGTAACGTAGCGAATTTCAGCTCCTGCCTGTATTTCACAGTGATCTGACCGTACTTGCAGTTTGGATAGCTTCGGCTTAACTTTCGCTGAACCCAGATTCAAGTCACAGAATAAAAAGGAAGATGACGGTGAAGCTTTACACCTATGATCCTGCACCCAATCCGCGCCGTGTCGCGCTGCTACTTAAATACAAAGGTGTTGAATTAGACGCAGAGCAGGTGGACCTTACGAAAGGTCAGCAAATGAGCGCGGAGTTCTCAGCAATTAATCCGCAGTGGACGGTGCCCGCGTTGCAGCTGGATAACGGCGAGGTGCTGAGCGACGTGATCGCTATTTGCTATTACCTCGATTCCCTGTATCCCGAAAAGTCGGTTTTTGGCAAGGATGCATTGGAATGTGCAAAAGTCATTGCCTTTTGTCAGCGGCTGTATGTGGACGGCTTGGCTGCCGTGGCTGAAGTCCTGCGTAACGGGAATCCGGTATTCAAAGATCGCGCGTTACCCGGCGCGCTGAATGTGCCTCAAATCCCTGAGCTGGTTGACCGAGGGCACCTGCGTTTGGACGCGTTCTATCAATCGATGAACGAGGTTGTTTCCGGACGGGAATTCGTCGTCGGAGAGCAACTGAGTCAGGCAGATATTGACCTCTATGTCGTGCTGGGTTTCTGCGGCTGGGTAAAACGTAGCATTCCGGAAGATTGCGAAGCGCTGGTTCAATGGTTTGCCGACATGAAAAAGCGCTTCGGTGAGTGACAGGGCCTAGCGCAGCCAGTACACATTCACTCTAGTGTTCAACGATGGGCGGTGGCCACATCGCGGTCCGTGTTGGTGGTAACGCGTTCCTGCTTGCAGGCGGTGGCGATAATCGCGGTGATAATTGCTGCGATACCGCTGGTCGCGCAGGCCATCGCGATAGCCTTGTCGATACGCCCACGACGAGGCGTGTCGGTCGTGATAGCCATGATACGAGTGTGTGCTGTGACGCATTTGGTAGCTTTGTGGCACAGGTCTGGGGTCAGCCAATGCCAGAGCAGGCAGTCCCAGGATCAGCAGGCCGGTCATGATTCTTGCAAACATGGGATTCCCTCCTGTTAGCATTTCGAGCTCAGTATACCGCCGATAGCGTTAACCCAGGCTGAATCTGCCATATGGGTGATGTTACCCGCTCGCTGCCTCTTTAGAATCTTCGCTAATATAATAATGATAAGGAGCAGGATATGTCGGTGATAGGAGCCCATGTGAGGGCCACTGGCGCGTTAATCTTTGCGTGTGCGGTTGGATGCTTGTTTTCGCCGACGCTGCTTGCCAGTGACGATACTTGCCCCGAATGGACCGATGAGCGCCAACTCTTCTTTGGCGATTTACATGTACACACAAAGTACTCACTCGATGCGAGTACACAGGGAACGCGAACGGGGCCGGCTGATGCGTACCGCTTTGCTCGTGGAGAGAGCATTCCTCTGCAGCCCTGGCTGGAGAATGGCGAGGCGCTGCGTCAGCTGAAACTTGAGCGGCCACTGGATTTTGCGGCGGTGACCGATCATGCAGAGCTGCTGGGAGAACGTGAAATCTGCAACAGCCCGGATGACGAGGGCTATGGAAGCTGGCAGTGCAAGTTGTATCGTCACTGGCCCAGAGGGGCTTTTTTCCTGTTCAATACGCAAGCGGCCAGAGCCGTTCGCATGGGTTTTTGCGGCGAGGACGGGGAGTATTGTCGTCAGGCCGCGATGCGTCCCTGGCAAGATATCCAATTATCAGCTGAAGCCGCGAATGACCGTTGTGCATTCACCAGCTTTGTCGCTTACGAGTGGACTGGGGCGGCTGAAAACCTCGCTAACCTGCATCGCAACATCATCTTCCGTAACGCGCAGGTGCCGCGCTTGCCTTTTTCCTTTATCGATGCGCCTTCTGCACCGGCCTTGTGGGACGGGCTTGATGCGCGCTGCGGTCTCGGCACGGATTTGCCCGCCTGCCAGGCACTGGTTATTCCTCATAACAGCAACCTCAGTGATGGCTATATGTTCGTGCTGGATGAGGTCAATACTGAGTTGGGCACTCGTCGGGCGGAGCAACGCTCACGGCTAGAGCGTCTTGTTGAAATCATGCAGCACAAAGGCGCCTCAGAATGTTTTTTTGATCCGCTCAATACGCAGGATGAGCTGTGCGCCTTTGAGCAATTGCCTTACGGCAGCTTTCGTAGCAAGTTTGTCGGCAAAATTTCCAGCCGATTGAGTGAACCCGTGCAGAGCGATGCGGGATTCCTGCGAGACGTGCTGAGCGATGGCCTGGCCTATGCACAACAAGACAAGGAAAATACAAACCCCTACACCCTCGGTGTTATCGCAAGTACCGATACACACATCTCCGCGCCCGGCGCCGTGAGCGAGGATGATTTTCCGGGGCATGGCGGCGCCGGCCAACCGGCAGGTCAGGAATTACCCCCCGGATTGCCCGACGACCTGGAGTTTAATCCTGGCGGCTTGGCGGCAGTCTGGGCGGAGGAAAACAGCAGGGAGTCGATTTTCGCTGCGCTTGAGCGGCGCGAGGTCTACGCCACCAGCGGGCCCCGTATTGGACTGCGGGTTTTTGCGGGAGCCGACATGCCACAGAACCTGTGTGAGTCAGACGAATTTGCGCGGCAGGCTGATCAGCACGGCGTACCGATGGGCAGTGAATTAACGTTGGAAAAGGACGGGGCTCCGGTTTTTGCGATACTTGCTGCGATGGATGTCGGGACCGCGAATTCGCCAGGGCTGCCACTGCAAAAAGTGCAGTTAATTAAAGGGCAGATTGGCGCGGACGGGCAGCGCAAGGAATCCGTCGTGGATATTGTCGATTCTGGTGTTGAGGCATCTGTCGATCCGCTCAGCTGCCAGATTGCGGGTAGCGGCGCTGCGCAGCTCTGCCAGGTGTGGCGTGATCCCGACTACGATCCGCAAAGCCGCAGCTACTATTATGCCCGTGTCTTGGAGGTACCTCGTTGTCGCTGGAGCCAGCAGATCTGCGTGGCGCAGGGGGTGGATTGCAGCAAGCCTGAGACAATTCAGGCGGGCTATGAGGACTGCTGTCGCGCGGATCACCGACCGATTATTCAAGAGCGGGCATGGAGCTCTCCGATTTGGGTGCATCAGGCAAAAGAGGGGGCTGAGTGAGGCGGGGGCTTTGGCGGCTGGCGATTTTTTCTGGTTTGGCAATATTGCTGGCAGCGGGCGTGACTCGCTGGGAAACCTACCAATATCGTGTGCTGGACTGCCCGTCGTCGGCCAGTGTGGCGGAGCGTGCTCGTCAGTGGCGAGCCCTGTATCCGTCGCAGCCGGTGGACCTTTACGGCGTGCAGCAAAGCCTGATGGACGAGGACATGTTGCTGAAAGAAGCGTTGCTGCTAGGTATTCACAGGGAGGACGTGGTGATTCAGCAACGCCTCAATCGGGACATGAGCTTCCTGAAGCTGGATGGCCAGGGGCTGGAAAAGGATAGTCCATTGCTTGAGGCGCTTATTCTGGGTGATGTGGTCATCCGCCGGCGCTTACTGCAACGCATGGAGGCCATGATGACGGCGACAGCGCCTAAGGTTTCGTCTGCTGCGATTCAAAATGAGGCTTGGCGGGTCGATTTTCAGCAGTATTTGTTCCGGGAGAGGTCGACCGCCGAGCAGGCGCTCGCCAACGGCGAGTACAGTGAAGCCATACCCTTCCTCCACGGTGGCGCGCTGATGGGACTGGATCAAGCCAGGGTAGATGCCCTGTTTGGAGACCGTACCGATATGACACTGCCGTCTCTACCTTTGAGGCAGTGGTTTGGGCCGGTTCAGTCGCCCTATGGTTGGCATGTGTTGCGGGTGGTCGATCGTCGTAAGGAGCTGATCAAGGTGCCATCGCCACCGTCAGAAATGTCGGCGTCAGCCCTGACGCGATTGCGGGATAAATACCGGAACCTCTGTCATGCCACGTAGTTCCGTGTTGTCGCTTCTGTTGCTACTCAGTCTGCTGTGTACCCCGGCACATGCCCATAAGCTGGCGCCAGCCCTGTTGGAGCTGAGGAGCCTGCCCTCGGGCACTATTGCGGTCAATTGGCGCTTGCCTGCGGATGGCAGTGCAGCGCTGGCGCTGAGCTTCTCGGCGGACTGCCGACGTTTGGGCGAAGGGCCGCCAACGCGTCAGGGCACGGCATTGGAATGGCAGTTTCATGTCCAGTGTGGCAGCCAACCGGAAGTGCGAGTGGAGGGCCTCAGCCCCTCACAAAGTGCGGTATTGCTGAGGTGGTGGCCGGAGGAGGGCGATGAGCAGCAGCTGCTGTTAAATAGCGATGAACCGGGATATGTACTCGAGAACAAAGATCAGAAGCCTCATGGCGTTGCCCAATACCTGCAGTGGGGGATTAGCCACATTCTCATCGGTTTTGATCATCTGCTTTTCGTATTGGGGCTGTTTCTGATCTCCGAGCACTGGCGGCAGCGATTGCTTTGGGTCACCGCGTTTACCCTTGGACATAGCCTGACATTGATAGCCGCCAGCACGGGGCTGGTATCGTTCGACACGGGTCTGGTGGAAGTCGCGATCGCCGCTTCGATACTGGTACTCGCACTGGGTATCAACACCAGGCCCAGCGATGTGACGCGTTCTGGATTTGCTTTATTGGTGTTGGGATTTGGCCTGCTGCATGGCCTCGGTTTCGCGTCTGTATTAGGGGAGCTGGGCTTGCCGCTGGGACAACAGCTGACCGCTCTGCTGCTGTTTAATCTTGGCGTGGAAGTGGGGCAGTTGCTGTTTATCGCCATGTTGGCGCTGGTGTTTGGTCTGATCGCCCGGATTCCGGTCAACGGTGGCGAGACGCCGCTGTTTGCGGCGCGTTTGCTGTCGATTTACACGATGGGCGGTTGCGCGATGTATTGGATGGTCTCCCGCGCAGCCACTAGCCTGTGGTAGAGAAGAGTACGCTTACTGGTTCTCGGCTGTTTGCTTCGGCGGTGCGGGATAGCGCTTCATCGGAATCAGCGGGTGAAAGCCCAGCTCGATACCTTCTTCGATATTGCGGCTGTTGCTCAGTATTTTTGTCCGGCGCACGAAGCTGCGCTGGGATTTCCGAGAATTGATTGCATGCAGGGTGTCCAGGCCTCCGCGGCTGGAGAACAGAGGTTGCCCTTCGCTGCTGTAGATCGTGACTGCGAGGCTGGCCCCTTTGATAATCTGCGTCCAGTTGAAATCAGAGGGCACACTGGCGGTGGCGCCCTCGGTGGCCGGCTCTCGGGTGACGCCGTACCAACGGGCGTAATGTTTCATCCCTGCGCTGTGCTGAATATCGTGCACCATAAGGTCAGTAAACAGCACGGCGTCGATCTCTTTGTGTTCCTGCAGGCTTTTGAACGTAGCGCCCATCACATTTTGCCAGCCCACTTGATCAACCTTGCCGGTAGTCGGGTCGTAGAAATCGCCGAAGTTCAGCAATGCCTGCTGCCAAGCGTTATTGAAGATATGCTGCGGCACAATCTGGTAGCCATTGGCGGTCAGATAATCCTGAACCATGCCGTCGATTTTCCCCTCGCTGTCCCTTAACATGGAGCGCGTTGGCTCACCGCTGACATTAACGCTGGCTATGATGATTTTCTTGATAGGCTTTTTGGCCAGAGACTCTTTGGCGATGAAGTAGTCATATACCGTTGGGTTGTAACTCACCGAGCTACAGGCGCTGGTGATGACGGCCATCAGTGCGGTAACAATCAGAAGCGTTTTTTTCACAGCGGTACCTATTTATTCGGATGCGCAGGCATTCTAACAACCGGGGTAGAACATGAGAAGTGAACTGGGAGCAGGCGCGGTATGCCTGAACAGTGAGACGAGAGGTAGTGGTGAGCCGGTAGTATTACTGCACGGACTGTTTGGCTCAGCCAGCAATCTGCTCTCATTGGGACGCAGTCTGGAAGCGCACTATCAGGTAGTGCGTATGGACTTGCGCAACCACGGAAAATCTCCCCACTGCGACTACATGGATATCCCGTCGATGGCCAAAGACGTAGCGTTGACCATGGATGAGCTTGGCATCGCGTCGGCCTCGGTTCTGGGCCACTCCTTGGGCGGAAAGGTCGCAATGGAGCTGGCAGCAACGCAGGCCGACCGTGTCAGTAAGCTGATTGTCGCGGATATCGCTCCGGTGAGTTACGGCCGAGGCCACGACGCTATTATTACGGCGCTGCTGGCGATGGATTTGCGTGCCTTGCGCAACCGCGAACAGGCCGACCAACTTTTGCAGGATGCTGTGCCGGAGTTAGGTATTCGTCAGTTTTTGCTCAAGAACCTGATGCGCGATGGTGACCATTGGGCATGGCGGATGAATCTGCCAGTGATTGCCGATTGCTATGACCTGCTGCGGGCAGCACCCGATACAGGGGTATACAAGGCGCCAGCGCTGTTCATTCGCGGGGAATTATCTCGCTATATCAAAGACGAAAATCGGGTGGGAATTCAACGTCAGTTCCCGGATAGTCGCTTGGAAACCATCGCCGGTACTGGGCACTGGCTTCATGTAGAGAGACCTGCGGAGTTCAACGCTCTGGTGGCTGGCTTTCTGGCGAGCGGCAATGATTGACGCGATTACCGCCAGTCTCTACGCGCAGCAGCCCACAGAGACGCTCTACCATTACACCTCGCTGGGGGGCGTGCTGGGTATTGTCGGCAGTGGTGTGTTGTGGGCCAGTGATATCCGCTATATGAATGACTCGGCAGAACTGAGGCATACGGCAGATTTGGTAAAGCGCGATGTCGAACAGCGCATTGCGGCTGGGCACCCTCACCCCGGGTTGCTGAATGCCTTTCTCGACTGGGTGCAGCACCGAATTACTAACGGCCATATTCTCTTTGGCGCCTCCTTCCGTTCTCACGGCAACTTGCTCAGTCAGTGGCGGGGCTACAGTTCAGTGGGGAAGGGAGCCAGCCTTGGGTTTAATGCCGAGGCCATCAAGAGCTGCGCTGCGGCGCAACACTTTAAGTTGGGCCGTTGTGTGTATGAGGCGGTGGAGCAGCAGCGGCTGATTGCGCAGATTATCGACGCAGTGGAGTTGCTGGCAGAGCCGCAACCGGAAGGCAGTGCCAGTGATCAGCGGGAGCAATGGTTTCAGCGCTTTCAACACCTGGAAACGGATCTGCTGCGCATCGCAGCGATTCTCAAACATCCCTCATTTGAGGAAGAGCAGGAGTGGCGGCTGGTATCGCCGGTGATTTCCGACTACCTGGGGGCCAAGGTGTATTTTCGGGAGGGGAGGAGCATGCTGGTCCCCTTTATGAAGTTTTCATTGGCGGAGCAGGGCGAATCCATGCTGTTGGATCACGTATACCTTGGGCCGACACCCAATATCAGCTTGTCGATGAACTCTTTAAAAATGTGCCTCAGCAAGCACGGCATTCAACCGACGCAGGGCATCGACTATTGTCAGATACCCTATCGACAGCGTTGATCATTTTCCCGACAAGATAAAGTCTGCACAGCGCTCACCAATTAATACGGCCGTTGCATTGGTGTTGCCGGAAATAATGGTCGGCATCACCGACGCATCCGCAACCCGCAGCCCCTCGAGGCCGTGGACTTTCAGGTGCTGGTCGACGACGGCCATCTCATCGTCACCCATTTTACAGGTGCCCACAGGATGGTAGACGGACTCACCGGTGTTGCGGACAAATTCCAGAATGTCTTCGTCGCTCTGAACATCGGCGCCGGGAATCAGCTCTTCGCGGCGCCAGGGCTCCAAAACAGGGGCCTCAAAGATTGCCCGCGTCTTGCGCACTGCCGCAATGATAGCGCGACGGTCTTCCTCTTCTGCCAGGTAGTTATGTACAAATGCAGGGGCCTCACGTGGATCAGCGCTGCGAATGTGGACGTGACCGCGGCTCTTGGGGCGTAAGTAACATACCGTTGCGGTCGTGCCGGGCACGGTGAGCATACGGCCATTTTCATCCTGATCACCTGCGGCAGGAGTGAAATGGATCTGGGCGTCGGGGCGCGCTACATCGTCCGATGTGCGGAAAAATACCCCCACTTGGGCAGCCGGGTGCGAGAGCATTCCGCTGCCCTTGAAGATCAGCTTCATCAGCGTGTTGAGCATTGCCAGCGGGCGAGAGTCTTCATAATACGTTCTGACGCCCTCAAATGAGCGCTGGGTATTCACCGTCAGGTGGTCCTGCATGTTCTCACCAACGCCAGGCAGGTTCTTAAGCGGCTTGATCCCTTTTTGAGACAGCATCTCGGCATTGCCGATGCCGCTCAGCTCCAGTAACTGCGGCGAGTTAATTGTACCGCCGCAGAGAATGATCTCGCCGCGGCAGCGCACGGTGACTTCCTTGCCATTCTGCAAATAGCGCAGCCCACAACTGCGGTGGCCTTCGAACAGGATCTGGGTGGCGATGGCATGGGTTTGAATGTGAAGGTTGGCGCGTTTTGCGGCGTTGCGTAGATAGGTTTTGGCTGTACTTTGGCGTCGTCCCCGGCGAATATTCACCTGATAGAAGCCAACACCTTCTTGTCGCTCCCCGTTGAAATCGGGGTTGAAGGGAATACCGGCTTCCTGTGCGGCTTTGACATATAGCTCAGCCATGTCGTAGCGATTCTGAACGTCGTCAACCCAGAGCTGGCCGTCGCGGCCATGGTAGTCATCGCCGGATTGTCCAACATAACCCTCGCAGCGCTTGAAGATCGGTAACAGCTTGTCGTAGCTCCACTCCGTATTCCCGAGCTCCGCCCAGTGATCATAGTCCTCTCGCTGGCCACGGATATAGACCATGCCATTAATTGAGCTGGAGCCGCCGAGCACCTTGCCCCGGGGTTGGTCAATGCGGCGGCCATTCATATGCGGCTCCGGATCACTGACGTAGCCCCAACTGAGTGTTGGGTGCTTCATGGTAAAGGCAAAGCCGAGCGGGATGTGGATCAGGGGGTTGCGGTCTTTGCCACCGGCTTCCAGCAAGAGCACATTGCGTTGGCCATCTTCGCTGAGCCGGTTTGCCAGTGCGCAGCCTGCGGAGCCGGCGCCGACAATAATGTAGTCATAGAGCTTGGTCACGGAGTACTTGCCTCATTTATTTTTCTTGAAGTATCACTGTTGGTACTAAGTGTGTAACTAGACTAAGTGCCTTTGTCTGACTTGTGAAGTTATATGTCTGTAACGTTTTTCCGGCGTTCGGGTATTGCGAATTCTGTGGCACTTTTCAGCCAGCCGAAGCGTTCCAAAAGTTGCCCGTAGACACCGTCCACCGGGCAGTTGAGCACAATGCGCTCAGCGGTTTTGGGGTGTGTAAATCGCAGCTGCGTGGCGTGAAGCAGCAGCCGGGGGCAGTTCAGAGACTGTGCAAAGTAGCGGTTGTGTCGGCCTCTGCCATGCTTGGCATCACCGATAATCGGGTGAGAGATGTGCTTCATGTGACGCCGAATCTGGTGGGGGCGTCCAGTGAGTGGCTCAGCCAGAACCAGAGAGTAGCGTGATTGAGGATAGCGCTCGATCTCGACGTCGATTTCATGGCTCGCCAGTCGCTGATAATACGTCTGGGCTGGCTTGGCTTCGCCAAATTCTGGCCGTCCCGCGTAGGGATCGGGATCCGCTCGCAGTGCGTGATCGATCCACCCTGACTCTGGTGCGTAACCTCGAACAACCGCCAGGTAGGCCTTTTGAACCGTGTTTTCGCTGAATTGCTTGCCCAGTTGGCCTGCAGCTTCTCGGCTGAGCGCAAACAGCATGACGCCCGACGTCGGTTTGTCCAGGCGGTGGACGGGGTAGATTTTCTGGTCAAGCTGTCTTCTGAGTATCTGCAGCGCGTAACGGGTTTCGTGGCGGTCGATGGGGCTTCGATGAACCAACAGACCGGCTGGCTTGTGAATGGCAACCACGTATTCATCCTGGAAGAGAATCGGCAATGTTTCATCGGCTTGTACGACGTTCGTGCTGATTTCGGAGCTGTTTGATGAAGAGTTTGTCATGTTGGTGTCGTTTTCTTGTCGATATGACGGCTGCGGGTTAGATTCGGTTCTGCGCGGAAATATTGCGCTGAAATACTATGCGGAGAAGACAGTGGCAGACAAATTTCCATGCACATCGGTTGATATGACCTTTTTTGAATCTGCGCCATTTATCTACACGGCAGAAGAAGTCATCAACGTGAGTGCAGACACTGTATTTCAGTCCTTTGAAAATGCAGAGGACTGGCCCGTGTGGGCGGCCCCGATTCAGCGTGTGGAGTGGACCTCGCCGCAGCCTTTCGGTATTGGTACCACGCGTACCGTGTATATGATGGGCGGTTTGACGGGGTATGAGGAGTTTATCGCTTGGGAGCGGGGCCGTGAAATGGCTTTCTGTTTCACGCATTCCAGCAAAGACAATATTGTCAGTTTTGCCGAACGTTATCAGGTAGAAGAGTCCGGCCCCAATTGCTGTTGTGTGCGCTGGACAATGGCGATGAAGCCCAAGGGGTTTAGCCGTTATTTCTTGCCGGTATTCAGCCCGTTTATGAATATGGGCGTCAAACTTATGTTGCGCAACTTACGAAAACTGCTTGAGAAGCGGGCTGCCTGAAAAGGGCGAAAAAAAGCCAGAGCGATGGCTCTGGCTTGGGTTAGTGCTTAATTCTTTGCCAGTTGCTCAGACTTGGCAATTTCATCATCAAGCGCGCTGATGATGTCGTTTACATCGTCTTCTGACAGCTTCCCTTCCTTGAGCAGGCGGATATTACCGTCAGTATTCAGCAAGATCACGGCGACCCCCTTGGGCTCCAGAGACCAAGCCTTCAGGCCACGGCCCTCATCGTCTGCGACCAGTACGGCCTGTGGGTGAGCACGCTTGTTCTTGGCCAGTTCGCTGGTTACCAGGCCCTGTGTTCCCCAGAGAGCGTCATCAAGGTTGACGACCGATATGGATTGGAAGCTGCCGGGCGCATAGTCCCCTTTATCCAGACGGTCGCGCAGAGGCGCAATAATCGAGTCAGAAGACATGCGTGCCGCCATGTGGAAAATCAGCGCAGGGGTGTCTGCAGTGATCTGTTCTGTCGACCAGGGAACGAAGCGAACACTGTCGCCGTTGATTTCCAGCTCACCTCGGCTGGGCACATCCAGCGCGGGCAGTTCTCCGCCCAGTTCCAGGGCAGTACTCGCGGCGCTGACACACAGCAAACCGGCAGCAACCAATGATTTCCATAAACGCAGCATGTAAGATTCCTTGTTCGTTATCAAAACAGCGACTCGCGGCAGAATAGCACAGTCATTTGTCCGCAAAGATGACGCTTAGTTCACATTGTGCCGGGCTGTATATTAATCCGTGCTGAACCGGCCATATCCCCTTAAAAGCCGCCACTGGCGGGCTGCTATCAGGACGCGTCGTTGCTGTATGACTCCCAGCTCTTCAGGCGTCCGCTGGCCTGTAATTCTTCCAGCAGGGCTGCTTGCTTCCGCTTACTCATCCAGAGGAACGTCCGCGGCAGGCCCAGTCGCTCGCAGCTTTGACCTGCGGGGCTGTCGGGTTTGGGAATGCGCTCGGAAAGACGTGCGACGACCTTTACCAATAGTCGTCCAGACCGGCTTAGCTTGTACTTGTCGTTCAATCCCAGCCGCTCACTGACGGATTTCGGTACGATATCGACCGCCGCACAGACGATGGCGTGCAGCAGGAAACCCGGTATCTTCCTCTCCTTGGCGGAATTCTGGAGCACTTGCAGGAATTCCTCGTTGATAGGGTGCGCTTCGAAGCCGGGTTCCAGCTTTGCCATCATTTGATGAAAATCTTCCAGCGACGCCGGTTTTGTTTTCACGCCATACAGTTTTGCGATCTCGGTGCTCTCGCTAAAAAACTGTCTAATTTCCTGGTCGCTCAGTGGTGATACAAAGCGATGATAGGCGACCAAAAAACCATAGCCTGCGGTCGCAGCTACCCAATCCAATAGTTCCTGATCAAGCGCTTTGTAGTGCTGCCCATCGGGGGTGACGCCCTCGACCCGCGCATGCATCCTGTTGACCCCTCCGATAATTTTTCGGGCGGCGCTGGCGGGGCCGTATGCACCGATCATGGCTGCGTGCCCAGTGCGCTCGGAGCGGCCGACTGGATCCCGACGATAGGTAGAGTGATCCCATACGCCGCTGCGTATGCGCGGGTCGGCAAACTCAAGAAGTACCGCACAGACCCCACCAATGACCCGGCTGATCGGGTTTTTGTAGATTCGCCACGTCACGGAGTCAGGCCCGATATACGCGGGCTCACCGGGTGGTTGGGTGTAGTCCAGTTTCCACCCCATGTACGTGCTGCGTTCCGCCATAGTCTTATCCATATCTTCCAGAAGCTGCTGTTTGTGTGATGTCATTATCTTGAACGGGCGCCAGTATTAGCCGCTGCTTCGAAGGCCCTTGTGAACGCTAGATTACGGTAAATTTTAGCGGCATTTTGTTTCGGGCGGACGAAAAAGGTTATTGGGTGCCAGCGCCGGTGCCCGCTGTCTTGCCCTCGCATTAGCACACTGACTACAGTCTTCACCGAACGCAGGCTGTTCCCCCAGATGCTAGGGGGGAGGGCGGCATTAACGACAGTGTCCGGGCGGTTTAATACGAGCCAAACCCGTTGATAAGAAGAAGAGTTGGGGAAGAATTATGGCCTTGTCGCCTAGAGCCGTTTTACCGTTAGTTTTTTTGTCTGGTATGGCAGGTGCTCAAGAGGAGTCCCGTCGTCAGTTGGAGGAAGTGGTGGTGACCGCGCAGAAGCGGGCGGAGTCTCTCAGTGATGTGCCTGTTTCGGTTACGGCCGTGTCATCTGAAAAGCTCAACCAAGCGGGCATTGAGAACCTCTCTGACCTTTCGGAATACACGCCCAATTTCAAAATGGTGAAAGGCGGCCTGGCCCCGAATGTTTATATGCGAGGTATCGGTTCAGGTTCAAACCTGGGTTTTGAAATGTCAGTGGGCTTCTTTTCCGACGGCATTCATCTGGGGCGCGCCCAGCAAACGCGCGCGGCGTTTATGGACGTGCAGCGGGTCGAGGTGCTGCGAGGGCCGCAGTCAATATTGTTTGGCAAGAACGCTATCGCGGGGGCGATAAATCTGATTTCTGCACAACCCGGCGACGAATTTGAGGGCATGGTTTCCGGTATTTATGGTCTTGAACTGGATAATCGTGAGGTCAATACGGTGTTGTCAGGTCCTCTTACCGAAACGTTCGGTGCCCGCCTGGCTCTGCGTTACCGCGAGGATGAGGGCTACATCTACAACACGGAGCTCGATCGCGACGATGGGGGCTCGGAGGAAGTCTCGGGCAGGCTCATTTTGCGCTGGACGCCGACAGACAGTGTCGATGCCAGTCTGAAGCTTGAGAAGACAGAGCTGGAGCAGATAGGTCGAACCTTGCAGGTCACGCACCCAAGTGCGTTAACGGGGTGTTCCGGCGAGAACACACGTCGCGATTATGTTCGCGCGAGTGACACGGATGAGCGGGTTAAGCTCGACAACTATAACGGCACCTTGAACGTCGACGTTCATACCGATAGCGGGACGTTTACCTCGGTGACCGGTTATACCGGCTTTGAGAATGATGAGGTATTTGACCCCGATTCGAGTAGTTTTAATACCTCAGTATTCGATGGTATCGAGGAATTCAGTCAAGTCAGTCAAGAGTTCCGGTTTGCGTCACCCGGCGGTGAATTTATCGACTATATCGGTGGGGTCTTTTACCAGAAGAACGAGGTGAGTTCCGATGTTAAAGCGCCATTGAATGTTCGTACCGGTGCCATTGAAGATACCGGAGTTTGTCTGCTGAACACAGCACAGCTGGTCGCTGCAGACCTTGATCGCCAATTTGATATGGACGCCGAGGCATGGTCGGCGTTTACGCAATTTACCTTCAATTTCAGTGAAAGCTGGCGCAGTACGCTCGGTCTGAGATATGTCTCTGAGAAGAAGGAAGGTGAGCGGGTGTTTAACCTGTATGAGCGCAATACCGAAATTCCCGTTAACCCGGTGACCGCGTTGCTGCTGAGCCAGCTGAATGTGGGGGCTCATGAATTGCAGGGAGAGCGCGATAGCGATGTGTTACTGCCTTTGGTGAATACCCAATGGGATATCAATGACGACGTTATGCTCTACGTGTCCTACACGCGCGGTGCGAAATCGGGTGGCTATGATGCGCAGGGCAACAACGGTGACGACGGCCCGAGCGGCGGAGCCACCAATTTTGAGTTTGATGATGAAATCGCGAACGCTTGGGAAATCGGGGCGAAAATGCGCCTGCTGGATGGCGCGGCTGACTTGAATTTGGCGGTGTATCGTGTGGAATACGATGATATGCAGGTCAGTGTATTTGACGGTGTTGCCGGATTCAGTGTGACGAATGCCGGCCAATCGCTGACCCAGGGCTTCGAACTTGATGGCCGCTGGTTGCTGACGGACTGGATGATGCTGACCGGATCGGTGGCCTATCTTGACTTTGAGTGGCTCAAGTACGAGCAGGGGCCCTGTTACCCGGGGTCTCCAGACGAGGACCCCAATACCGGCACCTGTAATTTCGAAGGCAAGGTAAACCAACAAACACCGTCGTGGACGAGCAGCTTGTCGGCGATCTTTACCTGGCCGATCAGCGACGCGTTGATGCTTGAGGCTGCCGCTGACGTGAATTACCGCGACGAGCATTACATTTCCGGTGACCTTGATCCCAGAGGGCTGGAAGAGGCGGTGACCAAATACAATGCACGGGTTCGCGTGTTTGACGTCGCAGAAACCTGGTGGTTGTCTCTCGTGGGTAAAAACCTGACCGATGAGCTGGTCATGGGCTTCGGTGGCGGAACGGGCCTGGATGTCGGCGGCTATCGCGCCTCCGCGGAGCCACCGCGTTCGGTTTATCTGGAGGGCGGTGTGCGGTTTTAATCACATCGGGGGCTGGCCTGCATGGCGGGTCTAGCCCCGACTCGTAAGCACTTTCCCATTGAATGGGCAGCGGTGAAGGTCAACGAAAGCGGCAAAGAATCTTCCTCTCTTTTTCTGCCTGCTCATCCAATCACTTCTCGCCGTCTATTGCTGCCTTTTGAGCGCCTGAGGAACTTTTTACCTCCCAACTTCATCGTACTAGTGACAGCGGAATGCTCTTGCTACCAGCGAGAGCACTCCGCTGACGATGATTACGTTAATTAGGAGGAAGGCATGACACATAACGTCAAAACGACTCCAGGATTAAAAGTCGGTCTAGGGGTGATTGCAGCCGGTTTGCTCGCGGGTACAGCCAGTGTTCCCGCATTGGCGGCTGGAGATTCTCACTTGTACATCGGCGGTAGTTACGGACTGTATAAAGACCGCAACGGTGACTTTGACGAAGACGACAATTTCAAAGAGATCTTCGTCGGGGCGCAATTCAACCCGGTACTGGGGCTGGAGGCGAGCTACCTTGATTTCGGCGAATTCAGCGGAGCCTTGGGCAGCAGCGATATTGACGGCTATGACCTGGCGTTGGTTGCCCGTCTTCCGTTGACAGAGAGCTTTTCCATATACGCTAAAGGCGGCCAATTGTTTTGGGATGCGGATATCCGCGTAGCCGGATTCAAGGACAGCGCAGATGGCGATGATCCCTTCGTTGGCGTGGGCGCCGACTTCGCGATCACGGACAACCTCGTCGTGGCCCTTGAGTACGACCGGTACCGTATCGATATTGAAGACAACCAGTTCCCGGGAACAGGCAGTCAGGACTGGGATGGCGATATGGATACGATGAAAATCGGGGCGAGATTACTTTTCTAGGGCACCCGTCCCATATCTGGTGTCCCTTCGCCAGCCGCACAGCGGAGTCCCCCTAACGCACGGCGGCTGGCTTTTTTCTAATCGTGGGGAGGTAGCTTGGCGCCGCAGTGCCGGCAGTACATGGCATCGCGTTCATGACCACGGCGTCGGCAGGCGTGACACATGACTGCACTGCGCATGCGCTGGGTTTCCTGTATGAGCTCTGCACTTAATATCCCTGTTGGTATAGCGATGATGGCGTAACTGGTGACCATCGCCAGTGCCGCAACGGCTCTACCAATGGTTGTTTGGGGAACAATATCGCCATAGCCGACGGTGGTGACGGTGACAATCGCCCAGTAAATGCTCTGCGGGAGGCTGGTGAAACCGTTGTGTGGGCCCTCAATCAAATACATCAGCGAGCCGAAGACAATCACCAGGGTTACGACCGTGATGAAGAAGACGGTGATTTTGTGTCGCGAGGCTTTGACTGAACGAATCAGCACATTGGCTTCCGACATGTATTTGAACAGCTTGAATACCCGAAAGATTCGCAGCACCCGGAACACCCGGATCACCAGTAGGTGCTGGGCTCCAGGGATGAATAGCGCGAAGTAGGTGGGCAAGGCCGCGAGCAGGTCGACGATACCGTAGAAGCTGAGCACATACTCCCGGCGGTTTTCAGAGCAGTAAACGCGGGCAACGTATTCGATACTGAACAGAATGGTAAAGCCGATTTCTGCCGCGTAAAGCAGGTTGCCATAGCGCTCATGCAGAGAGGATACCGAGTCGAGGAACAAGGCGAAGATGCTGGCGATGATGACGACAATCAGTGCGATGTCGAAATTGCGTCCTGCGCCCGGTTCGGTGCCGAAAATGACCTGCCTCATCCGCTCCCGGAGGTCGGTTTGGCTCATGACTGCGCTTCCTCCCGGAGTACGGCGACCATGCGTTCACACAGCGTCTGAAGGTCGTCATCACTGATGACATAAGGTGGCATGGTGTACACCAGCTTACCGAAAGGCCGAATCCAGATGCCGTGTTCAACAAAGCGCGGTTGGATACTGCTCATCTCGACGGGCTCTTTCATCTCAATAACGCCAATCGCGCCCAGGCAGCGGACATCGGCAACGTCGTCAAGCTCGCTTGCGGCTGCCAGTCCCTGATTCAGGCCTTTTTCAATACGTTGGATATTTGTCTGCCAATCGTCGCTGAGTAGTAGGTCAATACTGGCATTGGCAATTGAACAGGCCAGCGGGTTGCCCATAAAAGTTGGGCCGTGCATGAACACACCGGCTTCGCCTTGGCAGATACCTTGCGCGACCGCTTCGGTGCACAGTGTTGCGGCAAGGCTCATATAGCCGCCGGTCAGGGCTTTGCCGACGCACATGATATCGGGACTGATGCCTGCGTGGTCGCAGGCGAATAACTCGCCGCTGCGGCCAAAGCCCGTGGCAATTTCATCGTGAATCAGCAATACATCAAATTCGTCGCACAGTGCGCGGGCCTTGCGCAGATAATCGGCTGAATAAAACCGCATGCCCCCCGCACCCTGAACGATCGGTTCGAGAATGACGGCCGCAATGTCCTGATGGTGCTGTTCCAGCTGCGCGCGCATGGATGCCATATCCTCGGCACTGGCCTCGCTGCCGAAGGGGGTGGCGGGCGCGTCACAGAAGAAATGCTGGGGCAATACGCCGTTAAAAAGATGGTGCATACCATTCACTGGGTCGCAGGCGGCCATGGTGGCAAACGTATCGCCGTGATAGGCGTGATGCAGTGCCAGCAGTCGGTTTTTCTGGGGCTTACCCTGAGCAATCCAGTATTGGATGGCCATCTTGATCGCGACTTCGACAGCAACGGAGCCAGAGTCGGAAATAAACACGCGGGTCAGTGGCTCGGGGGTTAAGTCAACGAGGCGCTTGCCCAGCGTTGCTGCAGGAGCATGAGTCAGGCCGCCAAACATGACATGCGACATATCTTGCAACTGGTTCGTGGCGGCGGCATTGAGTGCCGGGTGGTTGTAGCCGTGAATGGTCGACCACCAGGAAGACATTCCGTCGATCAGGCGACGGCCATCGGCAAGGGTTAATCTCACGCCGCTGGCGGAGGAGACGGGGAAAACAGGGCTGGGGTGAAGGGCCGATGAGTAAGGGTGCCAGATGTGCTGTTGGTCCCATTTCAGCCAGGTGGCCGTGTCGGTATTGCGGTAATCAGGCATGCGGTTCTCCGTAGCAAGGGGCCATTTTAGAAGTTGCCGAAGGCTTTTGCATCTTTACATGGCTGCGGTGATACTGGCTGGATAGATGTATCTAGGCAGCGTGCCTCATCGTTACGGGAAGAGAGGAGTGTTTGATGTCCGATCGTCGAATCGAGCGGGATAGCATGGGCGAGGTGTCGGTGCCGGTATCGGCTCTCTATGGTGCGCAGACTCAGCGTGCGGTGGACAACTTTCAACTCAGCGAGTTGACGCTGCCAGCCGTTTTCATCGATGCGGTATTGCGTATCAAGCAGGCGGCGGCGCGGGTCAATGCTGAGCTTGGTTTGCTGGACGACGCGCGGTGTGAGGCGATCTGCGCCGCCGCTGATCAGTTGCTGGAGGGTGAGCATCGGGATCAGTTTCCGGTAGATGTCTTTCAGACGGGGTCGGGTACCAGCACCAATATGAATGTGAATGAGGTACTGGCCACATTGGCGGCATCGCGCAGCGGGCTGGCGGTCAGTGCCAACGATCACGTCAATATGAGTCAGAGCAGCAACGACGTGATTCCCACCGCGATTCACAGCAGTGCGGCCATTGAAATCAGCGAACGCTTGCTGCCTGCATTGGCAACCTTGCAGGCAGTGATTGAAGACAAAGCCGAGGCCAGTGCGGGGCTGGTGAAGACCGGACGCACGCACCTGATGGATGCCATGCCGATTCGCCCGGATCAGGAGTTGATGGCCTGGGCCTGTCAGATTGAAAAGAGTCGCGAGCGTATTGCCGATGTGCAGATGCAGCTCTGTGAACTCTCGCAAGGGGGCACGGCAGTGGGGAGCGGTATCAATGCGCCCACCGGGTTTGCTCCCCGGTTTTGTGAAGTGCTCAGCGCAGCCACCGGACAGAGCTTTCGGCCTAATCGCAGTTTCTTTGAAGGACTGGCCTGCCAGGATACCGCCGTTGCCGCATCGGGGCAGTTGCGCACGCTGGCGGTCGCATTGATGAAGATCAGCAATGATCTTCGCTGGATGAATAGCGGTCCGTTGTCTGGACTGGGGGAAATCCAGCTGAAAGCCCTGCAGCCGGGCAGCAGTATTATGCCGGGCAAGGTAAACCCGGTAATTCCCGAGGCCGTTGCCATGGCGGCAGCGCAGGTGATCGGCAATGATGGCTGTATTACCGTAGCGGGACAATCCGGCAATTTTCAGCTGAATGTCATGCTGCCGGTGGTTGCCTATAACCTGCTGCAGAGTATTTCTCTGATGAGCAATGCCTGCGAAGCCTTGGCTGAATGTGTTCGCGATTTTGCCTATCAGCCTGACGCGCTGCGCGAAGCGGTGGCCAGAAACCCGGTACTGGTGACGGCGCTGAATCCCCTGATTGGCTACCTGAAGGCGGCAGAAATTGCCAAGCGCGCCTACTCCGAGGGTCGGGATATTTTAGATGTGGCTGAGGAAATGACGGACTACAGCCGGGAAGCGCTGTCAGAGTATCTCGATCCCCTGAAGCTCACGGAGGGCGGTGTCAGCCAGGCTTGAGCGAGTCAGGGCGCGAGCAGTGGTTGCAGAGCTTGTTTAACGGCGGCGGCCATTGCGGGTTGGGCGTCGGCGTTGGGGTGGATTTGATCGTCCTGCATTAGCTCTGGATGCCCGGCAATGCCTTCGAGGAAGAACGGTAGCAGAGCAACATTCATCTCATCAGCGAGTGACGCGTACAGTGCGGCAAAGCCGCTGCTGTAACGCTGTCCATAGTTGGGCGGAATTTTCATGCCGAGAAGCAGAACGCGAGCCTCTGATTGCTGACTCAGTTTGATCAGTTCTGCCAGGGTCTTGCGTATGCTGTCCAATGGATAGCCTCGCAGGCCATCGTTGCCGCCCAGCTCAAGGATGACAATATCCGGGCGATGGCTGTCGAGCAATGCTGGCAGGCGTTGTTTGCCACCGGTGGCGGTTTCTCCACTCACACTGGCGTTGATGAGCTGCACCTCATCGCCAAACTGCTGATCGAGCAGGGCTACCCAGCCCTGTTGGGAGTCCATGCCGTAGGCGGCGCTCAGGCTGTCGCCGAGTACTAACACCCGATGGGCGGTGGCAGCCTCGCTGGCCGTAGCCGCCAGGAACAGGACGACAACAAGAAATCGACGTATCAGGATAGACATGATTGAAGTAGAACGGCTTTTCAAAACGGTTCCCAGCGGTGACAGCGAGCTATGCATACTGAAAGGGATTGATCTGGAAATCAACACGGGAGAGAGCGCCGCTATTCTGGGACCGTCTGGCTCCGGTAAATCAACTCTGCTCGGGCTGCTGGCAGGGCTCGATATCCCGACCAGTGGCGATGTGAGGCTCGATGGCCAATCACTGGTTGGCATGAACGAAGACCAGCGCGCCGCGCTGCGGGCGCAGAAAGTGGGCTTTGTGTTTCAATCCTTTCAGCTACTGCCATCGCTGACAGCCCTGGAAAACGTCATGCTGCCGCTGGAATTGGCAGGCGTGACGTCACCGCGTGAGCGAGCGAGAGCGCTGCTTGCGCAGGTCGAGCTGGCCCATCGCGAGCGCCACTATCCGATGCAGTTGTCTGGAGGAGAGCAACAGCGGGTAGCGATCGCCCGTGCCTTTTCTACCGAACCCGCGATCTTGTTTGCCGATGAGCCGACGGGAAATCTCGACGCCACGACCGGGGCGCATATCACCGAGTTACTGTTCACGCTTAACCGCGAACGTGGAACGACCCTGGTGCTGGTCACCCACGAGCAGGCGCTGGCGGATCACTGTCAGCGGCGTTTCGAAATGAGCGACGGTGAGTTGCGAGAGCAGGTGGTCTGCGCGTGATGTTGGTTGTTAAGCAATTTTTCCGCGGGTGGCGGGGCGGTGAGTTTTCGCTGCTCTGGGTTGCGCTGGTGCTTGCCGTTGCCAGCGTCAGTGGGGTTGCCGGCTTTGCCGAGCGTTTAGAGGGTGCGATGCAGGACCGCAGCCGTGATTTCCTGGCGGCGGATCAGGTGCTCAGGAGCAGCCGACCCATCGACGCAGTACAACTCGACGCCGCAACGTCGGAAGGCTTGGACGTGGCGCGTATTGTCAGCTTCCGCAGTATGGTCTTTGCCGAGGAAAAAATGCTGCTCGTGGCCTTGCGGGCAGCTTCCGATAATTATCCTCTGCGCGGCGAATTAAAAGCCGCTGCGAACGTCTTCACGGACGGGGAGGCGGTGTCGAATGGGCCTGCACCGGGTGAAATCTGGCTGGATTCCCGTGCTTTTGTCCAGCTTGGAATCTCGCCGGGGGCCAGCGTTGACGTCGGTGAACGGCAGTTGCGTGCCAGCCGTGTACTGGTTGAGGAACCGGATAGAAACAGTGCTCTGAACATCTATGGGCCGAGAGCGCTGATGAATCTGCAGGATCTTGCCAGTACCGATGTGGTGCAAACTGGCAGTGTCGTGAACTACCGCTATCTGTTCGCCGGGGGTTCGGCAGACTTGCAGCAGTATGTTGCCGCGTTTCCGCTGGGGGTGGGACAGAAATGGCTGTCGGTAGAAGAGAACCAACCGGCTATGGCCGATACGCTTAAGCGGGCGCGCAGCTACCTCCTGCTGGCGGCCAGTTTGGCACTGGCGCTGTCGGGGGCAGCAATTGCGCTGACCGCTCAGCGCTATGGTCAGCGCAATCTTGATGCCGTCGCACTCATGAAAACGCTGGGCGCGAGCCGAGCCCGCATCTTTTGGCACTACCTCTGCCAGTTGCTGCTGGTTTTCTTACTGGCGGCGATGGTTGGCGGGCTGCTGGGGGAGCTAGTCCAGAATCTGCTGCTCGGCAGCCTGGCCGAGTTGGTGGATGCCGATTTGCCACCGTCTACGTTCCGCCCATTTGTCACGGCGCTGCTGAGTGCGTTGTTTTGCCTGCTGAGCTTCGCCATGCCGCCAATTATTGAACTCAGCCGTGTGTCGCCGCTGCATGTTCTGCGGCGACGTCAGGACGCTGCCGCGGGCAGTGTCATATCGTCGCTGCTACTCGGTTTCGCTTGTATTGCGATACTGATGTTCTGGTACAGCCGCGATGTACTGTTGACTGCGGCGGTGATGCTGGGCGCGGCCCTGTTGCTGCTTCTATCCGTCGTGGTGGTTGTTCTGATGTTGGCATTGATACGTCGTGTCAGTCAGCGCCTGCCCGGCAGCGGCCAGCGTTTGGCAGTGTCCGGCATGTATCGGCGGCGCTATAGCAATGCCTTTCAGGCTGGCGGGATTGGTCTGGCGCTCATGGTCTTGTTGAGTCTGGCGATGTTGCGGCAGGTGCTGTTGAAAGACTGGCAACAGCAGTTAGCCGAGGATACGCCTAATTATTTCCTGGTGAATGTCGCTGCTCAGGAAGTGACGCCGCTGCGAGAGTTTTTTGATGAGCAGGGCGTGCGTAGCGAGGGAGTCTACCCGATGGTTCGTGGGCGGCTGACAGCAATTGATGGCCAGCCTATGGCTGAGTTGGACGAAGATCGTCAACGTCATGAAAGCCTGGATCGCGAGCTGAATTTGAGCTGGGCGGAGGAGCTTGGTAGAGACAATACGCTGCTCGAAGGGCTGTGGTGGCCTCAGTTAGGGGCGTGGCAGAGCCGCTCGCGCCTGCCGGTTTCTGTCGAGGAAGAGCTGGCCAGTGGGCTGCGTCTGACGCTGGGCACGCCGTTACAATTCAATATTGGCGGCCAGTTGCTGGAGGCGGAAGTCAGCAGTATTCGCAGCCTTAATTGGGCAAGTATGCGGCCTAATTTCTATTTCGTGTTTCCGCCAAACAGTCTGGAAAACTTTGCCGGTAGCTATATCAGCAGTTTTTATCTGCCAGAGGAACAGCGTCAGCTCCTGGTGGACCTGCTGGCGCGATTCCCGACGATGACGCTGATTGAAGTCGGGGCCCTGCTGGAGCAGATTCAGGGCGTGGTCGGCCAGCTTACGTCAGCCATTGCCGTGGTGCTCTGGTTGGTGCTGGTCTGCGCCTTGTTAATCACGGTGGCCAATGTGCAGCTCAGCTTTGCCCTGCGCAAGAAGGAAAATGCGCTGCTGCGGAGTCTTGGCGCCAGTAACCGCTTTCTGCGGCGAGTGCTGCTGGGCGAGTTCGCTCTGCTGGGTGCCCTGGCGGGAACGTTGTCCGCGGTTGGCGCCAACATATGTGTGGCGGCTGTACAGTACTGGGCGCTCTCGATGTCGCCAGTGTGGTACTGGCAGATGCTGCCGATTGCCGCGCTTACCGGGGGGCTGCTGTTGGCGGGGCTGGTGTGGTTGACCAGTCGGCAGCTGCTGATCAGTTCGCCGCTGCAGTTACTTCGCAGTGAGTGACTGCAGGGAGGCGCCTTTGCTCACTGCTCGGGCGGGTAGGGTGTTGCTTCGCTGGGGAGATTCGCGATGAAGCTTGGATCGGTACACAGTCCGGCTATCATCATGCGCATCGACTTTTCCGCCTGCAGGTGCAGGTCGCGGTGATAGCCGTAGGTGTCCGCGTGGTCGAGCATCAAGGTGGTAACACCGTGAACGGCAGCCCACACCGTATGGGCAATAGACGCGACATTGTCTAATGCTCGCAGTTCGCCGTTATTGAGGCCACGTTCAACGCCCGCTCTGACTTTGTAGATCGCCTCCCGTCCTGCGGCAAATAGCTCGGGGTACTGGTTACGCGGCTGGAGCGCAGGTCCAAACATCAGGTGGAACAGCTCGGTGTGCTCGCGGGCGAATTTGACATAGGCCAGGCCGAAGTAGAGAAGGCTTTTGTCGGCACGGGGCTCATCTTGACTGGGCTTGCTCATTTCGAAGAAGCGTTTAAACCCCTCGGTGGCGAGCGCGGCGAGCAGGGCGTTTTTGTCGCGAAAGTGGCGATAAGGTGCCGTTTGCGACACGCCAATTTCTCGTGCCAATGCGCGCAAACTTAAATCGCTGACGCCATTATCCACCAGATGCTTTTCCGCCAGCTCCATCAGTTCTTGACGAAGGTTGCCGTGGTGATAACTCGATGAGGTTTGTGTAGCCATGTGTTTACTTCTGTACCAGTGCAGTGGGCAATGTTGACAGCGATCCGCAGCCTTGTCATCTATTTTTCATGATGTCGGCGGAATTGCGTGAGAACCGTGATTAATCCCGACGTTTGCCTCAAATTTCAAGCAGGTTTCCGACGAGTGACGTTTGATTTCGCGGTGCAATATACTCCTTCTGGCATACTGTTGAGAGTACACCGAACGAGGTAATTGCATGGATTTACACCTAAGAGACAGAGTTTACCTGGTCGCGGCCGGAAGCCGGGGCTTGGGTTATGCCATCGGACGACAGCTGGCTCTGGCGGGAGCGCGCGTCGTGCTCGGCAGCCGCAATATTGAGGATGTTGAGGCGGCGGCCCGGCGCCTGTGTGAAGAGTGTGGCAGTGTGGTAAGTGGGGCCTCGCTGGATATGAGCGATGCACAGAGTATCCAGCGTTGGGTGGCAGAGGCCGAGGAGTGCTTCGGACGAATTGACGGTGTGCTGGTTAATGCTGGCGGTCCGCCGCCCGGCGGTTTCGATGATTTTGACGACGCGGCGTGGCAGGCCGCTTTTCAGCTGACCTTAATGAGTGCCGTGAGGCTGGTGCGAGAGGCCTTACCGGCATTGCGTCGCTCGGATGCGGCGTCGATCTTGATGTTGACGTCCTCATCCGTGAAGGAACCCATCGATATATTGCTGCTCTCCAATGTGATGCGATCCGGTGTGAGCAGCCTCGCCAAGAGCCTGAGCCGCTCGCTGGCCGCCGAGGGTATTCGTGTCAATAATCTGATACCGGGCCAGATCTACACCGATCGCATAAAGGCGCTGGACGCCAAACTGGCGGAGACAAATGGCGTAGATGTCAGCGAGCAGCGAGCCAGCAACGAATCGCTGATCCCTCTGGGGCGCTATGGAGACCCGGAGGAGTTTGGCAAAGCCGGTGCATTCCTGTTGTCGCCCGCTGCCAGCTATATTACCGGCGCATCGCTAGTTGTAGATGGCGGCACGATGAAATCCCTGTTCTAGCGACATGCCTTGGCGGTCAGGGCGAGGGAGGAAGGTCTACTCGCTCTGCAAGGCAGAAACACTGCGCAGACCAATTTTGCTGATGCGCTTGCCATCCATCTCGGCGACGGTCCAAATCATCCCCTGCCAGTGGATATGATCGCCCAGTACCGGGCGGGCAGACAGTCGTTGAGACAGGAACTGAGCCAACTGGAGGTCGGCTTCTTCAGGGCCGACATTGAGGTTATAGAGCATGGCGAGGTCGCCGAGTCGTGCATCGGCCTGAAGAATAAAGTCGCCGAAAAAGCGCATATCCAGACCTTGCTTCGGTGCCTCGCTGAACAGCTTGCCGAGGGCAGGGAGGTCACTGTCTTTACCGATGACACAGAGAATATCGCCAGCCAACAGCAGTGTGCTGCCGCTCGGGTGCAGTAGCTGTTTGTTGCGGAAAAGCGCCGCAATGCGTGTGCTGTCCGGCATATGGAGTTGGCGCAGTGGTTTGCCGATATACCATTTTTCTGCCGCCAAGGTGTAGATGAACAGCTCCCACTGGCTGGCGACGTGGACTTCTAAGCCCACGCGCGATACGGGGGATGGCGATGCCGGAATGAGGACCTTAGCTCGCTGGGCCGCCCAGCCAAGGCTGCTACCCTGGAGAAGCAGCGAGATCAGCACGATGAAGAACGCGACGTTGAAATACAGCTGCGCGTGCTCCAGTCCCGCCATCATAGGGAAAATAGCCAGAATAATCGGTACGGCCCCCCGCAGGCCCACCCAGGCGACAAAGGCGCGCTCGCGGAGCTGAAAACTCCGAAAGGGCAGCAGGCTAAGCATGACTGCCGAAGGGCGTGCAACGAGAATCATCCACAGGGCGAGTACCAGTCCGGGCAGGGCAATTGCCACGAGACCACTGGGGTCAATCAGCAGGCCGAGCACCAGGAACATGGCGATTTGGCTTAACCAGGCCAGGCCATCAAACATATGTAAAATGCCGTGGCGGTTTCGCACCGGACGGTTGCCTAACAACAGGCCACAGAGATAGATGGCGAGAATGCCGGACCCGCCTGCGGCGATGGTCAGTGCATAGATAATCATGCCACCGCTGACCGCAAGCAGGGGGTACAGGCCATTGGCCAGTTCCATGCGGTTAATCAGCCGCCAAAGCAGGTAGCCGCCACCGAGGCCGATTACAATACCCACGCCGAACTGCCAGAGCAGGGTGAACAGCAAACCAAGGCCTATCGGCTGGCCACTCAGCAGTAATTCGATAAGCGTAATGGTCAGGAACATCGCCATCGGATCGTTACTGCCGGACTCGATTTCCAGTGTCGCGCCAACCCGCTCGTTCAGGCCGCGTCCCCCCAGCAGAGAAAATACGGCAGCGGCATCAGTGGAGCCAACAATGGCGCCAACCAGAAGACCCTCCATCCAGCTCAAATCAAACAGATAGCTGGCTGCGAGTCCGGTGAGGGCGGCCGTTCCAACGACGCCGACGGTTGCCAGCGACAGGGCAGGCCAGAGTGCCACGCGGAAACTGGCCATGCGGGTTCGCATCCCGCCATCGAGCAGAATAACGGCCAAAGCCAGGTTGCTGATTAAATAGGCGGCCGGGAAATTGTCGAAGCGAATGCCGCCGGGGCCGTCTTCTCCGGCCAGCATGCCTACACCCAGAAAGATCAACAGAATGGGAATACCCAGCCGAGAGGAGACCGAGCTGACCAGAATGCTCGCGGCGACCAGGCTCGCGCCGACGAGAAACAGAGTGTTGATACTGGCTGTGTCCAAGCGTGGTCCTTACATGGGCGGGTGATACAGACTTGGCAATAATACCATTTGCGGTGGGCAGAAATAAAAAAGGCCGGCGAGAGCCGGCCAGCTGGAGGGTAAACCTTAAAATATTAGTTGCTGCTGTGATCGTCGATTTCGTCTTTTACTTCTTCAACGCCTTCGTTGTAGCTGTCCTTGGCATTCTCAATGCCCTGGTCCATGCTTTCGCCCATTTCTTCCATCGGTCCTTCGTTGCGGTCACAGGCCGTCAGCAGCGAGGTGCCGCCGATCCCTACGAGCAGCATCAACATGACTCTGGCAACAGCCTGCGAATTCATCAGTTTTTTCATGGCGTAAACGCTCCTTTTTTGCCTTTGACAGGCGGCAGAATTGCCGCAGAGGCCGGGCACAGAATGCTTGTACCCCGCGCGTTTAATACAGACAGCGATGTTTGTCGTGAATGCGATACAGATCCATCCTGTCTGGGGCTTGTGACTGGTTTAGCGCGTCAGTGTTCCCCAGATAATGGGAGAAGTGTGATGAACTTCTGTCTTTAAGCTATTGGTTCACAAAACGTTTGGACATAAAAAAACCCGCTTGAAGCGGGTTTTTGGTATTCGGAGCGAGCTCAGCGCTCAAGATACTGCAGTTTGTCGGGCTTGCCTGCCCATTCCTCAGCATCCGCCGGTGCCTCTTTCATCTCGGTGATATTCGGCCATACTTCGGCCAGCTCAGCATTGAGCTCGAGGAAGACCTGCTGATCATCAGGCAGTTCATCTTCGGAGAAAATCGCCTCTACGGGGCATTCCGGTTCGCACAATGCGCAGTCAATGCACTCATCCGGATGAATAACCAGAAAGTTCGGGCCTTCATAGAAACAGTCGACAGGACAAACTTCAACGCAATCCGTGTGCTTACACTTGATGCAATTTTCACCTACAACAAAAGTCATTTTTGTCAGCCCCTTACTCTCTGACTGTGAATCGGCAAGCGCGCATTGTAACACCAGTGAAAATTATCGGTACAGCACAAAGCCTTAACAATAATTTAGGTGTGGCTTATCGGTTTTGTGAATGATTTGCCGGTCAGATCACTTCTTGATCAGCGCTTTTAGCGCGTAAAGCTGTTCGAGTGCTTGCCTTGGTGTCAGCTCATCGGGATCGATGGTATCCAGCGTTTCTTCGACGACAGAGGGACCCGTACTGGCGAAGAGGTCAGGCTGCGGGCCACTGGTCTGGGCTACCGGCCCAATGGATTGTTTTTCCAGCGCGTTCAGTTTCTTTCTCGCCGCGTGGATGACGGGCTCTGGAATGCCGGCGAGTTTGGCAACTTGTAAACCGTAGCTGCGATTGGCAGGGCCTTCTTCAAGCCGGTGGAGAAACACCACGTGGTCCTGATATTCCTTTACGCCGAGGTGAACGTTTGCTGCGCAGGGGTAGTTTTCCGGCAGAACGGTCAGTTCGAAGTAGTGGGTGGCAAACAGGGTAAAGGCGCGCAGCTTGTCCGCCAGTTCAATGGCACTGGCCCAGGCCAGCGACAGGCCGTCGAAGGTACTGGTGCCGCGCCCGATTTCATCCATCAATACCAAGCTGTTTTCGGTGGCGTTATGCAAGATATTGGCGGTTTCTGTCATTTCGACCATAAAGGTCGAGCGCCCGCCGGCCAGGTCATCCGAGGAACCGATACGCGTGAATATCTGATCGACAATGCTCAGGTTGGCCGCTTTGGCGGGGACGAAGCTGCCGATATGGGCGAGCAGCGTAATCAGCGCAGTTTGCCGCATATAGGTCGATTTACCCCCCATATTGGGGCCGGTAATAATCAGTGTGCGGCGCTGTGGATCGAGGTGGAGGTCGTTGGCAATGAAGGGTTCGTCCAACACGCTCTCTACCACCGGGTGGCGTCCCTGCTCAATATGCATGGTGCCGTCGTCGTTAAATTGCGGTTCACACAGATCAAGCTGAACGGCGCGTTCGGCCAGGTTACACAGTACATCCAACTCACAGAGCGAGTGGGCACTGAGCTGCAGGGCACCGAGGTCGCGATTCAGGATATCTAATAGCTCGTCATACAGTGCTTTTTCCCGCGCCAGTGCCCGGCTTTTACTGCTCAGGGCCTTATCTTCGAATTCTTTCAGCTCGGGGGTAATGAAGCGCTCGGCATTCTTCAATGTCTGGCGGCGGATATACTCAACCGGCGCCTCGCCAGCCTGTCCACGGCTAATTTCGATGTAGTAACCGTGAACCCGGTTGTAGCCCACTTTCAGGCTGCTCAGGCCTGTTCGCTCGCGCTCGCGCTTTTCCATATCCAGCAGAAAATCACCGGCATCACTGCTGAGACTGCGCAGCTCGTCCAGCTCGGCATCGTAGCCGGTGGCGATGACACCGCCATCGCGAATTACCATCGGCGGGTTGTCGATAATGGCCCGTTGCAGCAATTCAGCGAGTGAGGGGAACTGACTGATCTCGGTGGCCAGTTCGCGAAGGTGTGGCAGTTCCTGAGTACTCATTAGTTGTTGCAAACCGGGCAGGACTGCCAGCGACTGCTGCAGGCGGGAAAGGTCTCGGGGCCGTGCCGAGCGCAGCGCAACGCGGGCCAGAATCCGTTCCAGGTCACCGATTTGCTTCAGTGGCTCGCGCAAGGCCTCGAAATCATAGTTGTCGATCAACGCGGCGATGCTGCCGCGTCGGGCTTCGAGTACCTCGCGGTCGCGCAGCGGACGGTGCAGCCAGCGTTTCAGCAGGCGACTGCCCATTGCTGTTTGGCAGCGGTCCATTACCGAAGCAAGGGTGTTGTCGGTGCCGCCACTGAGGTTGATATCCAGTTCGAGATTGCGTCGAGTGGCCGCGTCCATCGCCACGGCTCGCTCGTTGGCATCGTGTTGGAGGCGGCGAATATGAGGAAGCTCACAGCGCTGGGTATCTTTCACATACTGCAGCAGGCAGCCCGCTGCCGCGATACCGGCGGTCAAACCGTCACAGCCGAAGCCCGCGAGGTCCTGCACCGCGAAATGGCTGCACAGTTGCCGGTGGGCGGTGTCGGGCTCAAATTCCCACGGCGGCAGGGGGCGTCGCCCCGGCATGTCGGGCAGCCATTCGCCGCCGAAGTCTTCAGGAATCAACAGTTCGGCAGGGCGAAGCCGCTGCAGCTCGCTGAGCAGCGTCGCCCTGCTCCTGGGTTCCGAGACGCTGAATCGACCGCTGCTCATATCCAGCACGGCCAGCCCTTGTCTGCCGTCCATTTCGCAACAGGCGACCAGCAGGTTGTCACGGCGCTCGTCCAGTAATGCTTCGTCACTGAGGGTGCCGGGGGTCACTATGCGGACGACTTTACGCTCTACCGGTCCCTTGCTGGTAGCGGGGTCGCCTATCTGTTCACAGATGGCTACCGATACGCCTCTTTTAACCAAGCGGGCTAGGTAGCCTTCAGCTGAATGATAGGGCACCCCGCACATGGGAATCGGCTGGCCGCCGGATTTACCGCGTGCGGTCAGGGTGATGTCCAACAGATCAGCGGCGCGTTTGGCATCGTCAAAAAAAAGCTCGTAGAAGTCACCCATGCGATAAAACAGCAGCTCCTGAGGATGCTGTGCTTTGATCTTCAGGTATTGCTGCATCATTGGCGTGTGCTGAGCCAGGTCGATGCCTGCATTCATAGGTGTTCTCCGCGTTCGGGGCTGGGACAAAGTGAAACGCAAAAGTGTACGGAATGCGCGAGGTGCTGACCAGCACTCGGCCCGACACTTTTTTACGCTTGGGGATTGACAATCACACTGATGATACTGAGTATATATACAGTAATTTTGTGACCGCGATTTCGCATCTTATTCGTACAACCTTAAGGGCAGAAAAACTATGGACCCCAATAAGCAGAAGGCACTCGAATCCGCGCTGAGCCAGATCGAACGTCAATTCGGTAAAGGCTCTATCATGAAAATGGGCGACAGTTCGCGGGAAGTCATGCCTTCTGTCTCTACCGGTTCATTGGGTTTGGATATTGCCCTGGGCATCGGCGGACTGCCTTTCGGGCGCATCGTTGAAATCTACGGTCCTGAGTCTTCCGGTAAAACCACGCTGTGTCTGCAGGTGATGGCAGAAGCCCAGAAGCTGGGTAAAACCGTGGCCATTGTGGATGCCGAACACGCTCTGGACCCCCAGTATGCGGAAAAGCTGGGCGTTAATCTGGAGGATCTGCTGGTGTCGCAGCCGGATACCGGCGAGCAGGCGCTGGAAATCACTGACATGCTGGTACGTTCTGGCTCCGTTGACGTGATTGTTATCGACTCCGTTGCCGCGCTGGTGCCCAAGGCAGAGATAGAAGGGGATATGGGCGATTCCCACGTTGGTCTTCAAGCGCGCTTGATGTCTCAGGCGCTGCGTAAACTGACCGGCAGCATCAAGCAGACCAATACCCTGGTGATCTTTATCAACCAGATTCGTATGAAGATCGGTGTGATGTTCGGTAATCCCGAGACGACCTCTGGGGGTAATGCGCTGAAATTCTACGCGTCTGTGCGCATGGATATCCGTCGCACCGGCGCTGTAAAAGAAGGCGACGAGGTGGTCGGCAACGAAACTCGGGTCAAGGTGGTGAAAAACAAGGTGTCGCCGCCATTCAAACAAGCCGAGTTCCAGATTATGTACGGCCGTGGCATCTACCGCATGGGCGAAGTCATCGATCTTGGTGTAAAACTCGGGCTCGTTGACAAGTCGGGTGCCTGGTACGCTTATAAAGGCGATAAAATCGGGCAGGGTAAGGCGAATGCTGCCAAGTTCCTTAGCGAAAATCCCGAGATTGCCGCTGAGATTGAAGGCGCTATTCGTGAGCAGCTGTTGCCAAAGCCGTCGACAAAAAAGGCTGAGATTGTCGAAGAAGAGCAGTAAAAGGATAGTGATAGCGGCGGGAGTCCCCGCCGCTGGTTCAATGGACTTAGGGGATAGCGATAGTCCGCAGCTATTCTAGTTCTCAGGTTCCTCTGGCGTATCTTCAATTTGCAGGCTAAACGCGGAGCTGCTGGTCGGCTCTGGTGACGCTTCGACCGCATCTGCGGGCAATCCGCGCGTGCTCTCCAGCTTTATACGAAGTCGAAGGTTGTTTGCCGAATCGGCGTTTTTCAGGGCTTCTTCAAAACTGATTTTCCCATCTTCGTAGAGCCTGAACAGGGCGGCATCGAAGGTTTGCATCCCTAAGTTTTCCGACTTCTGCATGATCTCCTTAATGCTCTCTACCTCACCTTTATGAATGGCCTGGGCGACGGTCGGAGTACCCAAGAGGATTTCAATTGCCGCACAGCGTTTGCCATCAACAGTGGGTACCAGTCGCTGAGAAACAAAGCATTTCAGATTCAGTGACAAGTCAAGAAGTAGCTGATTTCTGCGTTCTTCCGGGAAAAAGTTAATAATCCGGTCCAGTGCCTGATTGGCGTTGTTCGCATGCAGGGTAGAGATACACAAGTGTCCGGTTTCGGCAAAAGCAATGGCGTGTTCCATCGTTTCGCGATCGCGAATCTCACCAATGAGAATGACATCGGGAGCCTGGCGCAGGGTATTTTTCAGTGCCTGATGGAAACTGCGAGTATCCACACCGATTTCCCGCTGATTGACGATGCTGCGTTTATGTCGGTGAATAAACTCAATGGGGTCTTCGATAGTAATGATATGCCCACTGCTGTTGGTATTGCGGTGGTCAATCAGCGCCGCCAGCGAGGTCGACTTGCCAGAGCCTGTGGCGCCGACAAAAAGCACCAGGCCGCGCTTGGTCATGATCACATCTTTGAGGATGGGGGGGAGTCCAAGCGCATCCACATTGGGGATTTCTGTCACGATATTCCGCGCAACGATTGAAATCTCATTACGCTGTTTGAAAATATTGACCCGGAACCGTCCGATACCCGGAATGGTATAGGCAAGGTTCATTTCCAGCTCTTGGTCAAACTCCTTCTGTTGCTCGCCATCCATGATCTCGTAGGCAATTTTGCTGATTTCACCGGGACTGAATGACTCTTTATCAAGGGGTTTGAGCTTGCCATGGAATTTGGCACAGGGGGGGGCTCCGGTACTTAAGAAAAGATCAGAACCGCCATTTTTAGCCAAGATGGTCAGGTAGTCATTGAACGTCATTGCGGGCCTTATTGTTCTTTTGGGAAGTGTTGACTGTACGGAAAGTGTCGCCCCCCAGGTAGGGGGGCGGTGTATTCTATTCGTAAAATGTGAACCTCGGGCCGTAAGCAGGAGCGCGGTGTTACTTACATCACCAGTTGCACGCGGTCGCTCTCGCAGCTCATGGTCGCGCCAATTTCTGTTTCTGCCAAGTCGATTCCCAACACATCGAGGAGTTGGTCGACGATCGCCATCAGAATCGGGGACAAGACCGAAGTCAGGAGCGCAGAAATCGCATCCGTTAATGCGTTGGCAGCACTGCCTACCAGGAAGAGAAGGCCGCCAAGCAGGTTGACGCCGATGCCGTCGCCAGTGTTGTTTGGCTCGTAAAACTCCAGCTCTAAGCCGAGCAAATTATTTTCTAAGCCGGTGACCAGGCTGTCAGAGTTTAGGCCCTGGTAGGCGTTTTCGCCGGGCTGAACGCCGAACTCGGGCAGGAATTCGTCGCTGGGAGAGTTAACAAAGTTCAGTGTCTGTGAGCCGCTTAGCAGGTCGGTATCCAGCCGGAGGCCGAGCCCTCCGCCGGTAAACGCTTCGCGTGCGGCATCGGCGGGGTTGTTGGTCCAGCTGTCGCCATCCCAGTATTCAGTCCAGCAAATCAATAGGATCGTGCATTGATAGCGAATCCGTTTCGTACCCAGATCAAGTATGGGCACAGGGGTGACAGAGGGCTCTTCTTCGGCAAATGCATTTGTGGCGGCGTCAGCCATGGTGTCACCCATTCTGCCGACTTTGATACTCGCTGCTGCGGTGCTGGCAAGAGTCTCCAGGGTCTTGTCACCTTCATCGCAGTCGTATTGGGTCACGCGTCCATCACCGCCCCCTGCCTCAAGCAGTATGTCTAAACGAGGAGAGCTGAGAACTTTGATATCAAGCAGGTCTTTTTGAATGTCGCAGTAAACAACACAGCTCAGGCCTTGCAGTACGCCAACAATGTCCAGAGACAGCAAGCTGGTCAGTACGCCACTAACCCCGGTTAATAGTGGGCTGGTCAGCAAGTCTGTGAGCGTGTTCAGTGTGGCTCCCACAATGGGAAGATCCAGTGAGACGAAGGTTCTGACTTGGGCCGACCTTACATAAATCCCGTCGCTGCTGTACGGCGCTTCACTGGCAAGCTTCGGGTCGCCCACGGCAGTCAGGTTCGGTGGATCGACCACTTGCAGCTTGATGGTGGCATTGACCAGTCCGAGCAAACTGACGGGGATATCTGCCGCGATGGCTGATTTGGAATTGGCTAATTGAATACTGCCTTGCACCAGTTGCATGAGCTGCAAGCTCACGTCCAAGGCCGTATCAGGACTGGCGGTCTGTACCTGGAGCAGTTCGCCCAACGAGAGCAGGGGGGTTGCAGGCGGTATTGCGAGCTGAAGGTCTTGCAGCGCGGTGAGCGTTAATGTGCTCGCATTGCCTCCTGCCTGAAGGACGTCAGCAGCAACCACCAGAAAGTCGTTAATACTCAATTGGGTATTCAGCACGCTGTCGTAGTCGCCAACGTCCAGTCCCAAGTTCAACGCCAAGGCATCCAAATAGTTGAGGAGGTTCAAGTCGGCTTTGATCAAGCCGTCCCACTGGCCGACGCCTAGGTTCAGTGTTGTTCCCAGCAGACCACCCAGCACCGAGTTAAGTAATGCAGATTGGCTGCTGTCTACTGTCAGGAGGGTACTTCTAATGTGCAGTGAGGCCAGCGGTTGGCAGGCTTCGGCAACCCCCTGAGTTCGCAGAGTTAGGGTTGTCGGGCCTGCAGTCAGAATTGAAAAGATCGATGACTGAACGGTTCTACTGAGAGTGACGCGTACCGCTTTACCCGTTTCGTCCGCGGTAAATGCCTTGAATGCTCCGTTTTCGTCGGCAGGCCCGCTGATCAGCCCGAGTTCAACTTGTACGCTACCGGTGTCACCCAAAAAGTTATTTCGATCGGCTGATAGGGTAGCTTGTGCCGCGGCTAAGCGGTCTGCTTCAGTCATGCTTTGGTCACGACAATACAGTCGCGCAGTTTCCAAGGCCGCTAAGTCAGCTTGGCTTTGAAGTGTACGTTTTTCCAGGAACAAGCGACCCGTGTCGATGGTAATGGCCAGAAACGCCAGCAGTGCAATCATCATCACCGCTGACGCAATAGCAATAACGCCCCGTTGCTCACGCGGCAGCCGGATAGTTTCAGATCGACGAACGGGTCTCATGGCGTTTACTTCTTGTCGCTAAAGCTGGTGTCCACAAAGGATTGTGGTATCGGTTGGGCGAAACTTTCTACATAGCGCTTATACGTACCCACACGTGCTTTACCACTTAAGTGCTGTTCTTTATCTGAGGCGATATCGCCTGATCGTTGGGCAGCCATCGCTTTAGCCACAGCGCTTTCTGTGCCGAAATCTTTCGTGCTTTGATCGCTGGCAAAAACTCCAGTACTGGTTAACACAGCGATTGCAAACAGTATTTTTCTCGGTTGCATACGGATTCTCCTAATTAATAACCGCTCGCTTGGCGACAGCGGGCTCGGCAAAATGGTTTGCTTTTTCAATCAAGCTTTTGAACTCTGCTTCTTGAATATCGTTATTCTCGGCCATGCGCATTGCCGTCCTGCTATCGCCGTCGAGTATGAGGCTCATGATCATATTTCTCAGCGCTACAGGGTGGCCCGGCTGAAGCTGAAGCGAGGTCATGAATTCGCGCTGAGCCGCCTTGAAGTCCTGCATGGCGAGTAAGATGAAGCCGTAGTCATTACGTATGTCGGCATTCGTGGGCGCTAGGCGGCGTGCTTTAAGCATGTGCTGGTGAGATATTTCTAGGTCGCCACGCGTTGCTAAGATTTTTGCCATACCGGCGTGGCCATAGGCCGTCATGCAGGTCAAGCTGAGCTCTCGGTAAACGTCATAAGCTTCAGAGAGCATTCCTGTTTTCCTCTGTGCTTCTGCCATCAGCCAGAGGGCGCGTGGGCTGCCAGAGTTGTCATTTTCCAAGTGAGCAAGGGCAGAGTAGTAGCTGCCTTCGTCAATAAGTTGGGCAACCAAATCGAGTTTAATGGTTTGAGGCTGGCTCAGTTTTGTCCCGCAGTCTGCCGATGTTTGGTAGTTAGTCTCTTTTACGCTCGCGCAAGCAGAGATAGCCATTACCGTTATGATGACCAGAGCGGAGCGGGTAAATGATTGGTATCTGCGCATTTCTCTTACCCTCCGTTTCCGAGCGTTGAAAGGCTCTTCACCATAGAGAGGAGTCCTGGGCCTGCAGTGAATATCAGTAGCGCAGGAAACAGGAATACCATCATTACCAGCGACATTTTTCCCGATAATTTATTGACGTATTCCTGCAGTCCCAACTTCCGGCGATTTTGCAGCAGGGTGTAAAGCTCATCGAGAGATTTGTCGATACTTCCACCGGTGATTGATTGCTGTCGTATCACAATCAAATACTCTTTAAAGCCCTCGGCGCTGCTGCTATTGATCAGCTCGTACAAGGCTTCCTCTTGGCTTTGGCCGGCTTCGATTTTGTTGACGCCCAGGGCGAGTTCCTTTGCGCAATTTGGCGCTAGCTCATGGAGCTGTTCGCATATCACCCCCATTGTTTTGGGCAGCGACAAACCAACGCGCCAAAGCATGCGTGTCGTTTGAATCAGCATCATCGTTTCTTTATCGAGTGCGTTCTGGCGATCCTCTGCGACTTTTTTAAGGATAAGGTATGCGAAGACGGCTCCTGCCAGCAGGGACCCAAATACGGCAGCTAATATCTGGCCGATATCCATACCTTTGTAGAGCGCGTAAGTGCCCCCTGCGAGTGCGGCCAGTACTATCGTGGCAGACGTCCCTCCAAGGGCGCGCAATTGTTGTGTACTGGTGAACAGGCCAGCGCGTCGTAGCAGCTGTGACAGCGACGCAATATGGGTGTTTTCTTCACGCAGCAATCGCCACGTGTCGTGTTTTCCAAATTCAAGGCGGTCGCTTGGCTCATCGTTGCTACCTGCATACGCCGTAGCAAGCAACAGCACCGGTGCTGTGCAGAGAATGAGCGCGCCAATGATAAAAAAGTAGTGCTGGGCTTCCATTGGGTGCTTCCTTATGAATCTATGGAATTAATCATTCGCCAGAGAACAAAAATACCTGTCAACTCCATAAAGCCTGCGAAATAGAGCATTTTTCTGCCGGAGCTCTGCTCCCAGACATCCAGCATCATTTCTGGGTTGGTATAGAACATATAGCCGCCGATCAAAATAGGTAGAACGGCCAATACCACGGCGGTGAAACGCGTTTCGCCAGTCATTGCGCTCAATTCACGCTTACCGCTTTCTTCCAAGCGCAGTATTCCCACGATATCGTCGAGAATGGTGCGGATGCTCCCGCCGTACTGCTCGTTAATACGTATCGCTGTAGCAAGAACGTTGAACTCGTGCAGCTTGGTGTTTTGTGCTTCTCGCTCGAATGCCTGATGGAGCTCGTAGCCCATGTGTACACGACGAACTACCCGGCGCATTACGGTACCAAGGGGGCGCTCAAGCGTTTCAACGGAGTCGGCAAACGCATTTTCAACCGAGATACCTGCGGAGAGCCGCCGAGTTACCTGATTGATAAATGATGGCAGCTGCTCGAGCATTTTTGCTCGACGTTTGTTTCCCAGAACTTTTATTGCGAGGAACAGTACGGCGATTGTTGATACAAATATCAGCAACGCGATTTGCATCGGAAAAAGTGCGAAGCCGAGGAGTGAAGCCGCGACCGCACACGCCAGCGCACCGTAGATCGCCATTGGCGGTAGCTCAACGCCATTCCCTGCCAGGTAATCGACGACAAAAGTTGGCACGCCATCTCGCTTGGTATTGATACCGACATCCGTCGTTTTCGCCGGTTCTTCAACGTTAACGAGCAGTAGCAATACGAAGGCCAGCCCAACTACAAGACCTACAAGCGCGATCCAAAACCAGAACATAGGTGCCGCCCCTATACCGTTTTTACTACATCATCAAGCAGGGGGATTTCAGTGCTGTCAGGACATCGTTCCAATTTGCCATTGGTCGGATTCAGCGCAAAAATCTCCTTTAAGGCCACGCCGTCTTTTGTTCCGTTGAGTTCGCATATTTGCAGAACGCAGCGGTGACCATTGGCGAGCCTGCCGATATGCACGATCATGTCCAGTGCGCTGCCGATCATCTTCAAGATCAGCTCACTCGAGCCTTTGAAACCCGACATGCCGACCATCATTTCAAGGCGGGTCACGGCGTCCTGGGCGGAGTTCGCATGGACGGTACTCATAGAGCCTGCGTGTCCGGTATTCATGGCTTGCAGCATATCGACGACTTCAGCACCACGACTTTCGCCAACGATAATCCGGTCCGGACGCATCCGCAGCGCGTTTTTAACCAGTTCTCCCGGACTGACGAGTCCGACTCCCTCGTTGTTGGCCGGGCGGGTTTCGAGTCTGACCACGTGAGTGTTTCGCAGCTGAAGCTCTGCGGCATCCTCAATCGTGACGATTCGCTCACCCGCGGGAATGTACTGGCTGAGAATATTGAGCAGGGTGGTCTTACCTGAGCCGGTTGCACCACTGATCAGCAGGTTCTTACGATTGCCTACGGACTTCGTTAAAAAATCCAGTGCTTCTTGGGTAATTGAGCCGCCAGCCAGCAGCTCTTCGGCTGTCAGCGGATCTTTTCTGAATTTTCGAATCGAAAGGCAGGGACCGTCCAATGCCAAAGGAGGAACAATGGCGTTAATACGGCTGCCGTCCGCCAAGCGGCCGTCCACGATCGGGCTGGATTCATCAATGCGCCGCCCTAATGGAGAGATCATCCGGCGAATAACACGCAGCACGTGTCTGTCGTCCAGAAAGCGGATCGAAGACTGCTCCAGCACACCCCGGCGTTCGACAAACACTCTGCGCGGACCATTAATCAGAATATCGTTGATTTCCGGATCCTCGAGCAATACTTGCAGTGGGCCGTAACCGATAATTTCGTCGAGCAGCTCTTTCTCGAGATTCTCAAAGCGAGTGCGGTCGATGATCACTTCATATATACGGCAATACTGGCGTATATAGGCCGCGATAGCCTCTTCGAGTTTTTTCGAGTCGTCGTCGTAGATGATATTGTCATCTTCGATACGGTCGATCACGAAGCGGTGAAGAGAGGCCTTGAGGCTCTCGTAGTCATCGTTCGGTGATGGCGTTTGGTTAACGGCTTGTCTGCGCTCTTTCATTCGCATCTACGGGCTCCCGTGCCTTAGTTGGCAAAACCGACGTCTGATTTTCTGGTTTTACTTGATGCACGATTTACCGCCTCTTTATCCATATCGCGGAACAGCATATCCGTGAACGACGGAGCGTAGTTGCTGTAGGTTTCCCCGGGTAATTCAGGGAGCTCTGCATCTTTAGCAATTGGCTTGACCAAGTGTGGGGTAACGATCATCAACAGCTCTTTGTCTTCCTGCTCGAAGCGTGTTGAGCGGAAGAGGGCGCCGAGAATGGGGATATCTCCCAGTCCGGGCAAGCGATCAGCGTTTGCAAAGGTACTCCGGCTGATCAAACCACTGATGATGAAGCTTTCGCCCGGTGCGAGCTGGATAGAGGTGTCGGTTCGACGAACATTAAGTGATGGAACGGATACGCCACTGGCCTGGACGCCGCTGGTGAAATCCAAGTCGCTGACTTCAGGAGCAACTTTCAGCATGATGCTGTCTTCGCTCAATACAGTGGGAGTGAGTTGAAGCCGAACGCCGAATTGTTTGTACTCAATCTGAACTCGTCCATCTCGGTTTGATACCGGATACGGAAATTCACCACCCGCCAGGAATGTTGCCGTTTGCCCGGAAAGGCTGACCAGTGAGGGTTGCGCCAGTGTGTAAGCATAGCCATTGCGCGACAAGGCGTTGATCGCGGCTTTGAAATTACCGGTATCATGGCCAACCAAGATCGAGGAAGAAGTGCCGCTATTTGTGGTGTACCCGATCAGTTGACCAAGAGGAGTGGGGTCGAGAATCGATAGCAAGCTGCTTGAACCACCGGCTGCTGATGTATCGCCGCCTACATATGAGAGCGCAGTACCAATTTGTTTCAATTCCGAACGGCTGAATTCAACAATTCGAATATCGGTCTGGACTTGGATGGCACCAGTTTGATAGGTGTTGTCCAGCGAGGTAGGGCCGCCAGCAGTCAGCAGGCGGTCATGCTGCTCAAGAGACTGGGTTTGACCTTCCAGACTGACAAATCCGCCGCTGGCGTCTACGGCAACCCCATTGCGGGCATTAGCGGGCAGGGATGGAATGACATCGATCTTGAATTCGGTCGGCTCACGTCCGCCTTGCCATAGTAATAACGACGTAGAGCCGGCTTGTTTTGCGGTGATTAAGAATTCTCTGGAGTTGAGAACTTTCAGTGTCGCGATTTCCGGCCGACCAATGGCGCTGCGCTTTACACTGTACTTTGTTGTGAGCATCTGCTGCTCGCCAGCTTCCAGTCGCAATGTTTTGAACGGGGCCGCACTAGCCGCCGATATCAGGCTAAACAGTAGGGCAATGATCGCTCCCTGTTTCATGACAGATACTCCATATCGATAGTCGATTCGACGCATTATTGGCTCACCCGAATGGTTTCAACTTTGTCGCCGTTATATACATAAACAGATTTCGGTGGTGGTGCAGGCTTGAAGCCGGTAACCGCGCGCATGAGAGTTGCTTTGTCTTCGGCAGCGTCCTCAGGAAGTTGCTCGCCTTCTTCTAGCGCTAATACGTCGGCTTCACCGATTGCCGACAGGCGAAGGTCACCATTGTGCTCGGCCAACACGAGAATATTGATATCGTCGATAGCCACTTCGAGTACCGCTGATCGACTGCGCTTGCCGGTATCCTTGTTAGCCGCTTTGTTATCGCCTTCGGTGCTCATCTGGCTTTCGCCTTCAATCTCTGCACCGTAGGCAATCAGGCGGATATTACGCAGAACGCGCCGAGCCATACTTTTGTCGTTGGTTTCCTTGCTCGCCCGACTGTTGAAAATGACATCAACGTAGTCACCGGGCTTGAGGAAGCCACCGGTACCAATCACTTCGTCGACTTTCACTGCGATGGCGCGATGCCCCGGACGAATTTGCGTGGCGAGTTCACTATCGTCCTCGAAGTCTGTCGTGCGTATGACTGCGCCTTTGAAAATATCGCGCTCGCTGCGTCGATTGATGAGTTCGGCAGGGGTGTTGAAACTGCCTTCGACGGTGATGGCGTAGGGCACCTGCATCAGATCTTCTTCGGTGAGCTGCTCACCTTTGCGGATGTCCCGAGTCGCGATCATTAGCTTTTGGGCGTAAGTGTATGAATCGGCAGCCGTTGCCGCTGACTGACGTTGCACTTGCCGCTGGGCATCCTCCTGACTGATGCGATAGCCAATAACGCCCATAACAACTGCGCTGATGATAAGCAGTGCCGCGATGATTTTCAGAGTCCTTGCTTGCATGGGTATATCCCTTAAAGCATTTGATATCAAAGTGATTTTTGGGTTGCTCAAGCTGCGCAGTGCAGCTTATGTCACACTATTTGTCCCTGATGCTAGATTGTGTGACCTTGTGTCGATATAGGGGGTCGTACGTATACTTCCCTGTAAACGTGTTCTGTGTCACATGCGCAAGCTGGCAATGCCAACCAATCTGTCTGGTATGTCTGGAATTTCGCCGACAATTGGGAGGGTAATGCCGTTGAGTATCGGTGTGGCTCCCAATCTGACCTTACACAGCATTTCTGCATTACAAGCAAAAAAGTCATCTGCAGAAATGGCTTCGCTTACTATCGATGCCGAGAACCAATCTAGCGACTGTTGTACCTGTGCAGTAACGACCGGCTTTAGCTCTGCCTCAGTGCATGTAGAGGCGGCGCATTCCGCTGCCAATGCGGCCCTGAGGGCATCCTCAGCCGCATACGTAAAGCTCTGTAGCATTAAAAATGCGGTGCCATAGCAGATAATGCCGTAGATGATCGCGAAAAAAACGGGGAAGATCAGCGCAAACTCGATGGCGACGACGCCGCGAATTCGCTCCAGATTCGGGCCGCTAGTGCTCAATATTCGTGTGGAAGCCGTATTGTTCGACATGGCTCGTCCTGCATTAAATGTTTTCCAAGAGTGCTATCAACTGCGTTGCCATCGCACCCGAAAACAAGGCGGTCCCCAACGGCATTCGTGAAAATAGCTTTTCGTTGCTGTGATCCTTTCGCATGCCATCTTCAATAAGCCGAATGCGGTTTTTTAGTGCCAAAGCGCCGTAGAAAAGCAGTAATAGCGCGATCCCCGTTCCTAGAGACCAGAGTAAAGCCAAGGGCGACCAGCAAAGTGACAAGCTACAAAAGAGCTTTATATCGCCTCCACCGACTAGGCCTTTCAGGTAGCCAGGCATAAATATCGCGGCTATCAAAGACAGATTGATGACGACAAAAATCACTGCGCTGTGGTCATGCAAAAAAAAGAGCAGCGCCGCATTAATTGCTACCAGGGTATTCGCCCGGTTTGAAATGCGGCGCTCTCGATAGTCGACAATGGCGATATATAAGAGCAGTAGGTAAAGCGTTACTGTCGCATAAGTCGCCATACGTCGATTTTTGGGGCTTAGCCAGCGCCGCCGCCACCTGCTGCATCAACTGAGGAGTTGATATTGGTGAAAATGTCCTGAAGGTTCAGCAGGTTGACCGCAGCAATAATTGCCACAATCAGTACTGCCGCCATAATGGCGTACTCGATGGCGCTTGCGCCGTCTTCATCTTTGCGGAACTTGGTAATACCTTGACAAATAAGCTTCAACATCATGGGCTCTCCATTGATAAAATTAGGCAGGCCGATGCAAAGAGGACATCCTGTCGACCATGTGTGTAATGTCGTACTTGCACAGATTAAAGGAAATAGGTACTTGCCGTAGTGAGACTAAAATTGCAAATAATGGGTAGCGTCTGTGCACACTGACTCTTCTATAAAAGAACAAAAGGTGTTGATACGCAAGAAGGCGATGGATCTTTTAGCCCGTCGTGAGCACAGTTTTTATGAGCTGTATCGCAAACTGCGTGTTCGATATCCCGATGAAGGCCTTGAGGGCCTGCTGGAGGAGGCCATTCAGCGCCTGGCTGACGAGGGCTTGCAGTCTGATGAGCGATTTGCTGAAAGCTATCTTCGCCTTAGGGTTGGGGCAGGGTTCGGGCCTCAGCGAATACGCATGGAGTTGCGTGACAGGGGGATAGAAGACGGTCTGATAAGTCGGGTTGTTGAACACAGCGGTGAAGATTGGCTGCTGCGGGCCTGTGAGGTTTATGAGAAAAAATTTGGCAATGATCCGGTGAATGAGCGCCGTGAACTGGCAAAGCGCCAGCGGTTTTTGCATTATCGTGGCTTTAGCCCGGAGTTGATCCGTCAGGTCGTGGACGGATGAGCACTGTCATGGTCAACATGGCGAAAAGGGCTCCATTTGTTTTAAAGGACTGCGTTTATATGAAGAAGTTAATCATTGCCCTGTTACTTTCCTGCGGTGTTGTCCAGGCTCAGGCAAGCGAGGGACTCAATAGCGATGGTATTCAGGCATTGGCGGACCAGTTGTCGCTGAATGAGGCGCAGCGTGAAAAGGTGAATGTGCTCATTTTGCGTTACGCAGAGCAGGCGGCAGCCCTGCAGAAGGAAAGTGTGGCACTGCGCCAACAGATGCAGGCTCTCCCTTTGACTGAGCTTAGTCGGGATACTATCAAACAGCTTAGTCAGCGCGCTGGGTCCGTGGCAGCAAGACACACCGGTGCTGTGCTTCAGACCCAATTAGAGTTTTACAAAGTGCTCAATGCGTCTCAAAAGGCGGAATATGCTGAGTTGCGCAAGCAGGGGAAGGCTAAGAGCAACAAATAGCCCCCCGCCTGTAAAACACTGGCCAGGGGGCGATTCGTCAAAGTTTCTGTATGCTGAAGCCCCCGTCGCGGAGCCACTCTTCCAGCTGCTCCGCGCGGCTGGCGTTGCTCAATACCGCAATACTTGGCTCGACACCTTCCAGATACTGTTTGGTCACACGTTTCAGATCATCGCCGGAGACCGCCAGCACGCGTTGACGGAATCGACGGCGATCCTCCAGATTGCGGCCGAAAATACGGTTGTGATAGTCCTGTTTGGCCTCACCGGCCGGTGACCCCGGGCGGTCGATGCTGCCGACAACCCCCAGAATGGATTGCTCAAGCGCGTCCTCTGAAACCGGGGTCTCCAGCATCCAGTTGATTGCTGAGCGGAAGTCGTCGAGGGTTTCCTGCAGGCGAGGGTCGCGGTAAGAGTAGAAACGGAATGCCGCGATGTTGGAGTCTTGCGATGCGCCGCCGCCATAGGCGCCACCCTGTTCGCGGATGCAGCGATGCAGTATACCGTTGCGCAGATAGACTGCCAGCACGCTGAGGGCCGGCGCGTCAGGGTGATCGGACGGCACTGTGGGGTAGGCGCTGGCACAGAAATTGACTTGCGAGTTGGCGCACCAGAACTCTCGGCGTTGGCCGCGAACGGTCGCCAGCTGCAGCGGCGCCTGCGAGGAGGCTTGGAAGTCTGCCCAGATCGCGGCAAGCCCGGGACTGTGTTCATCGAAGCCGTGTTGTTCGGCAACTATCAACAGGCGTCGCTGCGCGGCGAGCAGTTTTTGGTGCAATGCGGTGAGTTGCTGGCTTACGCCTTGTTTGCCCTCTTCGCTTTTCAAGGAGTCGTCGATTGCCTTTAGTGCGCGGATTCCTTGGAGGCCGGCGAGTTTCTGGTTGAGTTCGGCAATCGGGCTCATGCCGCCGCAGGCGGCAGCCATTGCGAGCCCGTGCCCGTTGCCGGTGATGGATGACTCCCGGCGAGCCCGAATGTGCGCCACAATGTCAGTGATGCGCTCCACTTCGTCGAAACGCAGTTTTTCCAGTGTGTCGCGCATCAGTTGTGCCTGTTCACTGCTGTTGCGCAGTAAGGCTTTCGATGACAGGACCAGGAAGGCCTTCATCTGCTGTTCATCGCCGATATCGCCCCGCATGCTGGTGTAAGCAGAAATGCCCCCGCATACAGCGGCCTGACGAGCTTGCACCTGCAGGTAACTCTCATTGCCAAGGCCAAGCTCTGTCAGGGTCTGGGTGTAGATTGGCAGCAGGCTCAACTCTGCTTCGTCAAGCAGGGGAAGCTCGATGAGCAGTTGCTGGTAGATCAATCCATTGGTGCCGCTGGGATAGAAGGTGTAAGGCAGATTGCCGAAACGGTCGTCGCGGTAGTCCAGTACGGGCATGTCTGGCGCCACATCTTCGAGGCCGACTTTGGGCAGAATGCTTTCATCTTCCTGTTGGGTTTGGCGTGTTTCCAGTGCCGCAGCCTGCTCGATAATGGCCTGTTTTTGCTCGTCGCTGAGACCGGCCTTGATATCGGCAAGGCGCTGCTTTTCCGCCTGCTCTGCGCGCTGCTGGTATTGGGCGTCGGGGCTGAATATCAGTGTTACCCGGTGAGGGTTGTCGATAAGTTGTTGCAGCAGTCCAGTGATATAGCTTGGCTGAGCGATTTTCTGACGCAGACGCGCCAGCGCGGGATCGAGATTCAGCGCTGACACAGGGTCGCCGCGGTGGGTTGCCGAGCCGAGGGCATTCAGAATCAACTGCAGGCCGTAGGGGTAGCTGTCACCACTGATTTCCCGCTGCTGTAGCTCAATCTGGTGGAGCACCGACTCCACTTGTCCGGCGTCCACACCTTCGTCAATGAGCCGCTGCAGCGTGCTGAGGATCAAGTCCTCAACGGCGGTCATCTGCTCGGGATCACTGCCCTCAAGACCGCAGGCAAACACCATCTCACGCATGGAGTCTTCCAGTCCGCACATGGGAGACGGCGAACTGCCGAGCGAGCTGGTTTCCAGCGCGTGCAGCAATGGGCTGGCGCTGTTGTCGAGTAAAATGCCCGCCAGCAACTGGGCTTCCAGTGCGGTGTCCAGGTCGTTGCTCTGGCCCAGCAGCCAGGCCATCACGATATGGGTTTTGCCTTGAGGGTCCTCATCGGCGGGCAGGGGATAGGCTTCCTGAGCGCGAATTGGCGCGTGATAGCGCTTTTCCCTCGGTACGGAGATATCGTCGTTCAGCGCCTCAAAGCGAGACAGCGCCAGCTCTTCAAAGCGAGACTGCAATTCCACGGCAGGTGTGTCGCCAAAGCTCATGAAGATGGCGTTGCTGGGATGGTAATGACTCTCGTAGAAGGCCTTGAGTTGTTCATAACTCAAGTCGGGAATCGCTTCAGGGTCGCCGCCGCTGTTGTAGTGATACGTGACTGTCGGAAACAGGTATTTGCAGAGCGTGTGCCACAGGCGGCTCGGGATGGAGCTCATGGCGCCTTTCATTTCGTTGAATACCACGCCTTTGAAGACCAGCTCCGAGTTCGGGTTGCCGGGTTCGGCGAAATCAAGGCGATGGCCTTCCTGAGCGAAGTCCAGCGGGTGGAGGCGAGAGAAGAACACCGCATCCATGTATACCTGTAGCAGGTTGTCGAAATCCTTGCGGTTGCTGCTGGCAAAGGGATAAGCGGTCCAGTCTGAGCTGGTGAAGGCGTTCATGAAGCTGTTCAGCGAGCGACGGATCATCATGAAAAAGGGATCGCGCACCGGGTATTTCTCGCTGCCACACAGCGCGGTGTGCTCCAGAATATGCGCCACGCCGGTAGAGTCGTGGGGAACGGTGCGAAGCGCGACCAAAAACACATTTTCGGGGTTATCGGCGGCGATATGGTAGTGGCTGGCGCCGGTTTTACGGTGGCGGTACTCGGTGAGTGTGACATTCAGTGCGTCGATTTCTTCACTCTGGATGATGTCAAAGGCGGGATGGGCATCGGTGTTCGCGATAAAGCTCATAGTCGTCCGTTTTATTGGTGGCCTGCGGTGGATGGCATGGCCGTATTGATAGAAGGTAGTGTGAAAGCGATACGGTAGATATAAGGCCAGAGTTTACCGGTAACAAGCCATGTTTGATCGCTTTCGTCAAAGGCAATGCCGTTAAGCACCGCTTCGGGACTGAGTCCCTCGGGCTGCAGCGCACTCAGGTCCAGCGTTGCCAGCACTTTCGTATTTCGGGCATCGATGACCAGCACCTCATTGCTGTACCAGCGATTTGCCAGGATGTAGTCACCATGGCATTCGAGCTCGTTCAACTTGTCGATGTGGTCATGTCCCCAAAGCTTCTGGCGGCTTACCAGGGCGAAATCACCGGGGCGCCGCCACTGTAGCGTATCACTGCCGTCAGACATGGCGAACATTTCTCGCCCTGAGTGATAGCAAAGCCCCCAGCCCTGGCCCCGATAGCGATGTTGTTTCAGTAAGCCAAAGTGCTGTGGGTCAAGCTCCAGGGCGAGCCCGGCTCGCCAAGTCAAGACAAACAGGCGTCCCCGGTAAAAGCTCAGCCCCTCGGCGAACAACCGCTTGTCCAGCGCAACGCCGCGTAGCGTCGGTGGACTGTTTTCCTTGGGCGGGAAGGGGCGGGAAATGAGTTTTGAGTGGCCGAAGAGTCCGCTGCTTTCATAGAGCTGGCCCTGATAGAGTTCCAGCCCCTGGGTGAATAGCCTTGTGTCGTGCGGGTACTGCGCGAGCAGTTCGTAAGGCAGTGAGCTGGCTGGCGCGGACACGCCGCTCAGCGGGTAGCCGAACAGCGTAAAAAGTGTGAGTAAAAGCAGGCGTTTCAAGCGCAATCCACAAGTGAGCCAAAACGTATGGCGCTCACTATGCCAGCTTATCTCCGTGTCTGCACCCCGCTTACGCCTGCATGGGTGGCATGTGATTGCCGGTGTAGCTGACGACGGCGGTGTCACCTGAAAAGTCGATCATTTCCACCGCGCAGACGGTAAAGCAACTGCGGGTCATCAGCCATTGGCCGTCAATGCGCTGGTATTCGTCGTCGTAGTGGCCGCCCAGCTGAACGCGCAGCTTGTCTCGGGTATTGATGCTCAGGAACCGAAGGCCGATATGCGCTGTGGCGCTGTCGTTGCCGGTCAGGGTGACCAGCGGGTTCTGCGCGTGGTGCATATCGACGATGTGGTCGTGGCAGCCCAGTTCTTCAAAGACCGCGACAAAGGCCTCGCGGCTGTCGAACTGCCCGATATGGCCGAAGTCGATATGGATCTTGCCCGGCGCGAAGCAGGCGAGCACGTCCTCCGGCTGCTTGGCATCGCAGGCATTGAGGTAGCGATACTTCAGCGCCGTAATGGCATTGATATCTTCTATTGCCTGAAGGCGCTGGGCGAGGGCCTGAATATCCGTCATGGCGGGTCCTTGTGAGCGTGTCGAGTCAGCCGGGCATCTTGCCAAGTTATCGGCGGTTGCGCATCAGGTCGCGAATCAAAAAGCGGGCCGGGGCTAAATTTTCAGCCAAGTGGCGGGAAATTGGCCGGGATTCGCCGCAGAGATAGCTGGCAAGCAGCTCGGCACTCATGGGTGTTGATGTCAGCCCGCGCGAACCGTGGGCGACATTGAGGTATAGCTGGCGATAATAGCGCCCGGCACGGGGAATTGCCCGCTTTGCGTCCTTGCGCAGCGCTGCGTAATCCTCGTCAAAGGCGGCAACATCTGGGGCGGCACCCACGATGGGCAGATAGTCCGGGCTGGCGCAACGCAGTGCCGCGCGTCCACCGACGGCCTGTGCACCCGCTTTCAGCAGGTCTGGGCTGAGTTTGCGCAGGGTATCAATATTGAACTGGTGATCGTGGTCGCTCAGAGCGGTATCGGTATTTTTCAGGTCGAAGCTGGCGCCAAGGCAAAAGCGGCCATCCGTCGGCGGCGCGAAGTAGCCGTCGTGGCAGACGACACAGCGCGGGCTTTTGCTGATGTCCTCCTGGTTGAAGTAACTGATTTGCCCGCGAATACGGCGCAGGGGGAGGGTTGCGCTCTGTGTCAGATGGCGGGCTTCATGACTGCCTGCAATAACTGCTGCGTTGCCTGTTGCGATGAGTTCACCTTTGGTGTCCGAGGCCTGCCATTGTTCGCCATCGTCGGAAAGCGAAGCGACTTCCCGGTCATGAACTCGCTCAATCAACGGATGATCCACATAGGCGGCACAGATGGCCGGTGGCGACAACCAGCCTGCCTGCGGATAGAAAATGCCGTCCCGATTAAGGGCGAGGCCGCTGATCGCAGAGGCCTGCTCTGCACTGAGAAACGCCAGCCAACGCTGGTCACCTAGCATCTCTTTCAAGCGACTGAATAACTCTGCCTCGCGGTCATTGCCCGGTAGTTGCAGCACACCGCAGAAATCACCCGTTTCCGATGCCCCAAAATACGCCTGTCGATAGTGCGACAGGGCATAGAGGAAGCTGCTCAGGGTAAACCAGTTCAGCGCGCCGGGCTCGGGTGAGAGCTTGGTGTATAAAACGCCCTGCGGATTACCGGAGGCTTCGCGGGCCAGTGTCGAGTGACGCTCGATCAGTGTCACGGCAATACCGCGCTCGGCCAGGGCTCTGGCGGTGCTGCATCCGGCCAGCCCACCGCCAATAACGAGTGCGGATTGCGGCGCAGCACCTTTGCCGGGCTGGTGCCAAGGCACAGGGGTGATTGGAAGTCGTTGCGCCGCTACCTCGCGGTCGACCGCTTGGGCATAGGCGTTAAACTCACCACAGAGCATTTCTCGTTTGCGGCCGTAGCCTTTGACCTTCTTAACATTGAATCCCACCTGCTTCAGACCGCGCTTAACCACTCCGGCAGAGGTAAACGTGGCAAAGCTGCTGCCGCGGTGGCTGAGCCGCGCCATGCTGTCGAACAGTGCTGTTTGCCACATGTCGGGATTCGCGGCGGGCGCAAATCCGTCGAGAAACCAGGCGTCTACCGGGCCCTTGGAGACGTCGGGGCTCGCGCCGTCGATCACCCCGTCGATCAATTGTGGCAAGGTGTCGAGAATGTCGCCAAAGAGAACATCCAGACAAATTTGTGACTTGTGCAGGTATCTGCGGTGCTGACCCGGTATCAGCGGCGGATAATTGTCTTGTAGAATCGTTGACAGCTCGTGAAGGCTTGGCCACGCGCCAAGGGCCCGTTTGAGGTCTTCGGGCCTCAGCGGATGTTTTTCGCAGGAGATGTAGTGCAGGGTCCAGTTCGGCGGCGCGGTACGCAGCCACAGCTCGCAGGTCAACAGGAAATTCAATCCCGTGCCGAAGCCGGTTTCGCACACGGTAAATCGGCCGGGTCTCGCGTCATCCAGTTGTTGCCATCGCTCTTGCAGACGGTTGTGTTCCAGAAACACATAGCGACTTTCGGCCAAGCCGTCATCGCGGGAAAAATAGACATCGCCGTAGTCGATGGCACTGGGAACGCCGTCTTGCCAGTCGAGTTCTGCGGGGACGATAAAATAAGGATGGTTGCGGTGAGCCAAGGTGGAAGCCTGCCAATAGCAATGGAAAAGCGGGGTGCATTGTAGCAGTGATGGGGTGTGAGTCTGTACGTTTAGCCCGTTGGCTGGCCCTGGCTGTACTCGGTTTCTCTGCCTGGGCGCAGGCGGCGGCCGTCGACCCACAGCAAAGCCGTATCCAGCTCGCGTTGGCGACTGAGCCGCCGACGCTACACTCTGCCCGCGCCACCGATACCATCGCCAATTTTGTGCTGTCTCACCTGATGGAAGGCCTGTTGCGGTATGGCCCCGATGGTGAACTGATCGGCGGCGTGGCGGAGCGCTGGCAGCTCAACGAGTCGGGTGCGCGATTCTGGTTGCGGGAGGATGCTCGCTGGGCAGACGGCAAGCCGGTGAGGGCGCAGGACTTTGCCTTTGCCTGGCAATATGCCCTGCGCCCGGAAACGGCCTCGCAATACGCGTTCATTTTTTATCCTATTAAAAACGCCGAAGCGGTCAATCGCGGCGATATGCCCGCCAGCGCACTCGGCGTACGCGCAGTGTCAGATCGCGAACTGGTCGTAGAGTTTGACGGGCCGTGTCCGTATTTTCTCAGCCTTACGGCGTTCATGACCTACATGCCCCTGCGTGAGGATGTGGTGAATCACTGGGGACGTCGCTATGCCGCCGATGCTGACAAGCTGATGGTCAACGGGCCCTATGTGCTGGAGAAGTGGGTGCACGGTGCCGAGTTGCGGCTGGCTGCCAATGCTCGCTACTGGGATAACGAGAATGTGCAGATACGCCACATTGATTTGCCCTATATCACCGCTGACCCGAGTGCGCAGTTCAACCTGTTTCGGGATGGGCAGATTGCATTGGCAAACCTCGATACCGGCCTGCTGGACGAAGCGATTGAACGCGGCTTTGATATTCATCACTTTCAGACGGGCGCGCTGTATTTTCTGGAGTTCAACTTTCGCGAAGGGCGTATCAGTGCGAACCGGCACTTCCGCAAGGCAGTACAACATCTACTGAATCCCGAGTTACTGGTTAACAAGATTATCGGCTTGCCTGGTGTGCTTCCTGCTTACTCTCTATTCCCAATGACGGTTAAAGGCTTGGAGAAGCCCTTTCGCGAGGAATACCCTGTGTTGAAAGTTGAGCCGGATCTGGCGCTGGCACGTCGACATCTGGCGAAAGCCAAGGCTGAGCTGGGGCTGGCAGAATGGCCGCCGCTGATGCTGCTGTCGGGAGATAGTCCGCGTGCCCTTCAGGAGGCAGAGTACTACCAGTATCTTTTCAGGCGAGGGCTTGGCCTGGAATTGCGTATCGACCAGCAGGTGTTCAAGCAGCGCTTGGAGAAAATGCGGCGTGGGGACTTTGATATTGTTGTGGCGGCGTGGGGGCCTGATTTTGACGACATCATGACCTTTGCCGATTTGTTTGCTTCCTGGAATGACAACAACCGTGGGCGCTATCACAACCCCGAGTACGATAGATTAGTGCGTGCCGCACAGCGCAGCAGCGATGCCAAGCGCCGCTTCGACATTATGGGGCGCCTGCAAGCGCTGATTGTCGATGATGTGCCTATTTTGCCTACCTACGAGAATGCCTCACTGTACGTGCAGCACCCGCAATTGCGTGGCGTCAGGCGTGCGGTGTTTGGTGGCGATCCCAGTTTTCGTGACGCCTGGATTGCGCCCTGATGCTGCGGTTTATTCTGCGACGCCTGCTGTCGGGAGCGATCACCATCTGGTTTATCGCCACGGCCACCTTCTTTGCGATGCACGCGGTGCCTGGAGATCCACTGACTCAGGATAAAGCCATGTCGCCTGCGGTAAGGGCGCAGCTAGAGGCGCGTTACGGCTTGGATAAGCCCCTGCCTCAGCAGTATCTGCAATTCATGAGCAATATGCTTCACGGTGATTTCGGCATTTCCTTTACGCAGGAAAATCGCCGGGTAAACGATATCATCCGCGAACACTTTCCCGTCTCGGCGACATTGGGGCTGGCAGCGATCCTGATCGCCCTGGTTGGAGGGGTGGCCGCCGGCAGTGTGGCGGCGCATTTTCGGCAGCGCTGGCCTGATCGTACCGTGATGTTGCTGGTGGTGGGGGCCATATCGGTCCCCGGTTTTGTGATCGCAGCGCTCGCACAACTGCTGATTGTGCGGTTAAACCAACTGGCGGGCACGACGGTGATTCCCGTTGCCGGCTGGGGAGGCATCGGACATGTCTGGGTGCCTGCGCTGGTGCTGGGGCTGGGTACGCTGGCATACCTCAGTAGGCTCAGTCGCGCGGCCATGCTGGACGTGCTCAGTAGCGACTATATCCTCGCCGCCAGGGCGCGAGGCGTTGCCGGCGCCGGACTGTTCTGGCGACACCAGCTGCGCAATGTCTTGCTGCCAGTGGTGACCGAGCTGGGGCCAGCGGTGGCGGCGATCACTACCGGTGGTTTTGTGGTGGAGCTGGTTTTTGCCATACCGGGGCTGGGCCGCTATTTCGTGCAGGCGGTGCAGCAGCTCGATTACACGGTGATTATGGGTACCACGGTGTTCTACGGTGCCTTTCTGGTGTTGGTCGTGGTGTTAGTGGATATCAGTTATGGCTTGATTGACCCTCGCATACGCTTGGTGGGGGGGCGCGGATGATCCCGGTATTCCGCTTTGCGCCCTGGCAGCCGCCGGTGCCTGGCACCGAACTGTCTCAGCCGACTTCGCAAGTGGCGTTCACGCCCGCGGTTCTGTTGTCGACGTCGATCGTTGTGGCGCTGCTGCTGTTCGTTTGGGCTGGGCCATGGGTGTGGCAATACGACCCCGCCCAGCAATGGTTGTCGCATATTTCTCAGGGGCCGACGCCGGCGATGTCGGCGCTGGTGGTGGACGATACTCGACCCCCCCGGCTGTCGACGGCGCCGCAGCGCCTGCAAATTGCGGAAAGCACTACCGAACGTGTCGCGCTGCAATGGCCACAGGTGTCTGGGGTCCAGCGTTACCGCCTTTACCGGGCTGGCGCAGAGCAGATTGGTCCGGGACTGCCGCTGTGGGAGGGCCGTGATCGCCATTACGTTGACCGACTGCAACTCAGCTATCGCGTTTATCGCTATACCCTCGCCGATGCCGATACCGGGCTGCTGCTATTTTCGCTGGAAACACGACCAGAGTTTGCCATTTCCGCATTTGAAGCGGCTTTACAGGGGTTGATTCCGGAGGATGCCCGTGGCTTGCCGGAGCGTGTGTTGTTACCGGCGCATCCACTGGGCACCGATGCGCTGGGTCGGGATTTGCTGGCCAGGATGATGGCCGGTGGTCGCAGCTCGTTGTTCGTTGGGATTGTGGCGCCGTTGCTCTACATCGGCTTTGGTTGCGTGTTTGGCGGCTTGGCTGGGTATTTAGGCGGGCGTCTGGACCAATTTGCCATGCGCCTTGCTGACTTTGTCGTCGCCTTGCCGTTCTTGCTTTTCATGATTCTGCTGCGGATCGCGTTCGGGATTGGCCCCGGTGAAAACGGTATTTTACCTCTTATCCTGGCGATGTTGCTGTTGAGCTGGCCGGGAAGCGCGAGATTGGTACGAGGGCAGGTGCTGGCATTGCGAAGCCAGGCGTTTATCGACTCCGCGAGGCTGTCGGGGCGATCGGCGCCATTTATTCTTTATCGCCATATATTACCCAATGTGTTGCCGGTAATTCTGGTGGCGTTTAGCTTTGCCATTCCCTCGGCCATTTTTACCGAGGCGTTCTTGTCGTTTATCGGTATGGGCGTTTCGCCTCCCAGCACCTCCTGGGGCGCCATGTGCAATGACGGTATAAAAACGCTGTTGTCCAATCCCAGGCAGCTATTGCTGCCCGCCATGATGATCAGTATTGCGGTATTGGCCTTCAATACGCTGGGAGACGCACTGCGTGATGCCACTGACCGGCGTAGCGGAGGGGGACGCCTGTGAGCTTGTTATATGTTGACCAGCTGTCTCTGCGTATTGGCGACAATGCCGCGCTGCGAGACGTGTCGTTTTCTCTTCGAGAAGGCGAGTGCCGAGCATTGGTAGGCGAATCAGGTAGCGGCAAGTCGCTGACGGCCCTCTGCCTGCTGGGGCTTGCGCCGCGTGGGTCGCAGCTCTCCGCCAGACAGCTGCGGCTGGCGGAAGATATGTTGCCTGCGCAGGGTAGCCGGCAGTGGCAATCCTGGCGAGGGCGGCGTGTGGCGATGATTTTTCAGAACCCGATGACGGCGTTGAACCCAACCCGCACTATTGGCGCTCAGCTTGGCGAAGTCTTTTGCCTGCACCGGGGGATGACCCGGAAACAGGCGAAGCAGGCGTCGATCGCCTTGCTGGAACGTCTTGCGATTCCCCGTGCTGAAGCCCGTCTTTCCAGATACCCCTTCGAATTTTCCGGTGGCATGCTGCAGCGAGTGATGATTGCGTTGGCGGTCGCCTGTCAGCCTCAGTTATTGATTGCCGACGAGCCGACGACGGCGCTGGATGTGACGGTGCAGGCAGAAGTGTTGGCACTGCTCAGGGAAATGCAGCGTGAGCTGGGGACCAGCCTGTTGTTTATCAGTCACGATCTAGGCGTAGTGGCCAATATCGCCGATTCGGTGAGCGTGATGTATGCCGGAGAAACGGTGGAGTCTGCCAGCCTCAAAGCGCTTTTTACCGAACCTGCGCACCCCTATACCACAGCACTGCGAGCGGCGGTTCCCCAGTTGCACAGCAGCCAGGCAATGCAGGCGATACCCGGCAGCCCGCCAGATTTACGTCAAGCTGTAAAGGGTTGTGCTTTTGCGCCACGCTGCCCACACCGAATGGCAATTTGTGAGGAATCCCCGACCTTTATTCGCACCCCGCAGGGTAGCGTGACGCGTTGTTGGCGTTGGCATTCCGATCATCCAGACAACTGGCGGCTACAGTCATGACCTCGCCACTGCTTTCTTTGCGAAAACTGAGTTGTCATTTTCGGCAGGGCCGTGATTACCTGGCGGCCGTGGATGATGTCAGTCTCGACATATTTGCCGGAGAGGTTCTGGCGCTGGTCGGGGAGAGTGGTTCCGGTAAATCCACGCTGGGCCGTTTGATTGCTGGCCTCGAGGAGCCATCGTTCGGCGAAATGCGGTTTCAAGGTCAGTCTCTGGCCGGGCGGCGTGGACTCAAGCATCAGCGTGGTGCCATTCAAATGGTATTTCAGGATAGTTACGCAAGCCTGGATCCACGTATGCGCATTGTCGACAGTTTGGCGGAGCCCTTGCGCGATGTTCGGCTCCCGTCCGATGCACTGAGAAAGCGGATCGATAGCTGGTTGGATCGCGTTGGACTGGGGGCACGATTTGCGGACCGCTTTCCCCACGAATTGTCCGGAGGGCAGCGGCAGCGCGTCGGCATTGCACGGGCATTTATTGCCGAGCCGAAACTGGTGATTTGCGATGAGGCGGTGTCGGCACTGGATGTATCGGTTCAAGCACAGGTTTTGTCCCTGTTGCGCGATATCCAGCGGGATAGTGGAACAGCCATGCTGTTTATTACCCACGATCTGGCCGTACTTCCCAGTTTGGCTGACCGCATTGCCGTGATGTATCTCGGTGAGCTGTTGGAGTTGGGGACGACCGCAGCACTGATTAACGCGCCTATGCACCCTTACACCCGACAGTTGCTGGCCGCGCATCCCGAGCCGAACCTGGATGCGCCGTTGGCATTGCCGGTCAGAACCGGCGCCTCGGAGCTGCCTCTGCCGCTGAGTCGCGATCGTGGCTGTCGTTTTGCCAATCGCTGTCCCTATGTCGACGACGCATGCCGTTTGACGCCACCTGTCAGTATTGAGAAGGACGCCGGGCATTTTGCCGCCTGTCATCGTCTGACTGAGATTGAAGCAGTGGCAGCTTCCGGGGGCTTCGATTAGCATGGATAAAGCACCACGACATGTAAGGAATGCCGACGAATGAATATCAGTATAGAAATCCCGGCCTTGATGGTAATGGCCAGCTCGCTACTCAAGCGTTGCATTCTCGACGCGCAGCGGGTCGAGTCAAAACGCTATTTCAGGGAACTCGAGGCGGGCAACCCCGTACTGCTGAGTGACCTGTCGATGGAGGACGACTCGGTGCTGCGAGTCAGTCTTGAGATGAATGCGTCGGAGTTTTGTGGCCAGCTGAATTACAGCGCGTTTCGAGATCAACTGACGATGCTGATCGACACCTACAGCCGATATTTGAAAGCCGGACAGGAACCCAAGGTGTTGAGCGACGACAGCGGTGTGCAGCATGTGATCGTTCTGCCCGCAGTCAGCGAGATTCGCGGTCAGCGTAACGCTCTGGTAATGGGGTTTGACCAAAGTCGCCCCGCAAATCTGCGCCTGAAGTTGATGTTTGTAGATGCTGCACAGTTTATGGAAAAGGCCAGCTAGTCGCGTGTTGACAGTGAACACAAATACCGATAGCTTGCCGGGTTTATCGCTATAACTCGCAGTGCGCATGTCGGGATGTAATGCGCACGTACTGGTATGTGAATAACAAGAACGCTAACGAGGGGGCCACCTTGTCTGAGCAGCAACAGCAAATTGCCGAAACAATCAACGCCGCGAGAAAACGGCTGGATCTGGCGACGGATGTCGACCTCCAGCAGTTTTCCAGTCTGGTGGATATGTTTGACTACTGCGTAAGCAGCTATACGAATAACCCTGCCGTGAGCTGTCTGGGGTACACCCTCAGCTACGGCGATCTGGACCGTCTGTCGGCGCAATTTGCCAGCTATCTGCAGCAGCATAGTGGCCTGCAGCCCGGCGATCGCATTGCCATTCAGATGCCCAACATCCTTCAGTATCCGGTAGTGCTGTTCGGTGCATTGCGCGCTGGGATGATCGTGGTTAACACCAATCCGCTATACAGCGAGCGCGAGCTCAAGCACCAATTGAACGACTCCGGCGCGAAGGCGGTTGTCGTGCTGGCCAATATCGCAAAAACCGCTGAGGCGGTGGTGCCGGATACTGGCGTGGAAACCGTCATTGTGACGGAAGTGGCTGATCTGCATCCGCCACTGAAGCGCACACTCATTAATGGTGTCTTGCGTCACGTGCGTAAAGAAGTTCCTGCTGTCAGCTTCCGCAAGTCTATCCCGCTGCGTAAAGCGCTGGCGCAGGGCAAATCTGGCAATTACCAAAAAGCCCAGCCCAAGGCAGAAGATCTGGCGCTGCTGCAGTACACTGGCGGCACGACTGGTGTGTCGAAAGGGGCCATGATCAGTCACCTGAATTTGATGGCCAATGTGCTGCAAAGTCAGGCGAATTTCACCAGCTACAACCTGGGCATCGGCAAAGAAACCTTTATTGCACCGCTGCCGCTGTATCACATTTACTCTTTCATGCTGGCGTTCCTGGTCATGCTTGAGGGTAACCACTCGGTATTGATTCCCAATCCTCGTGACTTGAACAGCGTTATCAAGGAAATGAAACGCTGGAAGTGGAGCGGCATGAGTGGCATCAATACGCTGTTTGTTCAGCTTTGTAAGCATCCTGAATTTGCCAGTCTGGACTTCTCTGCGCTGAAGGTGACACTGTCGGGCGGTATGGCGCTGACCCACGGGGCTGCCCACGAGTGGAAGAAAATGACCGGTGCGGAAATCTACGAGGGCTATGGTCTGACCGAGACGTCCCCGGTAGTTTCTGTAAACCCCGGCAAGGGCAATCAGGTTGGTACGATTGGTATTCCCTTACCCGGCACAGATATTCGTCTGGTTGATGACGACGGCAATGATGTGGGCGTGGGTGGTCGCGGTGAACTCTGTGTGCGGGGTCCACAGGTCATGATGGGCTACTGGCAGCGTCCTGACGAGACCGACAAGACTATTATCGACGGCTGGCTCCACACGGGTGATGTAGCGGTGGTGCAGGAAGATGGTTTCCTGAAAATCGTCGATCGTAAGAAAGACATGATTTTGGTGTCGGGCTTCAACGTTTATCCCAACGAAATCGAAGACGTGCTCAGCGAGCATCCGAATATTGCCGAGTGTGCAGCGATTGGTGTGCCCGACGAGAAATCTGGCGAAGTCGTTAAAATCTTTGTGGCGCCTAAGGAAGGCAGCATTGATGAAGGCGAACTGAAAGCGTTTTTGCGTGATCGTCTGACGGGCTATAAAATGCCGCGCTATATCGAAGTGCGCGACGAGCTGCCCAAGACCAATGTGGGTAAAGTGCTGCGCCGTACACTTCGCGACGAGGAACTGGCCAAGCGCGCTGCCAAATAACGCAGCACAATGCATTGTAAGGGCGCCCAGGTGGCGCCCTTTTTCGTTTCAGGAAGTTATGTCTGTCATTGATTGGAAAGCACTGAACACGCGCATAGCCCAAGCGTGCTATCGCCCGGACCAGTTTGCCCTGAAGCGCAAGTTGGCGCAGTTGCAGCGCCGAAAAGATGAACATATTGAGGCTCCCCTCAACGCACTGTGCGAGCGCATTGAGGCCTCTGTACAGCGCCTCAGCGAGCGTCGGGCGCGATTACCGTCTGTCAGCTATCCCGATTTGCCGGTCAGCCAGCGGCTGGATGATATCCGTGAGGCTATTGCCAGTCATCAAGTGGTGGTGATTGCCGGAGAAACCGGTTCAGGGAAAACCACGCAGCTGCCCAAGCTTTGTCTGGAAATGGGTAGAGGCGTGAATGGCATGATTGCGCATACTCAGCCGCGCCGCCTGGCGGCACGTACTGTGGCACAGCGTATCGCCGATGAGTTGCAAACCCCGCTGGGTGAGGCCGTGGGTTATCAGGTGCGCTTCCAGGACCAAAGCTCCGCGAACAGCTATATTAAATTGATGACCGATGGGATTTTGCTGGCAGAGATTGCCAAGGACCGTTTCCTCAATAATTACGACACGGTCATTATCGACGAGGCCCATGAGCGCAGCCTGAACATCGACTTTCTCCTGGGTTATTTGAAAACCCTGCTGCCCAAGCGTCCTGATCTCAAAGTCATCATTACGTCTGCCACGATCGACGTGGAGCGCTTTTCGGCGCATTTCGATAATGCGCCGGTGATTGAAGTATCTGGGCGCACGTTTCCTGTGGAATACCGCTACCGGCCGCTGGAAGAGCTGACGCCGGATCAGGACTTGGGTATTGCTGTCGAGTTGGTGCTCAGGGAATTGATGGCGGAGGGTGCGCAGCGCAGCGGCGATACGCTGGTGTTTTTGAGCGGTGAGCGCGATATTCGCGAGGTCGCCAAACATTTGCGCCACGCGCAACTCCCCGGGGCTGAAGTGCTGCCCTTGTATGCGCGACTCAGCAATGCTGAGCAGCAGCGCATCTTTGACCTCAATGGTCGCCGCGGCTGGCGTGTGGTGTTGGCGACGAACGTTGCGGAAACCTCGCTGACAGTGCCGGGCATCCGCTATGTCATTGATGCCGGGACGGCGCGCATCAGTCGCTACAGTGTTCGCAGCAAGGTGCAGCGCCTTCCGATTGAGCCAATTTCCCAGGCCAGTGCGAACCAGCGGGCCGGGCGCTGTGGGCGGGTTGCCGAGGGGATTGCCTATCGGCTGTATAGCGAAGAGGACTTTGAGCGGCGGCCGTTGTTTACCGAGCCAGAGATTCAGCGGACAAACCTTGCGGCGGTGATTTTGCAGATGCTGCAGCTGGGTTTGGGCGATATTCGCCGGTTTCCCTTCGTGGATGCACCAGATGGGCGGCTGATTCGCGATGGTTTTGCATCGCTGGCAGAACTGGGCGCGGTCGATGGTGAGCGTATGACGACGCTGGGGCGTGCGCTGGCTCGTTTCCCTGTCGATCCGCGTATTGCCCGCCTGATTATGGCGGCTGCTGAGCGTCACTGCTTGCGCGAAATGTTGATTATCGCCAGCGCGCTGAGTATTCAAGACCCCCGCGATCGGCCGGCGGATAAACAACAGGCCGCGGACGAAAAACATCGCCGATTCTGGCAGGACGGGTCTGACTTTCTCGCGTATCTGGCACTGTGGGATTACGCCGAAGAACAGCGCCAGAGCTTAACCGCCAATCAATGGCGGCGCCTGTGTCAGAAGGAGTTTTTGAGCTGGTCGCGTATGCGCGAGTGGCGCGAGGTGCACTACCAGCTGGTGTTGATGTGTCGACAGCTCACATTGACGATGAACAAAGACGCGGCCGACTACGAAAGCCTGCACCGGGCCTTGCTGACCGGGTTTCTTGGGCAAATTGCCTTCAAAACCGAAAACCGCGAATACCTTGGTGCGCGCAATCGTAAATTGCGGATTTTTCCCGGCTCATCACAGGCGAAAAAATCTCCCAAGTGGATAGTGGCCGCCGAGTTGGCGGAAACCTCCCAGCTGTTCGCCCGCTGTGTTGGGAAAATCGAGTCAGAGTGGGTGTTTGGCATTAACGACAGCCTGCTCAAACGCCAGTATTCAGAGCCTCACTGGCATAGTCGCAGCGGCCGGGTGATGGCGTATGAACGTACGCTGCTGTACGGCTTGGCACTGCGCGAGCGTCACCGGGTGCACTATGGGCCCATCGACCCGGTAATCAGCCGGGAAATTCTGATTCGCCAGGGGTTGGTAGAAGGGCGCTATCGGGGCAGTGCTGAATTTTTCAAACACAATCAGGCGCTGCGCCGCGACATTCTCGATATGGAGGACAAGGCTCGTCGGCGAGACATGCTGATTTCCGACGAGGAGTTTTATGCTTTCTATGATGAGCGGCTTCCTGAAGGCATCACGACGGGGAAGCAGCTGGAGTCTTGGCTGAAGAAATCCGCCGCGGATGCCTCGCTGAGAATGTCGATGGCCCAGATGATGCGCAGCGATGCGGGTGTCGATGGAGCGCAGTTCCCCGATCAAATTTCCTGCGGCGATTATCAATTGAAGCTGAGTTACCACTTTGCGCCCGGTCACGCCGACGACGGTGTCTCGGCCTCGGTGCCGCTGGGCCTGCTGGCGAAAGTGCCTGAGGGGCGGTTTGACTGGCTGGTTCCCGGGTTGTTGCGGGATAAATGTATTGCTCTGGTCAAGGCGCTGCCCAAGGCACAGCGCAAGCAGTTGGTCCCGGTGCCAGACTATGTGGATCGCGCACTCACACGGTTGGCGCCCAGCGACGACGCTCTGTTACCGGCGCTGGCGGCACGACTCGAGCAGATCAGTGAGGCGCGTATCGATGTGGCGAGTTGGGCAATGGCGCCGGTCGATGACTTTTATCGCATGAATATTATTGTGCTCGATGACGCCGGCAGGCGTTTGGCGGGTGGACGTGATATTCGCGCATTGAGAGAGCAATTGGCTGTCGAGGTGCAGAAGAGTATTGCAGAGGAGAGCCAGGGCGGCTTCGAACCGCGGCGGTATCGCGAGTGGGTGTTTGATCAGCTGCCGGTAGAGCATCAATTCCGGCAGGCCGGTGCCACGTTGACAGCGTATCCGTGCCTGCGCGACTTGGGTGACGAGGTCGAGCTGGGGCTTGCCGAAACCCTGGAAGAGGCTGAGCTGCAAAGCGAGAGGGGAGTGCTGCGCTTGCTGCTATTGCGCCTGCCGTCGCAGTGCAAGGCGGCGAGGACTACGCTGTTTCGCGATAATACGGCCCAGTTGCAGTTCGCGGCCTGCGGTGTACAGCGCAGGGACTGGATTGAAGCCGGTTTATTGCTGACAGCGCGACAGGTCTTTCTGGCGGGGGATAGCGTGCTGCCGAGAACTGCCGAGCAGTTTGATGCCTGTTGGCAGGCGGGAAGGGCCGGGTTTGTTCCTCAACTGGAGCTGACCTCGGCAATGCTGTCCGACATTTTGGCCGCCCAGGCGGATATTCGCCGGCGCTTGAAAAAACTCAACAGCCTGAGCTGGTTTCACAGTATTACGGATATTCAGCAACAGCTCGATGGCTTGTTCCCGGATGACTTTATGACGCGCGCGGCACCGGAAAATCTGGCGAATTACCCGCGTTACCTCGCGGCCATTCAGGAACGTATCGACAAACTCGACGGGCATTATCAACGCGATCGACAATGCACCCTGACGATTGCGCCCATGCAGGATGCGCTCAATGACGTACTGAGCGCCTCGCCAGGGCTGTGGCGCCAGTCGGCCTTATTGCGTGACTACCGCTGGATGCTTGAGGAATTTCGCGTGTCACTGTTTGCCCAGCGTTTGGGGACGTCTCAGCCGGTGTCCGAGAAGCGTTTAAAGCAACAGTGGCAGGCGGTGACTAAGGCGTTGGGCCTGCCACAGCCCTAAGCGTTTGTGGCATGGGAGGTGTCGATGAGGTGGTGTGTTTGCGCCGGGCTTTAGGTATAGTGGCGAGGTCTGAGTCATGGGAAAACATGTGAACATGTCACTGCCTAAAAGGCTGGTACTTCTGCTGTGCTGCTGCATACCGTTATTGGGGCAGGCCGCTGAAGAGTACGGCAACGATCCCCGAGATCCCTGGGAAGGTTTCAATCGCGCTGTCTTTGAGTTCAATGACGTTGCCGATCGCTACGTGGCTGCGCCGGTTGCGCGCACCTACAAAAAAGTGACGCCAGACCTGGTCGATCAGGGTATCGAAAACGTGTTCAACAACGTCGGTGAGGTTAAAAACTTTGCCAACGACCTGTTGCAGGGTAAGCCGGGTGATGCTCTGGTTGATTTCAGCCGCTTTCTGATCAATACCACCGTCGGCGTGCTGGGAATTTTTGATGTGGCTGGGAAAATCGGACTTGAGCGACAGTCTGAGGATTTTGGTCAGACCCTGGCACACTGGGGGGTCGATTCTGGCCCTTATCTGGTCTTGCCCTTCCTAGGCCCTAGCACGGTTCGCGACGGTCCCTCCCGTCTGGCCGATGGCTATGTATCCCCCTTGCGTGAAGTCGAGCCCTTTACGGCTGACCTGGGGCTGATGTTGCTCGATCTGGTGCAAACCCGGGCCAAGCTCCTGGGGAGTGAAGACCTGATGAGCGGTGACCGATACACCTTCATGAAAGATGCCTACATGCAGCGGCGGGAGTTCCTGATCAACGACGGCGAGCTGCAAGACAGCTTTGGTGATGAAGACTTTGAGTCTTTTGATTTCTAAGCCAAGAGGGCGGCTGTGAATCCTACACAAGCTTGTTGCTTGCCACGCTGTGCGAGGGTGAGTAAAACAGCGAAATGAGCAGACCACTTCGCCATCGGCTGTTACTGATACAACAGGCCGATGATATTCACCAGCAGTTGCTGGGCGCCCTTGAGGCGCTGCAGGTAGAAGTGCTGTGTGTCACCGATAACCGGCAGGCCCTGTTAGCATTTCGCGAGGAAGATATCGATATCGTGATGATTGATATCGATTTGCCCGGCGGCCGCGGTATTGACCTGTTGGACGAGATGGCGGCGGACCCCCGTGAGCTTCCACTGATTGGCGTGTCCCGCCGTAACAGTCTTGCAGATGTTCTTGCGGCAGTTCGTCATGGCGCTACTGACTACCTGTTGTTGCCTCCCGAAAGCCACGATGTGATCCGGCATGCGATGGAGCGCGCGGTAGAGCGCTGTGAATTGAAACGCGAGAACCTCGCGTACCGGCAAAAGCTGGAAAACGCGAACCGTGAGTTGCTCGAAAGCCTTACCCACCTTCAGCAGGACCAGCAGGCCGGTAAGCATGTTCAGCAGTTACTGCTGCCCGATACCCCCAAAGACATCGAAAACTATCGCTTTTGCCACTTTATCCTGCCGTCGCTCTACCTGAGTGGCGACTTTGTGGATTATTTTCTGGTCGGCGAGGATCACGCGGCCTTTTTTGTTGCCGATGTATCCGGCCACGGCGCCAGTTCTGCGTTTGTGACGGTGTTTCTGAAAAACCTGTTTGCGCGCAAGCGCAGTGATTTTCTGCACCGGGGCTCAACGGCCATTCTGTCGCCGGCAAAAATGCTGGCGATAGCCAATCGCGAGCTGCTGGAAATGGGTATCGGCAAGCACGTGACCCTGTGTGTCGGCGTGGTCGACCTGAAATGTAACCAGCTTTGTTACTCGGTAGCGGGCCATCTGCCGGCGCCGGTGCTGAGTGTTGATGGTCATGCCACCTTCCTGCCGGATCATGACATGCCGGTAGGGCTGTTTGCAGAGGCGAGCTTCACTGATCACATGATCAGCTTCCCGCCGGGTGCCGTGCTCACGCTGTTCTCTGATGGTATATTAGAGGTGTTGCAGCGAGACAGCCTGGCGGAAAAAGAGCAGGCCTTGCTGGACTTGCTCAGTCGTGGACAGTGCTCCTCGACCGAGTTGGCAGAGTCCTTTGGGCTGACGGAGTTGAAAGAAGCTCCCGATGATATTGCGATTTTAGTGGTTTGCAGGTTATAGGCGTATGCAGCCCGGAAAAATTCTGGTGGCCGAACAGGATGGCGCCTACGTCATCAAGTTGATTGGTGATGTGCGTCTGACGCTGTGCACAACACTGGACGAGTTCTTCGATGAAATGCTTGGCAGCTGTGGCTTTGCCAGCGTGGTGGTAGATCTTGCCGATGCCAGCAATATTGACAGCACCACGCTGGGGCTGTTGGCGAAGCTGGCGATAAAAGCCAAGCAGCGTTTCGCTTACGTTCCTGTCATCCTCTCCACCAACCCTGACATCACGCGTGTTCTCGACAGCATGGGCTTCGACCGGGTGTTTCAGATCCGTGAAGAGCCATTGCTTGATGATGAGGATCTGGGAGAACTGCCAGCCCTGCCGGACAGTGAAGACGGCGTGCGCAAGCGGGTCCTCGAAGCCCACCGTATCCTGATGGGCCTGAACGAGGGGAACCGGGCTAAATTCCGCGAGCTGGTTTCTCTTCTTGAAGGGCAGTGTTACTGAGCGTTTGCAGACCGTCTTACTGGTTGTTTTCGCTGATATTCATGGCGTCGCACACCATTAGTTTGGCGCGGATGAATTCGCGGTGGGGCAGATAGATCAGTTCGGCAATTTTGCGAATCACATGCTCTTCGTATTTGTCGATACGGCCGTCCTCTGCGGCGACTTCCCACAAGGCTTTGACCAGACTGAATTTCTCATCGTTGCTGCAGTTGTCGTTAATGTAGCGCGTGAAAGGGTACAGTGAGGTGGTGTCTTTGCCCTGTTCCTGAGCACGGCCCATGAAGGCTTCGATCTCGCCGCTTTCTAGGTGGAAATGGTTCACCATCAGCTCACGGATTTTCTCCAACTCAGCGTCATCCTGCTGGTAATCAGATTTGCTGACCTCAAGCAGCAGCGAGGCCGCCGCCAGTTGCAGTGACATATTGTCGTCCTGCTTTGCCGGGTCATCGTCGCTCAGCAGGTTTTTCAGAAACTCAAACATCGCCCCATTCCTTCAGCAGTGTTTCCAGCTTTCCCTGATCGGCGGCAAAGGCGCGGATGCCTTCAGCCAGCTTTTCTGTTGCCATGGCATCTTCGTTCATCGCCCAGCGAAACGCGGATTCGTTCAGATCCAGCTTGTCGAGGCTTGGGAAATCCGCGTCGGCGGAGAGTCGCTGCGGCAATTCACCGCTATCTGCATCCAGTTCTTCCAGCAGTGCCGGACTGATTGTCAGCCGGTCGCAGCCTGCCAGTGCTTCAATTTCGCCGATATTCCGGAAGCTGGCACCCATGACAATGGTCTTGTAACTGTGCTGCTTGTAATAGGCATAGATAGCCGAAACTGAGCGTACGCCAGGATCCTCATCTGCGTTGGCGGGGCTGTGGCCGCGTGCGACATGCCAGTCGAGAATTCGGCCGACAAAGGGTGAGATCAATGTGGCACCAGCCTCTGCACAGGCGGCGGCCTGGGCAAGACTGAACAGCAAAGTCAGATTGCACTCAATGCCGGCTTTTTCCAGCTCAGCGGCGGCCTGAATACCTTCCCAGGTGGAGGCGATTTTGATCAGCAGCTTGTCTCTGGACACGCCAGCCTGTTCATACAGCGCTACAATCTGGTGGGCTTCTTCTATGGTTGCACGGGTATCGAACGACAGGCGAGCGTCCACTTCGGTGGATACCTTGCCCGGCACCAGTTCGGTAATTTCGCGGCCAATGGCTACCGCTAGGCGGGTACAGGCGCGTTTCAGGGCGATGGCATGGCGCTCACTGCGCAATTCTTCAGCGACCACTTGGTCGATCAGTTCGCGATACTGGGGCAGTTGAGCGGCTTTCAGAATCAGTGAGGGGTTGGTGGTGGCGTCGCGGGGAGTGAAGCGGCGAATCGCTTCAATGTCACCGGTGTCGGCCACGACGTCGGTCATGGCGCGGAGCTGTGCTAACTTGCTTTGCATTCCTGTGAGTCCTGTTCTTTTCGTTCCAGCTGCCGTTCGGCGAGCCGTTGCGCCGCCAACTCAGTGATGGCCAGCGCTTCTTGCAGTACTTCAATGCCTGCTTCTTTGTAGTGTGCCTGTTGGCTGATATGGCGGCGGAATTGTTTACCCCCCGGCTGCCCATTAAACAGGCCCAGCATATGCCGACTGATATGGTGGAGTCGGGTTCCGCGGCCAAGTTCCCCTTCGATATAGGGGTAGAGGGATTCTACGACCTCAACGCGTGACAGGCGGCGGGGTGATTCCCCATAAATGCGGGCATCCACCTCCAGCAGTGAATAGGGGCTGTGGTAAATACTGCGTCCCAACATACTGCCATCGACCTGTGACAATTGCGATAGCGCGTCGTCAATGCTCTCTATGCCGCCATTTATAATGACTTCCAGTGCCGGGAAATCGCGCTTCAGGCGATACACCATGTTGTAATCGAGCGGCGGAATTTCACGGTTTTCTTTGGGGCTGAGGCCCTGCAGCCAGGCCTTGCGGGCGTGGACAATCACCGTGTTGCATCCGGCGTCATGAATGCTGCCAACAAAATCGCGCAGCGGGCCGTAGCCTTCTTGGTCGTCGATGCCGATGCGGTGTTTGACGGTAATCGGCAGGGAGGCGGCGTCCTGCATGGCTTTGACACAGTCGGCCACCAGTGCCGGGCGAGCCATCAGGCAGGCGCCAAAAAATCCATTCTGGACGCGGTCCGAAGGGCAGCCGCAGTTGAGGTTAACTTCGTCGTAGCCCCACCGTTCAGCCAGTTTCACTGAGGCGGCCAGTGCCGCTGGATCACTGCCACCCAGCTGCAGGGCCAAAGGGTGTTCGATGTCGCTGAAGTTGAGATGACGTTCGGCGTCGCCGTGGAGCAGGGCACCGGTGGTGACCATCTCGGTATAGAGTACCGCGCGTCGGCTCAGTTGCCGCCAGAACACGCGACAATGTCGGTCAGACCAATCAAGCATTGGCGCAGCGCAGAAACGCCTGTCGAGCGCAGCGTGGCTTGATGGGGAGGCGGCTAAGTCGGTGGTGCTCATCGGGTTCGGTGGCTCTCAACGTTAAGGCTTGCTGTTATGGACTGCGCTCCGATTGTGGCGCGCAGTTGCCGGGGCAAGTTTATCAGGAAACCGGACAGGGCGTTCAGACCCTTGCGGAAGGCGGGCAGCTTAGAAAGGTACTCAATCTCAAGACAAATACCCAAGAGGAGATGATGTTTTACCGTGCTCCCCCGTATAATGCCGCCTCGCGCTGCGGTTGTCTGCAGCCATGACGTTAAACTGACAAGGTAAGAAGCTTTTCATGACTGTCCGCACCCGCATTGCTCCATCTCCCACCGGTGATCCACACGTAGGTACGGCGTATATCGCCCTGTTTAACTACTGTTTTGCCAAGAGTCAGGGCGGTCAGTTCCTGCTGCGGATCGAAGATACCGACCAGCAGCGCTCTACTGCAGCATCGGAGCAGGCCATTCTCGACTCTCTGCGTTGGCTTGGGCTGGATTGGGACGAGGGTCCAGATGTGGGCGGCAGCTGCGGCCCATACCGTCAAAGTGAGCGCAGTGACATTTATCGTGAGCATTGCGAGCAGCTTATTGCCAAGGGGCTGGCATTTCGATGCTACCGCACTCCAGAGGAGTTGGATGCCCTGCGGGAGAGCCGTCGCGAGTCAGGGCTGCATACCGCACTGAAGCCGTCTGACCTGAAGCTGAGCGACGAAGAAGTGCAGCGCCGTGACGCGGCGGGGGCGCCCTATGTTATCCGTATGATCGTGCCCGAAGGCGAGGGGCGCTGTGAAGTTGAAGACATGCTGCGCGGTAGCATCGAACTGGACTGGGGGCAGGTTGATGCGCAAATTCTGCTGAAATCCGACGGGCTGCCCACATATCATCTGGCCAATGTGGTTGACGACCACCTGATGGGGATTACCCATGTATTGCGCGGCGAGGAATGGATTAACTCGGCGCCCAAGCACAAGCTGCTGTACGAATATTTCGGCTGGGAAATGCCGGTGCTTTGCCACTTGCCGCTGCTGCGCAACCCGGACAAGAGCAAGCTCAGTAAGCGCAAAAACCCAACCAGCATTCTTTACTACCAACGCATGGGGTTCCTGCCGGAGGCGCTGCTGAATTATCTGGGGCGTATGGGTTGGAGCATGCCCGATGAACGCGAGAAATTCAGTCTGCAGACCATGATCGAGCACTTCGATATTCAGCGTGTCAGTCTCGGCGGACCGATTTTCGATGTGGAAAAGCTGCGTTGGTTGAATGGCCTCTGGCTGCGGGAAGATTTGGACGATGAGCAGCTTGTTCAGCGCTTGCAGGACTGGGCGCTGAACAAAGACATGCTGATGGCGTTGCTGCCGCATCTGAAACAGCGCATTGAGGTCTTTACGGATATTGCGCCGCTTACGGCCTTCTTCCTGTCGGGCATGCTGCCGATCAGCAAGGACAGCTTCGCCGGCAGTGCGCTCAGCGAGGAAGAATTGGCGGAGATGCTGCAATGCTGTTTGTGGCGCTTGGAAGCCGAGCAGAACTGGCAGCGGGATGCGCTATTCAATGATCTAAAGTCGCTGGCGACGGGGCTGGAGATCCGGATGAAGGACTTCATGCCACCGTTGTTTATCGCGATTGCCGGCACCACTGCGTCGGTATCGGTGGTGGATTCGATGGAAATTCTGGGGCCGGATATCAGTCGTGCACGCTTGCGGCACGCTGTTGAGGTGCTGGGTGGAGTGGGCAAAAAACGGCTGAAAAAACTTGAAAAACGCTACCAGGCGGCGCTCAGTAGTCATAGCTAAGCTGCTGTGCATAAAGGTTTTTCGGCATTCGCGGCGCGGCGATTAAAAAAATGCGCTTTTTTCTCGGCGGCGTGTTGACAAGGTTAGGGGCGAACCTTAATATGCGCAGCCTCTTTCGGGGCTATAGCTCAGCTGGGAGAGCGCTTGCATGGCATGCAAGAGGTCGGCGGTTCGATCCCGCCTAGCTCCACCAAACAAAAAAACCGCCTACTAGGCGGTTTTTTTTTGCCTGCGTTTTATCCTTTCTGCACGGAAGCGATTTTTTGCTGCTCAAGCCCTTGAGGCACTGCTAAACTGCCTCCATATAACAGCACTGGAATGTCGCGAAGCGATATTCAATAAGAGCGGAGTACAGAGATCGTGTCGACTATTTCCATCAGCCAGAGCCACGCAAAAAGCGAAGACGATGTGCGCGAGATGCTTGAGTCACTGGCTGAAAAGCTCAAGCATGAGTATGACGTCACGGCGCAGTGGCTCAGTGACCGTGAGCTGGAGCTGAAGCGCAGCGGCATAGAAGGGCGTTTAACGATGCTGAGCGGAGAGGTCAAAGTGGATCTTCGTCTGGGTATGCTAATGAGCCCGTTTAAGTCGAAAATCCGTGATGAGCTGTCCAGGGCAATGGCTGAAAAGCTGGCCTGAGTGCGGCAATTCGTCGCATTTATCACAGCCCGGGAAATATTTTCAGATCTCGTACTCTAAGCAGCATCCATGTGTTTCGAGGAGATCGGAAAGCCAATGGCGTTTGTTAAGCGATTTTACAGAGCCGTGTCCCTATATCCACTGCTACTGCTTTTAGCGGGCATGCTTGCCAGTGCGTCCAGTCACGCACTGTTACCGGCGGCGATGGGCAACGGCGACCCCATGCCCAGCCTGGCCCCTATGCTGAAAAGCGTGAACCCGGCGGTGGTGAATATCTCGACATATACCACTCGCAATGTTCAGCAAAATCCGCTACTTAACGACCCTTTCTTTCGTCATTTCTTCAATGTTCCCGAGCAGCAGATGCGCCCTCGCCAGCGCCGTACGCAGAGCGCGGGTTCGGGCGTTATTATCGATGCGGGTGCAGGAACTGTACTCACTAACCATCATGTCATTGATGGTGCGGACGAGATCACCGTAGCGCTGGAAGACGGCCGCAGTTTCAAAGCGGAGCTGATTGGCTCAGATCCCGATGTCGATATCGCGGTGCTGAAAATCGAGGCCAAGAACCTCAGCGAAGTCGAGCTGGCAGATTCTGACAAGTTACAGGTCGGCGACTTTGTAGTGGCGATCGGCAATCCCTTCGGTCTGGGGCAAACCGTGACAACCGGTATTGTGAGCGCCCTTGGTCGAACCGGTCTTGGGATTGAAGGCTACGAGAATTTTATTCAGACAGATGCATCCATTAACCCCGGTAATTCTGGCGGCGCGTTGGTGAACCTGCGAGGTGAGCTGGTCGGTGTGAATACGGCCATTCTGGCGCCATCGGGCGGTAATGTGGGAATCGGCTTCGCGATTCCTGCCAATATGGCCATGGCCAGCATTGAGCAGATTCTCACTCACGGTGAGGTGCGTCGCGGTCAGCTCGGCGTCATCATTCAGGATCTTACCTCTGAGCTGGCCGAGGCCTTTGATATCAAACCCGGTCAGCGCGGAGCGGTGGTGGCTGAAGTGCAGGAGGATTCCGCAGCGGATAAGGCCGGCATTAAAGCCGGGGATGTTGTTGTGGAAGTTGATGGCAAGGCCGTGCTGAGTTCCGCGCAACTCCGCAATGCGATTGGTCTGCGCCGTGTTGGTGACAAGGTGAAGCTCACATTGCTGCGCGATGGTAAGGAAAAAACCGTCAAAGCGACTCTGGAGTCGGCGAAGAAGCAGGTAGAGGCCGATCAGCGGGCGGTGCATCCACTGCTGGACGGTGTTGGCTTGAAAAACTCGGACGACAACAAGGGTGTGGTGGTTACCGAGGTTAAGGTCGATTCGCCGGCGGTCGGTAAGCTTCAGCCTGGCGATTTACTCGTATCTGTCAACCAACGCCGTGTTCGCAGCGTATCGGAATTGCAGGCTGCCGCCGGGACGAATGCAGACGGGATGTTGTTGCGAGTGATTCGCGGTCGCTTCGCCAGTTGGGTAGTATTGAAGAAATAGTCATAATGACTGCCGCGTTCGCGTGGCAGCCTATCGGAGGCTCGTATGATGAGCGTGTACCATCGTTATTTTCGCAGTCTGTCGCTGATCTGCGCTGCGTTGTTGCTGCAGGCCTGTGCCGGGCTGCCCGTGAGCCAGGATTACGATACCAGCTATGATTTCAGCGCGGTGACGAGTTTTGCGTGGTTGCCCCCCAAAACACCGCGCGAGGAGTTGAGCAGCAAACCGTTTGACGAACTGACACATCGCCGGTTTGTCGAGGCGATCGCTCAGAATCTGGGGCAACGCGGTCTGCAGCAGGTGGAGCCTGAAAATGCCAGTGTGCTGATCAGCTATCACCTCAGTTCTGAAGACAAGATTAAAGTGGACAGCTTCGGTTCGTGGTACAGCCATTTTGGCTACTACCCCTGCTATCACTGCGGGTTTTACCCCGGCTTCAACTACCATCATTTCCACGACAATGACCTTTGGGTGCGGGAATATACCGAGGACGAAGTCATTATTGATATGGTGGACCCGGTCAGCAAGCGGTTGATTTGGCGGGGGAGTGTGGCACGTAACCAGCCAACAATGGCGACGCCGATGGAGCGAGATCTATACGTTACTGAAACGGTGAATGCCATCCTGGCGAAATTTCCGCCAGGATCTGTATCGCCTTGATTTAGGTGGGAAAGCCCTTGCAACACCGAGGCCTTTCCACCACAATAGCGCCCCGCGATTGGCCGCGCTGATCGCTGTTTTATGGTGACCCCTCCGGTCCCCTCGCAACGATAGATAGCAAACCCCGCCAGGCCCGGAAGGGAGCAACGGTAGTTATCGACTCGTGTGCCGGGGTGTGGCTGGTTGGGTCGCCACCCATCTTTCTCTATCTTCGTGATTCCCCACTGATTTTCTGCATGAGCCGTATGTTTATGTCCCTGCGGGGCTGGTGTATCCTTGGCGCTTGCTTTGAAGAGAGTCCCCAATGAGCTATCAGGTTCTGGCTAGAAAATGGCGCCCCAAGAGTTTCCGGGAAATGGCCGGTCAGAGTCATGTGCTCAAAGCCCTTATCAATGCGCTGGATCACGACCGTCTTCATCATGCCTACCTGTTTACCGGCACACGCGGTGTCGGTAAAACCACCATCGCACGTATTCTTGCCCGCTGTTTGAATTGTGAGCAGGGCGTGAGCTCCGAACCCTGCGGCCAGTGTCAGGCCTGCGTGGCGATCAATGAGGGGCGCTTTGTCGACTTGATAGAGGTCGATGCGGCCTCGCGCACCAAGGTGGAAGATACCCGTGAGCTGCTGGATAACGTTCAGTACACGCCGACTCAGGGTCGCTACAAGGTGTATCTCATCGATGAGGTTCACATGCTCAGTGCCAGCAGTTTCAATGCGCTGCTGAAAACGCTCGAAGAGCCGCCGCCGCATGTCAAATTCCTGTTGGCGACGACAGACCCGCAAAAGATTCCGGCGACAATTCTCTCTCGTTGCCTGCAGTTCAGCCTGAAAAACCTCAGTCCCGAGCGCGTGGTGGACTATCTCAAGCAGATTCTCGAAAAAGAGATGATTGCCTACGATGACGCCGCGCTGTGGCTGCTGGGACGCGCTGCTGATGGCAGTATGCGCGATGCCCTCAGTTTGACAGATCAGGCGATTGCGTTTGGCTCTGGCAAGCTGGGCGAAGACGATGTTCGCCAGATGCTGGGCACTATTGACCACGCGGCGGTACATCGCATTGTTCGCGCGCTTTCCCAGCATGATGGCGCGCAGTTGCTGGCCATTGTTGCCGATCTGGCGGAATTGGGTGTTGATTTCGCCGGTGTGGCCAGCGAGCTACTGGTGGTGCTCCATCGTTTGGCGATTGCCCAGACGGTGCCGGAAGGCTTGGACAACAGTCTGGGCGATCGCCAAGCACTGCTTGAACTGGCGCAAACGCTCAGTGCCGAAGAGGTGCAGTTTTACTACCAGATGGCCCTCCAGGGGCGTCGTGATCTGGGTTTGGCGCCAGAGCTTCGGGGTGGACTGGAAATGTTGCTGTTGCGGCTGCTGGCCTTTAAGCCCGAAGGTGTAATGGCGCCGCCAGTGCACAGACTGCCCGCGTCTACCAGTCATGAGGGAGGCGAGACGGCTCCTGAAAAAAAGCCATTAGCGGCTGACTCAGGTGGCGAGCAATCGCCGCCTGAAACAGAGGCTGTGGCAGATCTGTCTGCCAGCGAGCGTGCAAGCCGGTTACAAGCTGACGTGTCAGAGCCCGCTGAAGCGGTGTCGACGCCGCCCACCTCGGCGCCGAAGGCAGTACCGGCTCCGGAGCCCACCGTTGATACAGAGCCAGAGGTCGCGCCGGCGACCGCCATGGCGAATGGCGGGACGCAGCGCTCGGCGGATGTGGGTGGTGAGGCGCCCCTGCCGGATGATTACGCCAACTGGGCGAATTATGCCGAGCAAGCCCCGGATTCACAGCCTGATTCGCGGATTGCGCTGGAGCCGCAGCCCGCACAATCGTCTGAACCGACACCTGTCACCGCGTCCCCGGCGAAGGCCGCGCTGGATGTGCTGGCCTCTCAGCATGTCCCGGAGCCAGTGCAGGATTCCGCGGCAGCAACGCCGTCAGCACAGCCCCGTGATTCTGAGCACCCGGCCGCAACTGATAGCGGTGAGAAAATCTCCTTGGACGAGCTGGACGCCCGCTGTTGGCGCGAGCGCTTTGAGGCATTCCCTCTGCCCGGTATGCTGGGCAGTATTGCTGCACATTGCCAGATACATGAGCGTCTGGACGCCCGGCTGAGCTTTATCATCGGCGAGGCAAACGCCACCTTGCTGAACGACCGACAGGTCGAACGTCTTCAGGAACAACTTAGCGAGTACTTCGGTCAGCCGCTGAAAGTGACGGTAGAACTGGGAGAGCCGCAGGAAGAGACGCCTGCGCAGTATCGCGCCAGGTTGCTGAGTGAGCAGTTAGCTGCCGCGCGGGTGGCCATCGAGTCTGATCCACTGGTGCTGCAGATTATTGAAGAATTTGGTGCGGAGCTGGAGCCCGAGTCGCTCAGCCTGCCGGGCCAGCGTGGGAGAGAGTGATGAAAGCCGACTTGAACGATTTGATGAAGAAAGCTGCCGAGATGCAAGAGAAGATGCAGAAGGCGCAAGAAGAGATGGCTAACCGTGAGGTGCTTGGTGAGTCGGGCGCCGGTTTGGTGAAAGTCACAATGACCGGGCGTCATGATGTGCGCCGGGTAGAAATTGATCCCAGTTTGCTCACCGAAGACAAGGAAATTCTCGAAGACCTATTGGCGGCCGCCGTCAATGACGCGGTACGCAAAGTCGAGGAGAGTAGCAAGAGTGAGCTGGGCGATATGCTGTCGGGCATGGGTATGCCCGGCGGATTCAAGATGCCTTTCTGATGGCCAATTTCAGCCCACTGATAGATGAGTTGATAGAGGCGCTGCGATGTCTGCCCGGCGTCGGGCCAAAGTCTGCGCAGCGCATCAGTTTTCAGTTGCTTGAGCGCAATCGTGGCGGCGCCCAACGCCTCTCTCTGGCGCTGCAGAAAGCGGTTGACGAAGTGGGTCACTGCCGCAGTTGTCGCACATTGACGGAAGATACTGAGTGCCGAATCTGCCGTGATCCCCGCCGTGACCAGCAGACAATCTGTGTGGTCGAGTCACCCGCGGATGTACTGGCTTTTGAGCAGGGCGGTGACTATCGCGGACTGTATTTTGTGCTGATGGGAAGGTTGTCGCCCATTGACGGCATCGGCCCAGAGGAGATCGGTATCGATCGCCTGGTTGAACGTGTACAGGCACTGTCGGTCAAGGAATTGATCTTGGCGACCAATCCCACCGTCGAGGGCGAGGCGACCGCTTTCTATATCGCCGAAGAAATGCGACGTCTGGGTGTTGCCGTCAGTCGCATCGCGCACGGTGTGCCACTGGGTGGTGAGCTTGAGTACGTCGATAGCGGCACCTTGTCCCACGCTCTGAAGGGGCGTCAACGCTTTGACTGATTCAACCGTATATATCGAAAAACAGGCAGATTTGAATGCCGCGTGTGAAGCGTGGCGGCGCAGCAGCTTTGTCGTGATGGACACCGAATTTATCCGTCGCGATACCTTTTACCCGATAGCCGGTCTGATTCAGGTGGGTGTGCAGGGACAGGTCTACCTGATTGACCCGCTGGGCATCGACGATTGGGGGCATTTTAGAACGCTGCTGGAAGACCCCGCGGTGGTCAAAGTCCTGCATTCCTGCAGTGAAGACCTGGAAGTCTTTGATCGTCTCTGTGGTGCTATCCCATCGCCCTTGTTGGATACTCAGATCGGTGCCGGGCTGGCGGGAGTCGGTGAGGGGCTGAGCTATCAGAAGCTGGTGGCGCACTATCTGGATATTGAGGTCGACAAGGGTGAGACTCGCTCCGACTGGCTACAGCGTCCCTTGACTCAGAGCCAATGCCACTACGCCGCGCTCGATGTGGAATATCTTCAGCGTATCTACCCGATGCTGCGCGACCGCTTGGCCTCGTTGGGGCGTTTGGACTGGTGGCAGGAAGACTGTGAGCGAATGATTGCCCAGGCGAAAGCTCCCCCGCTGCCAGAGGAATACTACCTCCGTAATAAATCCTTGTGGAAGCTCAAAGGCCGTCAGCGTCTGGCGCTTAAGGTAGTGTGCGCCTGGCGTGAGGAAGAGGCGCGTCGGAGAGATATGCCTCGCGGACGGATTTTCAAAGAACCGGTCTGTTTTGAGCTGGCGCGCTGTCTGCCGGAGAGCCGGGGAGAGCTGTCGCGAATCAAGGACCTGTCACCGGGGAGTATCCGCCGCTACGGCGACACGCTGATAGCCTTGCTGGACGAGGTCCGCGACGCACCGGAAAACGCTATTCCAGCCGCTGGCGATCGCCCGCTGACATCAGCACAGAAAGCGGATTTGGCGCGACTGCGCCAGCGTGGCGACGATATCGCGGAGCAGCTGGCAATGCCTGCTGGCTTATTGTGTCGCCGTCGCGACCTGGAAGCGCTGGTGCGCGAAGGGCAGGTGCCGGAAAGTATGGGAATGTGGCGGCAGTCGCTGCTGGCGGAGCCGTTGCTGGCGGCACTGGAGGAAGAATAATGCGTCGAATCTGCAGCATATATCGCAGTGCCAAGCGTGAGGGTATGTACCTCTACGTCGATAAGGCAGAGGGCTTGGAGCGGGTGCCGGAAGCCTTGATGGCGAAGTTTGGACAGGCTGAGCACGCTATGACGCTGCTTATTGATGAAGGGCGAAAACTGGCTCGGGCCGATGCGGCGAAGGTGTTGCAGGATATCGCCGATAACGGATTTTACCTTCAGCTACCGCCGGTTGACGAACCTGCACTCAACCCGCGGGAAGACCGTTGATTGCCCGTCGACAGCAGCCTTTCTGGGAGTATAAAACGCTCGCAGAACTGAGCGATCAGGAGTGGGAGGCGCTGTGTGACGGCTGTGGACGCTGCTGTTTACACAAGCTGGAGGACGAGGATAGTGGCGAGCTGGCATTTACCAATGTGGCCTGCCGTTTGCTCGATCTCAAGAGTGGCCGTTGCGGCGACTATAGCCACCGGCAGCAGCGCGTGCCGGGTTGTGTCAATCTTCGCAAAGAGCTCGCCGACGTCGCCTACAGCTTGCCGAGTAGCTGCGCCTACCGCCGTATGCATGAGGGCAGGGGGCTGGCTGAATGGCACCCGCTGCGCAGCGGCGATGAGCGCGCCATGCGAGCGTTGGGCATTGCGGTGGGTGGCCGCTGTATTAGTGAGAGCGAGGTCGCGGAAGCGGACTTCGAAAACCACATTATTCATTGGATTGATTAGGGAATCGTATGATCGATCAAAACGACTATGCCCTGGCGTGGCAGGTCTACCTCGGTGTCGGGGTGATTGCTCTGTTGCTTTGGTTGCTGCTGTTGCGCGCCTACCGGCTGACGGGGCTCAAACTGTGGGCCTTGCTGGCGGTGGCGGCACTGGTATTGCTGCCTAGTCATCACCCTGATGTGGCTGGCTTGTGGATGCCGGCCACCATTGGCGCCTTACTGAGCCTGATGACTGGCGGTATCGAGTCGGCGATGGCGTCTTTGATTATTATCGGTGCCGGGCAGATTGCCGCACTGGTACTGGCGATTACCTGGACGCTGATTGCGGCAAAGAAAGCGCCGTCAACTCCGACTAAGCCCACGCCAGCGAGTAGTGAACGGGTGGAGCCGCAGCTCTAGCGTTTGATTTATTGCACTGAGCTGCTTCCTGTGTTGCCGCTGCACTTGCTGTCAGCCCGCGTGGCAAGTAGGCTTCGCGGTGATGTGATTTACGTGAAGAGGTTTGAAACAGGGCGTACCCGCCTTCGAATCTCATGTTGAACGACGACCCGGACGCACCGGGTCAGCCGAGCAGGATACATTGATGAAATTTACCGGTACGGATTCCTACGTCGCTACCGACGACCTGAGTATGGCTGTTAATGCAGCCGTGACCTTGCAGCGTCCGCTGTTGATCAAGGGGGAGCCCGGCACGGGTAAAACCCTGCTGGCCGAGCAGGTGGCATCAGCACTGGGAATGAGGCTGATTCAATGGCATATCAAATCCACCACGAAAGCCCAGCAGGGCTTGTATGAATACGACGCGGTATCACGCCTGCGGGATTCGCAGCTCGGCGATGACCGGGTTCACGACATTGCCAACTACATTAAGCGCGGCAAACTGTGGGAAGCCTTCGATGCCGATGAGCAGGTGGTGCTGCTGATTGATGAAATCGACAAGGCAGATATCGAATTCCCCAACGACCTGCTGGTCGAGCTGGATCGTATGGAGTTCTTTGTCTACGAAACCGGCGAAACGGTAAAAGCCAAGCATCGTCCCATCATTATCATCACCAGTAATAATGAGAAAGAACTGCCTGACGCATTCCTGCGTCGCTGTTTCTTCCACTTCATTAACTTCCCCGACCGGGAAACCATGGAGAAAATCGTTGACGTGCATTACCCAACGATTTCCCGTGATCTGGTGCAGGAAGCGCTGGAAGTGTTCTTTGATGTACGCAAAATTCCGGGCCTGAAGAAAAAGCCGTCCACGTCTGAGCTGATCGATTGGTTGAAGCTGTTGATGGCCGATGATATTCCCGCGGAAATTTTCAAAAACCGCGACGCCAGCAAGGCCATTCCGCCACTCTATGGTGCGCTGCTGAAAAACGAGCAGGATGTTCATCTGCTGGAGCGCCTGGCGTTTATGCATCGCCGCGAGAACCGCTAAGCCATGTTGGTGCAATTCTTCTACGGCCTGCGTAATGCGGGGGTGCCGGTCAGCATTCGAGAACTGCTGGACCTGATGGCCGGGCTGGAAGCGCGTTTGGCGTTTATGGACGTCGATGAGTTTTACCAGCTTGCCCGCGTGTGCATGGTCAAGGATGAGAAATACTACGACCGCTTCGACAAGGCCTTTGCGGCTTATTTTAACGAGCTGTCAACGCTGGACGACGTGATCGAGGCGCTGATTCCCGACGACTGGCTGCGCACTGAGTTTCTCAAGCAGTTGAGCGACGAGGAAAAAGCCAAGATCGAGTCTCTGGGCGGTCTCGATAAGTTGATCGAGGAATTCAAAAAGCGGCTGGAAGAGCAGAAGGAACGGCACGAAGGCGGCAATAAGTGGATTGGCACCGGAGGAACATCACCCTTTGGTCACGGTGGCTATAATCCCGAGGGCATCCGTATCGGCGGCGAGAGCCGTAACAAAAAGGCGGTTAAGGTTTGGGAAAAGCGCGACTTCAAAGATCTGGACGATTCGGTCGAGCTGGGCACGCGGAATATCAAAATTGCCCTGCGTCGCCTTCGCAAATTTGCCCGCAGTGGCGCGGCTGAAGAGCTGGATATCGATGACACCATTTCGTCCACTGCGCGCAACGCGGGGCTACTGGATTTAAAAATGGTGCCCGAGCGGCACAATGCGGTCAAAGTGCTGCTGTTCTTTGATGTTGGCGGTTCCATGGATCCGCATATTCGCGTGTGTGAAGAACTGTTCTCCGCCGCACGCACCGAGTTCAAGCATATGGAGTATTTTTACTTCCATAACTTCCTGTACGAATCGGTGTGGAACAATAATATTCGCCGCCACAGTGAGCGAATTCCCTTGCTGGATGTACTGCATAAATACAGCAGCGATTACAAAATCATCTTCGTAGGCGACGCTGCCATGTCTCCCTACGAAATTCTCCAGCCAGGTGGCAGTGTCGAGCATTGGAACGACGAAGCGGGCGAAGTGTGGATGCGTCGCCTGCGAGACACCTACGACAAGGTGGTGTGGCTCAACCCGGTGCCCCCGGAAGACTGGAGCTGGACCCATTCCATTGGCCTTACCGAAGAGCTGATGGAAGGGCATATGTACCCCATGACACTGGCGGGTCTGGAAGAGGCCATGGCCTATCTGGCCCGCTGAGGCCTCAGCCGCGTGCGGCGGCTGAGAATGCCAGCAGTGCGGCTGTCACCGCGACATTGAGCGACTCGATGCCATTGGCCATCGGAATTTGCAGTCGGGCGTCGCTGATCTCCAGTGTCTCCCTGCTGACACCCTCGGTTTCATTCCCCAGAACAAAGATCCGACTCTTACCCGGTGACAGCTCAAACAGTGAGTGTTGCGCGTGGGAAGACAGGCACAGCACTTCAGCGCCATCCTCTTGCAATCGTCGTAGTTCGGGCAGCAGGCGGTCGCAGTGGTAGAGCGGGCAGTTAAATACGGCACCGGCGCTGGCCTTGATGACCAGCGGTGACAGGCTGGTGCCCCCCTTGCGGGGCACAATCAGGCCGTCGATGCCACTGGCCGCCACTGAGCGGATAATCATGCCGAGATTCTGCGGATTACTCACGCCATCTAAGGCGATGTAGCAGGGTGACCCTTGCTGCAAGGTTTCGGCGGTGATTGCGGTGGTCGGATGGTAGTCTGCCAGCTCCAAATCGGCGGCAACCCCCTGGTCCTGTTTGCCATTCTTGGAGATTCTCGACAATGCCTTGCGGTCGTGCCAGGCGAGCTGGATCCCTTTCTTTTCTGCCAGTGCAAGAATTTCTGCAACAATACCGTCTTTGCGGTTGCTGTCGGCCAAGTGGAGTTTGTACACCCTGAGGCGCGGATTCTGTAGTGCCTCGAGGACGGGTTTACGTCCGTAAATAGTCAGAAGTTGCTGGAAAAACTGCTTTTTCTCAAGGTATTGCTGGCGATCGTCGCTCATTGCCTGTGGGGTGCTCATTCAGCGTGGTGGCCGGGAAAGCCCAGTGTTGCCCGGGCAGCCTCAGTAATCCGCTCTGCGGCATGCTGCAGGCGTTGCGCAACGGCAAGTATATCCTCGGCGCTAATGGGGTTGCTAATGCTGCCCGCTGAAATAACGAGCTCTGGCTCCTCGCCGTCGCCAAATACCGGGACAGCGATATTGGCGACGTGGTACCGCCGACCTTTTTCTATTCGGTCCAAGTGGTAATTGCTTTCGCAGAGCTGTTCCCGATAGCGGCGAGCATGATCTGCCACTTCCTCAAGGCTCCAGTTTTCTTTGGGCTTGGCCAGTTCCTGTTCAAAGCGCCGCTCCGCATCACTAATCAGCGTGACCTCAAAGCCCCGCGCACGAATGCCAATCACGGAAATGCGCAGTCGCTTATCCAGCTCCTCGTCCCACTCTCCGAGATGGGCCTGTGCTGCATGCAGCCATTGGTTGAGCTTGCCGGCGGATGACCAGGCAATAAAGCAGGCGCCCAGGGGGGCAATGGCCGGTAACCTCAGTCCTTGCTGGTAAGGGAAGTGTAAAGGTTGAGGGATGCCGTAGTTGGCCAGCAAGACCAGTTGTTCTCCACTGCGCCCCAATACGCCACAGCCCAATTTCAGTTCCCGTCCGAGGGCTTCCAGTTCAGGTCTTGCGAATTCCAGCACCGGGAACTGTGCGAATGCGGCAATGCCTGCCGCCGCAATGCTTGGACCGAGGCGGTAGGCCTTGCTGCGGGGGTCCTGGGCGAGAAAACCGTATCGGGCCATGGTGCTGAGGATGGCGTGACATGTGGCTTTGTTCAGCCCCAGTATCCGCGTTAGCTCGGTGAGGCCAAAGGCTTTACTGGGGTGGCTCATGAACAAGTCCATAATCGCCAGCACACGAGCAGTGGGTTTTGAAAACACGGGAAGGGGCCCTTTTGGTTAACGGATCTGTCGCTATTTTACGGAATATTCAGGCTGAGGCACGTGCAGTTTTCGTTTGATCTTGGTGCGCCGCATTCTGCAGAGAAATAAAATGGTGCATAAATGATTTGTGTTGGCCTGTAATTTGCTTTGTTTCGGTGCGAAACGATGGGTTGCGTGCGTTGTTATTGCGCAATGTTCATCCTGCTTTCATGGGTTGAATTTATAACACCATGAAAATAAAGAAAAAAATTATCCCGTTAAATGCGCCTTATCAGGGCCTCCGGGGAATTGGGTAAAGGGCCATTTATTCTTTGGGTGCTTTATTTTGGTGCATGGTAATAAAAAGGTGCGATTTTACTGCACATGCGTTTTA
>CETN01003934.1_pt1 | contig 63184 bp, 57 predicted proteins | sample 531301 | NCBI WGS metagenome assembly CETN01 (sample SAMEA2622656, study PRJEB7988) | marine metagenome | isolation source: saline water (ENVO:00002010), including
CAGGTTGCCGATATTATCCACATGAGTCACTTCAGTGATGCCGATGAGCCTAGCACCCCGGTGACCGCAGAACAGTGCCAGCGACTGTGCAGCAGCAGTGCCGAACTTGGCCGGGTGCCGCGCAGCATGGCCAATTCGGCGGCGATTATTGCGCACCCCTACAGTCACTTCGACTGGGTCCGTCCCGGTATTATGCTGTATGGCGACGACCCCACCGGCTATCTGCAAGGTGGCCAGCAGTTGCAGGCGGTGATGCAGTTTAAAAGCCGGATCATTGCGATCAAAGACGTGGAAACGGGTGACGGCGTGGGCTACAACCGCCGATGGACTGCGCCCTCCCCGCGACGCATTGCCACGGTGGGCGTCGGTTATGCCGATGGCTATCCCCGACACGCCGAGGACGGCACACCGATGGTGATTCGCGGCCAGCGCGTGCCGCTGGCAGGTCGGGTGTCGATGGATTTATTGACCGTTGATGTCAGCACCCTGCCCGACGTTGAGGTCGGCGACGAGGTACTTCTGTGGGGACACGGCCTTCCGGCCGCCGAAGTTGCCAGCCATTGCCAGACCATCAGCTACGAGCTGTTCACCGGCATCAGCGATCGCGTGGAGCGTCATTACCCGGACTGACAGCAGTCTCCTAACTGCCTGCGGATTCCGCCTTGCCCAGTGCCGAGGCCAGCCGTGTCTGTGTCAGTTTAAACACCAACGGGCTGAGCAGAATCAGCGCGATCAGGTTAGGCAGCGCCATCATCGCATTGAGGGTATCTGCCAACAGCCAGATAAAGTTGAGCTGCGCCATTGCCCCCATCGGTATCGCCGCGACCCAGGCCAGTCGGAATACCAGCACAGCCTTAGTCCCGAAGAAATACACGACACAGCGCTCGCCGTAATAAGCCCATCCGAGAATCGTGGTAAACGCGAAGATCACCAGCCCGAGCGACACCACATAATGTCCGCCACTGAGCAGATGATCAAAAGCCGCCGCTGACAATGCCGCCCCGCTCTCGCCGGTTTGCCAAAGACCCGACAGCAAAATCACAAAGCCGGTAACACTGCACACCAGCAAGGTGTCGATAAACGTCCCCAACATGGCAATAAGCCCCTGGCGAACGGGGCTATCCGTGTGCGCCGCCGCATGGGCAATGGGCGCGCTACCCAAGCCCGCCTCATTGGAAAACACGCCCCGGGCCACCCCGTAGCGGATAGCGGCCGCAACACCCGCTCCGGCAAAACCACCAACGGCGGCCGCACCACCAAAGGCAGAATCGAGCACCAGCATCAGCATCTCGGGGATGCGATCGAGGTGCATCCCCAGAATAATCAGCCCCAATACCATGTAACTGATCGCCATAAACGGCACCAGCACACCGGCCACACTGGCAATCCGTTTCACACCGCCCAACACGACCAGTGCCACGCAAACGGCTAACGCCGCGCCCGTCAGCCACATGGGAACCGAAAACGTGCTTTGCAAAGCGTCTGCAACCGAATTGGCCTGAACGGTATTGCCAATACCAAATCCGGCGAAGATGCCGAAAAACGCAAACGTCCCTGCCAACCATCGCCAGCGCGGCCCGAGACCATTGCGGATGTAATACATCGGTCCGCCGCTGAAATTGCCTTCGCTGTCGCGCTCGCGGAACTCCACCGCACAGACCGCCTCGGCATATTTGGTCGCCATACCAACCAGCGCCGTACACCACATCCAGAACAGCGCACCGGGGCCACCCAGCGCGATCGCGGTCGCCACACCGGCGATGTTCCCGGTGCCGATGGTGGCAGAGAGTGAAGTCATCAATGCCTGGAAGGCACTGATCTCCCCCTTGCCTCGCTCTGCACTGCTGCGACTGAGCAGCAGCCCGAACGCGGCGGGAATATGCCGCAGCGGCATCAGACGCAGCCCCAGCATCAGATACGCGCCCGTACCGAGAATCAGCACCAGCATCGGCCAGCCCCAAACGAGGCCATTAACGTAGCCTATTGCGGTACTGAGTGTGTCCATTTTGTCGCCTTACCGTTGTTGTTGATGATCAAGCGTTGTTAATGATCAAGAAAAGAAAAGTGTTCGCGGTGGGGAAAGACCCCAAAAAGACCGCCGGTGTGCACAAACACCATGTCGCCATCGGCACCAAATCGCCCCGCCTTACGCTCGGTCAGCAAGGCATGGAAAGCCTTGCCCGTGTAGACCGGGTCCAATACCAGGCCTTCACAGGCCGCCAGCTCGGCAATGCTGCGATATATCTCCTCGTCAGCGCGGGCATAGCCAGGCCCGACGTAACCGTCGATAACCCTCACGTCTACCGCATCGACATCGGTATCCAGTGCATAACGCTGTCGCCACTCATGCAGGTCTCGGGCCACTTTGTTCAAAAACCAGCGTTCGTCGTCGCAAACATTTACGCCCCACACCGCCGCTTCCGGCAGGTGATAATGCGCCCCCACACTCAATCCAGCCTGAGTACCGCCCGAGCCCGTGGCACACAAGATATGCCCGGGGGAAATCCCCACACGACGACAGTCTGCTGCCAGCTCTTCGCTGGCCTGAAAATACCCCCAGACCCCAATGCCATCTGACGCGCCGGTGGGAATCACAAAAGCACGACGCCCCTGCGCCGCATAATGCTGCTCCCAGTGTTCAAAAAGGGTGGTCAATTCGCGCGTAAACTGCGGCGCCGGATAAACCGAAATTTCCGCACCGGCCAACTGGTCCAGCAGCAGATTGCCATCGGCCGGCGGCTGATGCTCTCCGCGCAGCAGCAAGTGGCATTTAAGCCCCAACTGCGCACAGAGCAAGGCGGTGGCGCGGCAGTGATTGGATTGCAAGCCACCACAGGTGATCACCGTGTCGCAGCCCTCTTCCAGCGCCTGAGCCAGACTGAACTCCAGTTTGCGGATTTTATTGCCCGACAGCGCGCAGCCGGTAAGGTCGTCGCGCTTCACCCAAATTCGGGGGCCGTCTGGGTAGCGCTGCTGTAAGCGGTCGAGGGGTTGTAAGGGCGTAGGCAGTTGAGCAAGGTGGCGACGCGGGGGACGGGCGTTGACGGGGGAAGTCATGACCGAGACCTATGGCGAAGTAGAAAAAAGGAACAGGCAGAAATAAAAACGGGACGCCGTGGCGTCCCGTTGTGACTTATATCGCTTTCAGCGTGCCTTTCGGCAGTACCGCGTGTACCGCAACACGCTGGAACTTCAGCTCGGTGTTGTCGGCCACCTGAAGAACAACGTAGTCGTCGTCCAGTTTGATGACTTTGCCGAGAATACCTGCCGACGTCACCACTTCATCGCCCTTGGCCAGCGCGGCGACCATGGCAGCATGCTCTTTTTGGCGCTTGCGCTGGGGACGAATGGCAATGAAATAGAACAGGCCGAACATCAGTACCAGAAAACCGATCTGGAACAGCTCGCCACCCGGAGGCGCACCGGCGGCACCGGCAGATTGGGCGTGGGCCTGAGAGATAAAAAAGCTCATGGTATTTCCTTCAACAAGACCAATAGAAACTGGGTTCAGCGCCGGCCAGTGCGGCGCTGTAAAGAGGCTGATAGTACACAAGGCACCCGGTCAAAGCGAGCCATCGTAATCCATAATAAAGGGCGCGTGGTCTGAAAACCGCTCGTCGTTATATACCCAGGCATCGCGGATGCTATCCACCAGCCCCGGTGTGATCACCTGGTAGTCCAAACGCCACCCCACATTGTTGGCGTAGGCCTGCCCGCGGTTGCTCCACCAGGTATAAACCGCCTCTTGATTGATCTCGCGAAACGCATCAACAAAGCCTGCCTCGTCGTAAAGTTTGTCGAGCCAGGCGCGCTCATGGGGCAGAAAACCCGAGTTTTTCTGGTTGGGTTTCCAGTTCTTCAGGTCGATTTCCTTGTGGCAGATATTCCAGTCAGCGCAAATAATCAGTTCCCGCCCCTGCTCTTTCAGCTCTACAAAGTGGGGATAGATGCGCTCAAGAAAATCGTCTTTCTTGGCTTGCGCCTCGTCACTGCTGGAGCCCGACGGCATATACAGAGAAATCACGCTGATGTTGTCGTAGTCTGCGCGGATGTATCGCCCTTCGCTGTCTGCAGGGTCCCAGCCCAAGGCGGTTACGAACTGCTTCGGTGGCGTTTTGCAGTACATGGCGGTGCCGCTGTAGCCTTTTTTCTCGGCATCGCTGTACATCACACTGTAGCCCTCGGGATGAAACTGCGGGTCGTCGAGCTGATCCCGTTGGGCCTTGGTTTCCTGAATACACACCACATCGGCGTCCTGAGTCGCCAGCCATTCGAAAAACCCCTTGCGGGCGGCGGCCCGAATCCCGTTGGTGTTGGCGGTAATAATGCGCATGCGCGGCGGCACTCCTTTCAAACCGAAAAACGGCGGCTAGCTTAACAAATGGCAGTGACGCATAGCGATGCTTTCCGGACATTGCTCACGAGGACACGTCGCAGAAAAAATAGCAACGCCTGAACTCGCCCTTACTTCACCCATACAGAGCATGTTGAAAACCCAAACATGCCCCTACAATCGGCGTCAGATGTACAGAACGTGCTCACTGTTTATAACAACACTAAGACAGGAATCCGAACTCATGACTTTAACGTCTGCTGATCAGTTGTTGCTGATCGAAGCCATCAAACGCCTAAAATATGTCTACCTGCGCGCGGTCGATACCCACGACTGGGATCTGCTGGAAAGCACACTGAGTGAGGATGTAGTCGCTCGCTATGACGGTGGCAAATACAGCTATGACAATCGCAAAGCGCTGATCGACGGCCTGCGCGGCCACATGGATTCGCCCTCCGTCATCACCATGCACAACGGTCATCACCCCGAAATTGAGCTGCTGAGTGACACCGAAGCTACCGGCAAGTGGTATCTGCAGGATCTGGTTTTCAATAAAGAGCAAAACTGGATGCTGTTCGGCACGGCCATCTACACCGACCACTACCGGTTGGAAAATGGCGATTGGAAAATCTATCGAACCGAGTACAAGCGCATTATGGAAACCATCAATGCGCCCATTCCGGCCACACTCAGCTTTACCCACAATATGTTTGAAACAAAATAATCCAGGGTCTTATCCATGACATCCATTGCCCAAACCCTAAAAGACTGCGAAGCACAACTCTGCGGACCCGGCGCTCCTTACGAGCTGGAAGAACGGCTGGTCAACGGCCAGCCGATGCGGCACTTCAAGAACGCGCCCAACTCCATGCGAGAGCTGTTGGATGCCGGCCGTCAGCATGGCGACGCCGAGTTTTTGGTGTATGCCGAGCCCGGACAGCCCGAAGAGCGCTTCAGCTTCAATGACTTTTATCGGCATGTCGATGCACTCGCCTACCAGCTCGTAGCGCGCTTCGATCTGCAAAAAGGGCAGCGTGTGGCGATCGCCATGCGCAACTATCCCGAGTGGATGATGGCTTATGCGGCAGTCGTATCGCTGGGCGCGATTGTGGTTCCGCTCAACAGTTGGGGCACCGCTGAAGAACTGGAGTTTGTGCTTCGCGACAGCGCAGCAGACATCGTATTTGTTGACGAGCGCCGTCGTCAGGCGCTCACCCCCCTGCTGATCGACTTGCCCTGCAAACTGATCGTGGCCCGCGGACAGGCCGACGAGCATGCCGTTGATATGGCCGCCCTGATCGACGAGGCCAGCGGTAAAAGTATGCCTCAGGCCTGGGAGTTTGACGTAGACGACCCGGTACAAATCATGTACAGCTCAGGCACCAGCGGCAAACCCAAAGGCGCACTGTCCACCCACCGGAATATCACCCAGGCACTATTCAGCTTCGAGTGTCAGGCGATCTGCGCAGCGATGGCCAACCCTGCGGCCATCGAAAAAATGTTCGCCGCAGGCAACGCACCCTGCTCGCTGCTGTCGGTGCCGCTGTTTCATGTTTCCGGCTGCTATGCGGCATTTCTGGTCAATCTGCGCGGTGGCCGCAAAATTGTCATGACCTACAAATGGGACGCCAGAGAAGCTCTGCGTCTGATTGAGCAGGAAACCGTCACCGTATTCAGTGCCTCGCCGTCGATGGTTATCGACCTGATGCAACACCCGGATTACGACAAGTTCGACACCAGCAGCCTGTTTTCAGTTGGCGGCGGCGGCAGTGCCTGCCCACCCGCGTTTAAGCGTGTCATCGACCAGCGTCTTGAAAGCGCCTTTGTGGGCACCGGTTACGGTATGACAGAGAGCAATGCTATTGGCTCAAGTTGTGCCGGCGGTGCCTACGAGGAACAGCCCGGCTCGGCGGGAACCCTGTCGCCACTGGTAGATTTTAAAACCTGCGACGAGGACGGAAATGACTTGCCTAAAGGCGAGAAAGGCGAAATCTGGCTGCGCTCCGTAACCAACATTCAATCGTACTGGCACCGTCCGGAAGCCAACGCTTCCGCCTTCAAGGATGGCTGGATGATCACCGGGGATATTGGCTACATCGACGATAACGGCTTCGTCTTCCTTGCTGACCGCGCCAAAGATCTCATTATTCGCGGCGGCGAGAACATCTACCCCGCCGAGATCGAAGCCCTGCTCAGCCAGCACCCCGATGTTCTGGAATCGGCAGTATTTGGGGTGCCCGACGAAACGCTGGGAGAGTCCGTAGCCGTATTACTGCGCCTGAATAATGGCAAAGTCTTGAGCGAAGACGAGGTCAGAAACTTCCTCGCCAAGCACCTTGCAGCCTTCAAACTGCCTAAATATATTGAGTTCGCCAGTGCTCCCCTGCCCCGCAACCCGGCGGGCAAAGTGCTGAAGAAGGATATCAAGGCGGAATACGCTACACTGGCGCAAGCCTAATTCGCGCGGGAGCCTCCCGCTGCGGCGGGAGGACAGCATGAAGTGGTTTTCGGCGCGTCGCGCAAAAAAAATTCTCGATGACGGCGCCAGCCAGGCCGACGAGCAACAGCTCGAAGACACGCTGGCAGAGCGCCAAAAGATTCTCGACAAGGTAGTGCAAAGTCGCCGCCTTGTGCCCTATCTCAATCAGGTTTCCATTCTCTTTCAGCTCCTGCAGGACTATGTGCGCGGCAATTACCGGGAAATCCCCTGGTGGACGCTCGGCGCTATCGCCACCGCGCTGACATACATCCTCATCCCGCTGGATGCCATTCCCGACGCCATTCCGGTAGCCGGATTTATTGACGATGTAGCGGTACTCAAATTGTGCCTGGAACTCGTCAGCAAAGACCTGGACAGCTACCGGCGCTTTCGCGATGCGCGGGACAGCATTGAAGAGCCCGTCCGCGGCGCTGACGACGGCAAACCCCAGACATAAAAAAACCGCGCCGTAGCGCGGTTCTTGTCAGCCGATGGCGATTCAGTTCAGACCCAGTTCATCCAGTGCCGCCAGTGCAACCTCGTGGTGATCTTTGGTTTTGAACTTGTCCAGCACCTGACGCAGCACGCCGTCTTTATCGATGATAAAGCTGGTGCGCAGAATGCCGTCGAACTCTTTACCCATAAACTTTTTCGGCCCCCAGGCCCCGTATTTGTCGGCGACCGCGTGATCTTCATCAGACAGCAGGGTGAAATTCAGTGCGGCCTCTTCTTTTTTGGGGTTTTCCTCAAATTTTTTGAGCTTTGCCACCGGGTCCGGGCTCACGCCCAGCACCACGGTATTGCGCTTGCCGAATTCCGCGTAGGTATCGCGAATACCACAGGCCTGCACGGTGCAGCCGGGGGTTTTGGCTTTCGGATAGAAGTACAGCAGCACGTTCTTTTTGCCTTTGAAGTCGGCCAGTTTTACCGTGTCGCCATTCTGATCTTTGAGGCTAAAGGCCGGCGCCTTATTGCCCACTTTCGGAAATGCCATGCTTCCCCCTGTTAGTCGTTGTCGTCACTGTCATCCTGCTGAACGTCGGCGCGCTCGGTCAGCGCCGTCGGCAGGGTCTTCTTCACTTTTGCACCGAGCTGTTCAAGGCGCGCCACCCGGCCAACCAGATTGCCCCGCCCCTCGGTCATGCGTTTAATCGTTTTCTCGTAAGCGCTTTGACCGCGATCCAGATGCTTACCGATGTCTTCCAGCGACTCCACCACCAGCGCAAACTGGTCGTGCAGCGCCCCGGCTTCCCTGGCGATTTTCTCCGCGTTCAGGTTTTGCCGCTCGTAGCGCCAGATACTCTGCACTGTGCGCAGGGTCGCCAACAAGGTGGTTGGCCCCACGACAATAATGTTCTGCTCATACGCATTGCGGAACAGCTCCGGATCATGCTCAAACGCGGTCATAAAGGCCGCTTCGACCGGAATAAAAATGAAAACAAAATCCAGCGTGCGAATGCCTTCAATATGCTGATAGGCCTTGGTGGAAAGCCCGGCAATATGCTGGCGCACCGACTGGATATGCGCTTTCAGGTATTCCCTGCGCTCGCTCTCACTCTCGGCACTGCAGTAGCGCTCATAGGCGATCAGAGACACCTTGGCGTCGATGATAATGTCTTTCTCATCCGGCAAGCGCACAATCACATCGGGCTGACTCCGTCGGCCTTCGTCATTGGTAAAGCTGAGCTGGGTTTCGTACTCGTGACCCTTGCGCAGCCCCGACTCCTCCAGCACGCGCTCGAGAATGACCTCGCCCCAGTTGCCCTGTGCTTTGTTATCACCTTTGAGGGCGCGCGTCAGATTCTGCGCCTCGCGACTGATATTGGCGTTCATGTCCTGCAGTGATTTGAGCTGCTCGCGCAGCTCGCCATGCTGGCGGTTTTCGATGTCGTAAATCTGGTTCACCCGCTCCTGAAAGCCTTTCAACTGCTCGCGAAACGGATTAAGAGACTGCTGAAGGTTTTGCTGATTAGCCTCTGAAAACCTTCGACTTTTTTCATCAAAAATGCGATTCGCCAGCTGCTCGAACTGACGACTTAACTCCTCTCTGGCCTGCTTCAGCAAGGCGATCTGCTCGCTTGAGGATTCCTGCAAATGGCGGTAGTCACTCTCCTTGCGGGCCAGCGCTGCCTGCGCATCGGCCTTCGCACGGTCGGCATCCGAGCGCTGCTGCTCACTGTGCGCCAGCCGCTGGCTGACATCCGACAGACTGCTCTCGGCAACCGCTTTTTGCTGAAGCGCCGCATTCAAGCTCGCCTGCAGTTGTTCACGCTCCTGCGATGCAGTGGTAAGGCGCTGATTCAGACTCTGAAGCTCTTCCTCCAGCGCTGTGATGCGTCCCTCTTGCAGCTTCTGCTGACGACGGGACAGCAGCAGACCCAGCATCAGCCCTGCTGCAATACACAGGGCTCCGGCCAGCAGAGCAAAGAGGTTAATGTCGTTCATTGCGGTCTATCCCTGTTGCGAAAAAGCCCGCCGGGACAGTTCAGTCGCCGGACTTCCAGTTGACGTGCTCGGCCCACAAGGCGCCGGGCTTGCCGAGCCGGATAGGATAATCATCCCGGCGAAGGTCATCAAAATAATCCACCAGAATATCGGTGACGACCGGAAAGGCCAACTCGGACCAGGGGATCTCGTCTTCGCTGAACAGGCGGCTCTCCAGACTCTCGGGACCGACGCCAAAATCGCCGTCCAGCTCGCCCCGGAAGAACACATACACCTGATTGATGTGGGGAATATCGAACATGCGATAGAGCTTTTCGCCGCGCACTTTGGCGGCGGCCTCCTCGCGGGTTTCCCGCAGAGCGCCCTCCAGCATGGTTTCGCCGTTTTCCATAAACCCGGCGGGAATCGTCCAGAAACCGTGGCGGGGTTCGATGGCACGACGACAAAGCAGCACTTTGTCGCCGACCGTAGGCAGGCAGCCCACGACCACTCGCGGATTCTGGTAGTGAATGGTATTGCAGCTCTCGCAGATATACCGGGGCCGATCATCCCCCTCGGGGACTTTCAGACTGACGGGGGCTCCACAATCACAGCAATACTTCATCGACTATCGTTCTCGGCGGCAAACGCAATCAGCGCAGCTCGCGGTAAGCGCCGCCCTGGAACACCAGTGGTTTTCCAGTGGGGCTGAGGTCCATTTCAGTGACTTTACCCACCAGAATCAGGTGGTCGCCACCATCGTAACGCTGCCAGATATCACATTCGAAGCTGGTCAGTGCACCGCGCAGTACCGGCAGACCGCTCTTGCCGATGCGGTAGTGATCCTTGGACAGCTGATGAGCATCTTTTTTCGAGTACTGGTTCGACAGCGCCGCCTGCTCCTGCGTCAGCACGTTCACCGCAAAGCCGTCGGCAGCTTCGAAGGCCGCGTAGCACTCGGAATCATTGCGCAAACTCCATAGTACCAGCGCAGGGTCCAGAGAAACCGAGGCAAAAGAATTAACGGTCATGCCAAACGGCTCGTAGCCTTTTGGGCTGGCGGTAATCACACAGACACCGGTTGTGAACTGGCCAAGGGCATTGCGGAAGGTCCGGGGATCGAAGCTCATAGTTTTCCTGTCTCGTCGTTTTATGTGCCGGCCGACTAACGGGCGCGGTCGTAGAAGCCGCAAATTATACCTTGGCTTCCTTGAGCATAGCGAGAACTCCAACTAGTCCCAACGGAGGGCAGCGGACGCATCACTGCTTCGGGCATCTACCCAGCGACTGCGTCCGTCGAGCAGCTGCTCTTTCTTCCAGAACGGCGCCTGGGTTTTCAGATAATCCATGATGAATTCGCAGCCGGAAAAGGCCGCCTGCCGGTGGGCAGCGCTCACCGCGACCAGCACAATCTGCTGCCCCGGCAGCAATTCGCCGATTCGGTGAATCACCAGCACCTCGCCCAGCGACCAGCGTCTGGCAGCCTGCTCGGCAATGTCAGTAATACTGCGCTCGGTCATGCCGGGATAATGCTCCAGCCGCATTGAGACGACCTCATCGCCCTCGTTGCGGGCACGCATCACCCCGACAAACTGTACGATGGCGCCACAGTCTGATGAGGTCAGCGCGCGACAGGCGTCACCAGCGTCAAAGTCGGCCTCTTGAACACTCACCCGAATCGCCACGCTCAGCCTCCCGTCACCGGCGGGAAAAAAGCCACTTCATCTCCGGCGACGATCGTTTGCTGTTCAGACGCCACCGCCTGATTCACCGCGCAGCGCAGATTTTCTCGAGACAGCGCCTCCGCCCATTCCGGCCCGCGTTCGCCAAGCAGTGCCTTTAATTCCGCAACGCTGCCGTTGAATTCCAGCTCCAAGGACGCCGTACCCACGTCTTCCCGCAATTTGGCGAAAAACAGCAGCGTAATCATGAGCCGCCCTGCTCCTGATTCTTCTCCTGGGCCTGCCAGTCACCGGAGCGGCCACCGCTCTTGCTGAGCAGGCGGATGTTGTCGATGCGCATGCCCTTGTCCACCGCTTTGCACATGTCATAGATGGTGAGCGCCGCTACCGATACGGCCATCAAGGCTTCCATTTCCACGCCGGTCTGGGCGGCAAGCTTGCAGCGACTGCGAATATGCACGGCACTGGCCTGCTCATCGATAGCAAATTCCAGCTTCACTGATGACAGCATCAGCGGGTGACAAAGCGGAATCAGATCGCTGCACTTTTTGGCGCCCTGAATGCCTGCCAGTCGCGCTACGCCAAGCACATCGCCTTTCTTGTGATCACCGCGGGCGACCATGGCCAGGGTTTCGGGCTGCATCACTACACTGCCCGCTGCCTCGGCAATGCGCTGGGTGACCGCTTTATCGGTCACATCGACCATGCTGGCCTGACCCTGCGCATCAAAGTGCGTAAAACGCTTCTCGCTCATCGCTTCACCCATAGCGACTGTCAGCAACAAAGGGATTGCTCTGTCGCTCGGCGCCAAACGTGGAGGTTGGGCCATGTCCCGGTACGAAGGTAATGTCGTCACCCAACGGCCAGAGTTTTTCGCGAATAGAGGTAATCAGCGTATCGTAGTCGCCGCGCGGAAAATCAGTGCGGCCGATAGAGCCCTGAAACAGCACGTCACCCACCAGCGCCAGTTTGCTGGGCGCGTGATAAAACACCACGTGTCCCGGTGTGTGGCCGGGACAATGCAGTACCGACATCGTTTGAGCACCGAAACTCACTGTGTCGCCATCCTCAAGCCAACGATCCGGGGTAAAGGCATCAGCATGGGGGAAGCCAGACATCTGGCACCATTCCGGCAGCTTGTCGATCCAGAACGCATCTTCCTTTTGCGGGCCAATAATCTTCACACCGTATTTCTGACGAAGAACATCCGCCGCAGCACAGTGGTCCATATGGCCATGAGTCAGCAAAATGACCTCCAGCTCTCCGCCGAGCTGCGCTAAGGCGCCCTCAATACGTTCAATATCCCCACCGGGATCGACCACTGCGGCTTTGCCCGTTTCTTCGCAAAGCAGCACCGAACAGTTTTGCTGGTAGGCCGTTACTGGCACCAATGCACACTTCATGCTGTTTCCACCCTCTCAATTCAGGCTGCCAATGATAAGCAGTCAAGCCAGAACTTCATAGGGGCCGCCAGCGCCGGGAAGCACTGGCACAACGATTGCTTCACACAAAATACGCAATGCGTCATTGCGAAAACAGTGATGTTGTCCACCGCCAGGGATTTGCACTACCCGACGATGAGGTCACCCCCATGCGCCACACTATGCCCCTATCGCGCCGGCGACGGTCTGCGATGCTTTTACCTGCACTCACCCTGATGCTCGCCGCCTGTGGCGGCTCATTCACCTCCAACAGCGACAATGACACGGCGATAGAGCCGGGCGTCTTTTCGCTGGAAGAAGCGACTGTCGCCGATATCCATGCCGCATTTCGCGGCGAATTACTGCAAGACAATGGAGAGCCCCTCAACTGTGAAGCGCTGGCAAACCTCTATATCCAGCGCATCTTTGCCTACGATAAAACCCCGCAACCCAGTGGCGGCCTGGCCATTCGCAGTGTATTGGCGATTAATCCGCTGGCGATCGAACAGGCCAAGGCGCTGGATGCCCTCTATGCCCGCGACGGTGGTATCGGCGACCGGCCGATCCACTGCATGCCGATTCTGCTGAAAGATAACTACGACACCTACGATTACCCCAGCACCCAGGGCTCCTACAGTATGCTCGGGCATCAGGCCGGTGTGGATGCGAATTCCGTAGCAGGCTTGCGCAAGGCCGGCGGACTCATTCTCGGCAAAGCCAATCAGGATGAATTCGCCTTCTGGACCACCGGCTTTTCCAATCGCGGCATTCAGGTTACCAACCCCTACAACACCTCCCAGAGCCCGGCGGGCTCCTCGTCGGGAACCGGGGCAGCCATTGCCGCCAACTTTGCGCTGGGCGGCACCGGCAGTGATACCTGCCAGTCCATCCGCCACCCCTCCTCCGTCAATGGCCTGGTGGGAATTCGCCCCAGCCTCGGCGTTATCTCCCAACACGGCATCTTTCCGCTCAGCCATCAGCGCGACACCGGTGGTCCGATGACCCGGACCGTCAGTGACGCTGCCTTGATGCTCGACGCCATGGCCGGCGTGGACTTCCGAGACCCCAAAACCCTGGCGTTTCCTTCGGAGTTACGGCCCGACAGCTACACCGATTTCCTCGATCGCGGACAGCACGGCTTGCAAGGCAAAAACATCGGCATCGTTCGTCAGCTTGGCGATAACAGCGAGGCCGCTGGCACCGACGCTCAGGGCGCACTGATCGCCGAGGCACTCAGTACCATGGAAGCCCTGGGCGCCACGGTGTACGACGTTTACCTGCCGGGGTTTGAAAGCAAGGGCGCTGGCTCCCGCCACTACGATATGAACGAATACTTCGTCACCTTTGAGGCTGAAGGCGGCAACAGCCCCCGCGCCTGCGTCAGCAGCCTCGCCGTTGCGCTGGCTGGCGGCGACGTCGCTCACGGGCGGGATATCTGTGAAGGACTGGACGGCATTATCGAAACAGGACGCGTCGGTTTACGAACTGCACCGCTATTGGCTACCGTCGCCGTCGACGACCTGAACCGGGCACCGACGGAAGAAGAACTTGCCGACATTATCGCCATGCGCGAATACACCACCCAGCAAATGGACACACTGCTGGATGAAAACGGTGCACAGGTCTTCGACAATGACGGTAATCCAGTACGCCTTGATGCACTGATTCTGAGCCCCGGCCCCACAGGAGGGCGCACCTGTGACTTCGGATCGACCACACAGATGGGCTCCATCGTCGTTCCCGTTGGTTTTGATGACAGTGTCGGCGTGCCGAGAGGCATGGAAATTTTTGTTCGTCAGTTTGACGAAGGCACCGGCATCGGTATCGCTTACGACTACGAACAGGCAAGCCAACACCGTCGCGCTCCCGAATTGGTCGCCTCGCCGCTCAGCGGCAATGAAACCATCTCCGGCTTCAATGCCAGCGTGCAACAGGCCTTGATGGATGCGGCCGCCGTCGCTCCAGAAGACCTGCCACTGGAATACTACCTGGAGATTCTTCAGGGCATTGGCGGTTAACTATCGGCCACAAAAAAGCCGGCCTGCGCGCAGTGCGAAGGCCGGCTTTTTCTCTGAGAAGCCCGAGCGGCGCTACTTGTTGACCACCTGCCCCCGGTATACCCGCTTGGTTCCTGTCGATGACGAGGCCTCTGCGGCGGGGGCAGCCTCGCGCGCCACCTCCAGCTTGCGCCCTCGATACGTAATCTCTTTATAGCCCTCAGCCACCTCTTTCTCGTCCTTGAACAACAGTGGCCGCCCTGCCAATGACATCACCTCGGCTATCGTTTTTCGGGCAAAGGGGTCACGACTGCTCGGCCCCAACTCCGCAAGCTGATCCAGCAGACCGGGGTCTGCAAGACGAATTCGCACCCCAAATTCCGCGTATATCCGCGACCGCAATTGTTGAAGACGATGCAGCATCTCCGGGGAATACATCATGCCAGCTCCTTACGCTTCGCTCTGCCATGTACACCAAATGCCAATTCGCTCGCAAAAAACATTCCATAACACGCACAACCCGGCATTGATTCCCGACTAAAAATTCGCAATTGCCATCGACAGTAAAATCCCTTAGAGTAGCCGCCCTTAAAACATGAGGCATCCAACGGACGCGCATGTTTACCCGTTCCGGTGAGGTGTCTGAGTGGTCGAAAGAGCACGCCTGGAAAGTGTGTGTACGGCAACGTACCGAGGGTTCGAATCCCTCCCTCACCGCCATAAATAAAAAAGCCCAGCCTTGTGCTGGGCTTTTTTATTTATATTGTGCGGGTCGGTGAGAACCCTCGCCAGGGTTCGATAAAACGCACCGCGTTTTAGACGCCGCAGCAAGGCGAAGGCGCCCCGAAGGGGGCAAAGCAGCCCCTAGGCTGATTTGATCCATCCCGACCGATACTCGCTCCCCTTCTCTATACCCAAGCCTTGTGCTGGGCTTTTTTATTTATATTGTGTGGGTCGGTGAGAACCCTCGCCAGGGTTCGATAAAACGCACCGCGTTTTAGACGCCGCAGCAAGGCGAAGGCGCCCCGAAGGGGGCAAAGCAGCCCCTAGGCTGATTTGATCCATCCCGGTCTTGATCCCCTGCCCTATATCTAAATTTTGTGCTCCGCTCTTTTTATTTGCATCTGCGGGTTGGTCGCTAGCTGCTCAGCTTTCAATGTCCTCGTTGAGTCTTCTCCGTCCCACCGCTATTATTTGCGCCGATTTCCCCATCCCTTTATGCAACCGAGAGCCTCATGGAAAAGCTGATTGAGAAGTTGATGTATTCCTCGCGCTGGATTATGGCGCCGATTTATCTGGGGCTGAGCCTGGTGCTGCTGGCGCTGGGTATTAAGTTTTTCCAGGAGATTCTGCACGTTTTCCCTCACATCCTGGAGATGAAGGAAAGCGATCTGGTACTGGTGACGCTGTCGCTGATTGATATTGCGCTGGTCGGTGGACTGATTGTGATGGTGATGTTCTCGGGCTACGAGAATTTCGTGTCGCGGCTGGATGTGGATGATGACGCCGACAAGCTGGGCTGGTTGGGCAAGCTGGACGCGGGGTCGCTGAAGAATAAGGTGGCGGCGTCGATTGTGGCGATTTCGTCGATTCACCTCTTGAAGGTGTTCATGAATGCCCAGCAGATCAATAACGACAAGATCATGTGGTACCTGCTGCTGCACATCACCTTTGTTGTGTCGGCATTTGCGATGGGTTATCTGGACAAAATCACTCGCAAATAAAAGCGAGTTGGCGGCGCCCACTGTGGCGCCGCCGGTTCTCTCAGCCTGCGGGCTGCGCCTCTGCCTCGCCCTGCTCTTCGCCGCCAAATGCTTCCAGTACCGCCGGAACAAACTTGGCGAACTCCCCAGCCATAATGCTGAAGTCAGCATCGAACTGTTCCGCCATGGTATCGGTGTGCACGTCGTCGGCTTTCTCTTGAACCAAATCGGTAAAGCTCAGGCGCTTGAAGCTGAGCTGATCGTCGACAACAAAATCAATGCTCTCCTGCCAGCTCACGGCGAGTTTGCTGACAAACATGCCGGAGTCGAGGTGGCTTTGGATTTGTGCCGACGACAGGTCCTGATTCTTGGCACGAATCACGGCACTCTCATCAGCACGATCGCGCAACTCACACTCGCCACCGACCGCAAAGCCCGCCGGGCTGCCACTGCGCACCCATTCGGTAAGAATGTGCTGAGCGGTGTTTTTGGCCTTTAGAGGAATGACCGGCAGGCTGCCAAGCGTTTCGCGCAACAGGTTCAACAGTGCCTCGGCACGGTTGTGTGAGGCGCTGTCGACCATCAGCAGGCCGCTGCGGGTGTCGATATAGGCGTACAGACGACGCGAACGCGCAAAGGCTTTGGGCAGCAGTTCAAAGGTGATTTCTTCCTTCAGCTCACTGCGCTCTTTGCGGCCGGGCTTGCGGCCGTCATTGGCTTCGATTTCGCGAACCTTGTCGTCCAGAAATTCGTTGATCACCGCTGAGGGCAGCACTTTTTCCTGCTGTTTCAAACAGAGCATGATGCAGCCATCGGTGGCGTGGTGATACAGCTCGCCGGCATCGCCAAGGGGCTTGCTCCAGCCGATGCTGCTGGGCTGTGTGCCGCTGCATGGCGTGAAGGCGGCGGCGGTGAGTTGCTCTTCCAATGCATCAAGTTCTGTGGTGAAAGGACGGGTAAAACGGTAAACAAGCAGGTTTTTAAACCACATAATAATTCGGTATCCAGTGACAGGCCTTGGCGAAAAAGCCGCTCATTGTAGAGGGTTTTGTCGGCAAGGCCAGAGAGAATTCAGGGTTGCTGCCCGGCCGCACTCGCCTGCAAGGCCGTCTGCATGGCTTCGCAGCGATTGATGCCGTAGGTGTGCTGACACAGCTCGAAAATCGCCGGTTCGGGCTCGAGCCGACACTCCCAGCGCAGGGCATCAAAACGCTGCCCGGACGCCAGGCAGTGCTGTCGCGCCGCGTCGTTGAGCAAAGACTCCTGACGTTCGCGGTACATCGCTAATTTGCCGAGCAGCGCGTCGCGCAGCCGCGCGATATCCGCGGCATTTCGGCGGCTTTGCCAGGGCCAGTTATCGACCATGGTCGCTGCCTCGGTCTGCCATTGCTGGTACAAGCTCATCAGGCCGAGATAGTCGGCCATCATCGATGGCGCCGGTGCTGCGATGTGCGCCTCCAGCGCAGCCTTTAACTGCTCGGCACGGCGTTCACTCAGGCGGCTGCCCACCATCAAGCGCGCAAAGTCCTGACGCATGGCTTGCTGTCGCTCTGTGGCACTGACTTTAAGGGTTTCGATGAGACTGGTCGACGGGAACTCTGTCTGGCTGTTTTCCAGTCGATGGCTGACAAACACGGATTCGGTGTGATGCGCCAGCGCCATGCCGACCCCCACTGGCTGGCCGTGGCTGGCGATGTAGGCGGCGTGTAACTGACCGTAGTGCCACTCGGTATAAAGCCCGTCGGCGAGTAGTTCGCCTCTCAGCAGCGCTTCGGCATCAACCTCGAATTCACTGGTGTTGCCATGATGCAGAATACGGATCTGGTGAAAACGTCCGCTGTTGTCCAACTGCTCAGCGGCAATGCTCAGCACCGATGCTGGCATGGACTCACTCAAGGCGTAGAAGTTACCGTCGTCACAGTCGAAGGCGTAGACGCTGATCAACTCGCGAGGCACCGTGATGTTTGGCGCTTCGCACTCACCAATGACGCTGACGCGCTCATAACTGCCCGGCTCAAAATAGTAGTAGTGGTTTCGCTGATTAGGCAGCTGATAATTGAAGTACTGGCGCTCAACCACATAGCGAGCACCATCGCTCAATTCGGCGGAGACTTTAGCGACACCCCGAGGTAAGCCCTCTTCGTAGCGGGCATTCACAATAAACGGCCCGGACATGGGGCGGTGCACCGTCAGGAAGCGGCGAGGATCGCTGGCCGGGCTGATATCGCGGCGATACTGGCGGTAGCGGCGCTGCCCATCCAGGGCGAACAAGGCCGGCGGCAACCGGAACAGCGGTGAGCGATAATCGCTGCCCCAAACACTCTCCCGTCCTTCGGCCAACAGCCGCCCTTCGCTGTCACTGATTTGAAAATCACCCTTGAATTCCAGACGCTGACTGCTGCCACGGTGCTTGAAACGCCCCTCGAGGATAAGCGTCAGCGTCTCGCCCTCCGTGTCGGCATAGTGTTGCGTCAATCGCCCTTTCGCAGGGAAGCCCTCGCGATCAAAACGGCCCTCGAACTGGCTGCCGTTAGCAAAACGGAGCTGACCTTCTGCAGGCAAACCGCTGTGCATGCGTCCTGTGAACTGCACCGGCTGTCCGGATTCTGCGTACAGGGTCTGTGGCTCGCTGGGGGTCATACTGCAGGCGCTGAGTAAACTTAAGCTGACGATCAGTCCCGCTGCCAAACGCGGCAATGGCATGTTCATGCTTTTCTCTCTGTGTCGATGGCGCCATCATACGAGCTTTGCCGGGGCGAAAGTATGAATACCGTCCCAGCTTTACTTGCCCTTGTCAGTCGTGACAAGGTGGCGCTTTTTGTTTTGGAGTGTTCCGTTTTATGACCCATGCGTTGGTCAGTATTCTTGTTTTAGGTATCGGCTGCCAGTGGCTGGCTTGGCGGTTTCGGCTGCCAGCCATTGTGTTGCTCGCCGCTGCCGGTCTACTGGTCGGACCACTGACCGGATGGATTTCTCCACAACAGGATTTCGGGGCAGGATTACAAGCCGTCACGTCCCTGTTTGTGGCAATCATCCTGTTTGAGGGCGGACTCAACCTCCAGTTCCATGAATTGCGGGAAACCGCCAAAGTCACACGCCGACTGACCTCTGTCGGCGTGATTCTGGCCTGGGGTATCGGCACTGCCGTTGCCCATTTCGTCGGGCAAATCAGCTGGGGGGTTTCCGCCCTGCTCGGCGCGATCCTGGTCGTTACCGGCCCTACGGTCATCATGCCCTTGCTGAAACATGCCAAGCTGAATCGCCGCACGGCGTCGTACCTGAAATGGGAAGGCATTATCAACGACCCCATCGGCGTATTACTGGCAGTGCTGGTTTACCAGTATCTGCTCTACTCCGGTGAAGGTCCGGCCATGGGCCATGTACTGACGAGTCTGGCGCTGGCCGTCTCGGTGTCATTTGCATTGGGCGGCGGTATGGCCTGGGCATTGGCGCAGTGTTTCCGGCAAGGCTGGATTCCCGAATACCTTAAAGCCCCCTCAATTATCGCGTCAGTGTTGGCGGTGTATGCGCTGGCTGACCTCGTGCAGCACGAATCCGGCCTGCTTGCGACCACCCTGATGGGCATTGTGATGGGCAATATGCGCCTTCGCAGCCTTGAGGAGATGCGCCGTTTCAAGGAATACCTGACGCTGATTCTGGTGTCCTTTCTGTTTGTGGTGCTGACCGCCTCACTCACCCTCGACACCTTGCGCGCCATTCATATGCCGCTGATCCTGATGGTTGCCGCATTTTTGTTTATTGTGCGCCCGGCGGCGGTGTATCTGGCCACTATCGGCGCTGGCTGCGACTGGCGCGATCGCCTGTTAATTGGCTGGATTGCCCCGCGCGGCGTGGTGGCGGCTGCCTCTGCAGGGGCCTTCGCCCCGGCGCTGATCGAGGCAGGTTTTGAGGATGCCAAATATCTGGTGCCCGCGGTCTTCATGCTGATTTTCGTGACGGTACTGGCCCACGGCTTTTCTCTCGGCCCATTGACCCGGATGCTGAAACTGGGCTCCCCCGGCAAGGGACGTGTATTAATTGTCGGGGCGTCGCCCTGGGCCATTGAACTGGCGCTGGTGCTGAAGAACCTCAAACAGGACGTGATTATCGCCGACAGCGAGTGGGCGCGCCTGCAAACCGCACGTCAGCAAGGGATTGAAACCTGGTTTGGCGAAGTGCTCTCCGACATGGCTGAGGAAGCCATGGCCCTGGATAATATCTACACCGTGTTAGCCGCCACGGGCAACAACCACTACAACTCCATGGTCTGTAATCACTACGCCCCGCATATTGGCCGCCACCGGGTATTCCAGCCCCATGACGCCGGCAGCGATCGCGAGAAACACCAGGTACCGGAGACCCGACGCGGTATCACCGCGTTCTCACAGCCGGTTTCCTACGCCGAAATGTGGACACGACTGATTCGCGGCTGGGGCTTTCGCAAAACCAGCATCACCGACAGTTTTTCCGAAGCCGCTTTTCTGGAAAGCTTGCCAGACAACGCCGTGCAGCTGGCGCTGATTCCCGAAAACGGCAAGCTGGAATGGATGAGCAAAGGCACCCGCCATCTGCAACGGGGCGATGTCGTGGTGAGCTTTGTGCCGGCAGAGGCAAAAAGCAAACCGGCTAAAGCTGATAAGCCCAGCTCAGCCGCCGAGATTGGCCCGACAGAACTGCCGGGCTGACGGGCTGACGGGCTTACAGCGCCATAAAGTCTGGAACGTTGAACACCCAGCTTTTTTCCTCGCAGCGGCTGGCAATCCGCCAGCCCTGCTCCGTGCGGCGGTACTCGTCGACGTACCACAGGCCAAGCATAAACACCTGTTTTTCATCGCCAATGGGCATTTCCATTGGATTGAAGCACATCACCCGCCCGGTGGCACGGTCTCCATCCACACGAATCTGAACATTGGCATTCAGATGCTGGGTGTTGCTGAAGGCCGGCAGCGCCTCTTTGAGAAAGGCAATTGTGGTCTCGAGATCTCCGACCACACCGCCAAAGGCACTGTAGTCCACCGCCGCATCATCGGTGAATACATCGCGAAGCTCATCGGCCGCCTGACGATCGATAATATCGGCGTAGTGATAAAGCATGTCCTGAATTTCAAAACGATCGGACATTTCCTGAAGGCTGAGCGTCATGGTGGTTTTCCTCGTTTATTGTTGTTATGTGCCGCCTGGGCAAAACAGAAAGCGCAGAAACAAAAACGGCAGTCTAGTGACTGCCGTTTTGTCCTGCATGACCCATCGGGGTGAGATCAATCCAGCTTGAACACGCGGCGCGCATTTTCACTGAGGAACTTCGGCCATACCTCGTCTTTGAAGGGCACGTTGGGCATGTCTTTAAAGATGCGGTCCAGCGACAGGCCCATGGGGAAGTAGCCAGCGTACATCACCTTGTCCGCACCGCGGCTGTTGGCGAAATTGACGATTTCCTGTGGGTAGTGCTTAGGCGCAAAGGCGCTGGTCATGTAATACAGGTTGGGGTACTTGAGCATCAGTTTCCAGGCCAGCTTTTCCCAGGGCTCGGCGCCGTGGCGCATTACCACTTTCAGCTCGGGGAAGAACCAGCAGATTTCATCCAGCAGCTCGACTTTCTGCGGTGCCATTGGCAGACGCGGACCGGGAACGCCGACACAGGGGCAGAACGGAATATCCAGTTCCACCAGCTTGGCGTAGATCGGGTACCAGCGTTTGTCGTTGTAGGGCACCTGGGGGCACAGGCCCGATGCAAAGCCAGTCACCGCTTTGATGCCGTATTCCTCGTGCAGGCGCACGATCTTGCGCACTTCTTCCATGCCATTGTTGGGATTGGCTTCGTAGCTGCAAATGAAACGATCCGGGTGGCGGCGCAGAGCTTCTTTCGCCACTTCGTTGTGATCGTCGATGCCCAGCATGGCGATTTGAATATTGTGCTTATCCATCTGCTCGACGGTGTAAGCAACGTAATCTTCTTTTTTGCCGGTATCGGGAATGTCTTTGAACATGTACTGAGCCGGCATTTTGAACATGGTGCGGCTCTCTTCGTCCATCAGCAGCGGCTTCATGAACTCGTACCACTGGCTGTTATCTTCGCCGGGCACACTCAGCATCAGATCAACGACCTTGATGTCACTGGGCATTGGCATGGCATGGCTCCTTGTTTTCGTTGTGTGGGCACATTCTCGGGGCAAGCCAGTGATGCCTCAATAGCATTAGACGCCAGCGCATGGACAAAATCGGTCAAATCACAGGGCGTTTTTCAGGGCTTCGCGCAATTCACCGGCAAGTTCCGCCAGTTCCTCAGGCTTACCCGGTTCCCGGCCGTGAGCTTTGGCGGGCCGCCCCGCGTAGGCAGGCACCAGATGCATGTGATAGTGAAAAACGGTCTGGCCCGCTTCGGCGCCATTAAACTGATACACCCCCATGCCGTCAGCATCGCAGTGCTGTTTCAGCAGCGGAGCAAAGCGGCGGGAAAATTCAGCAACGGCGGCCAGCGCCTGCTCGCTCATACTGAAAATGTCGTCGTGATGGGCCAGTGGGACAATCAAGATATGGCCCGGTGATGCCGGGGCAATGTCGAGAAAGCAAATCAGCGACTCATCTCGATAAATTTCATGACAGGGCAGCTCGCCCGCGATGATCCGACAAAAAACACAGTCCGACATCGTCAAACCTCCAGCGGGCCATCATCGGGCTCATGGGGACAGCGCGCATAGGGGCTGCCGTCGGGGTCGAGACTGCTGTAGCGATAGGCACCCTGCTCGTCCAGCTCGCGCTTCAAGCGCCTCTGGTAATACAGGTAGTGCAAGTGGGCCACCGACTCACCCAGTGCCAGCGTCAACTGGTTCATTTCAATTTCCCGGGCAAACAGCACACTGAACAGCTCCACGGCCGTTTTCGGGGTTTCACAGGCCTTTTCCACAGCGGCCAAATGCCCTTTGTGGTGATCGACCAGATACTCCAGCCGGTAGTGCACGCCATAGAACGGCGCATTGTGGGCAGGCATTACCAGGGTATCCGCGGGCAGTGCCTCGCGGAAGCGGCTGAGCGCAGCGAACCAGTCCGCCAGAGGGTTGGCGTCCGGCTCAGCGGGCATCACGCTGACGTTCGAGGTAATACGGGGAATAATCTGGTCACCGGACAACAGCAGCTTGTCATCGGCGCAAAACAGGCTGACATGTTCAGGCGAATGCCCGCTGCCGGTCATCACCTGCCAGCGCCGCCCGCCAATATTGAGTACTTGTCCGTCTTTCAAGCGTTGATAGGCTTTGGGCATCGGTTCAACGATATTGCCAAAACCTTTGAACTTGGCGCGCATTTTTTCGATGGCTTCAAGCGGAATCCCAGAGCGTTGGAAATACTGGGCCGTGGTCCATTCGAGATCACCTTCGCCCATGCTGCTGAACATGCGCGAGCTCACATACTCGCCAAAGCTCATATACAGCGGCACCCGGAACTCCCGGCACAGCCAGCCCGCCTGCCCGATGTGATCGGGATGCATATGGGTACAAATGACCCCGAGCAAGGGCTTGCCATCCATCTGATTATCAAACAGCAGCCGCCAGCGCTCCTGAGTATCTCCCCATTTCATGCCCGTATCGACGATATACCAGCCGTTATCGTCTTCGAGGACATAGAGGTTGATGTGATCCAAGGCCATGGGCAGCGCCATCTGCAACCAGTACACACCGGGTGCAACGGCAATCCACTCGCCTTTTTCAGGCGCATTGGCAAAGGGGTAACGAATCGGGTCTTGTGTGGATGCTTGAGTCATAGGCTACGGCCCACCGCTGCCGCATTATTATTGGAAGATCAACAGACACAGTAGCTGACTATGCTCCACCACTGTGCATAACAGCGATGGAGCATAGCAGCTTTTCTCAGCTCAAGCGCAGCGGGAGCTGACGCAGACGCTGGCCGGTAGCCGCAAAAATTGCATTAGCCAGTGCCGGTGCGATGGGCGGTGTGCCCGGTTCACCGACGCCGCTGGGCGGATTGGTACTGGCCAGCAAGTGGACCTCGATCTCAGGCGTTTCGGGCATCCGAAGCATGCCGTAATCATGGAAGTTGCTTTGCTGAACAGCGCCATCCTGCAGGGTAATTTCGCCTTTAAGCGCCGCGGTCAGACCGAAAATAATGCCACTTTCCATTTGCGCCACGACGATCTCGGGATTCACCACCATGCCGCAGTCCACTGCACAGACAACCTTGTGGACCTTGAGTTGGCCTCCGTCCACCGAGACCGTGACGACCTCAGCAACCACTGAGCCAAAGGACTCGTGCACCGCCAATCCCTGGAATTGACCCGCGGGCGGATTGCCCCAGTCAGCGCGCTTAGCGACTTCACTGAGAACACGGTAGTGGCGGGACGCCTTGTCCATGTTTGCCAGACGGAAATCCAGGGGATTGCGGCCTGTGCGGTGCGCCAGTTCGTCGATAAAGCCTTCGATGAAGAAGGCATTTTGAGAGTGCCCTACCGAGCGCCAGTACCCCAACGGCGCCGTAAGCTCCTGCATCACATAATTGCTGCGCTTATAGGGAAATTGATAGGGCGAGTGAATCAGGCCCTCGGTAGCCGCCGGGTCAGAGCCTGCCGCCATATCGCCGATGGTTTCGTGCACGCCACCGGGAAGCCACGCGGGTAACAGACTGCGAGTCATCAGCGGCAGAAACTGCCCGAAAATACTCGGTGCAACGGCCTTTATCTGCAGGCTGCTGACGGTATCACCATCAACCGTCGCCGCCATCAGCGCCGAGGAATTCGGGCGGTAGTAGTCGTGTCGCGTATCGTCTTCACGGCTCCAGATCAGACGCACGGGCTTGCCACTGAGCTGGGCAATTCGTGCGGCCTCCACCACATAGTCGTTCTGAATCCGTCGACCAAAGCCGCCGCCCAGAAAATGGTTGTGCACCTGAATTTGCGATTTTTCCAGCCCGGTCGCGCGCGCAACGGCATCCACCGCGAGCTGCACCCCCTGCATCCCCGACCAGATTTCCAGACCGTTCTCAGTGGGCACCGCCAAGGCATTCATGGGCTCCATCGTGGCATGCGCCAGATACGGCACATCGTACATCACCTCGAAACGCTCCCCGGTCGCGGCAGAGGCCTCGCCCAGCTCCTCAACCACCTTGCCCTCTTCGGTTTTTGCCAGCTCATGGCGTTGCGCGCGCAACGCGTCACTGCTGACACCCGCCAGCGGGCCTTTGTCCCAGTCCAGCTGAATCTTGTTGGCAGCCTGGCGGGCATGCCAATAGTTATCAGCCAGTACCGCGACAGCGCCATCAACCTCCAAAACCTGAACAAGGCCGGGACTACCCTCGGCAGCGCTGGCATCAAACGCCTTCAGGCTGCCACCGAAATGCGGGCAACGCAGCAATACGGCACTGAGTGCGCCGGGATATTGCGCATCGATGCCGAAAGTCGCTGTGCCAGTGGACTTGCTGTGGGCATCCAGGCGTGTGTTCTGCTTGCCAATAAAACGGAATTCTGTCGCCGGTTTGAGTTCAAGCGTTTCCGGCTGCGGGAGCTGGCGAGCCATCTCAACCAGACTGCCGGGCGCAATTTGCTTGTCGCCGACATACAGACTGCCATCGCGCAACTGTACCTGCTCGATGCCTACGCCCTGCTGTTCTGCAGCCGCCTGTCGCAGCAACTGCGACAGCATCGCCGCCGCTTCACGCAATGGCGTAAAGCTGGTGCGGACCGAGGAGCTGCCTCCGGTCAACATGACGTAAAAATCCGGATCGATAAAATCCGGGTGGAATTGCGCATGCTCAATGCGCAGCATTTCCGGCGGCATATTCAGTTCTTCCGCCACCAGCGTTGCCAGCCCGGTATGCGTGCCCTGACCCATTTCCACTTTGTGCAGCTGCATAATGAAATCGCCCTGGGGCGTCAGCTGAATAAAGGCATTGGGTTGCAGGTCACCTGCGGCGGCATGAGGCAGCGGCGTCGGGCCACAGCCCGTGAGTGAGACGCCCACGACCAATGAGCCGCCAAGCAGCGCGCTGCCTTTGATAAAGTTTCTGCGACTGACTGACATCACACGGCCTCCCCGTTAGCCTGAGCAGGATCAAATTGCTGCACTGCACCGGCCGCCTGATGAATCGCCGCACGAATTTTGGGATAGGTGCCGCAGCGGCAAATATTGCCGGCCATGGCCGCATCAATCTCCGCATCGCTGGGTTGCGGGTTACTCTCCAACAAGGCCACCGCAGACATGATCTGCCCTGACTGGCAGTACCCGCACTGAGGAACACTCAGCGCAATCCAGGCCTCTTGAACCGGGTGCAACTGACCTTCGTTGCCACTCAAGCCTTCAATGGTCGTAATGGATTGACCTTGTGCTGCCATAGCGGGAACGCTGCAACTGCGGATTGGCGTACCATTGAGATGCACCGTGCAAGCGCCGCACAGGCCCATGCCGCAACCGAACTTGGTGCCGGTCATTGCCAGGGTATCCCGAAGCAGCCATAACAGCGGCATTTGCCCATCCACTTCCAACTGCTGCGGCTCACCATTGAGCGTAAAACTCAGTTGCGCCATATCCCCTCCCAAAGTCTGACGTCGTGCCCGGATTGTACCGACAAAGCCAGCCATTATGGCTAAAGCTCGCCAATATGCGCATTACGGCTTGTTCATAAAAAGGTCGAGCCGATGGTATTCAGCGCAGCGGCAGGGACGTCCGCTTGAGAATCGGACGCAGGGCAAAGCTCGACTGCACGCGCGCCACGCCCGGCAGGCGGGTGAGCTGATTATGAATACGCTCGAAGTCGGAGGTCCCGGCCACAACCACTCTCAGCATATAATCCACTTCGCCGCTCATTAAATAGCACTCCATGACCTCGGGAACCGACTGAATCGCCGCCTCGAAGCCGCGAAGACTTTCTTCTCGCTGATCGGCCAGCGACACATTCACAAATACCGTGCCAGAGAGCCCGACAGACCCCGCGTTTACATGCGCCGCGTAGTGGCTGATTACGCCCAGCTCATCGAGCTGCTTCACACGCCGCAGGCAAGCCGACTCCGAAAGCCCGACACGCTCGGCCAGCTCGACATTGGCAATGCGGCCCTGCACTTGCAGCACCGCCAAAATAGCCCGATCTATTCTATCCAGATTTCGCATTCGCAGATTCTTGCAGCTATAAGTAAGTCATGGCGGAATGATTGCAAAATTGCCCTGACAAGCGAGGGATTTTGCAAGCGACTGCCCCACGACTCAGTTTACAGTGAATTCCGAACATTTGTTCACATTATTTAACGCAGCAGGAAATCACTATGATCATCGGCCTCCCCAAAGAAATTAAAAACCACGAATACCGCGTCGGCCTGACGCCCGCATCCGTCAGAGAACTTTGCAAGCACGGCCACCGTGTGCTGGTTCAGCAGAATGCGGCGCTGGAAATCGGTTTTGACGACGCGGCCTATGTCAGCGCCGGAGCCAGCATCGTAGACGACGCCGCGGCGGTCTTTGCACAGGCCGAGATGATCGTCAAAGTCAAAGAGCCCCAGCCATCGGAATTTGCCATGCTGCGTCCGGGGCAAATCCTCTTTACCTATCTCCACCTGGCCCCGGACTTACCGCAAACCCAGGCACTGCTCGACTCCGGCGCCATCGCCATCGCCTACGAAACTGTTACTGACAGTCGCGGCGGACTCCCCCTGCTGGCTCCGATGTCAGAAGTCGCGGGACGGCTGGCCATTCAGGCGGGGGCCAGCGCCATGGAAATGGCCCACGGCGGTCGCGGCCTGCTATTGGGCGGGGTGCCCGGTGTAGCACCCGCGAAAGTCTGCGTTATTGGCGGCGGCGTTGTCGGCAGCAATGCCGCCCGCATGGCGGCTGGCCTGGGTGCCGATGTCACCATTCTGGACACCTCACTGGGACGCCTGAAACAACTCGACGAGCAGTTCAATGGTCGGGTAAAGACCCTCTACTCCACCGCCGATGCGCTTGAGGATGCCGTTCTGTCAGCAGATTTAATTATTGGTGCAGTGCTGGTTCCCGGCGCCAATGCGCCGCGCTTGATCACCGCTGAGATGGTCAAGGATATGAAACGCGGTTCGGTACTGGTGGATGTTGCCATTGACCAGGGCGGCTGCTTTGAGACGTCCGTGCCCACGACGCACGATAAGCCCACGTACCGGGTTGATGATGTGGTGCACTACTGCGTAGCCAATATGCCCGGCGCGGTGGCCAGAACCTCTACGCTGGCGCTCAACAACGCGACCCTGCCCCATGTAATTGCACTGGCTGACAAGGGCTGGCAACAGGCATTAAAAGACGACCCACATCTACTGGCGGGCCTGAATATCTGCAAAGGCAAGCTCACTTGCGAGGCGGTATCTCAGGCACACGACCTGCCTTTTACCGCTGTCACGTCACTGTTTCAGTAAGCCTCCGCTAGCTGGCCGCCTCCCCGCAGGGCTCTCCCGGCGGGGCTCTATCCACGGATCTCTATCCTCGGGTCTCTGTCCACCCAGCGTCGTCATTGCGCCTGCATTCACGCAGGCGTATTATCGAACAACCGTTTAAAATGCGAACTTCCCTGTTGTTATGACGAGATATTATGACTAGACGCCTGCTCGCCACGCTCATCGCCGCCCTCCTCCTCAATGCGGCCACCGCCATGCCTGCCGATGACGGACATCAAGACGCCGTCGATGTCATCATCGTCGGCGCGGGCATCGCGGGTCTGTCAGCGGCCGTTGACCTGGCGGCGCAAGGCGCTCAAGTCGCCGTCTTCGATATGAATTCCCAGGGCAGCGGCCACGCCATTCTTGCCAGCGGCATCGCCATGGTGAACACCGAAAAGCAACGCGCCGCGGGTATTCAGGACAGCACGGAGCAGGCACTCAAAGACTGGCTGGCATATTCAGAAGACGGTAACCCCGAGTGGTTGCGCTTTTACGCGGATCATTCCAGCGCGATGGTCTACGACTGGCTGATAGAGCTGGGGGTGGTCTTCGATAATCTTGTCGCCGACGATACCAACCGCTCACTCCCCCGCTTCCACTACCCCGATGGCGAGGCCCGGGATATCGTCTTACCGATTTACCGCAAAGCCCTGTCTTTCCCGAACCTCCATTTTTACTTCAATACACAGGTCACTGATATCCTCAGTGATGGCGGTCGAGCCATTGGCGTGAAAACCCGCAATCTGCGCAGCGGTGCCGCAGGCGACTATCACGCAGCGCATATCGTACTGGCAACCGGGGGCATGGCGGGCAGTCTGGCGCGAATTCGCGAGCACTGGCCTGCCCACTTTCCTGACGACGCCGCTCTGCTGGCGGGCGGCAGTCATTTCGCTCAGGGGCTGGGCCACGATATGGCGGCCAGCCTGGGCGCCGCCCAGCAGCATCTGAACCGTCATTGGTTTTACCCGGTTGGAATACCGGACCCCGCCGCCCCTGACAGCGGTCACGGCATCACCCTGAGTGGTCCGCGGGGTCTCTGGCTCAATGATGAAGGTCAGCGTTTTATTAACCCGCTGTCGTCGAACAAAGCCATTCTCGACGTCATGACCACCCTGCCGGAGGCCAGCTTCTGGCTGGTATTCGATGATCGCGTGAGAAGCACGCTCAAACCCCGCACCATCAAATACCGGTATGACCGCTCCCGCTACGAGCGTGAACTCATCAACAACCCCAAGCTCGTCGCCAAAGCCGCAAGCCTGAGCGAACTGGCAGATAAAACCGGTATGCCCGCGACAACGCTCAGTGCCAGTATTGCCCGTTTCAATACGCTGTTGGCAGAGGGAAATGACCGCGATTTCGGCCGTTTCCCGGCCAGCTTCTCCGGTAATGTGACCATGCCGGCGGTGCCGCTTAAACCCATTACTGAGCCGCCCTTTTACGCCATCCGCATTCGCCCCAGCAATGCCGAGTCGATGGGCGGAGTGGTCATCGACAAGGGCGCTCGCGTGCTGTCTACACAGGGTCAGCGTATTCCGGGTCTGTACGCGGCGGGTGAGCTGACCGGCTCCATGGGAATGAATGGCAGCAAATACCGGATCAATGGCTTGTATCTGGGGCCGTCGGTCATGACTGGCCGACTCGCCGCGGCGAGCATTCTCAAGGCACTCGGTGATACTCGCACTGGCGCGATACCGCCGCAGATCACGGTTCAGCGCCCCGCGAACAGCCCTTACGACGCCGCCACCATGAAAGCCCGCCTGAAAAGCCCCCAAAATGGATACTGGCACTTTGAATCGGTGCACGATGTGGTGCTCAGTCGCGAATTGAGCTGCGATAGCTGTCACAGCGACGCCTTTCCCAAGCGTGCCGCCCTCACCCACCGCGAACGACTGGCGCAAACGCAAGTCTGCACCGTTTGTCATTAGACTCGTTGCTCTTGAACCTCCGTACTCATTAATCTCGGTACTCTTGAATCCCGGCACTACTGAACCACAGTGCTCTCGCGTCCCAGAGCTTGGCAAGCATCAGAACAAGCAGCCAATACCGCGTCAGCATAGGCATAAAAAAACCGGGCAATGTGCCCGGCTTGTCATCGCAAACAGAAATTCAACGAGCGTAAACGCGCTTGCCCGCCAGATAGGTTTCCAACACCTTGGTATCTTTGATGTCGTCGATGTCACAGCTGAGAATATCGCGATCGATAATCACCATATCGGCGTATTTTCCCGCCTCAAGACTGCCCACGATGTCGTCCCAGTTCAGTGCAAATGCGGCATTAATCGTATACATGCGCAAGGCCTGCTGCCGGGTGATGGCTTGTTCAGGATGCACTGGCTTCTCTACCCAGCGTGCCTTGCGGCTGTGACTGATCCACATCGCCAGAAACGGGTTAAAGGGGTTAACCGCGTTATTCGGATCTTCCAACGACCAGTGGTCAGAACCACCGGCAACGACGATCCCCTTGTCAAAGTAGGTCTTGAGGGGCTGGAAGTAACGCAGGCGCTCATCACCGAACTGCTTGAGCAAGGCGAAGGAGTCAAGATAGAACCACGCTGGCTGAATATCCGCCACGATGCCCAGCTCAGCCATTTTGTCGATGGCCCAGGGCGTGGTGAAGTTGCCGTGGGTCACCGACGAGCGACTGCCCTTCACCGGCACGGTTTTGTTGACATCATTGTAGGCCTTCACCACTTCCAGCACCGCACCGTCGCCCACCGCATGCGAGGTAAACTGCATACCGGCTGATATGGTTTCCGCCATCATCATCCGCAGCCGTTCCGGCGATATGAAGGATTTGCCGTGGTAATGCGGATCGGTAATACCGTGCACATGGCTTTTCCCCCAGGGCTCGTTGAACAAGGCACTGCCGCTGAGAATGCCGCCGTCGAAAAAGGTCTTGATGCCGACAACCTGGACCATCGGGTCATGGCTGTTCACGACAGGAAGCGCCGCAATGCGATGGATTTCGGCCTTAATGTCGTCGTCCTTCACATCCTTACCCGTACTCAAGGCATGAAACAGACCAATGCGAGTGGTTGCCAGGCCGCGATCCGCCACCGACTGATAGAAGGCCAATACATCGGGGAAGGTATTGCGATCGGCAACGGTGGTTAAGCCCACACTGTTATAGATGCCGCTCATTTTGCGGTACATCGCCGTGCGTTCGTCCAGCGTTTGGGTGTGGTCGGGCGTACCAATATCCTCGATATAGCGGGTGTGATGCCGGATTTTACCGGTTGGCTCTCCCTCTTCATCGACAATAATGTCGTCGGGGTGCTCGGCAGCAAACGCCTTATCGATGCCCGCGGCCGCCAGTGCAGATTTGCTCAGCACCGCAAAGGGCGAGATGGTGAACGGCGCAAAGACCACCTTGTGATCCGGTGCCGCCGCCGTCAGTTCGTCGCCGGTGGGCAAGCGGTGGTCACGCAACCGGGTTGGATAAGTGGTACGCACCCACACCCATCCGCCTTCCGGGGTTTGTGCCGCGCGCTCTTTCACAAAGGCCAGCACGTCGGCCACCGTTTTCATGACCGGAATCGGATAGCGGAACTCAGAAACCGCCGCAGAGAGCGTATGTTGATGACTGTCGATCAAACCCGGCAACAGCGTCTTGCCATCGAGATCAACCAGCTTGGTGACCTCAGATTTGGCTTTCATCACTTGCTCGGTGCTGCCGGTTGCCAGGACCTTGCCGTCTTTTACAGCGATGGCTTCGGCAATCGTAAAGTCACCGTCAACCGTGACGACCTTGCCGTTGTAGAAAATCATATCCGCCGATATGTGCTTCTCGCAGCCAGCCAGCAGCAGACCGCTGAACATCAGGCAAGTCAGAATAATCAGGCGCATGGAGTCCTCCTCGGGTCGCTACTTCGCAAAACGGCCCATAAACAGTGGAACCGTCTTGCGTTCGGCGAGCTTACAGCCCCCCTCAGCCAGGGTATAACGGTCGTGATATTCGCCCATGAACAGGCGGAATGTTTCGATAGGACGCGGCGCATCCGGATCAGCATCGCTGTAGTACATCGAGAAATACACTACACCGGTGGCCGAGTCATCGCCGTCTTTTTCGATGTACATATTGTCAATCAGCAGGCGGGCGAAGTTGGCAGAATCCTGCCCCTCTCGCAGTCGGGTGATGATTGCATCGCGACCCTCATAGGGCTTTTTGCCCATGTAGAACACCGCGTTCTCGGCAAACAAGTCGCCGTAGGCATCGGCGTTGCCGCTGTCGCGCGCCTGCGCATAGCGATAGTTAAGGGTTTTACACGCCTCGACAGCAGTCGAATCCGCTGCGGGTCGAGTGGCGGTGAGGCTGCAGCCGGCAAGCAGAACGACCGCCGCCGCTGAACTGAGAATTCGGTAGACCATAGACAAACCTCCTCTGGCCTTAAACGCAAAAAGGAGCCGGGCCTGCTCCCGCACATGAACAAGCGGAAGCAGGCATCACCGACTCAACAGGGTGGAGACTATCAGTGTTGATCAGTAACGATAGGTGGCGGTGATCCCCAGAGTCATGGGACGGTATGACTCAACATAGTAGAGACCGGCACCGGAACCATCGTGTCCTCTGGCCAACTTGTCGTCGGAATTGGTGACGTTGTCGACAAACAGGGAGACATCCGCACCGTTCAGACGAGCACCTACACGCATCGACAGGAAGTTTGTTCCCGGCAAGGCATCGAGGTCGGGGTCGTAGCCAAAGGTGCCAGAACGGCCACCGGCTGCGAGATTGTCGCGAGTGAAGTCATAGTCCATACGGAAGTAACCTTCGTACTCCATGACCATCATCTCGTACTGCAGGAAGGCATTACCGGACCAGCGAGGACCGCTCAGACGCTGACCGGCTGACTTCAGCAGTACGCCGTTACCGGCATAAACGTCATCGTCATAGGTCGTGTCGTTGTAGCCGACAGCGAAGCCCATTTCCAGACTCGCCAGTGGCGAGAACGAGAAGGAGGCATCGACACCTTTGCCGGTGACATCACTGAGGTTACCGATAAACGACAGACTACAGGTGGGCAGATTCACCTCTTGCTGAATATCGGACCACTCGATGTAATAGAGGTTAAGGTCCATTTTCAGCGCGCCGTTGAACAGGTCGTTCTTACTACCGACTTCATAGGCCCACAGAGAATCTTCGTCATAGGCCGACGGTGCACCACTCAGACCCAGTGCGGCCAGATCCGCGCCACAGAACTCCGTGTTCACGTTAGGCTGCGCACCACCGGGGCGGTAGCCCTTGCTCAAGGTGCTGTAGAACATGTTTTCATCGTCGGGCGTCCAGGTCACGCCAACCTTCGGCGTAAACGCGGTTTCTTTCTGATCGGCGGTCACCACGCTGCGAGTACCGCTGTTCAGCGGACCGTCTTTCATATCCCAGTAATCAAACTTGTTCTGGCTGAGACGCGCCGCTGCGGTAAATACCAGCGCTGCACTGGCTTTCCAGTCCACGCTTGCAAACACCGCTGTTTGCTCATCTTCAACCTCCAGCTCCTGGTACAGGCTGTACTTGCCATCGACCTGAGGGTAGTAATCAAAGCCCGAACCATTCCACGAGGGGAAGTCGCTTCCCGGTGTACGACCCGAGCCGAAGGCCTGCTCCTGAGTCTGTTCGGTTTTGGAGTAGTAGAAGCCCGCAGCCCAGTCGAACATGCTGTCGTCGTTATACGACTGCAGACGAATTTCCTGCACAAAGTTCTTCTGAGAGTTATTCATCACCGTATCGGAGTTGTTTTCCACCTTATTGGAGTAATCGCCAAAGGTGTCGCCCGAACGCAGGAAGGACTGATAACGCAGATAGTTAATCGTATCGTCCTGCTCGCGATCGAAGTACGAGGTGTTAGAGATCAACTCAAAGGTTTCAAAGTCGTACTGCACCATCAACGACGGCAGCAGGAACTTGTCCGCCATGGGCTCCAGCGACTGAACACCCGTACGATAGTCATTGTCCGTCGAATCGGTGTAGTTCTCCCAGTATTCGTCACGGGAGTCCCCTTCTACCTTCTGGTAATACAATGATGGCGTAATCGTCAGCGCATCACTGGCCCGCCAGGTCGCGGCCAGTTTGATCGCCGTCACCTCTTCAGAGTTGATGTCCTTCTTCAGTATCCGGCCACCACGGTTCTCATTCACCGCCTCGACCTGATCGATATAGCCGCCGATCTGGTTGTGGTAAATACTGCCTCGCACGGCTACGGTATCGCTGAGCTGCATACCGCCTGCGATACCCGCTTCATAGCTTTCATCACCATGATCCGTGAAAGAAACCTGCGCGCGAGCATACAAACTCGGATCGCCGAACTCCGGTTGCGGGGTAATAAAGCGCACCGCCCCCCCCATGGCGCTGGCACCAAACTGCGTGCCCTGCGGACCGCGCAGCACTTCCACCCGTTCCAGATCGAAGATGCGCGGATAGGGATTGCCACCCCAATAGCCGATGTTACGGATCTGGATAGGCGTATCCTCTATATAGATAGCCGTGGTGGCAGAACCCACATTCGAGGAAATACCGCGAATGTTAATATCTGTCGAGTTGGAGCCCGACGAACCGGCTTGTCGAGTAAACACCAGACTCGGTGTCAAACGGCTGATATCTTCAATTTGACGAATACCCTGGATATCCATTTGCTCCGAGGTATAGTTAGTTACAGAAATGGGCACGTCCATGATGTCCGCATCTTTACGTTGGGCGGAAATGACAACCACCTCTTCAACGACCCGCTCCTGAGATTCCTGAGCAAAGGCCGCACTGCTCAGTGCACCTTGTATAGCAGCCGCTGAAATGCAGCCAGCCAATACATTTTTACGGAACCGTTTTCTGGTTGTTTGAGACATGAATATCTCCCCTCTTTCTTGTCGCCTATAAGACGGCCGCCCTTCTCCAAGAGATCACCACCGAGGTGGTCAGACCGGGACAGCCTTAGTACGCATAGCGGTCACCAGTTCACATTGCAAACAACAGGCCAATACAAAGAAGTTTTCGGAGCAATTTTCAGACGGGAAAAAAGCACGCCGTTTCCAAACTGTCGCCGCATACTGTGTATTTGCTGAGCCTGCAGAAAAAAATCAGGAGAGATAATTAATTTTCAATAATTACAACAAATTACAACGAAAAAGGAGAAACAACTGGAACCTTGTCAACAGCGACAACACTGACCTGACGAGCAAAAATCCACCACCCTTCAGTCATGCCGTTACATACATTGGAAAAGCTGATAAGTATCATTAGGAATTCTCATCTATTCCCGACGACAAAAAACATACAGAACAAGGGCGCTTTCCATTGCGGCGCATCATCGCGGTTTTTCACGTAAAAATGGCGGTCAAAAGCGCACACATTGAGTGCGGCGGCACTAAATAAAGGCGGTTTTTACAGGGCAATTTCCTGCGCTTTTCATCGAAATAATATGGAGTTAACACGGAACTTAAGTGGCGCTATTTCGGTCTGAAAACGTCGAATTTACAGCCTGATTTTTGGCAAAAAAAAGGGCCTGGGGAAACCCCAGGCCCTGGAAAAATACAGCGCTATTTTCGGCGTTTAGCGATACTAGCCGCGAACGGAAAAACTGCTTTCCCGGTTGATCTCGCGCCGGCGCGAGAACATGCCAAGATTGATCTCATTGCCGGTATAACGACATTGATAAGTGAGCGGCATCGCATCATGGTCGTAGCCTTTTTCACAGGCATCCACCAATTCTGCCATCAGATCGCCTACTACGCCGGCGTTTTTAAACTGGTGTCCGCTGGTGCCCACCGCCATGTAAAAGCCCGGCAATTCTGAGCGATCATAAATGGGAATCCAGTCATCGGAGACATCGTAGAGATCCACCACACCGGAAGCCTTGCTGGGAATGGGCAACTCAGGAATCCGGCGAGCCGCGCGGTAGACCTGTGCCGTCCACTGACTCTCGGTAAATTCACGATTGAAATTATCCGGATCGTCCACCCAGACCTGGGAATCACACGGCGGATCACCGGAACCAACCGTGACCTTATTACCGGTCTCGGGACGGTAGTACAGGTAAAGATCGTCATCCGACGTCATCACTCCCTGATGCTCAAAATCGAAACTTTTCGGGCTGGGCAGGTGGTGAACTTCGCGGCGCAGCGCCTTGGTTTTCACGGCCATATCACTGGTGACACCGGCCATTTCATTGATCTTGCCTGAATAGGGACCGGAGGCATTGATCACCACGTCGGCCGTCAATGTTTCGCCGCTTTCCAGACGTACTGCCGATACCCGGCCACTCTGGCGGTCAATGCCAACCACGCGTTGGCCGAGCATGAACTGACCACCATTGGCCTCAATGGCGCGACGCAGATTGTGCGTCGCCAATTGTGGATCGCCAATATAACCGGCGTTGGGTGCGAACACGCCGCCAGCCACTTCGCCGTCGTTTTCCGGCACTTCCCAGAAATCCGGGTCTTCTACCGCTACAACCGGGCCGCAGAGTTTCAGATTGAACAGCGGCAGACGCTCATGAATATACGCGTTGTCCCACTCTTCGAAGGGAATATTCAATTGCTTGTAGAACTCCGCCACATGAGGGCGATCGTCCGGCGACGATTTGATCATCAGGTGGCCACACTCGTGGTATTTCGCCAAGCCGCGCTCGTCTTCCACACCGAGAAAATTCGCCCAATCCTTCCAGTAATGATAGCCCTCGTAAGCCAGCGCCGTTGTCGCCAGACTGGAATAGGAGAAGCGCACCACTGCACAGGAATTGCTGGTAGAGCCGTAGCCCACTTCGGGATTTTTATCGACCAGCGTCACGCTGTATCCCTTGCGGCTGAGTTGCAGACCCACCGCGCAGCCGATCACGCCAGCGCCAATAATTACTGCCTGTTTGTCTGCCATTATTCGATACCCACTTCTTTGCTGAACCAGGCAATGGACTTTTCCGTTGCTTCAACAATTTTCTCGATTTCCTTCTTGGTAGCGCACAGCGGCGGACCAAACTCCACCACCTGATAGGTACGCGCCAAGACGCCGTGTTCACGGAGCTGGTTGGTCATCTTCGCCATCATCTGTGCTTCGGGCGGGAACATCGCGCGGGTTTCTTTATCCTGAACAAGCTCAACCGCTGTCAGCAGACCTTTACCGCGAACATCGCCGACAATCTTGTATTTACGCAGCTCGTTCAGGCCTTCCAGCAAGTAGTCACCCATTGCGGCGGAGTTTTCGACCATCCCCTCGGTTTCCATGATTTCGATATTCTTCAGCGCCGCTGCGGCCGACGCCGCATGACCACCAAAGCTGATCACATGGTTCAGACCAGACTCGCGGCCCTTGGCGGAATCAAAGACCGAGGTAATTCTTTCGCTGACCATCACCGCACCCATTGGCGCGTAGCCGCTGGTCAGCCCCTTGGCCATGGTCATAATGTCGGGTTCGATGTCCCAATGTTCCGAGGCGAACATTTTGCCGGTACGACCGAAACCGTTGATCACTTCGTCGATAATCAGTACCACGCCGTATTTGTTGGCAATCTGGCGCAACTGTTTGAAGTAGGTGTCGGGCGGCAGATAAATCGACGCCGAGGCAGGAATCGGCTCGGCGATAATCGCCGCGACGGTTTCCGGTCCCTCATGGAGAATGGTCTGCTCTACCGCATCAATACAGAACTGCGCGTAGGCTTCCTCGCTCATGTTCGGGTCGTGGCGGTAGATATTGTGGTGTGGCACCTGCACGCAGCCGGGCACCATGGGTGAGAAAATTTTGCTGTTAAAGTCGTGGCTGGCGCCGGAAATGCTCATCGCGAAGAAGCTGGAACCGTGGTAAGAACCTCGACGGCTGATGACTTTCGTCCGCTTTTGCTCCCCCTTCAGCCAGTGATACTGCTTGGCAATCTTGATCGCGGTCTCTACCGACTCGGTGCCGCCAGAGGTAAAAAACGCGCGGTGCAAGTCACCGGGTGTGATGTCTTTAAGCTTTTCCGCAAGGCGAATGGTGGGCTCGGCGGCAAAGTTGTACGGCGTAACATAGGCCAGCTTGGCGGCCTGTTCGGCCATCGCCTGCGCCACTTCACTGCGGCCGTGACCAATGTTGGTCACAAAGGCGCCGCCAGACAGCGCGTCAACATACTCTTGACCGTGGATATCGGTGAGATAGCAGCCCTCGCCTTTTTCAAAGACGGTCATCCCGCCCTTGGCGCGCAGTGCCGCCGGAGCCGTGACGTGGAACCAGATGCGATCCAGAGCCTCTTGTTCGAGAGGAAGTTTGTCAGTCATGCGTATCTCCATTCATTGAATGCGGCAGCCCGATTCGCGCCTCTGCGCCACGCGCTGCCAATTACAGCCTTACTCGTTCACAACATGGACCGGGGGCAGACACTGCGCCTCGGTACTCACGCCTAGCGTTTCGGCCTCGTAAGAAAACAGCGCAGGCCAGCCACCGGTGTGCAGAAACACCACGGTGTCATCGGCCGCTATGCGCCCTTCCCTAATGTGCTGAATCAATCCGTGCATGCATTTGCCCGAGTACACCGGGTCCAGCAGTACACCTTCGGTTTTTGCCACCAGCGCGATGGCCTCATTGCTGCCGTCGGAGGTCTCGCCGTAGCCACCGCCGATAAAGCGATCGTCAATGTCGAGACTGTCGCCCGCAGGTACCTGGCTCAGGCCAAGCTGAAGCGCCGCTTCGCCCATATCGGCAGGCAGCTTGTTTCGGTAGTGCTCGCTGGCGCGGCTGACGCTGATACCGCGCAGTGCATACGGCAGTTCGAGATTGGCATGGGCCAGCGCCAAACCGGAGAACGTCCCGCCAGAACCCACCCCCACGTAGAGGTAATTCGCCGCGACACCGCTGCACTCAAGCTGCTGATACAGCTCGCGACTGGCCTCCACATAGCTGGCCATGCCCTCCGGACTGGAGGCACCCAGCGGTACGACAAAGGGTTTACGGCCTTCGGCAATCAGCTCCTGTTCAACATTGGCAAGCGTGTCGCCGAATTCCCATCGCGGCAGGGTTTCGACAAAGCGCACATTGGCGCCATAGAGGTGGTCGAGCAGCAAATTGCCTACGGGATGTCTGGGCTCGCCGGGTACGCCGCCAAGAATCAGCTCTACCTGCAGACCCAGTTGCGACCCCATCGCCGCAGCAATCCGCGCGAGATTGGATTGAAAACCACCGCAGATCACCAGCGTATCGGCGCCATCGGCCACGGCCCGCCCAATCACATATTCGAGCTTGCGGGCCTTATTGCCACCCAGACCGACATTACTCAGGTCATCCCGTTTGAACAGAATGCGCGGCCCGCCCAGTGCTTCACTCAAACGCGGCGCTTCCATCAATGGGGTGGGAAACTGACCGAGACGGACGCGCGGCATACGGTTAATCCGATCCTGTGTGGCTTGCAGTAATTCCTTGTTCACGAATACCTCACGAAATTATCAGCGGCAGCGGCGATGTCTCAGTCGGCGCAGACGCCGGCATTGCCATCCGAGCGTGGGTCAGCGGCGCCTTCCAGTTCTCCGTCCGCGCGGCGGCGGACCGCCTGGGCATGGCCCACGCTTTCGGAACAGGCAGGCACGCGAGCCACATCCAGGCCATGTATTTTCAAATGTTGATCCAGTTCGGCAGGCGCATCGGCTTCGATGGCCACCGTAGGGCCAGGAAAATCAATATCCCGGGCGCCGAATACCCAGCGCGGCGTTGCCAGCACAGCCTCCAGCGAGGCCGTGCCCGCCATCACACCCGGCAACAACTGGGCAAGAATCTGAGGTTGGGCTTTGCCACCCATGGTGCCCAGCGAGGCGAAGACGCGGCCATCGCGGCGCAACAGCAACGGCATCAAGCTGTGAGCGGGACGGCAGCCCGCGCGCAGAAAGTTGGGGGCCTCAGGGTCGAGCGAGAATCCCCGCGCGCGATTGTGAAAAATAATGCCGGTCTCGGGCTCGAGGACAGCTGAGCCAAAGGTCTGAAACACACTTTGAATCAGCGAAATCGACACGCCGCTGTCATCCATCGCACAAACGGCAACGGTATCGCCGTGAGCCACCGGATTATTCACCGCAGGTGCCTGCCCGGTCTGAATCGCGTGGCTGAGTCGGTTTGCCAGTGCCCTGCGATCAAACAGCGCGGCCATATCAATCGGATTACGCTTTGGATCTCCCAACAAGGCTTCTCGATCATCGGCCGCCATCAACAGCGCCTGCAGCAGATGCCGGGCACCTTCACCGCGGGCATCCAGTGGCAGGCCGAGTGCGTCCAGCGACGCAAGGGCTTCGAGCAAAACAAAGCCCTGGGAGTTAGGCGGACAGCAGAGAAATTCAACACCGTCATAGTGCAACGACAGCGCGTCGTCGAGCGCGGTCTGATGCGATGCGAGATCTTCACTGCTGATCGGGCAGCCCTCGGCGTTCAGCCCGCGCACAATGCGCTGACTAAGCGAACCCCGATAAAAACTGTCCGCGCCCTCCTCAGCCAGGATTCTCAGGGTGTCGGCCAAGGCGGGCTGGGCAAAGCATTCGCCTTCCGCCAAGGGTCGATCACCCGGTAGTAACAACTCGCGCAAGGCGCGGTTCATCGCGCCCTGACGGTATAAAATGCCCGCCGCCAACGAGCGCGATACCGCCACGCCGTCGTCGGCCAGCGCAATCGCCGGAGCCAGTAATTCAGCCCAGGGCAGTGTTCCCTGCGAGGACGACAGGCTGTGCCAGGCCGCGACCAGACCGGGCACCGAGATCGACAGCGGCCCCGCATCGGGAATGCCATCGTAACGGGCGCGAAGCAGGTCGGCGTCGAGCCCGGCGGGCGCCGCGCCAGAGCCGTTGTAGGCGGTGACGTCTCCACTCGCCGACTCGACCAGCGCAAAGGCATCACCACCCAAGGCGCACTGGTGGGGGTAAACCACCGTCAGCACGGCCGCCGCCGCCAGCGCCGCATCAACGGCATTGCCGCCAGCGCGGAACATCTGCATACCGGCTTCGGTCGCCAGCGTGTGCGGTGTGGAGATCACCCCTGCCATCGATCAGCCCTCAGTGATGCCGTCGATAAGAATGGTGCGGGTCGCCGCCCCTTCCGATCCCTTAAGGCGCATGGGCAGGCAGCACATGAAGTACTCACCGTCGGGAATCTCACCTACTTTGGCGCCCTCGAGAATAATCACGTTGTTGCCGCACAGAATGTGGTGTGTCGGCCACTCTACCGAGTGCTCTGGCGCCTCGATGGTCACGTAGTCGATACCGACAAACTGCACGCCGTTGTCTACCAGATACTGGGCAGCGCAGGGAGCAATACCCACCCAGTCATCCGAGAATTCTTTCTTGATCATGCGCTTTGCAGAGTTGGTGGTTTTGAACAGCACGCGGGTCACACCGTCCAGACCGATCGCCTTGATATCGTCAGCCGTAATCGAACGATCACCGATGTGAATCAGGTCCATCACCCGGGTGCGCCCGACAAACATCTCAATGGGCAACTGTTCTACCGTCGCGCCGTCATCAATAAAGTGGCGAGGTGCATCGATATGGGTGCCAGTATGTGAACCGATCAACCAGCGGGTAACGTTAGACGGAGCGCCATCTTTGATGGTGGTTACATCCATCACTTCCGGGGTTTTGCCCTCGTGCCAATACAGCATGCCGGGTTCTATATCGAGGGTAATATCGTAAATTTTCATCGTTTCTCTCCGTACTACATCAGCTTTTCGCAATCGACAGGGTTTGCAGCTCGCTGTAACTTTCAAAGCCAAGCTGCCCGTTCTCCACACCGACCCCCGACCATTTGCGGCCGGATACCGGTGCCTGAGGAATCATGGCCAAGTGCTGGTTAATCCACACCGTGCCGGTTTCGAGGCGTGCAGCGATTGCCGTTGCCTCGGCCACATCGGGCGACCATACCGAGCCCGCCAGGCCAAATTTGCTTTGATTAAGGTGAGCAATCAGTTCATCGATATCACTGAACTCCAGCAGTGGCACAATCGGCCCAAACTGCTCCTCCACGACCAGCCGGCTGTGGCGCGGCAGGCCGGTGACCAGCGTCGGCGCATAGAAGTAGCCCTTGTCGCCTATTCGCTCGCCGCCGGTAATAAACTGCCCGCCATCGGCTTTGGCGTCTTCCGCCAACTCCATCACCCGCGCCAGTTGTGCGGCATTGTTCAGCGGTCCAACGGTCACCTCCGGGTCGGTTCCATTGCCCACAACGGCGGATTCAACGCAGGCCTTCAGCTCCGCAACCACCGCCGGGTAAATTTCTTTGTGTATATAGATGCGCTTGATGGCAACGCAGACCTGACCGCAGTTTTCGAAGGCCGCGGTGTACAGCTTCTGCGCCACGGTTTTCGGGTCTACGCCCGGCAGAACAATGGCGGCATCGTTGCCACCGAGCTCCAGCAAAAGACGTTTGAGATCATTGCTTGCCGACGCGGCCACACTTTTGCCAGCACGGGTTGATCCGGTGAAGCTGACTTTGGCGACCCCCGGATGCGCACTCATCCACTTACCCAGGTCATCGCCGCCACTGAGAAAGTTGGCAACCCCCGGCGGAATAATGTCTTTGAACAGTTCGGCTACCTTGAGTGTTGCCAGCGGCGTGTACGGCGACGATTTGAGCACCACGGTGTTGCCCGCCATCAACGCCGGCGCCAGCTTCCACATCGTGGTCATTACCGGGTAATTCCACGGCACAATGCCGGCCACGACACCCAGCGGGCGGCGGTGAACCTCAACGCGCGATGCGTCGTCATCTTTAATAATGTCTACCGGCGATTCCAGCGTACTGCTGTAACTCAACCAGGCGGCCGCCCCCATAATTTCGTTTTGAGCTTTTGCCAGCGGTTTGCCCTGCTCTGCGGTGAGGATCGCCGCCAATGACTCGGCGTTGGCACGCAGTGCATCGGCACAGGCCACTAATACCGCTCTGCGCTTTTCTTCATCGACAGCCCACTCGGCTTGCGCGGCTTTTGCCGCGGTTACCGCCGCATCTAACTGCTCTTTACTGCAGTCTGGCGCCTGAGCAATCAGTTCTTCAGTGGCAGGGTTGACTACGGGATAGCAGGATTCAGATTGAACCAGGCAGCCGTCGATGAGCATGGAATAAGACATGTGAACTCCGTATCGCCGGAAGGATGTTTCTCGCCAGAATCTGGGAGGCGTTTGCGATAACAAATGTTCTTATCGCGAACTATAGTTTCATTATACGTACAAATGTTCGCTTGGCAAGCATTGGCGGGATTTTTTTGGCGATGAATCTGCAATGTCACAGCGGTGTTAAGGCGCGTATATACACGGCTATGCAATTTTGGTGCGCAAAGCGGTATAGGCATTCAGAAACAAAGACTTGGAAAGAGACAGAACGACTGTAAGCGGCGGCTCAGGCGTGGTGGCAAGCCAGCATATGACCGGGTTCGCGAACCGTGGTGAACGGCTCCTGCTCACGACACAGCGACGTCGCCTTGGGGCAACGATCGGAGAAGCGACAACCCTGTGGAGGATTGAGGCGGCTGGGCAACTCCCCTTTTAACGGTGCTGCGCCGCGTGCGGACGCCAGTACCGGATCGGGAACCGGCACAGAGGCCAGCAGCGCCTGGGTATAGGGATGCATGGGGTTCTGATAAATCTGTTCGCTGCTGCCAATCTCAACAATCTTACCCAAATACATCACCGCGACCCGGTCAGAAATATGACGAACCACGGACAGGTCGTGAGAAATAAACAGATAGGTCAGGCCCAGCTCTGCCTGCAACTTTTGCAGCAGATTGATGATCTGCGCCTGAATAGAGACGTCCAGTGCAGCAATGGACTCATCCAGCACAATGAACTCCGGGTCGACGGCCAGCGCTCGGGCAATCCCCACCCGCTGACGCTGTCCACCGGAAAACTGATGGGGATAGCGGTCAATACAATCTGCGCCCAAGCCGACAATATCCAGCAGGTATTGAATACGCTCGAATTTTTTGCGGCCACGATACAAACCGTGAATGGCCAGCGGATCACCGACGATCTGGCCGACGGTCATTCGCGGATTCAGCGAGGCATAGGGATCTTGATAGACCATTTGCATGCGCTTGCGAAGCTCTCTGCGCTGACGTGATTTCAGCCGCGTAAGGTCTTCACCATCGAAACTGACGCGACCTTCAGAGGGCGCCAGCAAATTCATAATCACCCGACCTACCGTCGACTTGCCACAGCCGGACTCGCCGACCAAGCCAAGAGTTTCGCCCCGCTTGATGGTAAAGGTAATCCCGTCCAGGGCTTTCACCGTTCCCAGCACCTGTCGGCGCAGTCCGCCGCCTTCAACCGGGAAATGGACGGCAACATCATCAACCGTAATCAGCGGCGCGGTCATTGCGATGCCTCCTGTGCGGCGGAGGCAGGCAGTGTTTCCCACTTCCAGCAACTCACGGCGTGTTGGCGACTATCGTCAGCCACCAGCGTCGGCTCTTCTGTTCGGCAGTGCTCGTCGGCGAAGGCGCAGCGATCGGCAAAACGGCAGGCGCCGGTATCCAGTGTCCGATCCGGTGTCATTCCCGGTATTGCACGCAGCGGGCCGTCTGGAGCCTGATCGACTCTCGGCATCGAATCCAGCAATGCGCGGGTATAGGGATGGCGCGGCGAGGCATAAAGTGCCTGTACGTCCGCGGTTTCAATAATGCGACCGGCGTACATCACCATCACCCGGTCGGCCATCGTTGCCACCAGGCCAAGATCGTGGGTAATCCAGATCACGCCCATATTGAATTCCTGCTGGATCTCTTTGATCAGTGCCACAATCTGCGCCTGAATCGTGACATCCAGCGCCGTGGTGGGCTCATCGGCAATCAGCAGGTCGGGCTCGCAAGCCAGCGCCATAGCAATCATCACCCGCTGACGCATCCCGCCGGACAGTTGGTGCGGGTAGTCGCTCAGCCGGGACTCGGGGTCGGGAATGCCGACCTTGGTCATCAGTTCAATTGCGCGCTGCTGCGCCTGCGCGCGGTTCATGCCCAAGTGTTGCATCACGATATCCCGGAGTTGACGACCGAGACTCAACAGCGGGTTCAGCGCCGTCATCGGGTCCTGAAAAACCATGGAAATACGGTTACCACGAAGACGGCGGAAGTCTTCTTCGCTGAGACTCAACAGGTCGTCACCGTCAAACAGAATCTCGCCCTGACTGATTTTTCCCGGCGACTGGATCAAGCCGAGAATCGACAGCACTGCGTTGCTCTTGCCCGAGCCACTCTCCCCCACCAGCGCGAGGGTTTCTCCCCGCGCCACGGCAAAGGAAATATCGTCTACGGCTTTGACCACGCCTGCGCGGGTCTCGTATACCGTGGTCAGATGGCGAATGTCGATCAGTGCACTCATGTTGGCTCCGGATCAAGCGGCTCCCGGTGTTCGGTATTTAGCAGCGAAGGCCCGCAGGGCTTCGCTGAAACATTGCTGCGGTGCGCGGGTTTGCCCGGCGCCGATCACCCCGCCCTTCTTGTGGGCGATGGCGGTATCAATAACCGGCGTCACCCCGGTCTGCACCACCTTGCGGATATCCGTGGCGATGGGCGCCGTTGCAAAATCCATGTTCGGAATACGGTATTCATCCATCGTGCCAACCGTGATCTGCCCCATTTCGCGGGTCAGCGCGACCGCGCGGCTGAAAGACCCGGAAACAAACTGCTGCAGCGCCGGTGCTGCGGCCTGAACATGACCGCCAATACCGTAGGTTTCCATAATGGCGCTGTCGCCCATATCCGGCACCGCGTCGTCATCGCCCCAGTCTGAGGAGAAATACAGGCCTTCCACGCGCTGGGCAGGGCCGGTAAACCACTGTTCGCCAAGGCCGCTGACCTTGATCCCAAAGTCCACGCCATTGCGGGCCATTGTGGTCACGACGGTGCTGTAGGGAATATTCTTGGCCGCGTCAGTAGTGGCCTTGGCGGCCGCCATCGACACACACAGCGAAAACTGATCGGCCCAGCTCAAGTAAGCAATGCTCTGGCGCAGTGTTTCGCGGTCGCGACAGGTTTTGAACATGGCCTCGACCAGCGCATTAAGAATCAGCGAACTGCCTGCACTATTGCGGTTGTGGCACTCGTCGCCCATTTCCAGTGCACGGGCAATAATCGGCTTTACCGGCAGGCCACCCACTTCTTTCACCGCCGCCGCCAGTGTTGGCCCCAGCACCGAATCCAGCCAGCGCCACTGTTTGCGCGCCTCGACATTGTAGGCGTCGCGGTCCTGCAAACCGCCAGCCGGCCCCTGGAACAACTGGGAGTACGCGTAGTTGCCGTGTTGCTCGTTGCGCACCACCACCATGGGGCTGGAAGCGCTGGTGATACCGGCCATGCCGCCGACGGCCTGGTATTCATGACAGGGCGCCAGCACCACTTCCCCGGCGCGAATCATTGCCGCAGCGGCCTCTTCATCGTCGACCAGCCCTTCGTAAATCAGTGCCTGTTGCACACCCATTTTCTGCGGGCCACACATGTCTTCCCAGGCAATGGGCGGCCCGGCATGCAGCACGGTGTTTTTGCTCATGCCCGGTAAAACCTCCAACGCCGGGCGCACATCCACCCAGACCGGATTCGCCTGGCGCATGGCGTCCAGCGCGTTCAGATTTGCCTCGTGTATGCGTTCAGGAAGATTCACCACGCCCCCCTCACTGCATGTATTCGGCGGCAAAGGCCTTCAACGCCTGCTCGAAACAAGCGATCGGCGCGCGCACTTCGCCGGCGCCGATCAAACCGCCCTCTTTGTGTGTGATGGCGGTATCAATCAGCGGAGCAATGCCGGTCTGTACTACTTTGCGAATATCAATGCCGATGGGGGCCGCAGCAAAGTCCATGGCGGGAATGCGTACATCGTTGTTGCTGGCCGCACAGATCTGCGTCATTTCCTGGGTGTTGGCAATCGCCTGCTGCAGGCTGCCCTGCACGTATTGCTGCACCGTCGGCGCAGCGGGTTGAATAAAGCCGCCCAAGCCCACGGTTTCGGTAATGGCGCTGTCGCCCAGATCCGGCGCCGCGTCCTTGTCACTCCATTCGGAACGGAAGTACAGACCATTGACCGGATTCGCCGGAGCGCGGAACCAGCGGTCGCCCAGACCGGCAACCTGAATCCCGAATTCCACGCCGTTGCGAGCCATTGCGGTCACGATGGTGCTGTGAGACAAGCCTTTGGCCGGGAGCAGAATAGCCTTGGCGGCGGCCATAATGCCGTGGAGGAAGAACTGATCGGCCTCGACCATAAAGCGGATCGAGTCCAGCAGGTCTTTGTCGGAAACACCGTCAATATCTACCAGCGGACCGTAGAGCTCTTTGAGGAACAACCCCGTCGAAGCAACGGTGCGATTGTGACACTCATCGCCCATCTGTACAGCGCGGGACACAATGCTTTTTACATCAATGCCACCAGAAGCACGCACGGCCTTTTGCAGCACTGGGCCAAGCACCTCTGCCTGCCAGCTCAAGTGCTTGGCGATATCCTCATCATAGGCCCCCCACTTCAGCAGACGCAGGCCGCCGCCCTCGGAAATACAGCTGTAAGCGCGGTTTCCGTAGGTGGTATTCTCAACCACCAGCATCGGTGTGGACGCAGAGGTAATCCCGGCTCCGGCACCCACGCTGTCGTGATGGTGACAGGGCTCGACCAGAATTTCGCCGCGGCGAATTTTGCTGTCGGCATCTTCCGGCGAACTCGCCAGCCCTTCCCACAGAGCGGCGCCAATCACGCCCACTTTGTGCGGGCCACACATGTCTTCCCAGGCAATGGCCGGGGCTGAATGCAGAATCATATTGTCGGTCATCCCCGGCACCACTTCGCGTGCCGGTGCGACATCTACCAACATCGGACTGCCGGAGAGAATAATCTCAATCGTCTTTTGGTTGGCGGCTTCAATTTTCTGTTTGAGATCAGTCATGACTACCTCTTGATCGCTATTCGTCTTCTGCCTATTTCCCGGCGCGTTGCGCTCGCGCTTGAGCTGTTTTACCGGTACTTTCTTTCCGGTACATTTTTTACCGGTACTTAAAGCAGGTCATTCAACATATCCATCAGCTCCGGGTCGCCCTGCGCAGGGGGCTCCCACTGCAGCTGAGTCACGGCAACCTGCTGGGCCTGAAGCGTGTCGGAAAACAGATCCAGACCGATGTTGATAACGTGAATGTCCTGTAAAAACAGCCTTGGTGTCGTGTTATCAGCCATGAATTTCTCCCAGCAGTGCCAGCGTCATGCGTACCGCTTCTGCGTTGCTCCAGGCAACAGTAATCTCGGCGTCGCGCAGCAGTGATAGCTGTTCGCTGCATTGCTGACTGTCGGCATCGGTGCCACAGAGATTGACGATCACAGGCAGGTAACGCCCCGCCTCGGCGGCTTTAGCGCGGGCCACGGTAATCGCCTCCACCAGCTCGGCGGCGGGATTGTCGTGAGCCCCGAAGCCCAGCACCAGGTCGAGCAACAGCACGGCGGCCTCCGGGTCGTCGGCTTCGCGAGCAATACGCTGCATACGCAGCGTAGGATCGATCATCGGGTGAGCGCGCCCCTGGGTGTAGGCGTCGTCGCCCAAATCCACCACGCTGTGTTGAACACTGCTCATCAGCTCGGGCAGTTGACAGGCGGGATCACTGGCAAGATTCGAATAGACCTCGCCCAATACGGGCGACAGCATCAGCAGCGCCTCATAGCAAAGAGTGCCCCCGGCGTAGAGGCCGCGAACATAGCGCTGTCCGGGAGCTAACTTCGCCGCTTCCGCCTTGGCAAAGGCGCGAATATTCTCGGCACTCAGCAACGGCAGAGAACGCTCTGACGCGCAGTGGTGGGCCGCCGCTATCGCGGTTTCTTCCAGCGAGGCCGTAAACTGTACATTGACCGGGCCGTCCTCAGGCGCCTCGGCACCCAGGAAATTAACCACCACGGGCTTGTCTAACTCCGCCGCTCTGGCCAGAATTTTCTCGGTCACCACCGCTGCCGGTGGCTTGGAGGTAAGTACAATCAGGCGGGTATCCGGATCGGCCGCCAGCATATCCATAGCCATCAGCATAGTCAGCCCGCCAATCTCGGCTTTCAGGTCGCGACCGCCGGTACCAATGGCCTGGGAAATACCCACGCCCATGCGATCCAGCAATACGCTGATTTCCTGCACACCGGTACCCGAAGCACCGACAATACCGACCGGCCCGCGCGCTACCGCATTGGCAAAGCCGAGACCGACGCCGTTAATAATTGCGGTGCCGCAATCCGGGCCCATCAGCAACAGGCCCTGTTCTGTGGCCTGCTGCTTCAGCGACAATTCCTCTTCAACGCTGACGTTATCGCTGAACAGCATGACGTTAAGGCCATTGTTCAGCGCCCGACGCGCCTCCGCCGCCGCGTAATCACCGGGCACGGAAATCAGCGCAATATTGCTTTGGCGATCTGCAGCCAGGGCGGCTTCCAGAGTGCGAGGACGGTAACTTCCCGCCGCCGACTGACTGCGGGCGTTGAGCAGCTCGGCCGCCAGCGCCAGCGCTGCGGCCGCCTGTTCCTCACCATCGGCCACAACGGCAATCACCAGATCGTCGGCACGGGCGGTGTCCAGCGCTTCGTCCTGAAGGCCTGCCGCAGCAAGAATCTTCTTGTTGTTGTCGGTTGCCATCATCAAGATGGCCTCACGCGCCCCGCTCTCGCGGCGTACGCGTTCCGACACCTGCATCAGTCGCACCGAATCGTGGTACTCCCGGGGACGGATCAACAAGCGGCTGCTCATACGGCCACCTCCTCACCCTCACTGTCGCCGATGCGGGTATCGTGAAACAGCGGGTAGGCACCAATGGCATCAAAGCGAATACCGCTGATGGATTTCTTGGTAGCCACAATATTGGTATTGCAGTGCAGGGGCACAGCCAGAGCGTTTTCCATGACCAGCGTCTGGACTTTCTGGAACAGCGGCACAAAATCCGCCGTTGCCAGGGTCTTCTCGGCGCGCTCAATCAGCGGGTCTAACTGGGGAACATCATTCGCACTGCGCTTTGTCCAGCCGTAGCCATTGGGACCACTGTGGCGGGAATGATAGACAAAGCTCAGCATTTGCGAGGAACTGGCGTATTTGCCCTGAGGGATCAGGTGGTGTTCACCGGCCATACCCGCGCGAATCCACGGCACTGGATCGAGCTGAACGACCTCCACTTCAATCCCGATGTCCGCCAGCATTCGGGTGACAATTTTGCCGAACTGCGGGTAGAAATTGACCGGCAAGGCATAGAACTGCACTTTCAATGGCTGACCGTTTTTGTAGCGTTTACCATCTTCTTTGTAGAGCCAGCCCGCCTCATTGAGTAAGGCTTCGGCAAGGCCGGAGTTAAAGGGATAATACTTTTCTACTGCCGGTTCGTAGCCCAGGGTGAATTGCGAAACCGGGCCGTAAGCCCGCTCGAATTCGCCATGAAAAACCTCTTCCACCAGTGCATCGCGATCCACCGCGTGGCTGATCGCCTTGCGCACCGCCAGCTCACTGGTCGGCGATCGATGAATATTCATCATCATGCTGACCGGGATACCGCGAATCGGCCAGGTCTCAACACTGAACGCGCCGTGCTCACGCAAATGGGCACAATCACTCGGCGTCACATAGAAAATCGCGTCAACCACGTCATCCAGCAAGGCGGCAGTACGCAGCGCATTGTCTGCCAGAAAGCGAAACTCGATTTCATCCACAGACGCAGCGCCGGGGTTATTCACCAGCGGTGGTGCCCAGGCATAGTCCGGATTGCGCCGAATGGTCAGGCTTTCGCCCGCCTTCCAGTTATCGAAGATAAACGGCCCAGTGCCCACCGGATGACGGGCAAACCCTGCGTTACCGAGCTTCTCCACGGCGGCGGGAGAAACCGGCGCCAACCAGCCCTGACTGAGCGCATCAAGCAACAGTGCGTAGGGCTCGTCGAGAATAATTTCGACACAGAATTCGTCAATGACCCGGCAGCTCTTGTAACTGCCGAGCAAACTGCCCGCGAGCTGCGACTGGTTTTCCGGGTTGTGAGCGCGATCCAGTGAAAATTTCACCGCGTTCGCATTAAACGGTGTGCCGTCATGGAAATGCACATCGCTGCGCAGGAAAAAAGTGTAGCAGCACTCGTCGTCAGAAACCTGGTAGCGCTCAGCCAGCCCTGGCAGATAGTCGCCCTCCACCGTTTTATTGACCAGCGTATCAAACACGCCATTAGTCATTTGCAGGGCCAATTCCGCCGAACCGATATGCGGATCAATTCCGGAGGGTTCGTAGTGCACACCTATACGTAAGCGTTTCAAATTCTCACCTCACATCTCTTTAGTTCGCATATTGAACTATTGTTCTAAATGGTAACATCGCACTATCGAAACGCCAAGCCATAATCGCCCTGTTATCGCAGTGAAGTCGGAGAAACGCGCGGTTCAAACGCCGCGTCTGGCCGCCAGATAATCAGCGAGATAGGGTTTGATCTCCGCTAAGGACGCCTGACTGGTCGCCACCTTGCGCAGACCAAACAGGCTGAGCTGCTGATAGAGGTCGTCGCGCAGAGAAGCTTCGTCGAGCCGACGGTGATGCCCCTCGTCCATCACACATTCTCCAGCGACGTATACCTGCCGGATGGTGTCTGCACCGGCGTAGTGGAGAAGCTGCGCAAAGATATTGGTGTCCAAAGCCACTCGCGGCACCGGCAGGCGGCTCACATCCAGCACCAAAAAATCGGCCTGTTTGCCACACTCCAACGAACCGAGCTCTGCAGACTTTCCCAGTGCCTTGGCGCCGTTAATCGTTGCCATTGAAAACACCTGACGGGCGTCCAGTTGCTGCGATGGCGAGCGATGCAGGTTCGCCACCAGGCGCATTTCCTGGAACAGATCGGCATCGTCATTCAGCGCCATGCTGTCGAGGCCAAGCGCCACATTTACACCGGCGTCGAGCATCTCGCACAGCGGCGCGATACCGTTGCGCAGTCGCAAGTTGGAGCTGGCGTTGTGAACAATCGAGCTGCCCGCCTTGGCAAGCAGCTCCATATCGTCGCGTGTCGTGAACACACCGTGGGCCAATGACAGTTGCGCGTTGAGCAATCCCGATGACTGCAAATACGCCACAACGGAACGGCCATAACGCTGCTCGGCACACCACTGCTGATAGGGGCTCTCCAGTGCGTGAGCCTGAATCGCCATCCCCTGCTCTTCAGCAAACTGCCAAATCGATGACAACAGTTCGTCTGAACACCAGTGCAGGGACACTGGCCCCGTCATCAGCCACTGGGGACTGTCCTCGTAGTGATTACAGGCGCTGCGCATTTGCTCAAAGTAATGCTCGGCATCGAAGCGACTGCGCGCGGCCAGCATCTCGCCACAGCGCTGTTGCAAATCGCGAGGCATGGAGGGCATGACACCGCGCAGCAGCTGTTCGACGACGCTCTGATCCATCGCACTGGCAATCAGACCGCAACGCAGACCGCTATCGCGATAGGCGGCCGCCGCGGCGTCCAAGTCGCTGAGAAACTCGCCGGGACGGTAGTAACTGTTGGTGCTGCTGGTCACACCGTGGCGCAGTTGCTGCAAGGCGCTCAGGGCGGTCTCGGTGTAGCGATCCAGCCCCGGCATGCACAGCAATTCCAGAATCCAGATTTCCAGCAGTTGATCCGCAATCCCAAGTTGCTGCGGGGAGACGGCCCGGCCGTGGTCGTGGGCATTGATCATGCCCGGCATCACCACGACGTCTGGGCCACCCGCCCGCGCCGCGGGCTTATAACGCTGACGCAGATAGTCGTAGGGACCAACATCAATAATCTGCCCATTGTCGATACACAGTCCCGCATCACGGAGAATCCCAGGACTGCTGCTGGGGTCGGTAATCAGCAAGCCCGCGTGAACCAGCAGAGAACATTCCCGCAGACTCATGACTTCAGTCTCGGATCGAGAATATCCCGAAGGGCATCGCCCAGCAGGTTGGATGCCAGCACCACACAGAGGATGGCGACACCGGGAAAGACCACGGTCCAGGGCGCATCCCACATCAGATCGCGCCCCTCGCCGAGCATCGCGCCCCACTCCGGGGTTGGCGGTGTAGCGCCCAAGCCAAGAAAGCTCAGTCCAGCCGCGCTGAGCAGCGCCCAGCCATAAGACATGCTCGCCAGAGTCAGTACCGGCGGCATGGCATTGGGCAGAATGTGCAGAAAGATCACCCGCAGATCGCTGGCGCCGGTGCTGCGCGCCGCATCCACATATATATCTTCTTTGATCGACAGCACCGATCCGCGCACAACGCGGGCGAAATTGGCAATGCCGCCAATGCCCACCGCAATCATCACGTTTTCGATACCCGGCCCGAGCAAGGCCACCACGGTCAGCGCCAACAGAATGCCTGGAAACGCCATCAGCGTATCAATCAGCCGCATGGCAACTTCGTCAATTCGGCCGCCGTAGTAGCCCGCAAACAGCCCGATGGCAACGCCGATACTCACCGAAATAAGCAGTGCCACCACACCAATCAGCATCGATACCTGCGCGCCGAAAACCACGCGACTGAATATATCCCTCCCCAGCAGATCGGTGCCCATCAGGTGCTCAAGGCTGGGCGATTGCATTGAGTCCTCGGTATTCACCGCAAAGGGATCGTAGGGTGCGATCAGTGGTGCCAGCACGGCCACCAGCGCGAACACGACCAGTACCGTGGAAGCCCAGCGCCCCACCGGGTGAACAAACAGATTCCCCACGCCGCCACACAGCTTGCGAATGGGACCGGGGTTAACAACCGGCTTTGCGGAAATCGCCATATCAACTGTACCTAATCCGCGGGTCGATCAGGGCATAGGCCAAATCCACCAGAATATTAATCAGCACGTAGAGCACCGAGGTCATCAACACTGCGCCCTGCACCAGCGGCAAATCCTGGTCGATAATGGCGTTGATCAAGGTTGATCCGAGGCCCTGCCGGGAAAAGACGGTTTCGACAATGAACGAGCCCGACAGCAGCCAGCCAAATTGCAGACCAATAATGGTCACGACGGGAATCAGCGCATTGGGCAAGGCGTGCACCAGCAGGATATTGCGCTCGGTTTTGCCCTGCGCCCGGGCGGTGCGAATGTAGTCCTGCTTCATCACATCGATCATGCCGGTGCGCGCCGAGCGCGCGATAGTGCCCACCGCGCCGACAGCCAGCACCAGCGTCGGCAACACCAAATGTGCCACGCTGCCCTGCCCCGACGCTGGCAGCCAACCGAGCGTGACGGAAAACAGCAGGATCATCATCAGTGCCATCCAGAATGACGGCATCGACACGCCGACCGCGCTCAGGCCAACCAGCAATCGATCTACCCAAGTGTTTTCGCGCACCGCCGCCACAACACCGGTCAGGGCGCCCAGCGGCACCGCCAGCAACATGGCCAGCAGCACCAACACCAGCGTCATCGGCAACACTTCCAGTAACATGTCGAACACAGGGCGGTTGCTGGCGATAGACTCCCCCATGTCGCCCGTCAGCACATTGAACAGGTACTGGAAATACTGAACGTATAGGGGACGATCCAGACCCAGCTCCGCGCGCAGTTCGGCAATCTGCTGCGCCGAGGCACCGGACTTGGCAAGCATCGTGGACGCCGGGTCACCTGGCAGCATGTACATCATTACAAAGGTCAGGCTGACCACACCGAGAATGACTGGCACGGCAGTGAGCAGGCGCGTAAGCAGATAGCGGATCATGGCCCCTCCTCCAGATACATCTCGTAGAAACTGGGCACCAGACCCACCGAGTGCCAACTGAGGCCCTGCACGCGATTTTCCACACCGATCAACAGGGCGTAGTCATAGATCGGCAGAATGAGCGCCTGCTCCATAATGCGGAGCTGCACACGCTCGTAGAGATCAAAGCGCGTATCTTTATCGAGTGTGACCTCTGCCTCCTCAATCAGGCGGTCCAGCTCCGGGTCTTTAAACTTTGAGAATGCGAAGCCATTGTCGGCATTCTCCGAATGAAAAAAGGGCCGCAGTGAATCCGCCGCGGAATAGCCTGAGGAGCCGGTAAACAACATATTTTTCAGCCCCCGGCGCCCCGCCGCGATCTGCACTGCGTGGTCCAACAATTCCAATTCCAAGTCAATCCCTACCTCACGCAACTGGGATTGCAGCAGCACACTGAACGAACGGCTCTGCCCCCAGGACACCATCGACATGGTCACTCGCAGCGGTTTGCCGTCTTTCTCGCGGATACCATCGCCATCGCGATCCACCCAGCCCGCGTCCTCAAGCAGCGTTCGCGCTTTATCGGGGTTATGGGGATAGAGCGTATCCAGCTTGTGGCTGTACTCGGGAGTCACTTGCGCCAGCGGCCCGTAGGACACCGGCGAAATACCGCGAGTAATCGCCTTCGTTCCGCCTACCATATCGGCGGCGTACAGCATTGCCTTGCGCACCGCCAGCTCATCGGTCGGCGCACGCTGCGTGTTGATAAACCAATAGGAAGGCTGCCCGGTAAGGTAAGCCGTTTCGATACGGTGCGTCGGCGAATTCAAAATACGGTTGAGGTTGGTCGGCACCAGATCAAAGGCGACATTCACATCGCCAGCCTCCAAAGCCGGTGCGCGACTGGAGGGTTCCGGCAGAAACCGCCACTCAATTTCCCGCAGATGCGCGGCACCGTGTTGCCGATAAATTTCCGGTGCCCACTGATAGTCAGGATTCCGCTGCAGGCGATAGCGATTGCCGGGGCGATATTCCACAAACTTGAAGGGGCCGGTGCCAGACTGGTGAAGATGGTAAGCGTCGCCCCACTCTCTCACTGCAGTCGGCGAGACCATGCCGATATAGGGCAGGCTCAGATTAAACAGAAAAAAGGCATCGGGGCGGGACAATGTAATGGCCACCGTATAGGTATCCATTACCGCCACCGACTGCACCGATGCCAACAGGGAGCTGGCTTTTAGCGATCGCGCACCCAGAGACTGAATACGCTCAATATTGAATTTAACAGCCTCGGCGTTAAACGCGCTGCCGTCGTGAAAGCTCACATCCTCGCGCAACTGAAACTCGTAGCGCAGGCCATCGGCCGATACCGTCCAGCGGCGGGCCAGACCGGGAACAAAGTCACCGTCGTCGCCCTGATAAATCAGCGTGTCGTACACTGCCGACAGCACATACAGCACTTCCCACTGCACATCAAGGTGCGGATCCATGCGTGAACCGGGCTTGGTAGCCGAAAGAATCAGTTTGTCGCTGTTCGCAGCGCTTGCCGCGCGCTGCTCGTCACCACCAAAACAGGCTACCAGGGCTGCCGAGAGAAACAGGATTGTCAGAAGCCAGGTGCGCATACCGCCACTCATTGCTATTTGAAAGGGACACGATAGCAGATAATATTCACTATATGAACATTTATTCGCATAATGTATAAACATCCCTATTCACTTATGCAGGAGCAAGAAATGGGCCTAAATCTCGCGAACACTAACGCCGCTATTGAGTCGGCTATCGCTAAAGCACAATCACTGGAGATTGCCGTCTGTATCGCAGTCTGCGATGCCGGGGGCCGATTAATCGCCTTCGCCCGCATGGATGGTTCCAACTGGGCCAGCATCTACGGCAGCCAGGGGAAAGCCCTGACCGCCGCTGCCACACGCTGCCCAAGCGGCGCGATTCCGCCGGAATCCGTGGTAATGCAGCGCATCGCCGAACTGGAAGGCGGAAATATGATTTATGCCCGAGGGGCCTTGCCGATTCTCTTTAATGGGAAACTGCTGGGAGCGGTGGGCGTGGGAGGCGCCAGCGCCGACCTTGATGAGGCCTGTGCACAAGCCGCCGTCGACGCGGCGATTGCCGACTACTGCGGCCAATAAACGTTTACGCGGGCTTTAGCCCCCAGGCAAAGCCCGCCAGCATATCGGCCCCCGAGCTATGTCCCACTGCCAGTAGCGGTGCGAGCTTGCCCGACAAGTGCTCTGCACTAAAATCGGGCAGCCACTGAACAAAGTCCAGCCAGCTCTGATTGAGGGCGCCAATGGACGCACAGCTCAGAAACGCGGCCGACAACCGCGTAGTACGCGGTGCTGCGGAAGAATACAGCCAGTTGCAAACCGGCGTTTGAGCGGCCAGACCGCGATACCACAGTGCCACCATCAGCCCGCAGAGAAAGTCATCCCCAGCGGGAGTGAGCCCCCTGCCCAAGCCCGCCAGCTCTTCGGCGCCCTGCCTTACCAGCCGCTCGTCTGAGGCGAACAGCCCCTCACCCAGCCGGTCTAGTGTTCTCCCCAGCCGGGACGTCGACAGCGTTTCGCTGCCGTAAAGCAGCGCCAAAAACGCCGAGCTGTGTTCGCACTCTGACACGCCGACGTGCAGTGCATCCGCGAGACCGCCGATGGGCGGCAGGCTCTGCCAATCCGGACAGGAGCCCCACAATGGCAGCCCGGCATGCACCAATTGATGGCCGCACAAATTCAGTGCAAGAGAATCGCTCTGCACCCGATCATGCACGGCAAGCGCAGACCAGTCCGGCCAGCGACTCAAGGTGATATTCAAGGGGCCCGGAGGAATATCCGGATGGCTAAGCACCACCATTCCGGGGTGCGGGAAATCGACGACCGCATCGCGCGGCTCGCAACTGAGATACACCACGCGGTCAAAAACCGCGGCGACCTGAAGGCGAATGCCTGGCTCAGCCAGTTGGCGATGCGCCAGGTCACCGAGGCTACGAATGCGCAGCGGCAAGCCTTCAGTCGGCATCGGGCTCGATCCAGGTACCACTGATTCCGGCCACGATGTCGGCAATATGATCCAGCGAGCCGATCACCGCCGGTTTGCCGGTGCGCCTTACAAACAGGCAGGCAGCATCCACTTTCGGCCCCATGGAGCCACTGGAAAAATTCAACGCGTCCAGTTCGGCAGGCGTAGTGCGTCGCAGCACCCGTTGGCGATCGGTGCCGTAATCGAGATAAACGCCATCGACATCGGTGGCAATCACAAACATATCGGAAGGAATCTCACTGGCCAGCAGGCCGGAGGCACGATCTTTATCAATCACAGCCTCCACGCCGCGGTAACTGTCATCCTCGGCATTATGCACGACAGGAATGCCACCGCCGCCGGCACAGATCACAACCGCGTGATTATCCAACAGCCAGCGAATGGGACGGTGCCAGATGATGCGCTGTGGTGTTGGTGACGGCACAACGCGACGCAGCTTGTCGCCGTCGCGACGAAACTGCCAGCCATGCGCGTTGCTCAGCGTCTCGGCTTCATCATCATCCACAGCGGTACCGACAAACTTGGTAGGCGCACTGAACTCGGGATCGTCGGGGTCGACGGCCACCCGGGTCAGCAGCGTAGCAATGGGCACGTCGTAGCCCAGCAGATTGCCCAGCTCCTGCTCGATCATGTAGCCAATCATGCCGGCAGTCGCGGCACACATCACATCAAAGGGATAGGCCTCTGCGCCCGCGTAGCACTCGGCTTGCATTGCCAGCAGACCCACTTGCGGGCCATTACCATGACTGAGAATCAACTGGTGTTCGCGCGCGATCTTTTCCAAGGCACGGGCGGCCATACGCGTATTTTCCCGCTGAGACGATGTGCTGGGAAATTCTCCCCGCTTCAGTAGCGCGTTTCCGCCCAGTGCAACTAACAACTTCATATACTCTCCCGGTCCACGGAACTGCCTGAACACTTCAACAAGGATTAAGTTCGTATTATGCACTTATGTTCGCAATAAGCAACACGACTTCGACGCGTATCCACATGACAATGCCAGCAGATTGCGCAACGCTCGTATCAGCGCTCGTCGCTGGCGTGGCGCTGGCGGAGAATATCGACAAGACGATTGGCATCGTCCCGGTAATAGGAGGGAATGCCGGGGAATGGCACGGGCACCATCGGCACGTCGTGAAACGGTTTATCAATGCGCCGCGCATCGTAACGCGGCCCCTGATCATCGGCGTCGGCAAGCACCCGTTTGACCTCGCGCTCGGCCAGCGCCAGATACGACAGCGGAAGCTGCAAGGCGTGCTCATCGCGATGGCTGTTGCTGCCGAAATAAAAATACTCGTGCTGGCGGTTGTCCGCCTTGGGCCGCGACATTTCAAGATGGCCGCCCAGCAGCCATTTGACCGGGTTCTCCGCCACAAAGCGCTTGAGCAGTGCCGCACTCTGTAAATAGGCCGACCAGTCTTCGATGAACAGCAGACAGGGACAAACGGTATCGCTGGTAAACAGCAACTGTTCGCGGGCGTCATACAGGGCTATCGAGTCTCCCGTATGGCCGGGAATTTTCAGCGCTGTTACCCGCCGCTTGCCAATGCCTAGCTCACGGTGGACGGACTCCTCTTCGCCGTCGAACAGGGCATCGACGCTGTACCGGGGATATTGGGGAAACGGCTCATAGCGGCCATCCGGTTGATAGCCATAAAAGCGGACATTGGGCAGCGACTGTAAGTCGCGATTGCCACCGAAGTGATCCCAATGACTGTGAGTATTGACGACCGTCAACGGCGAGCTGCCAATCAGGGGCGCAATGTAGGGGCGAAGATTGGCGTAGCCCGTGCCTGAGTCAATCAGCAAGGCCCCGTTGAGTCGCCCTTCCCCATCGTCGTCCAGCAGCAGGTAAAAGAAGTTACCTTCGAAACTATTGGCCAGACTCTCTCGGAAAATCAGCGTATTTCTGTCGTAGGCCCAAACCAGATAATCCCGGTCGTAGGCCGTCCACTCAGCCGGAAAAAAGCGCGTCGCATTGACCTGCGTGCGCGACAACTGCCAGACGCGGCCGGGGCCGTCGGCCACCAGTAACTCGCCGTTTCGGCTATTGCCCGTGCAGACAACAAACTGGCCGCGATGGAGCCCTCGCCAGTAGCTGCTGTCTTTACCGACATTCTCGCGCATGACCACGGTTTCGCCCGGGACACAGGCTCGCCCGAGTGCCTGACCGGAATCCAGTTCAGGACGGGAATCCAGCGGCCGCAAGCGATTCAATGGCGATTTTTCTCCCGCCAGCAGGCTCTCGCTGAGCAGCAGCAATGCCCCCGCAAAAACACAGGCAACCAGCGCCTGCCCCACAACCGGCATGCTGCCACGCATCACATCAGCACCTTGATGAACATTCTCGCCGCGACGAGGAACAAAAAACCGCCAAACAACTGTTGCAGCTGTCTGGCCGACAGACGGTGTGCCAGACGCGCGCCAAAGGGCGCCATCACCACCGCGAGCGGCGCCACCAGCGCCAGACCAATCAAGTTGATATACCCCAGATAGCCGCTTGGCAGCGCCTGAACAGACCATCCCGACACGATGTAACCGATACTGCCGGGAATACTGATCAATACGCCAAACCCTGCCGCCGTTCCCACGGCACGCTGCATGGGGAAGTTAAGCAGGTTCAAGGTCGGCACACCCAGTGTTCCACCACCAATACCCATCATGCTTGAAAAGCCGCCAATCGCCGTGGGAATCAGGTAAGACAAGCGCGATGTCGGCACCGCGTTGGCAAGGCGCCACTCCGACATTGGCAGCAGCATTTTCAGGGCCACCAACAGCGTTAGCACACCAAACAGGATGGAAAGAAACTGGCTCGAGCTCACCGTCGCCGCAGCGATCCCCATCAGGGAGCCAAGCATGATAAACGGGCCCCATCGCTTGACCAGCGCCAGGTCCGCCGAGCCTTTTTTGTAGTGGGCATAGGCCGAGGAAAAAGTGGTAAACATCACCACGGCCAGTGATGTGGCAACGGCGACATGCATACGGTAAACCGGGTTAAGTTCGGTAAACCCGAGTGCGTAGTCCAGCACCGGCACCAGAATAATGCCGCCCCCTACGCCAAACAGACCACTCAGCACACCCGCCAAGAGCCCCGACACGGCCATCAGCAACGCAAGTTCTATCATGCCACCGTCCCCTTATGCGGAAATTGCCACCGCTTCGACCTCGACCATTGCCCCTTTGGGCAGGGCCGCCACCTGTACACAGGCACGCGCCGGATAAGGCTCGGTAAAGTACTCACTCATAATGCTGTTCACGATGGCGAAGTCGGCAAGATCCACCATAAAAATCGACAGCTTAACAATCTTGGAAAAATCGCTGCCCGCCGCATCCAGCACCGCCTTCAGGTTTTCGAATACCTGCGTCGTCTGGATGTGAATATCAGCTTCCCGCAGCTCACCGCTGACAGGATCAAGGGGAATCTGCCCGGAGACGAAAACCAGGCCGTTCACGGCAATCGCCTGGGAATAAGGACCAATCGCCTGCGGGGCCAGCTCGGTGTGAATAACGTTCATGACAACCTCAATACAAAAAAACAATTGTTTTTTATACGAACACATGTTCGCAAATTAAACAAGAGGCTTTTGTCGAGGTGTTGTCTGGCGGGCCTTTCAGCCCTCTGTAATGAAACGGGCCACGAAAGTGGCCCGCATGGCATCAGGAAACCAGGGCGCGTTTGATTTCCTGCGCAGCATCCCACATCACTGGCAGGCACTCATCCACCAGCTGCTTTTTGCTGACGATGGCGGCGTTGGTCAGGGTATTGATGCCGGCCACCACTTCACCGGCCTGATTGTAGACCGGGACCGCCAATGAACGCGCCCCCAGCTCGATTTCCTGCTCGACCAGTGCATAGCCCTGACGGCGGATTTTGGCCAGTTCTTTGTCCAGCTCCTCGCGGGAGGTAATGCTTTTGTCGGTCAGCGGCGTAAAGTCCGCCTTGTCGAGAATCGCGTCGCGCTCCGCGTCGGGTTTCAACGCCAACATGGCGCGTCCGGCCGAGGCATAAATCACGGGAAAGCGTTTGCCGATCGTCAGCGTTGGCGCCATCAGTCGTTTGGAGTTGGCCTTGGCAATATGAACCACATCCTCACCGTCGATAATGCCGACAGCCACCGCTTCACCGGTGATATCGCGAATGGTGTCGAGGTACGGCTGGGCAATAGAACTGATCGGCACGGTGGACAGGTAGGAATAACCAAGCTCCATCACCTTGGGTGTCAGGCGGAAAATCCGGTCGTCCTGATGAATGAACCCTAAATGCGCCAGGGTGAGCAGATAACGCCGCGCCCCCGCCCGGTTCATGCCGGTTTTCTCTGCCACTTGCGACAGGGTCATCTCGGGGTCTTCAGCATCAAAGGCCATGATCACGCCCAGGCCGTGAATCAAGGATCCCACCAAGTCCTTGGACTTTTCGTTATCTCCGTTTTTATTGGCTGGCAAGGCTTGTTCCCTCATGCGCTATTTAAACAATTGTCCGCATACTACATCAAAGCCCCGAAACATCCTATATGGCAGATAGCGCTAACTTGCTTGTTGCGCCGCGGCGCGGCAGTCCCTATACTCGGCTATGTTCGTATTTCAAACTTATGTTCGGATTAATGACATGCTGACTCCCGAAGAGAATATCCGCCTTACCGAAACCGGCCCCGAAACCGCTGCCGGTAAGGTGCTGCGCAGTTACTGGCAGCCCGTGGCGCTCACCGAAGAACTCGACGGCGAACGCCCCGTAAAAGCGGTCACCCTGATGAACGAGCAACTGGTACTGTTCAAGGCCGCCGACGGCGAATACCGGCTCTCCGGGCGTTTCTGCCCCCATCGCGGTGTCGACCTGTCTTACGGCCGACTGGAAGCAGATGGCCTCCGCTGCCCCTTCCACGGCTGGCTGTTCGACGGCAAGGGTCACTGCCTTGAGCAACCGGCACAACCCGCTGGTTCAAACACGCACACCCTGGTCAAACACCCCTCTTACCCCTGCGAAGAGCGCAACGGCGTAATTTTCGCGTATCTGGGCGACGGTGAGCCTCCCGCGTTTCCCGCACTGGACTGTTTCACCGCCCCCGACAGCCATGTCTTTGCCTACAAAGGTCTGTGGTACTGCAACTGGTTGC
>CETN01001771.1_pt1 | contig 60681 bp, 56 predicted proteins | sample 531301 | NCBI WGS metagenome assembly CETN01 (sample SAMEA2622656, study PRJEB7988) | marine metagenome | isolation source: saline water (ENVO:00002010), including
ACTGAGTGCCAGCGGCGAGGTGTCGTCGGGCCGCTCTGCGCCCCCTTCCCAGAACGCTGAACGCATCAGTGCCTTGGCGCAGTGCAGATAACACTCCGAGACTGCAATGCCGATCACACCGTCGCGAAGCCATTGCACCCGCCCATTGATGCGCAGGGTTTCCCCCAGTCCCGGACTGAAAAACAGGGAACCAAAGCCCGCTCCCTCACAAATCTGCTGAGGGGCGTCCACGGTCGCCAGGGGCAACTGCAGCAGCGTCGGCGTCTCGCTTCGGGCAAAGCCCGGCAGACCACCCGCCAGCGTCGCGGTCACCCCCAGCTCGGCATCACCAAACGCCAGCGCAGCCAGTGGTGCGGTTTCCAGCCAGCGTCGGGCGCAGTCATCGATATGGTCGATCACTTTGAGCTGGACCGCCGCCGGCGTCTTGCCAACGCGGGCTGCCAGTTCCGTTTCATTACGAATGTCGTCAGCCATCGCCTGGCCCTCCATGAAAATTACGCGACGCTTAGCGACGCTGCCCTCGGTGTTTCAGCAACAGTGCGCAGCCAGCCACCAGAGGCGCCAAGCTGAGCAGAAAAAAGAGCCCGTCCCAGCTACCGTCCAGCACAAACATGGCCACCAGACCGGCAATCGACACCATCGCCAGCAACAGCGGCACCGCCAGAGGATGACTCATGCCGACACCTCGCGACGGTTCCGCCGCCCGGTGCGCCGACGACGATCCCACCACAACCAGGCGCCATTGGCGGTAATGAAAAACGCCATCAGCGTCGAAGCCGTCCACAGAATTTTTAACGGCAGGCCACCGTAATCACCAAAATGCAGCGGCTCCGACAGCAGGATGGCTTTGAAATACACCGGCACGCTCAGGGACTCCGCGATATCGCCCGTTGCGGCGTCGACCAGCAGCACCCGGAACAGACTCTGCTCAATGCCCTCACCGCCGGTAAGCAGCACGGTGTAGTGCCGCGGCGTGGAGAAATCCGTGCCCGGGAATATCACCGTCGACACCTGCCAGCCGGGATCGGCGGCTGTGTTGGCCTGCTCAAACACACCCGCGAGTTCAAGCGGCGGGCGACGGGCATCCACGGCGTCCAGCGCATCAAAGCGCTCACGATTGGCCTCGAGCGCCGTCATCTGCCAGAGGCCCAGCGCCACCGTGGAAAAACCAAGCAAAAAGCCTGTCAGCGTGACCACAAACAACCAGCCCAGCACGATCACCCCGACAAAATTGTGCAAATCCAGTTGCAGCAGCCGAGCGCCGCGTCTACGCCGAAGTACCCCCAGAGCAATGCGCTTGACGTAGGGCGCGTAAACCACAACGCCTGATACGAGCGAGATGAGTACCAGCAGCGCGATCAGCGCGCCGACTAACTCGCCGACGGGCCCTAAAAACCACTGGGCATGCAGCTCCAGCAAAAATCCGGTCAGTGTTTGCGAATCGCTGCCATCGCTGGTCAGCGCCCCCGACGCAAGGTCGGCAAAATGCACTCCGGCATCATCAAACGACGACTCCCCCGCTTCTGCCGTGACGATCAACAACACGCCGGGATGGTGCTCGGGATCGATCCCCACGCTTAACACCCGCTGCTCGGGATAGCGTTCCAGAACCGTGTCGATCGCGGTGTTGTAGTGCGGCGCCCGGCCCTCGGGCAAGGCCGTGGCAACGGGAACCGTCTCCAACCAGGCGTCAATTTCCTCGTGGAAAATCAACACCGCCCCGGTCAGGCAGAGAATCAGAAATGGCAGCGTCGCAATCAGGCTGCTCCAACGATGCAGCCACAAATTCGCCCGGAACCAGCGGCTCCCCGACGCAGCAGTTTGAGGTTTCATGGCGGTTACTCTGGCATTCGGTGGCGCGGAAGAATGACGTCGCGGCGAGGGCTCATCTCGCAAAATTTATCAAATGATAACTATTTGCATTATTAATTACCACCACAAACATAATGTGTCAGACGTTTTTTTCACCGCAGCTCTCCGTGTCAAACCGCAGCAAGCACGCTATGATGCGCAGCCGATATGCTCAGGGAAGCTCCGACCCATGCCCTATCTTATTGCCGTTACCTTGCTGTGGGCGGTGTCGTTCAGTCTGATTGGCGAGTACCTGGCGGGGCAGGTGGATAGCTATTTTGCGGTGCTGACGCGGGTGGTACTGGCCTCGGCCATTTTCCTGCCGCTGCTGCGCCCTTCACGCCTGCCCGGAGGCTTGATGCTGGGCATTACCGCCACCGGCGCCCTGCAGTTCGGTCTGACCTATATTGGGCTTTACCTGTCGTTCGGCTACCTGAGCGTGCCCGAAGTACTGCTGTTTACCGTGACCACGCCGGTCTATGTGGCCCTGCTCGACAATGCCTTGCTGCGTCGCTTCAGTTGGTCACCGGTGGTCGCCACCGGGATCGCGGTGATCGGCGCAGGCATCATCCGCTATGACGGCATCAGCCCCGACTTCGTTAGCGGCTTTCTGATTCTGCAGGGAGCCAACCTGACCTTTGCCGCCGGGCAAGTCGGCTACGCCCATTTGATGAAGCGCTACCCCGACAGTCGCGGCTGGGACAGCTTCGGCTTTTTCTTTATCGGCGCCCTGTTGGTGACACTGCCCGCCTGGCTGGCACTGGGCGACAGCAGCAAACTGCCGAGTACCGGCACCCACTGGCTGGTTCTCGGCTGGCTGGGACTGGTGGCTTCCGGGCTGGGGTTTTTCTTCTGGAATCGCGGCGCCACCCAGGTGGATGGCGGTACGCTGGGAATTATGAATAACGCCCTTATTCCGGCAGGACTGATTGTCAATCTGCTGATCTGGAACCGCGACGCCGACCTGGGGAGACTGGCGATCGGCGGCGCTATTATCGCCCTGTCGCTGTGGTTGAACGCCCGCTGGCAGCCGGCCAAGCCCACTGCGCAGCGCCGGGCCTAGAACAGCAGCGCCCTTATGTGATCGTAATGGGCGGCAAAGTTGACCGTCATGCCCTTGCGCACATAGTCCGGCAACTCCTCGTAATCCCGGCGGTTATCCTCAGGTAGAATCAGCTTTTTGATGCCCACCCGCTTGGCGGCAATCACCTTCTCGCGAATGCCGCCTACCGGCAACACTTGCCCGGTCAGTGTCAGTTCGCCGGTCATCGCATAGCCCGCTTTCGGCGCCTTATTCAGCGCCAGCGACAGCAGCGCTGTGGCCATGGTCACACCGGCACTGGGACCGTCTTTGGGCGTCGCCCCCTCAGGCACATGCAAGTGCACCATCGATTCGTTGAAAAAGCGCTCGTCGGCACCGAAGGCCTCAAGGTTCGACATCACATAGCCGTAAGCGATATTGGCGGATTCTTTCATCACATCGCCCAACTGCCCGGACAGTTGAAAGCCACGATTCAAGGTGTGAATGCGTGCGCACTCTACCCCCAGGGTGGCGCCCCCCATGGCCGTCCACGCCAGTCCGGTGACAATGCCCACGCCACGCTGGGGCGTTTCCCGCTTGAAGATCGGTCTGCCCAGCCACGCCTCCACCTGCTCCGGCGTAATTTTCAAGCTCAGCGAGTCATCCTCAAGCAAGCGTACCGCCGCCTTGCGTACCAGCCTCCCAAGCTGCTTTTCCAGCCCGCGTACCCCGGCCTCGCGAGCGTAGCCATCAATCACATGGCGCAGCGCGGCGGCGTTGATCGACAGGCGTTTGCGGTCAATCCCGTTGCGCTTTAACAAACGCGGCCACAGGTGCTTTTTGGCGATAGCGAGTTTTTCCTCGCCCAGATAACCGGCCAGCCGAATCACTTCCATCCGGTCCAGCAGCGGGCCGGGAATGCTGTCGAGCTGGTTCGCGGTGCAGACAAACAGCACCTTGGACAGATCGAAACGCAGGTCGAGGTAGTGATCCAGAAACTCGCTGTTCTGCTCCGGGTCCAGCACCTCCAGCATCGCCGATGCCGGGTCGCCCTGATACGACGCCCCCACTTTGTCGATCTCGTCGAGCATGATGACCGGGTTGGCGGTTTGCACCTCTTTCAGCGCCTGTATGAGCTTGCCGGGCATGGCGCCAATATACGTGCGGCGGTGACCCTTTATCTCCGCTTCGTCGCGCATTCCGCCCAGACTGAAGCGATAGAACTCCCGCCCCAGCGCATCGGCAATCGAACGGCCTATCGAGGTTTTCCCCACCCCCGGCGGCCCCACCAACAGCACAATGGAACCGGCCACCGAGCCCTTGAACTTACCCACCGCGAGGAATTCCAAAATCCGGTCTTTGACGTCCTCCAGCCCGGAATGATGGGCCTCCAGCACCTTGCGCGCATGAGCCAGATCGAGCTTGTCCTCGGAGTACACCCCCCAGGGCAGTTGGGTGGCCCAATCCAGATAGTTGCGCGTCACCGCATATTCCGGCGAACCGCTCTCCAGCACCTCCAGCTTGTCGATTTCATCATCGATACGGCGTTGAGCCGCTTCGGGCAACTGCTTGCCCTTGAGGTTATCGAGAAACTCCTCGGCATCGGCAGTACGATCATCCTTGGAGATGCCCAGCTCCCGCTGAATCACCTTGAGCTGTTCGCGAAGGAAAAATTGCCGCTGGCTCTCGCTGATTTTCTCGTTCACCTGCTCGCTGATGCGCCCTTGCAGCTCGGCCACTTCGCGTTCTCGATTCAGCAGTTGCAGCACCTTTTCCATGCGCCGCAGCAGCGGAATGGTTTCGAGAATATCCTGCAGTTCATCGCCCTTGGCGGTGGTGATCGCCGCGGCAAAATCCGACAACAGCGACGGCTCATTGGGACTGAAGCGCGACAGATACTGCTTCAGCTCTTCACTATACAGCGGGTTAATGGCCAGCAGCTCCTTGATCGCCTTGATCACCGCCAGTGCATAGGCTTTCACCTCGTCGGTATCGCGTTCGCCGATATTATCCGGGTAGTCCACTTCCACCATGTAAGGCGGTTTGTCGCTGAGCCAGCGGCGAATGCGGAAACGTTTGAGGCCCTGCACCAGAATCTGCACCTTGCCGTCTTCCTGATGCGCCTGATGCACACGCACTGCGCAGCCGATCAGTGGCAGCTCGGCGGGGTTCAGTTCACGGGGGTCACTGTCGCCACAGTAAATCAGCCCCATCACTTTGTCCTGCATATTACCGACACGTTGGAGGGTGCTTTCCCACACCCCCATATCCAGCAGAATGGGCTGGATTTGCGCGGGGAAAAACGGCCGTTTGGGCGCAGGCAAGAGGTACAGCGTGGACGGCAACACCGCATCGGGAATGACCAGTCCCGTCCCCTGCTCATCGCTGTTCAACATTTCGCCATCCAGCACCGCATCGTTGGCGTCATCATCGATCATCATCAACAGTCTCTCATCCACACAGAAAGGCTCACCCTTTGTATATAGGATCGCGCGGCGATGATCTCAAGGGCGTTGCACACCAAATCGCGAAGCGCGTGTAGTGGAAAAACCGGATACGTGCAGCATCAAAATTGCAACGACTGTCACAATTTCCCGTGCAGTTGTGACGATTCAGGCAGCTTAGGTAAATCTACGAATACTTCCCATCTGCCTCGGCGAGGATAGTTTCTCCATAGTTGCACGCATCGTCGTGGACAGCCACTTTGACAGGGAGCCCAGCGCGCAATGAGTCTCACCTCGCTTCAGCGAAAACGATGTACTCACCGCCTACAACGATCATGAGCATGAAACGTATTGCCTGCCTGAGTACTCTCACAAACCTCCCCGCCGGGGAGAGCGGCTCTGAGCAACTGATCGAGCTGTATAACTCCACGCGGGTCTACAACCGCGAACACGACGTGACCGGCGTGTTTCTGGTGAGCGGTGCTTACCTCTTGCAGATTCTGGAAGGCGACGGCCAGACCCTCGCGAATTTGCTGTACCGTTTCAGCCGCGAGTCGCTCAGCCAGGATGTCAGCGTGGTTTATAAAACCGACATCTCGCAACCCAAGTTTCAGAACTGGAGCATTCGCTTCGTCGGTATCGGCGACGACAAACACCGCGAGTTTCTCGGCAAGTTGCACACCCTGCTCGCCGGGCAGTTGCAACCGCGATCCGCCCAAGACCAGCTCCGTCTGCAATCTTTCTTCGGCGACCTGCCGTCGCCAGCCACCGCCGCCCCACAGCCTGTCACAGAGGCCGTGGAGAAGAATGCGGTCAGCGCCCCGGCCCAGTTGCACAGCCATTATGAGAAGTGCCTGATTTCACTGTCGCGCTGGCCCAAGCCCAGCCAATTGAAACTCAGCCACGAGCTGATCAAGCTGTGCTCGCGACTGGTTCGCAAGCCCATGCTTTACGAGCGTCTTCGTGCACTGGACATCTGCCAGTCTGAAGCCGTTCTGGTGGACTACCTGCAAAGCCTGGAGGCACTGGGCATTCTCAGCGCCAAACGCGATACCACCAATGTCCGCAATATCGCCGCGTCGGTCCCGGCGACTGCCGCCTCCCCTTCCCCGGCGTCCGCGCGCTTCAGTCAGGTGCTGCGCCGTTTCTTATCGACTTCAAAAGTGTCCTGATTAATGACGCATATGATCGAGCCTATTTATAAAAAACTCGCCATTGTCGGCGAAGTCGGCGCGGGCAAAACACAGCTGATTCATACCATCAGCGAGATTTCGCCCTTTGCCACCGAAGCCCGTTCCTCGGTCGACATCGGCAAGCAATACACCACCGTCGGTATCGACTACGGTCGTCTCACACTCGACGAGGACATCGCATTGGGGCTCTACGGCTTACCCGGTCAGGAGCGCTTTTCCATGCTCTGGGACATGGTCAAACAAGGCCTGTGGGGATTGCTGGTGCTGGTGAAGTTCGGCAGTGAATTTAACCTCGAAGCCTTCGACCGCGTGCTGAGGCACTTCGACGCGGCAGCGGCAGGTATTCCGCTGGTCGTGGGCATCAGCCACAGCGAGAACGCCAGCGAGAACGATATCGATGCCCTGTCAGAAGAGATCGACAGCGTGCTGGACAAGCACAATCTGGTCTCTCCGATTACGCCGGTCGACCCCCGCGATATCGGCTCGTCGCTGATGTTGCTGGAATTATTCGACGCCCTGAACAGCCAATTGGATCAAGAGCCCTGGGAGGCCGCCGATGCCATCTGAACACCCCTTATTGCCGGAGCTGGAAACGCGTTTTCAGCACTACGCCGATGAACAACAGGCCATCGATGTCATTGCGCTGGCCACCACCGACGGTTTCCCGGTGCACAGCTACACACGCAGCCCCGGCGATTTCGCCACCGATACCCTGGCGGCCGCCGCCAGCACCCTGTACTCGGTCAGCAATGCAGTCGCCCAACAGATTCTGGGCAAACGCTTCAAGGTGACGTTTATCGAAGCCGAGCAAGGCAATGTCGCCTTCGTGGCGCTCAGCGTGCAGGACCGGGACTATGTGCTGTCAATGTCGGCAAAGGCGGCGATGAATATCGCCAATCTGCGCTTACAGATTCAACGTTTAGCTACTGAGATCAGCGGTATCGACCGCCCCGCCGTAGCTTGATGTTCCCCAACGTTCCCGTAGTGGGTACGAATACAACAATACCTTCCCATAGATGGAGAGAAGCATGAGCACAATCAACCAGGTTTTGGATGGCATGATGACAATTGACGGCGCACTCGGCGCAGCGGTTGTCGACTACAGCTCGGGCATGCTGCTGGGTTCACAGGGCGGCGGCGTCGACCTGGAACTGGCCGCTGCCGGTAACAGCGATGTGGTTAAAGCGAAGATGAAAACGATGAAGTCACTGGGCCTTGACGGCGGCATCGAAGACATTCTGATCACCCTGAAAGACCAGCTCCACATCATCCGCCCCAGCGCCAGTAACGAAGGCCTGTTCCTGTACTTGGTACTGGACAAGCGCAGCGGTAATCTCGCCCTGGCCCGCCGCAAAACGGCCGACCTTGAAGGCGATATGCAACGGGTATAAGCGACGCCGGGCAGCCGCAGTTACTTTGCGGCTGCCACGTTGTCATTGCGCTGAGACAGAAACGCCACCGCTTTTCGCTCGGCGCCACCTGCAAACAGATACGCACCAATATGCCCGGTAAACTTCACCGTATAGGTTTCCACCGGCACCGACTTGGCTTCCAGCGCCTCCTGCATAAATGTCATCTGCTCCGGCTCGACCAACTTGTCCCACTGGCCGTGGTAGAGAAAGACCGGCGGCGATTGCTCGCTGACGTGATTCACCGGCGATGCCTCGCGCCAGGTCTGCTCCGCATCCACCAGCTTTTCACCAATCAATCCAAACACCAGCGGTGAGTTTGGCCACGCGGTCAAATCGGCGGGCGTTCCTCCGGCTACAATGCCGTTCAGGTAAGGCGCTTGCTGACGGTCCAGTCCCGCCATCAAAATCAGATGCGCGCCCGCCGAGTAACCCCAGCCGCCAATGCGCTGGGGATCAATATCAAAGCGCGGCGCATTGTCGTAAAGCCATTGCAGGGCGTCTGACACGTCTTCAACTTGCGTTGGATGACGATTTTCCGGCGCCAGCCGATAGGTCGCGTTGAAGACCACGAAACCGGCTTTTGCCAGCCGCTTGCTGATGCCGCCCATTTCGCCGGAGCGATTACGCCATCCCCCGCCGTGTACCACCAGCACCGCCGGTTTGATGCCGGTTTTCTTCGGCAGATACAGATCGCCGGTCAGCGACTGTCCGTCGACCTGCTTGTAACTGACCGCTTCCTCAACGCGGTACTGCGCCTCAGCGCCTGGCAGCGCCGCGCAACCGACCGCCAGCAAACTGCCGAGAACAATTGCCGCCGATGTCACCGTTACTTCTCTGCCTAATAGTGCGGTCATGGATACGCCTGTGCTGTTGATGGCTGGTCTTCGTTAATTGCTGATTTGTACTTTACGCAGAAAGCCGCGTTACTCGTTTTATTTATTCGAAAATACGGCGCCTCCGTGCCGAAGGCAGCTTAACACGGCACAGCGACACATCCTCCGCAAACACGCTATGCTGGCGCTGTTGCCCTTTGCTCACCACAGACCACAAGGAATTGTGCCATGTTTCGCGCTCTGGGATTCCTGTTGCTGTTAACGCTCGGCAGTGCAAGCCACGCTGCCAGCCTGCCTGAACCCGGCACGTATCGGGGCCACACCGTCTACCGCGACCTTGCCTACGGTCCCGACAAACGCCAGAGCTTGGATATCTATCTGCCCGACAAACCCAGCCAGGCCAAGGCCGTCATTCTGATGGTTCATGGCGGTGCCTGGCGTATCGGCGACAAAGCGCAGCGCGCCGTGATCGATAACAAGCTCGATCACTGGCTGCCGCAGGGCTTGATCTTCGCCTCCGCCAATTATCGGCTGTCGTCAGCGCTGATGCCCCGCGATCAGGCCGACGATGTCGCCCGTGCACTCGCTGCGCTGCAGAACGTCCTGCCCCACTGGCTGGATAGCTCGCCGAGCATTTTCCTGATGGGCCATTCCGCTGGCGCTCATCTGGTCGCCCTGCTCGGCGCCAATCCAGAGCAGGCACGGTCACAAGGCGCGAACGATTGGAAAGCGACCATCGCCATAGACAGCGCGGCCATGGATCTCCCCGCACTGATGGCGGCGCCGCATCCACGCTTCTATGACCGGGTATTTGGCGACGACCCCACACCGTGGCGCGCCAACTCCCCACGCCATCAATTAACGCCCTCCGCCACGCCATTCCTGCTGATTTGCAGCAGCAAGCGCGACAATGCCTGCCCTCAGGCCAGACTGTTTGCCGACACCGCAAGCAAACTCGACGTTCGCGCCGACGTCCTTGAGCAAGCCATGTCGCACCTCGCGATCAACCGCGAGCTGGGCAAACCCGGCGACTATACCGACGCGGTGGATCGTTTTATAAACCGACACATCGCGACGCCGTAAAATCGCCTGGGTACTCCCCCCCGTAGGAATAAAGTTGGCACTAACGCCAGCAATCACAAACGAGGGGGAATCACTATGTATCGGCTACTTACCGCGCTGACATCAGCAACGCTATTGGCGACACCCGCATTCGCGATCGAGCAATGGGAGGGTTTGTACACCGGCGTGAGCATCGGGGTCGGCTTCAACCCCGGCGATAATGGCGAACTGGAATTCAAGCGCGCCGATGGCAGCGACAATGAAGCCGCTATCGACGCCGCTTTCGGCGACAACTTTGACGGCAAGTTCAACGCCGGCAGCCTGACCGGTGTCGAGCTGGGCTACAACCTGCAACAGGGGCAGTGGGTATACGGCGCCGAGCTGAGCATCGCCCTTGCCGACCTTTCGCAGGAACAAAGCGCCTTCTCAGCCACCCCCGCCACCTACGTTGAACGCCGCGAAATCGATACACTCAGCACGCTGACCGCGCGCATTGGTTACGCGACCGACAGCCCGTTCTTACCCTACGTCAAACTGGGCGCCGCCTATGGCGACGTCGATTACAGCTGGCAGGGCAACTCAGGCGCCTTCCGCGGTGACAACGGGGACGATGATCGCAATATCGGCTACCTCTTCGGTGTCGGTGTTGAAGCCAAGCTCACCAAGCAGCTCTCTGCAGCCTTTGAGTATCAATACATCGACCTCGGTGACGCAGATTTCTCAACGAATTTCAGTGGCGAGCAATCGATCATTGGCGGCAATAACGGCGCCTTCAACGCCTTTGGCGACGCCGCATCCGGCGGCACGAACGCGCAGGGCAGCGACGATGACTTCGACTTTCAGGCCGTACGCGTAGCCCTTCGCTACCACTTCTGAACCATCTTGTTCTGAGCCATCTTGTCGCGACGGTCGCAGGCCGTTGCGGCAAGCCCCGGCCCATCAATCCCGTCTACCAGCCACAAACAAAAAAGGCTCCCTGATAAGGGGAGCCAAGGTGGGTCATGAAATGCCTACTTTATAAGCGCAGAGTACGCATTCGGATCACCCACCCAGGCTGTCCAGCGTCGTACTAGTACGCTGTCTTTCTTTCGATAATCGGCACTATTTAAAATCGGCGGCGCTGTGGCGCTCGGGCACCTGCTCCTCTTCCGGCCCCCATACGCGGTTCACCCGGCGTCCGCGCTGCACGCCCGGACGCGCCTCCAGTTCCTGCGCCCAGCGGCGCACATGGCTATAGCTTTCCACATCCAGGAATTCGGCCGCATCGTAGAGCTGCCCCAGAGCCAGTGCGCCATACCAGGGGTAAATGGCGATATCGGCAATGGTGTAGTCATCGCCGCAAATGTACTGACGTTCTGCGAGCAGCGTATCCAGCACATGTAATTGGCGCTTCACTTCCATGGTGTAGCGATTAATCGGGTACTCAAACTTCTCCGGCGCGTAGGCGTAGAAGTGCCCGAAGCCGCCACCGAGGAAGGGAGCACTGCCCATCTGCCACATCAGCCAGCTCTGGCACTCGGCACGTTGAGCCGGGTCTTTGGGGTAGAAGGCATCAAACTTTTCAGCCAGATAGAGCAGGATGGCGCCGGACTCGAATACCCGCGTGGGCGGCTCACTGCTGTAATCGATAAGTGCCGGAATCTTGGAGTTGGGGTTGATGCTCACAAAGCCGCTGCCAAACTGATCACCGTCCATAATATTCACGGTATAGGCATCGTACTCGGCATCGCTGATGCCCAGCTCCAGCAACTCTTCCAACATCACCGTGGGCTTTACGCCATTGGGCGTTGCCAGCGAGTGCAGTTGCAGCGTGTGCTCGCCGCGTGGCAGTGGCTTTTCATGTGTGCTGCCGGAAATCGGGCGATTGATATTGCTGAACTTGCCGCCGCTTTGGGCATCCCAGGTCCACACTTTGGGCGGGATGTAGTTGGATTCAGACATCGTGCAAAGCTCCTCGTCGATCGGCGCCCCAATCCGCAGGACACCAGAATGGCATCATCGCGCCCGGCCCCTTGGCCTGCTCTGGCGCATGCGACACAATAGCATTTCCTTATCAGGGAGACAGTCATGAAGTGTGTGCAGCTCCGTATCACCGGTAAGGTCCAGGGAGTATGGTATCGCCGCTGGACCGTCGGGCAGGCCAAAGCGCTGGGCCTGAATGGCTGGGTGCGCAACCGTCAGGACGGCAGCGTGGAAGCACTGGTCTATGGCCCCGCAGATCAGGTCGACGCCTTAATCGCAGCCTGCCATGACGGCTCCCCCAAAGCCCGCGTTGAATCTGTTACCGCCACGCCCGCCGAGCCGGAGCCAGTGACCGGCTTTCAACAGCGCCCCACTCTCTGAGGTTCAGCCGTCATGACGGAACTCTGCAACACCGCACAGGACGCACTCAACATTCTTAAATCCGGCGATACGCTGTGGTGCCACTCCATGGCCGCAACGCCCTACCGCTTGCTGGAAGCCCTGGCGGAAAAGGCCCTGTCGCTGCAAGACCTCACGCTGATGCAACTGCACCTCGAACACGCCGATGCCCTGTGCGCAGCGTCGCTGGACGGTCATCTGCGCAACCGCTGTTTTTTTGTCGGCAAGGAAATGCGCGAACTGGTCAACAACGGGCGCGCCGATTACGTGCCCATCTTTCTCTCGGAAATTCCGCGCCTGTTCCGGCAGAAAGTGCAGCCGGTGGATGTGGCCTTGATCCAGGTCTCGCCGCCCGACCGCCACGGCAACTGTTCGCTGGGGGTATCGGTAGAAGCCACCCGCGCGGCTTGTGACGTCGCCAAAACGATCATCGCCCAGATCAACCCCCGCATGCCTCGCACCCACGGCGACGCCTGCATTCCCTATTGCGATATCGACTATGCGGTAGAAATCGACAGTGCATTACCCGAACACCCTCCCGCCACCTTGAACGAGGTTCATCTTCGTATCGGTCGGCATGTGGCCGAACTGGTCGAAAACGGTGACTGCCTGCAAACCGGCATTGGCGCCATCCCCGACGCTGCGCTGCATTTTCTGCAGCAGCACGACAATCTGGGCATCCACACCGAGATGTTTGCCGACGGCATCCTCCCGCTCATCGAGCGCGGCGTGATCACCAATCGCAACAAGGTGGTTCAGCGCGGCAAGCTCGTCACCGGCTTTGTCCTCGGCAGCAACGCCCTCTACGACTTTGTCGACGACAATACCGATATTGCCTTCACCGATATCGAAGAAGTGAACAACCCGGCGGTCATCAGAAAAAACCCCCAGGCGGTGTCGATTAACAGCGCCATTCAAATCGACCTCAGCGGCCAGGTCTGCGCCGACTCTATTGGTAGCCGTATTTATTCCGGCTTTGGCGGGCAAGTCGACTTTGTCACCGGGGCACAGCTCTCCAAAGGCGGTCGGTCCATTATCGCCCTGCCCGCCACCGCGGCGGGCGGCACCGTCTCCAGACTGGTCACCCAGCTCAGCCCCGGCGCTGGCGTGGTCACCTCACGCGCGCAAATCGATCACGTTGTTACCGAATTTGGTGTCGCCTCGCTGCGCGGATGCAGCCTGCGCGAGCGCGCCAGAGCACTGATCGCCATCGCCCATCCCGACTTTCAGGACCCGCTCCATCGCCAGTGTTTCGACGCCGGTCTGTGTCTCTGAACCCGCACGACGTCACTCAGCCAGACTCTCGCATTCGCCAGATTTTGCGACTATGCTCCAAGCATCTAATAATTCTAAAAGGAATACGTTATGAAGCACCGCTCCCTGCGCACACTGCTCTCCGCCTGCCTGCTCGCCAGCTCACTCCCGGCGCTGGCAGACTATGAATCCCCCGCCGAAACCGACCTCGGGCTCTATGTTGGCGGGCAGCTCGGCAAACTCAAAGTCGACGTGGACGGCATACAAAACGCCGATACGGTCGGCGTGTTGGTGGGCTATGGTCTCGGCTTTAACGGCGTATCGGTGGAAGCCGAATACAATACCGGCGATAGCGACATCAATATTCTCGGCAACACCGGCAGTTACGATGCAGACACGCTGGGCCTGTTTGTTGCCTACCGCACTCCGGGGCCGGCCTACCTCAAAGCCCGCGCGGGTGCCGTCAAATCGGAAGTGGAAGCCGACATCACGGGGATGGGACAGACCGACGAAAGTGAAACCGAATTCTCCATGGGCGTTGGCGTCGGTATCCGCCTCGACAACTTCCGCATTGAAGGGGAATTCAGCAAAGTGGACAACGATGCCAACCTGCTCAGCTTCGGCCTGATCTACCAGCTATAAAGCACCTTCTCGGCGACTGAGGGCAGTGGCGGAAAGTCATTGCCCTCGGCGCGCGAATGGCACATTATTTCTGCTCCAAGGACGTTATCCCCACAAGGAACTGTGTATGAAATCCCTTATTCCGTTTGCTCTGACCTCAGGGCTTATTCTCGCATCCGCCATGCCCGCCGTGGCAGAAACCTCCGCGGCGGAGAGCGGCCCCTATCTCGGCGCCAAAATCGGCCGGCTCGACATTGATGCTGGCTACGAGGTAGACGACCCGGCAATGACCGGCTTCGTTCTCGGATACAACTTCGGCGGCTGGGCCATTGAGCTTGAACGCAACAGCGGGGAAGGCTCGCTGACCGAACCCTTTGGTGGCAGCAGCTATGATTTCGATGTGGACACCACCGCCGCCTACTTCGCCTACCGAACAGAGGGCGAAGTCTATTTCAAAGTCAAAGCGGGCTGGCTAGAAGAGGAAATCGCGTTTGACTACGAGAATGAGAACATCAACGAATCCGACACCGGCTTCAGTGCCGGTATCGGTGCGGGGTTTCGCGGGGAAATATTCCGCATCGAGCTCGAAGTCACCCGCATCGAAGAAGACGCGATTCTGCTGGGTGCCGGGCTGATCGCGCAATTCTAGCGAGACAATATTTCATCAGTCACACGCCGCGCCGCTATGCGTCGAGCATGGCGGCCAGCTTCTGCTTCATCGGCAGCACCCAGTTGTTCTTCAACTCCGGCGACAACAGCCCCTGCGCCTCCAGTTCATCACACAAATGCATCTGATGCGCGAGATCAAACATATCCAGCTGATGGATAATTTTCCCGTCGTCGCTAAAGGTAATAAACGATACGCCAGGCGTTTCGAAAAACTCGCCATTGTCTCGTCGGCCAGGTCCGCGATTCATCCAGTGGGTGATAATCCGATTGTCGGTTCCCACATAGACACCCGCATAGGGAAAGGTCCAGGCTTCCCAGCCCTTCTGCATATCGCGGCCATAATGCGTGGCTTTAATCTCTTCCGTCCCGCGCGCCGTCACATTCATGGTCCCCGCATACTCGCAGCTATAAATGCAGTCGCGGTCGTATAGCTCGTCGACGAAAAACGTCCACTCATTCGTCTCGTCAGCCTGCCGGTGCGCGCGAATCAACTTGTAGGCCAGCTCGCGCAGGGCCGTTTCACTCAGTGCCATAATCTGTTCCCTGTTATTGTAAGAGGATGAGAACCGGTTCGTGCTTTAGCCTATTTCTCCTCAACCGACCGGAACATCCTCCCTTTTAGTGATATCTATTACACAACGGCGCGGCCACGGCCGAACCGCTCCAGCGTAATAAAAAATGGGGAATGCATGATGAAAACCTACAAACGCACACTATTGCTGCTCGTCAGCACTGTCGTTTTCGGAAGCGGCGCTGCCTTTGCCAAGCCGCCAGAAGGTGCGGGGAACAGCGGCAAGCAAACACCGCCCGGCCATGCAATGAAACAAGGCAAGCAGAGCCACTACGACGGAGGCCGCTACTTCAGCGACCGTCGTACCAGCGACATCCGCCAGTATTACAGCGACACCGCGCGCAGCGGCAAATGCCCTCCCGGACTGGCGAAAAAAGGCAACGGCTGCCAGCCGCCGGGACAGGCTAAACAGTGGCAGCGCGGCCACCGTCTGCCAGACGATGTGCGCTACTACGATTTGCCTCATGCCCTGCTTCACGAACTGGGCCGTACGCCCGAAGGCCAGAAATTAGTCCGCGTGGGTACGGATGTACTGCTGATCAGCACCGCTACCGGCGTGGTTATTGACGCACTCGAAGACCTGTTTTAAACCCGCTACAAATCAGCCAGTCACCACCCAGTGACTGGCTGCCCCTCCGCAACTCCCGCTTTCCGCCGTACAGGCACGCATCATTTGCTCCCGCTTCTGTCATCCCCACGTCATTATGGCTTCACCGCTATGCAACAAAGGCTCATTAACGTGCGATTGATGTAAAACCCGCTATATTTTTCCCAGCCGTAGAGGAGATATCTCTTGGGATCATCGCACCGCACACGTCATCGCAAACTTTCATTGGTATTTAAAAAGGTCAAACCCCAACTGTCACGTCGTGGTTTTCTTCGCTTCACAGCCGGTGCCGCCGCCACCGCACCTCTGCTCAGCGCCTGCGGAAGCGGCTCCTCCAGTAGTACCAAACCGGATGCCAAACCCATTGCCGAACCCGGCAGCATTCAGTTCGCCCATGGTGTTGCCTCGGGTGACCCGATGGCAGACCGGGTGATTATCTGGACTCGCATCACCCCGGAAAGCGAGGCTCCTACAGCGGTAGACTGGGAAGTGTCGGGAAGCCCGGATTTTTCCAGCGTGGTGCGCAAAGGCTACTCCGTCACCAATGCCGACCGCGACTACACCGTCAAAGTCGATGTGGACGGCCTGCACAGCTACACCACTTACTATTATCGTTTTATTGCTGCCGGCGCGACCTCTCCCGTGGGCCGGACCAAAACCGCTCCCCGTGCCAGCGAGGCAAACCGTCTACGCTTTGCCGTAGTGGCTTGCAGCAACTATGCCTATGGCTACTTCAATGCCTACGGCGCCATTGCCAAGCGCCGGGATCTCGACGCGGTAATTCACCTCGGCGACTATATATATGAAACTGCGGGCAGCAGCGTATCCACCCCGGCTCTGGTACCCGGTCGCGAACACTTCCCCGCGAAAGAAATCGTCACGCTGGAAGACTACCGCCAGCGCTATGCTCAGTACCGAACAGACCCCGACCTCCAAGAGGCCCACCGCCAACACCCCTTCATCAATGTTTGGGACGATCACGAATCTACCAACAACAGCTATCAGGATGGCGCAAAAAATCACGACGACAACGAAGGTTCATGGGAACAACGCAAAGGCCGAGCCGCCCGCGCCTATTTTGAGTGGATTCCCATTCGCGACAACCAAGACACCCGCTTCGATGCCGAAGGCGGCGATGGTTTGGACCCCGAGGGCAACGGCAGTATTCAGCGTGTGCTGCGCTACGGAGATCTGGTAAAGCTGATTATGCTAGACACCCGTCTGGCCGGTCGCAGCCTGCAGAACGGCACCGATATTGTCAGCCCCGAACAGACCATTCTTGGCGCCGAGCAACGCGAGTGGTTCCTGAAAGAACTGCGCAGCAGCGATGCCAGTTGGACAGTGATCGGCCAACAGATGACCTTTGCACCGCTCAAGGTCGTTCCCCTGCCCGAAGATCAAGGCGCGGTGTACTTCAGCGAGGATAGCTGGGACGGCTACCGCTACGACCGCCATGCGGTAATGGACGAAATCGAACAACAGGCGCTGAACAATGTAGTGTTTCTCTCCGGCGACTCCCACGTAGTAACGGCATTCGACCTGCCCCGCGATCCTCATGTGGACTATAACCCGTTCACTGGCGAAGGCTCATTGGCAGTAGAATTTTCCTGCAATGCCATCGCGAATCCCGGCATTGTCAGCGAGCTGGCCATGCTGACCAATCCGCACCTGAAATACGCCAACTTGTTGTTGCAGGGCTATCTGCTGATGGATATCGACGAACAACGCGCCCAAGGCGAATACTTCTACACTGGACTGCCCTTTGTTCGCTCGGCGCTGGAAACCTTTGGCATGACGCTGTATACCAAGCGGGACGGCAATCACCTGATTCCCAGCCTGAATGCCAGCGACGAGCGTGAGGACGCCGCCAACCTCGCGCCCTGATACTACTCCTTCACGGCGGCAAGGGGAGTCTCCTGCCGCCGGAGCAGTCGCATCGGATTAAACTCCGAATGGATTGCCAGCCCGAACAGGATCATTCCCGCACCGACAAACATGCCGGTAGAGACCTGCTCGTCATTGACCAGTACGCCCGCCGTCATTGCCAATACCGGGGTAATCAGCGGAATGAGCGACACGGCCTCCACACTCATTTCCCGCAGAATAAAGTAATACGCCGCGAAGCCCACCAGCGAAGCAAACAGCGCCAGATACAGCAACGATGCCAGCGATACTGGACTGAATACAATCGGTTCCACCCCCACCACAAAGACCCAGCTCAGCAACATACCGGGCAAAGCAAAAGCCATCGCGCCCAAGGCTTGCTCGAAGGGCGGCACACTCAACTCGGCATTGAGCTTTTTCACCCATAGCGCACTGCCGGAAAACAACATATTGGATACCAGCATTAAGCCGATTCCGGTCAGGCCATCACCGCTAAGCGCCGCCTTATCGAAAACAATACAGCCCAGCCCCAGCGCGGCAATACTCAGTGCCAGCAGCTTGCGGGGTCGAATCAGGTTCTCGCCAAGAATGGGTTTAGCCAGTAACAGCGTGAAGAACGGCGACAGACCAAACAGCAGCGAAACCAGCCCCGAACTGATGTGTTGTGTCGCCATGTATACCAGCGCCATATTCGGGAACAGGCTGATCGATGCCGCGAAATACAGTTTGCCATTGCGGCGTACCGACAGCCCCGCCAGACCAAACAGCGTGCACACCGCGCTGCCCACCATAAAGGCGAGTGCAATACGCAGGCTGAGTGCGGCCATCGGGCTGAGGGTATCGCCCCCTAGCTTGATCGACAGTGGCGTGGTCGCCCAAATGAAGATGACCAACAGATAGGTCAATTTCACAAACATGATGGTGTCCCTGTATTTTCCCCTAAACGTTTTGGGGAGAGGACAGTTTTCCAAGGCCAGAACGACAAAGGCCGCGGGAGAACTGTCCGCGGCCTTTGAAAAGAAATCTGCTGTTTAACGCTGCATCATCTCCGGGCCGCACGCCATCGCGCCACGCGCACAACGGCACGAGCGACGACAGACATCTTCAGGGCCCAACAATTTTGCATGGCAATACATTCAGAAATTCAGATTGAAAAGCACTATAAGGCAGCGCCGTTTGAGCGCGCAAGCATTAATTGCGCAACGGGATACCAGGGCGCTAAGCCGCCGCCAGCAAGCCATACTCAGGCGGCGTACTCCTGATCCAGATACGCCAGAATATCCGCTGACTCAAACATCGCCACACCGATATTCGGGTCCACCAGATACGGCACCTGACTGCGCCCGGTCAACTCAAACAGGCGGCAGCGGTTGTCGCTGGTGATCGGCGCATCGGGAAAGAATTTTTCGCGCACGACTGGTGGCCCCATTTCCTGCCAGCGCGACTTGGCAAAATTGCGCAAATGATAGGGAAGCTCCAGCTCGCACAGGCGCTCGCGCACCAGCCGGGCATACGGACTGGACTCGAAACTGTACAACTCCAGCGGTTTAGCGGGCGCCACCGAATCGCGGGCACTCAAACCACGCGTGGCAGGCAAGGAACGCCAGCCGGTGGCAACATGCGAGCCCAGCAACTGGGCCGCGCGACGAACACCACGCGGTGCCTTTCGCCCATCACCGTACTCCGCATACAGGTAATCGATAATGTCTGCCGACTCCTGCAGCACCACACCGGTATTCGGATCTTCCAACAGCGGGAACTGACTCTTGCCGGTTAAATCCAGCGCCTCGGTGCGATAACGCATCCCGCCTTTGGGGCAGGGATAAACCATCGCATCCAGATCCAGCTCCGACAGCACTTCGCGCACCAGCCGACAAAAAGGACAGGCTTCAAACTCATAGAGCTTCAGCAGCTTTTCGGGCTTTTTTTGCGCCCCGTTAAAGGCCGCCGTACCACGCCAGGCACGGCTGGAACTGGCAAAGACCGATGTCGCAACATCCAGCGCTTTCATAGTGACTCCCCCAAGAATAGTTATGTGACTACGCTAGCACAGAATACCGACGGGACAATGACACAGCGCTCAGCCCGTTAATAACGCACTGCAGAACAAGGGGAAATACCTCAGTGGCGAATCAGGCAAAGCGGCCACGTACAGCCAGGGCAACTCTCGGCGCCAGCAGCGTCGTCAACAGCACCAACAGCCAGAGATTCCCGCCCTCCAGCCGGTAGGCAGCCAGCAACTCCTCTGCGCTCTTACCCTGCCACCAGCCGAAACTGAACTCGAACAGCAAGGTCATCAGCAGCCAGACGAGACCGAGACGCCAGCAGGCAAGGCTCTGCCCCGGCTTTATCCACGGCAAACTCAGAAACGCGACCAATAAAATCAACAGCGACAGCAGCACACCGCTGAGCGGCAGCCCAGCTTGCGCGCCAAGTTGGGGAATCAGCACCGCTTCGCGAAACAGGCCATTGGCCATTGCGAGAAGCAGAATGCCAAACCAAACCACCACCGCCTTCAGCCACATAGCCATCTCCGGGTTCCGTAAAGAAAAAGGGATACTCGGCGCTCACGCCCAACAAAGGCTAAGGCCGCTCCAGCTCCACAAACGCGCCTTCCCAAATACTGTAGGTCAGCCCGTTATTGTGGATGAGTGTAGAAAACGGATGCACGGCCGAACCGGCACACTCTGCACGCAGCATCGACAGCGATTCACCCTCAAAACCCAATGCCGAAAACCTTAGCCGATAATCGAACTCAAATGCCGCCCTATCCACTTGCATCGCAGAAAGCGCTGGCGCATCACATCGCCTATTACCAAGCGTCAGTGCTGCATTTGAAATCGTCCCCACTTGTCCAAGTAAAGGCTCGATATCGTCGACACCCACGGCACTGACACCGGGAAACTTGGCGGATACGACGCGCCATTGCCCCTCGTACCAAGGCGACTGTGAGCAAGCCACCAACGCGAGGACCACAGCGAAATTAACAATGCGTTTAATATTCATTCCTTCAATGAAGTCCGGCTTATCTGCGAATGCCCAGCCAAAGCAAGAACTCGTCCTGACTAATCTACAACCTCTACTCACGCCACGATAGTTGGTGGGCTATTGCGCCGCTTGCGCCGCAGCCAGAGTCGTCGCAATCTGATGCTGAGTGATATATCGGCCACCCGAGGACTCGCAGCAATAGAAAATATCCCCACCTTCCGACTTCTCTGAGACATACCGGGCCAACTCCAGCGCCTTTCTTGCATCTGGGCTTACACCGTCCTCACTCAGGTAAATATTTGCCAGTTGATAACGTGCAACCAAGGCATCGCTATTCTGATTAAAATAACCCGCCTCACCCATCGCACCGACAAGCAAACCATTCGCCCAGTTACCGTCCGCCTCCTGCGCCGCAGCCAGCGAATACCATTTGATCGCCGTCGGAATATCCCTCTCCACTCCCACCCCAAGTTCATAGGCCACGCCCATACGCAACTGAGCCCAAGGCTCTCCTCGCTCGGCGGCAGGACGAAGAATACGAAATATCGTATTGTAATCGCTACGCTCCCACGCAATGTCGACCGTACGTTCACCGGGATTCGGATTTGGCCCAGCGCAGGCCGACAGACACAGCAAGACAACACATAGCAAGCTACGAATCATAAAAACCTCTCCCTTTACGCCATACTTATTATCAGCGTCCATCAGGACTTCTTTAATCATTTGTCTTGCCGACAACTTAGGGGAAATGGGGTCAAGTCTTTCACCGTGCCTCAAATACAAAACTGGCGTTATTTCGTCTGGAAAGCGCTCGAGGAAAGACCTGACCCTAGTATCTTTTTAGGTGTTTGGTTCACAGCTCAGTGCTGACCTCGACGGCAGATTCAGTAACCACTGCGATAACCCTTGTGCCTGACGTAAAGTACACTGCAGGGCTGCTGGTAATAACCAGACCGTTCGGATAGACAGCCCGAAACTCCATTGCTGCTTCATCGTTTACCTCGAACACTCGCTCGCTACCTGCCGGAATGTTGCCAAGGCTTTTGCTTTGCTCCCTCCAATGCGCAGTGACTTCGACGCTGATGTCCGATTCGTTTTTCACAACAAACTTTGGAGTTGCGACATAGGGAGCAGCAAGGTACACGAGCGAGCCTACTCCAATGACGAGAATCGCAACAGTGACGAACAGCAGCTTCTTGACCACAAATAACACCTAACGCTGAAATAAGCGGCGGCCCGACAGGGGCGTCCGGTGGACGGCCGCCAGGCCGGGAACGTACTTAATTGACTTGTTAAAGGATCTACCCGCCATGCTCCGCCATCGGTAACTTCTTGCACTTGGTGGCGTGCATTTCTATGTTTTTGGTTTTGATGACAGCTTTGCAGCCAACACAGCAAACTACCCTTCGATGGCCGCGCTCATGCTTGAACAGATTCCGTCGTCTGACAGAAACCCCGCAGTGCTTACAAGTTACATACTCTTCTGCACGCGCTGCCGCCTCGAGCTTTTGTTTCTTGTTGCGCCGCTGTTGCTGCGTTCGACCATTCTTGAACTCTTGCGCCGCAGCCCGATTTACTGGGCGACTCTTTGACAGGCCAAGTTTCACAAGTGGATGCATTACACGGCCCCTTTAACATCTTAATAACAAGCGCGCTCGGTTTGCCCTGAATACACTTTCCCCCTTGCACCTCCAAGCCATTGAAATAATTGGACATTCACGCTGGTGAATCACTTCCCAGAGAAAAATAACCGCGCGCGCACGGTTATTGGGATAACGAGGGGGTCTTATATATCCTGGCTTCATGTCCCTATGCGCCTGTTTTAATTGGGCTTTTCCGGGGAGGGATTGGAAAAGCGTGCCGTATTCACCGTGGAAATCCGTCTTTGGATTTCATCGTTCTTTGACTATAGCAATTTCAGCGAACATTGGAAGCCAAGTTCAAACAGATGGTTTGAGGAGAGTTCAGCGTGCTTTGCGTCGGCTTTGCTTGCGGGCTTTGGTTTTTCCGCTGTCGTCACCCTGTGACTGCGCGTCGAGCCACATCAGGGTGTCGAGGTAGCCGACAAACTGTTTGAGATAGGCGGGCGAGCGTTCGCGCATGTTGCTAAGAGCGCGAATGGCGAGCATCTGGGGGTTGAGGGGACCGGGGGCTTCCGGCGCGTTTTGAATGGCCTGATCGATGCGCTGTTCAATGTCTTGATGACGCTGGCGGCTGCGCAGCAGGCGCAGGGCGCGAAGTTCTCGCGGCGGTTCTGAACTGCGGGGTTCGGTATTGCTGTCGGCAACGCCGCCCAGCAGGGACAGTTCCTGCTGACGGAGTAAAGCGCTGATGGGAGAGCGGCTTTCCGCGCTCTCGGAAGGCGTCACCGTTTCGCTATTGAGCTGACGTTGCAGCGCGCGCAATGCCGATGCCGCGCCGCTGCGGCGCTGCGCCAGTTGCTGACGACGCGTTGATACGATTGTCGCCAGCCGGCTTTCACCCTCGCCGCTGTTTTCACAGGCTTGCCGGTAATCATTCAACAGCGCTGAAGCGCGGCGAAGCAGTGGGGCTTGCACCGCGGGGCGTTGCTGTTCCGCCCTCGCCAGCAGCGTTTCTGCGCCGTGCAGACGCGGCGGATCGTAGTGCGGATAGTCCGCCTTCAAGGCCGCCAAGGTCTCTTTCAGCGCGGGCAGCGGCGTTAGTGAAGACTGACTCACTCTCCCTCCTGTTTCACGCGAGGGACCGGCGCCATTTCCACGCGGCGGTTGCGGGCGCGGCTGTCTTCGTCGGTATTGGCAGCCACTGGTTGTTGGTCGCCAAAGGCGGCGGCAAACACGCGATCGGCGGGCATGCCTTCGTCAATCAGTGCACGGGTGACCGTCAAAGCCCGCTGGGCTGACAATTCCCAGTTATCAGAGAATTGCAGATTACCTTGCTGAATCGGCAGGTCGTCGGTAAAGCCACTGACCATCAACAACTGGTCGTTTTCCTGCACATAGAGTTTGAGGGGGGGAATCAGGCTGCGCAGCAAGGCCCGGCCTTCATCCTGCAATTCGGCGGAGTTGAGTGAGAACAGTACGCTGCCGCTGATACCAATGCGACCATCGCGCAGGGTCACGCGGCCACTGGCCAGCGGCGCGGCGAGCGCTTCTTCCAGCACGGCGCGGCGCTGCTGCTCCACTTCGCGCTGGGCGACTTCTTTCTCCAGGCTTTTAGCCAGTTCCAACTGAAAACCCAGTGCCCAGATCAGCAACAGTACAAATACGCCGACCATGCCGGTCATCAGGTCGCCAAAAATCGCCCAGATCGGCGGTTCCTGACTCAGACCGTCGTCGAGTTCCCGGCTCACGCGTCGGCCCCTTCGGCGTTCATGTTCAGCTCAAGCTGCTCGGCGCTGTCGGTGAGCGCTTGCAGTCGCGCCAGAATATCCTGATGGGTGAGCAGGTTGTGGTCGATAATTTCCCGCGCCTGCGCCACGTAGTAGCTCATCTGTTCGTCGCTGCGTTCGCCGCTCTCTTTGAGGGTGTGTTCGACGCTGGCCAGCGCGGCCAATAGTTCGCCGTTGCTGTCGCCAAACTGCTGCACGGCGGCAGCGAAGGTTTCGCCCACACCCGACAGCTCCAGCGCACTGCCTGCCAGTTGGTCACCGAGTTCGGCAAGTTGGCTGGCGCGCTGTTCGATGCTGTCGCCCAAGCGCTCGCCCAGTTGCTTGAGCGTATCGCCGCTGTTGGCCAATAACTGCTCGACCGCCTCGCGCTGGGCCTGACTGTTGTCGCGCAGGCCATCGGTGAGTTTGGCCAGTTCTTCCATCAAGGTGCGGCGCTCATCCAGCAGGCTGTTGTCGCGCTCGATATTCTTGGTGATTTCACCCCGCAACTGTTCCATCAGCTCAGCCGCGACACGGGGCGCCTCTGAGGCGGATTCAATCAGATTGGCCAGCGGCGCTTCCAGTGAGTTGCCCAGTTCAGCCAGTTGGCTGGCGACGGCGGCTTGCAGGGTTTCCAGACGGCTGACGGCGGCATCGCCACGCTGGGCTTCCTCGTCACGCAACTGCTGCAACTGCGATTGCAGCGCGTCAATCAGTGCGCCGCTGCGCTCGGAAACATTTTCCTGCCAGCGCTGCTCGGCAGCCTGTTGCTGGCTCAGTTGCTCGGCAATGGCTGCCTGCAGGGTTTCCAGACGGCTAACCGCGGCATCGCCGCGCTGACCTTCTTCATCACGCAATTGCTGCAATTGGCCTTGCAGGGCATCGATAAGCTGGGTGCTGCGAGCCGCCACACTTTCCTGCCAACGCTGTTCGGCGGCTTGCTGTTCTTCGAGCTGCTGACGCTGTTGTTCGAGCAATTGCTGATTGACGCTGTTCAGGGCGGCGTTGCGGGTCTCGGCATCTTCTCCCAACGAGCGGGCCACCGCCGACAGCATGGTTTCGGCATTGGCAAAGGCTGCCTGCCACTGTTGCAGACGCTCGGCTTCGGCATCGCGCTGTGCCTGCAGGGCCTCGGCGCTGCGCTGGGCGGCATCCTCCAGCAATTGGCGACTGTCCGCCGCCATCTGCTCGGCGCTGCGGCTGAGACCTTGGCCCACCGCATCGGCAAGTTCGCGGTTGGCGCTCTGCTGGCTTTCCAGTCCTTTTTGCCAAGCGGTATTAATAGTGGCTGCGCTGCTCTCAAGCTGGCTGGACATGGCTTCAAGACGGGCCTGGGCAGCATCATCAAACTGCTGGTGACGCTGTTGCAGGTCGCGCTCCAATCCAGCCAGCAAGCCTTCCACGACGGGCTTGATGGTTTCACCAGCCTGACGACCGCTGTCGGCCAGACTGCGGTTCAGTGATTCGGCCACAGAGCTGGCCAGCGCCTGAAAATCGTCCTGCACGCGCTGTTGGAACTGTTGCTGGTTATCGACCAACTGCTGGCTGAGCTGCTCGCCCATCGTTCCCAGACGCTCGCTCAGTGCGGTGAGCTGACTGGCGACCGCAGGCAGCGCATCGGCCTGTTGTTGCAGAGCGGAATAGGTTTGTTGGCGCTGATGACTGAGCGAATAATCCCGGAAGCGACTGTCGCGCTGCTGGTCCAGCTCACGGGACACGGCAATGCGCTCACGGCGGCTAAGCGTGGCAATAAAGCCGAGCATCGCCGACGCGGCCACCCCAGCCACCGAGGTGCCAAATGCCATCCCCAGACCTTTAATCGGCGTGGTGAGGCCATCGCGGATGGCGCTGAGTTCGGTACTGCCCTCCAGCGCCTGCACGGCGCCGCCCAGGGTTTCGACCATGCCGACAAAGGTGCCCATCAAACCCAGCATCACCAGCAGGCCAACCAGATACGGCGTGAGCACCGGCACCGGCAGGCCGACGTATTCGCCCTCGATACGCTGGCGCACCGGGTTGCGCAGTGAGTCGGGCAGCGCATCCAGCCAGCGATTCAATTCCACATCACCACGCTGATTCAGCGCCTCGTGCAGGGCACCGGTGGCCTGCTGATAGCGCAGTAATTCCGCCCCGCCAGTGAAGTACGCCAGCGCAATGAGCAACATCACCACCGACGCCAGCAGATGCCCGGCGGCAACCGCCACGCCCATCCACAGAATAACCAGTGCGCCAATGGCAAAGGCCGCCAGGGAAAGCAATCGTGTCATGGAGTGTCCTCGTGTTCGGAGTTCAGGGCTTCCAACAGGCCCTGTAGCGGCTGCAAACGCAGCGCGAGTTCGGCAAGCAGAAGTGTCTGCATGTCCTGATGAAATAGATGGAGCCAACCGCCATCGGCCAGCCAGTGTTCGGCATTGCTGGGCTGCCCCGCGTCGGCATCGGCCGCCTGCTGAGCCCGGCGCAGGGCAAAAAAGTGCTGTGCCAGCAGCTTGGGCAGTGCCGCCAGACTGCGTCGGCTGTAGTCGGCGAGCGTGGTTTCCATCATGGTATCGAGCGCGGCCAGTTGCGCCAGCGCCTCGGAGCGCGCCGCCAGTTGTTTGCGCAGCAGGCCGCGCAGGCTGATGACGCGGTGGTCCATTTCGCTTTGATGCAGGGCATAAAACCGCTGATACGGCGCGTAACCGGCGGCATCATCGCCAAAGGTATCGGCATTGGGCGACGGTAGAATAAAGCCCGCCGGGCTGCTGCTCATGGCGTCGGGATCAAGCGTGAAACTGGCCGAGATCGCCTCGATCATCTCGGCGCGGCGATCCATAAACAGGGCTTGCGCATCGCCCTGCGCTTCAGTTTCCACTGCCTTTATACGCTTCAGGCCACGGAGTGATTCCGACAGGGCAATGGCGCCAGACAGGTCGATCAGTTCGGCCAGTTTGTCGGCAAAGCCTTTGCGCGGCGCAGCCGTCGCCGCCACACCCAGCCCACTGAGAGTGTGGACCAGTCGCGACGGATTGGACGAGACATGCGCGGCAGCCTTGGGCATAAGATCCTATAGCGAGCGTTCATCAACCGGGATGAACGGAGTTAATCGGGGCGGGCCATTCTGTTTGCGCGACGGAAAACGGGGCGGTCACTGATGCCCTGACAGGACGGAGTGGAACGGCGTTGCTTCTACTTTCTTCGTTTTGCTTTCGCATTTTTGCGCTCCATTATCGCCATTTTCCGGGCTGATTCAACACAGCAGCCCTCCCGAGTGATCAGCTTTTCTGCGCAGTTTGGGCAATTTTTTGCGCCAGACAGCGCATACGGAATTCCGTACCATGGCCGGGCAATAAATAAGGAGCTCTCAATGAGTGATGCACGCGGCGCAAGTATTCTGTTTATTCCCCACGGTGGCGGTCCCCTGCCGCTACTGGATGACCCCGGTCATGCCCGGCTCAGCCAGTTTCTGCGCGACCTGGGAAAACAGCTGCCGCGCCCCGAGGCCATTTTGCTGATCAGCGCCCACTGGGAAGCCAGCGAAGCGCGCATTACCGGCGCCGCCCGCCCGGAGCTGATCTATGACTACAGCGGCTTTCCGGAGGAGTCCTACCACATTACATATCCGGCACCCGGCCAGCCCACCCTGGCCTGTGATGTGCAACGCGCCCTGGTCGGTGCGGGGCTTCCTGCGCACCTCGATAACCGCCGCGGCTTTGACCACGGCATGTTCGTGCCGCTGAAGCTGATGTACCCCGAGGCGGATATTCCCGTGGTGCAACTGTCGCTGCTGAGCAGCCTGGACGGCACCGCCCATATTGAGATGGGCCGGGCGCTGGCGCCGCTGCGCGATCGACGCCTGCTGGTACTGGGCTCCGGCGCCACGTATCACAATCTTCAGGCCTACTTCAGCGGCCGCATGGACCGCAACGCTCACTTGGCGTTTGAGGACTGGCTGGACGCCCGCTGCTGTGATGATGGCCTGAGCGACGACCAGCGCCAGACCGCCCTCGCCAACTGGCCGCAGGCACCGGGCGGGCTGCACTGCCACCCCCGCGCCGAACACTTACTGCCACTGCAGGTTTGTGCGGGCATGGCGACGGGGCCCGCCACGCGGATTTTCTTCGACGAGGTGATGGGCGAACTCAGCAGCGCCTTTCTGTGGCAGTACTGATGCGCTGAACGCCGCCCCGTGAGCGGTGTTTGCCTGATCGCGGTCGGCTGTGCAGAATGGAGAGCTGCACAATAATAAAAGCTGGGGAACTACCATGCCGCTACTCACCGATCCGCTTACCCTGCCCTGCGGCGCAACACTGCCCAACCGTCTGCTGAAATCGGCGATGACCGAAGGGCTGGCCGACGAACAGGACCACGCCACCGGCCGCCTGGCGCGACTGTATGAGCGCTGGTCAGAAGGCGGCACGGGCACACTGATTACCGGCAATGTGATGATCGACCGGCGCTTTCTGGAGCGACCCGGCAATGTAGTTATCGACCACAACGGCGGCGAAGCTCAGCTCAGTCACTGGGCGATGGCCGGTCAGCGCGCTGGTAATCAACTGTGGATGCAAATCAATCACCCCGGCCGCCAGTGCCAGAAAGTGGTGTCATCGCAACCGCTGGCGCCCTCCGACGTGGGCATAAAGCTCGTGGGACTGTTCGGCCGTCCGCGCGCCATGACAGAAGATGATATTCAACGCGCCATCAGCGGCTTTGCTCGGGTAGCGGGCGTCGCCAAGGCCACCGGCTTCAGCGGTATTCAAATTCACGCCGCACACGGCTATTTGATCAGCCAGTTCCTGTCGCCCTTGGCGAATCGCCGCGACGACGACTGGGGTGGCAGTCTGGAAAACCGCGCCCGTTTTCTTCTCACTGTGATTCGTCGATGCCGCGAGACGGTCGGCCCCGACTTCCCGATTGCACTCAAACTGAATTCTGCCGATTTCTCTCAGGGCGGCTTCAGTCATGAGGACAGCCTGCAGGTGGCAAGCTGGGTGAGCGACGCGGGTATCGACCTGCTGGAAATTTCTGGCGGCACCTATGAAAAGCTGGCGCTGATGGGTGACCGCGACGAGAAGCTAGCCAAGGCGAGCCGCGCCCGCGAAGCCTACTTCCTCGACTATGCGGCGGGCATCCGCGAGGTCTGCAAGGTGCCGTTGGCGGTGACCGGCGGCTTCCGCAGCCGCAGTGCCATGCAGGACGCTCTGGACAGCGGCGCTCTGGATGTCATCGGCCTTGCCCGCCCCCTGTGCCTGCAACCCGACGTGCGCGACCTGCTCAGTGGCGAACAGGACGCCTTCCCAAGCTGGGAAAAAGAACTCCGCATCGGCCCCGGCTGGCTGGGCCCGCGCAGCCCCAACCGCAGCCTGCGCACCCTCAATTTCGGGCTGGCCACCCAGTGGTATTACCAACAGATTATTGCCTTGAGCGAAGGCAAAACCCCGCGCCCGAAACCCGGACTGATCACCCCCTTTGTTCGCCACACTGTCACCGAACGGCGGCTGGCGAAAAAGCGGGTGGCGCGGGGAAGCTAGGCGCTCACTCGGTCACCGCGGCCGACTGGGCGTAGGACTTCAGCGGCGGTTCTTCCGTCGCTAAAGATAAGTCGGGAAAGCCCTGCGCGCCCTCGCTGGCGAACACGTCGAGGAAGTCAGTCAACAGGCTGGGCGACAAGGCAGGCTCGGGTAGAAACGGCAGCAGACCACAGATTTCACCACCGGCGCGTTCGGGGCTGGCCGGACCGGGATTCGCCAGCGCATCGAGCACCAGCTCGAAGGTAGCGCGATCCGTCAAACCAATGGTGGCATGCTCCACAATGCGGCCGGGGCACACGTCCTGAATCAGAATATTGGCGACCTTGGGGTTGCCCTGCTGCCAGTCCAGCGCGGCTGTGGGCACCGGCGAGACGGGTTGCACAAGTTCATCAAACTGCGTGTAGATATTGCTGTAGTCGATCTCTCCCGGTGTTTCGTCTTCGCTGTTGAGCGCCTGCATATAGTTGGAATCTGACCGGAACTGAAAGAACACCGCAGGCACCGGCAAGCCGAAGTCGCTCAGCGCGGCAATATCGATGCCGTGGTTGGGTGAGGCCAGCAGGATCATATCGTCGATTTTGTCGCGCAGACTGGGCCACCAGCGCACAGCCCAGCGCGGACCCATGCCGCCCTGGCTGTGGCCGATGATCGACACTTTGCGTCCGGTGTCGGCGATTTGGTCGATGGCATTGACGATGTACTCGGCAGAAATCTGCGCGTCGCCCAGACCGCGATCCGGGTAGGTCACAATGCAAACATCGTAGCCCTGTTCCAGCAGCAGCGGCTCGTAGTTCCAGCTCCACTGTTCCTCACCGTGGGTAAAGGTGCCGTGAACCAGCAGCACTACCGGCCCGGTTTCGGTAAAGGGATTGCAGACCAGCGACTGGTTAAGCGTGGCCAGTTCGGTTTCGAAGGTCGGTTCCGCCAGCGCGGCCCCGCCACCGCCACTGCCACCGGATGAACTGGACGATCCACCGCAGGCCGTGAGCAGCGCGGCGAGCGGTAGAAGTAGAAAAAGAAAAACAGAGAGAGACCGAGAGCCGTTTCGGCGGCGCAACAACATGGGCGTATTCCTATTATGATTATACGCCCGACAATAACACAGCATCAGCAGTTTGGTTTATTGCTCAACACTCATCTCCAAGGTTTCCGGGTCAGCCACGTTGTCGTAGTCGCTTATTTTCGGCGCGCCGAACAAGGTGGCCGAGGCCAGTAACAGGGCTTCGCAAATCGCCTCCAGATCCGCCTGATCGTTCATAATAGCTGCGGCCACGGTCGCGCTGATTTCGTGGCGAACCAGCCGTTCGTCGAGGTCGTCGATCAGGCAGCGACTGGCGAAGTCTGCTGACGCACGCAAGTCTTGCAACAAGGGCTCCAGCCCCGACGCTGGCGGCCCGTCGTGCTGCACCTTGCGCAGGGCACGCAGCAACTCGGCCAACTGCAGGCGCAACTGGTCGTAGCGCGCCCTTACCACCGGGTTCGGCGACAAGGCGTAGCGCGACAGATGCTGGTGCAGGTGTTTCATGCCGCGCACCGCTTCCACAATCGCTCGGCTGGCTTGGCGCAGCAGATAAATCTGTTCTGCCACACTGCGGGTGGTCTCCTGACTTTGTGCGGCAACAATAAAGGCCACAATGTCCCCGTGCAGGCGTTTGATTTTTCCCTCATAGGCGTCTTCCACATCCAGCGCAATAATGCGCCGGGTGTTTGCCACCGCCATATGCAAGGGCTCGTCAGAGTCGATGGTATTGCGGCTCAAGCTCAAACCGTGTGCCAGCAAGCCGTAGGCGTTTTCGAAAAGATGCAGCACTTCCAGGCGCAGGGCATTGACGATGGTCGCTGGCGTTTCCAGCGCGCGGGGATTGAGGTACAGAGGCTGCTCAGTACCCTTGTCGCTGCTACGCACATAGCGCAGTAATACCCGCTCAAGCAGGCCAACAAAGGGCGCCAGTAGCAGCACGCCGAGCACATTGAACAGGGTGTGGAACAGCGCCAGCCGCAGCAGGTAATTGTCGGGCGCCAGACCGATCAAGCGGGCGAGCATGTCCACCAGCTCGGCCAGCGGCTGGAGAATCGCAATCGCCACGGTAGCGGTGATCACGTTAAATAACACGTGTGAACCTGCCAGGCGCTTACCCGCGAGGTTCGAGGTGAGACTGCCCAGCACAATGGTCACCGTGCTGCCGAGGTTGGCGCCGATCGCCAGCGCCAACGCGTTCTCGTAACTGATCTGCCCCGCCGACAGCGCGGTAATCACAATCAGCAACGTGGCGTGGCTGGACTGCATAATGACCGTGACCAACATGCCGATAAGCGTGTACAGCAGCACGCCTTTGAGCCCTGTCATGGCGTAGGCCGAGAGGTCCACCCCCTCCTGAAACCCGGCGAAGCCCAGTTTCATGTAGTGAATACCGAGGAACAGGAAGGCCACGCCCAGCAGTAAATTACCGGCCGCACGCAACCCGCGCCCCCGCTGCATCATAAACACCATGCCAAACACCAGCATGGGCATGGCATAGCTGCCGATATCCAGCGACAGACCGGGACCGGCAATGAGCCAGGCACCGGTGGTGGTGCCGATATTGGCGCCCATGATAATGCCGATACCCGCCGCCAGACTGATCATCTCGGCGCTGACAAAGGAGATGGTAAGCAGTGACACCAGCGAGCTGGACTGCATCAGCGTGGTGCTGACCGCCCCCACCAGCAGGGACTTGCCGAAGCCGTCGGTAATGCGCTGCAACAGCGCTTCCAGTGCGCCACCGGCAAAGGTTTTAAAGCCCTGCTCCAGCAGCACCATGCCGAACATAAACAGCGCCACCCCGGCGGCGATATCGACAAAGTCGGCACTGCGCCACAGTCCATAGGCGAGCACCAGTAACACCAGCGGCAAAGAGAATTTCTTGAGCATCGAGACAGCCTGAAGACAATCCACTAACAGCCGTCATTCTCCAACGCGGCGACGCCTGTCGACAAGCGATATCCTTATTATCAATCAGCGGCTGAAGACGTCCATGCTGCCGACCGTGGCGCGATTGTCTTTGTGGCGAGAGCACAGCAGCCAGACGCCGTCGCGGCGCACCCAGCGGTCGGAGTAATTGCCCAATGTGCGGAAGCTCAGTTCGCTGGCGGGGTCTTTGCTCAGATGCAGATCGGCGACGTAGGTCTCACTGTAAGCGCTGTCGCCGCGCACCTCGATGAGGAAGTTACCCAGTAAATGCTGGCTGGGACCACAGGCTTCAAGATAGGGGCGAATCGACGCAACGACTTCGTCTCTGCCGACCACCGGCCCGAGACCAAAATCGGCCACGGCATCGTCGCTGAGAATCGCCGCCATGGCGGCCCAGTCGCGCGCATCCATCGCCCGTGCAAAGCGGATCAATTGCTGTTGAATGTCGCGTTCGGCGAGCAGCGTTTCCAACGTAGTGTGTGCCAAAAAGAACAACTCCCTTTCCCATCATTGCCCTAGCTGCGGCGGCTGACGCAGCGATATTGAGGGCAGAGATTAAAACACTCGGAAGCGTCTTTGCACATGCTGCTGACGGATGGCAATCTGCTGACGGCGCTGCTCAGGGCTGATCTGCGGCGTGCCCTCGGGAAACATTGCCACAATCTCGCTGAAGGCGATCTTGGTCGCCTGAATCGTCGGCCACTGCGCTTTGGGCGGCAAGGTGGAGTAGGCCCAGCGATTCGACAGATAACCCTGCGGCAGCCCGGTGGTATCGATCCAGTTAGGCACACCGGGGTCACGATGCGCCACCACCCAGCGCTGCACGCCGTCGCCATCGTCCTGCATCTGAAAGCCATTCAGGCTGCTCTGATGATTGGCATAGTCCGGCGACTCGCCCCAGAGATTGCCGAGATGCAGGCCGGTGTACACCGGCTCGCCGTGGTAGCGCGCTTCGATATACAGCGCCTCATCCTCGGCCAGATCGAACATGCCGCCCGCATAGATATTGGTGCTCATGCCGCCGCCGGTATCTCCCGACGCCGCATTGGGCTGGTTGTAGGCATTCACCGGCATGTAATAACGCCCGCCGTCGTCATGGCGCTGATGACAGTTGAGCAAGCGGTCGTAAAACGCCTGCCAGAAGCGCATCTGACCACTGACAATTTCCCCCATGCGACGCAGCTTTACGGCAGCGTGCTCGCTATCCAGCGGCGCAGGCGGCAGCCCCTCGTCGTCCAGTGCGGTAATCGTCAGCGGCACGGGGGCTTCTCGCGCCCAGTCGTAGAACAGCTGACGACCGCTGATGTAGGTGGCGTAGCGGTCACCGTTCTCCGGAGCACGCGAGGACGGGGGTTTGCGGGTGGCGAAAAAGTTGCCGGTATAGCCCTCCGGGCGCTCAGGTGCGAGCAGGATTTCCAGCGTATTGTCATCGCCAATTTGCAACTGACTGATATCCAGCGCGCCAAAGCCGGTGCGGCTGCCGGGCATCAACTCGCGCAGATCGCCGGTATCACCGGCAATCGGGCCGCCCGTCACTTCAAAAATCAAGTACTGCGGTGCCAGCGGCCCCTGCTCTGCCCTCGCCTGTCCCTGCCAGTGGCGGCAGTCGGGCAGCGTCGCGGTGACTTTGTAGCGCTTGCGGCCATCGATGGGCGCGTAAAAATAAATCGCATCCGCGTTGTCGATAGTGGCCTTGTTGTACACCGACAGGGCGTTGCGAAATGCCGGTCTGGCAGGGTCTTCGTGAAAGGCACGCTCCACCGCATGGTGCATAAAACCTGACAGGTAACGATAGCCTTCAGCCAGTACCCGGTCGCTGGCCTCCGGCGGCGCGTATTGAGGCTGGTCGATCACATCCCGCGCCTGCTGCAGGCTGGCGATCATGTCGTCCCAAGCCGCGCGCACGGTGTCGGCGGCCTGTTCGGGTGGCAACTGCTCGGTACTCATTGCTCGGACTCCTTATCAGTCGTATTGCGGTCGACATCGATCTCGGCGGGCATCAGGGCATCCCCCAGCCGCGTGCTGCCATCCAGGCTGTAAACATCTTGCCCATTGGCGTGCAGCAGGCGGCGACTATAGGCGACTTGCCCGACATAACGCCCCGTACACAACAGCAGCGCCGCCTCGACCATGACCTCGACCGGCTCCGCCATATCGGGATGACAGCGCGCAATATCGCGGACCTGCTCGGCACCCGGCGTGAGCACAATGCTCTCCGGTGCCAGACTGTTTACCCACACCCCCTCGCCGGCCACTTCATGGGCCAGGCCCTCGGTATAGCGATTGAGTGCCGCCTTGGTCGCCCCGTAGGCGGCAATCACATGGGCCGCCACCGCCGAGTCGCGATAGGGCACCAACGGCTGCTCGCTGGTCGCCGAACTGATGTTGAGAATCCAACCTGCCCCGCGTTCACGCATCCCCGGTAGCGCCTGTTGCGCCAGATCGATAGGGGCATTCAGGTTCAGCTCCATCATCCAGCGACGGTCGTCCGCGCTCACCTGACTGGGCAGCCCCATTTTGGCACCCGCCGCATTGTTCACCAGAATGTCCAGCGGACCGACTTGCCGCTGAGCCCGCGCAATAAGGTCGGCGCGAGCGTCGGCGTCGCTCAAATTGCAGACGACGGCATGGGCTTCACCGCCTGCGCACCGAATCCCCTCAACCGCCGATTCAAGCGTGCCCGGCAGGCGGCCATGACTCCCCATGCGCGAGGCGACCAAAATGAGTCGTGCACCTTCGGCGGCAAAGCGCTGCGCCATCGCCAAACCGATGCCGCGGCTGGCGCCGGTAATCAGCGCGGTTTTTCCCTCCAGTCGATTCATGCCTGCTGTCCCTCAAGCGTTGCGTCGCTCACTCGCGGCCACTGGTATTGATCGAACAGGGGCGCGAGGCGCGACTCGATGTCTTCCACTGCCAAATCGTAGTCGTCGATGCTGTATTCAAAATGAGTCGCGTGCCCGCGCTCTCGATCTTCCTGATCGACTAACCACTGCTCGTAACTGGGTGATACCGACATGCCCAATGCCGCATAGATGCGGTGGACGGTTTCCCGGGGCTGGCGGGTAATATCGCGATAATCCACAAAGATCTGCGGGCTCGCCCTGTGCTTCGCCAGCGCCTGTCGGGGCCACAGCAGCGAGTCGAAGGAAATCTCGGTCATCGCCTGCAGGGAGGGGCCGTACTGCTCGGGCGTCCAGCCCTTGCCCTTCCAGGTCAGTTCCAGCAGTTTCAGGGTGCTGGGAATACACTGCGTGGGGTTGCGCACCATGACCGCGATGCGGGCATCGGGGAAGGTTTCAATCAGCGCCTCGACCCAACCGCTCATCAGCGGATTTTTGCTGAGATGGATGCGGTCGCCGCCGTTGAGCAGCAACTGCCGTTTCACACATTCGCGGTAGTGGTGCAGCCAGCGCCGACGCTTTTTTGCCGGCATTTGATCGACGTGAAACAGGTCGATCTGATCCATCATCGGTACGTCCAACGCCCATTGCTGCGACAAAAACGCCGCCTGCATAACGAACTGATCCTCTTCCGCATTCCACAGGCTCATGTCATGGATATGGCGGAAGCGGCCGAAAGTGCGGTCGTCCCAAGCCCGCAGGCGACGAATACAGGGGCCACCCATGGCCCGATCCAGCTTGCCCAGCCAGCGGATCACCCGCTTTTGCAGCAGCGAGGGAAAAAACAGCTCCCAGTAGAGGAAGTAGCTGAAGTTATCGCCGTCAGCAGCCAGCAGGCGGTGCGCCAACGTGGTTCCGCTGCGCGCATGCCCCACGATAAAGACCGGGCGCTCGACGCGCTGCCACCACAAACGGGGAAACAGCAGATAATCCAGCAGGAAGCACAGGCTGTTGAACAGCGTCAGCACCGGCACGGCAATCAACAGTCGCAGCAGCATCTTGCGCCGCCCCGGCCAGCCGCGCAGCGACCAGACATGGCGCAACACTTTCAGATAAGTTTCGATATCGACGTACACAAAGCACTCCCGTCACAGTAGGATGCTCTGTAGCCTAGGCACAGGAATGCAGCGCGACAACTGGCATTACCGCCATCCGCATAAGCAGCTAAGCCATTGATAAAAAATAGCTTTTTACAACAACAACACGCCGGGCAACCGCGCCCTTACATTTTACGAGCCACCATGCCGCCAAACACGCCACCCCGCCCACGCAAACGCCCCAAACAGAGCCGCTCGCTGATGACGGTGGAAGCCATTCAGCAGGCCTGTCTGAAAATTCTGGAGAAAGAGGGCGCCGAGCGCCTGACGACCCAGCATATCGCCGATGTTGCCGGCGTAAATATCGCCTCGCTGTACCAGTACTTCCCCAGCAAAGAGGCGATTCTCAGCGAGGTTTACGACGCATTGCTGGAAGAGCTGGCAGAGAATGCCCGGCGACGTTTTCGCGATATTCAGGCCCTGTCGAGTTGCTCTGTTCGGGACACGCTGGCGGCGATTATCGCGCTGGAATGCGAGCAACTGCTGGCCCTGCAGAAGCTCGATCCGGAATTTTTCCGGGAATATCAGCACAGCTTTGATATCCACCAGCGCGTGAACCGTCTCACGCAGGCGCTGAACAATCCATCCTGGGAGGAATGGCTGGAACAGTGGTTATCCGGCAAATGCTGCCACGGGAATCCCGCACTGCGCAGCCTGCTCGTCAGGCAAACGCTGCAGGGCAATCTGCGCCAGGCCCTGAGCCAGCAGCCTTCCCTGCTGGCCGAACCGGCCTTCAGAGAGGAGCTGCTGCAATTGCTACTGGCTTATCTGACCGGGGAAAACCGCTAGCGCGCGCGAGCGGCAATCCGGCGGTATTCGCGGTATTCCGGCAACCAGAAGTTGCGCTCGATGGCGTCGTACAGTTCCTCGTCACTGCGCTCTACAGCCAGCCCCTCGGCCTGAGCCACCTTGGCCACCGCAAAGGCGATTTCACGACTAAGACGCGCCAGCGAGGTCAGCGGTGGCAGCAGCACATTGGGTTTGGTGTGATACGCCGAGGCACTCTCAGCCAGACAGCGGCTGGCGGCCATCAACATGCCATCACTCACCCGGCTGGCTTTGCTGGCAATGACGCCGAGACCAATGCCGGGGAAAATATAGCTGTTATTGCACTGGGAGATTTCATAGCGCTCGCCCTGGTACAGCACCGGCTCGAAGGGACTGCCGGTAGCTACGATGGCCTGCCCATTCGTCCACGCCAGTACCTGTTCAGGACGCGCCTCAACCTGTCGGGAGGGATTACTCAACGGCAGGATAATCGGCCGCTCGCAACGCTCGTGAATGGCGCGAATCGCCGCCTCACTGAACAGCCCCGGCTGACCGGATACGCCGATGAGGATGCCGGTTTGGATATGGTTCGCCACGTCCAGCAAACTGGGGTACTCGCCCTCGTACTGCCAATCGGCGACGACATGATTCGGCTGCGCCAGCCGGGCCTGAAAATCCCGCAGCCCAGTCATGCCCTCAACCAGCAGACCATAGCGATCTACCATATAAACCTGGGAGCGGGCACTGGGCTCATCCAGCCCCTCCTCAACCATGGCGCGGATCAGTTGCTCGGCAATACCGCAACCCGCCGAACCGGCGCCGACAAAGACAATATTCTGGTCCCGCAGGCGCTCGCCTTTGCGCGCGCAGGCCGACAGTACCGTTCCTAACGTGACGGCAGCGGTGCCTTGAATATCGTCGTTGAAACAGCACACCGAATCCTTGTGACGCTCCAGAATCGGCATGGCATTGGGCTGCGCGAAATCCTCGAACTGAATCAGTACGCCGGGCCAGCGGCGCTGGGCCGCCTCGATAAACTGGTCGACAAAAGCGTCGTAATCATCGCGACCGATACGCGGGTGGCGCATGCCCATATACATGGGGTCGTCGAGTAACTTCTGGTTATTGGTGCCCACATCCAGCACCACCGGCAGGGTGTAGGCCGGGCTGATGCCGCCGCAGGCGGTGTACAGCGACAGCTTGCCGATGGGAATACCCATGCCGCCAATGCCCTGGTCGCCCAGACCCAGTACGCGCTCGCCGTCGGTAACCACCAGCACCTTGACCTTGTCTTTGGTGACGCTGTGCAGAATGTCATCCATGAACTCCCGCTCTTCATACGACACGAAGATGCCGCGGGCACTGCGGTAAATATCGGAAAAATGTTCGCAGGCTTCGCCCACCGTGGGGGTATAAATAATCGGCAGCATCTCTTCGAGATGGTCGTTGAGCAGGCGGTAAAACAAGGTTTCGTTATTGTCCTGCACTACGCGTAAATAGATGTGTTTGTTAATGGGCTCGTCGAAGCTGCAGTACTGCATGTAAGCCCGTTCAACCTGCTCATCAATACTTTCGTAACGCGGCGGCAACAGCCCCATCAGATTAAAACTGCGACGCTCACGCTCGGTAAACGCAGAGCCTTTGTTCAACAACGGTGTTTCCAGCAGGGCGGGACCAGCAACAGAAATATAAAGCGGCTTCTCCGAGTTCATGGCAGACCTTATTGGCAAAGGATGAGAGGCGCTGACGAACGTCTGCGCCGATCTGCCAAGTATACCCTATTCCCCCCTCTTCAGGTCCGGGAGAAACACGCACACTACGCGAACAATAAGGAACTCTCGCGATTACTTTGCCCGGCTGTACAAATACACCGCCAGTGCTTCGCGCTGCCCCGCATCCAGCTCAAACCTGGGCATGGGTGGCGTGGGCGCCAAAAAGAAATCCGCCAGCTCCGCCAGGTTATAGCGGGCACTGACGTTCTCCAGATGGCGGATAGTGGGCAGCGCATGGCAACTGTCACAGGCTTTGCTCTGATACAACTGCTCGCCCTGTTCAAGCAAGGCCTGACGCTGATCGGGCGAGTAAGCCGCCAAGGCCTCTCCCGCCGACGGCAGCTTGCGGCTTGCCACCGCAGCGCGTTGATCATCGCCCTGCCCTGAGCGAATCAGGTAGACCCGTCCGGCGTAATCGTCGGACACAAAAATTCGGCCATCAGCGGCTTCAACAACATCCACCGGGCGACCGTGCAGATCGCTACCCTGCAAAAAGCCAACGAGGAAATCGTCCTCGACGATATCGCCATCATCCAGCCAGCGCAGTGCGACCACTTTGTAGCCGTCGGGCTCGCTGCGATTCCAGGAGCCGTGCAAGGCCACCAGAGCCATTTTCTCGTCATTGTCCTGGTGTTGCAGAAAACGGATACCGAGCGGCGCGTTGTGCGCCCGGAATTCATGCACGGGCGGGCGGTTGGCGGGCATCTTCTCCGGAAGACGATGACCGAAGTCCGGATCGGGCGTGGTGGCATTGAAATACGGCCAGCCGTAAAAGCTGCCTTTTTCAATCCGGTTCAGCTCACAGGGGGGGAAGTTATCGCCAAGCAGGTCTCGGCCGTTATCCGTCGCGTAGAGCGCGTCGTTCCACGGCGCCCAGTCAAACCCAACGCTGTTTCGCAGCCCGGTCGCCACAATCTCCAACTCACTGCCATCAGCCTGCAAGCGCATCATTGTCGCCCGCTGGGGGTCGGTTTCCTCGCAGACGTTACACGTAGAGCCGGAACTGAGGTACAACCAGCCATCAGGACCAAAGCCAATGGTTTTACTCCAGTGGTTGCCCCGGTCACCCAGACCATCGAGGATGCGTGTGTAATCGCCTTTGATCTCGCCGCGCTCCACATCCAAGGCAATTTTGCCGATGCCGTCTGACTCCGCCACATAAAGCCAGCCATCGCGAAGTGCCAACCCTTGCGGGCGCTTCAAGCCGCGCAGCAAAATGCGCTCACTGTCGGCGCGACCATCGTTATTCCCATCCCGCCCCAGCAGTAATACTTCGCCACTGCGGGGACGGCTGACCAACAGGTCACCAGCGGACGTAACCGCCATAAACCGCGGATTACCCAGCCCCTCGGCATACACTTCTACGCGATACCCAGACGTCACTCGCAAAGGCAGCAAGCCTTTCTCGGGCGTTCCCCCGCTATACCCTACCGCCGCGTGCACCAGCGCGCGTGACGCCGTTGCCATGCCGGGAGATCCCAATTCCATCACGGCAAAAGGGGCGGCCAGGGTCAGCACTGCCAGAGTAAACAGGCCCGCCAGTAACATCATCGCTTTGCGTTTCATTCGTCTCCCCACCGGCATATGCCGACTGCCATCAGTGAGCTGGATTCTAGCAGCTTGGCGGGAATTGGGAGAAAGACAGGGAGCCAATACAAAAAAGCCGCGCATGTTGCGCGGCCAATGGGAGTGATCTTTCCGTTTCAGCGGCTGTACACAGGCACTCGGCTGTTCCAACGCTGGGCGTCACGACCGTGTTTGCCTTTGTAGCCATGTTTGTCTTTGTAGTGATGCTTGCCGTGACCTTTTCCAGGATGCCACTTGTGATCATAACGGCTGTCGAAACGGCCATCGCGATAACCGTGCTTATAGGCCGATTGATGGTGGCCGTAGGGTTTGTGCTGGCGGTAACCCTGCTCGTAACCGCGTCGGTAGTCGTAGCGGGCATCGTAGCGATGATCGCGGTGATCGTCGCTCTGAGCGGCCACCACGATGGCGGCACCCAGCAGCACCGCCAGGGCGGCTTCGCCGCTATCGGCGCGCGCCTGCTGCGGCACCACAAGTGCCGCAGCCATTAACAGAACCATCCCGGCCGCCATGGCACTGCGATGCTGAAATACAGATAACGTTGAGGTTTTCATAGCTAATTCCTCCTGATGGACGCGTCCAGAGTAGCGACGTTTATCTGAACAGCGGCTGAAAGCACTTCGAGATATTTCCATCTTTTGAGGCGCATGAAATCACTTGCAAAATATCAACACCAGCGTGTAAAAATACACCATTGTAAATTTCTCAACTCACAACAATAAGGATCAGGGAGAAATCATGCAGAGCTTCAAAGACAAGGTTGTAGTCGTTACTGGCGGTGCCAGCGGCATCGGCAAATCACTGGCTCGCGCCTTCCTCGGGGAAGGTGCCAAGGTGGTTATTTCCGATGTAGAGCAAGGCGCCCTCGACCGCACCGCCAGCGAGCTGTCGGCACAGGGCGGTGCCTTGCGCGCCATCGTTACCGATGTATCCAAACCCGACTCGGTCAATGCCCTGGCCGACGCCGTATTTGAGGAATTCGGTGCCTGTCATGTGCTCTGCAATAATGCCGGTGTGAGCGTGCCCAACAACAATGTGTGGGATACCACCCCCAATGACTGGCAATGGGTGCTGGGTGTAAACCTGCGCGGCATTGCCCACGGTATTCAAGCCTTTGTGCCCCGCATGCTGGCTTCCGGGGAAGAAGGCATCGTGATGAATACCAGCTCCGGTGACGGCGGCATTTCGCCACTGGCGGATCAATCGGTGTACGCGTCCAGCAAAGCCGGAGTCTCGATTATGACCGAGTGCCTGAACGCGCAACTGGTCGGCCAGAACACCCGCTTGCGGGCCTGCATTTTCTACCCGTCGGGCGGTATTCTGCCCACCGGCATCTGGACAACCAAACGCAATCGTCCTGCCGAGCTCGCTCGTGAAAAACCCGCACCCGACGGCGCAGAAATGACCTTCGACGAGTTTATGAGCGGCATGAAAGATATTGGCATTGAGCTGCCGGTACAGGACCTGGATGAACTGGCGCAATTTGCCCTTAACGGCCTGCGCGCGGGTGACTTCGTGATTATGATCGGTCGCGAATCCATGGAGGAAACCCTGGTCGAGCGCGCCCGCAAGCTGGCCCGTGGGCAGTGTCCCATCGAGCACGGTCTGCACGGCTGACATTGCGTCCTTTTCCAGCCTTGATTGCCTCTCCGATCGTGCTAGCGTAGCCGTTGGTCGAACGCATGAGGCAACAATGCTGGAATACAGACAGGGCAATTTCGGGCGCGGCGAGGCCGTATGGCTGCAAGGCGGCCAAGCGCTGCAGAACCAAGCACCGAGAAACCAAGTACGACGACACGTCGCAACGCAGCCCGCTATTCACTTCGCCCCGGCCAACGGCTTCCCCGTGGCCAGCTACCGTTTTTTCCTCAAGCACTTTGCCGATGAATACCCGCTACTGGGACTGGAGAATCGTGGCGCCTGGGGCGAACACCCCCCTGCCCCCGACTTTAACTGGCGGGGGCACGCCGACGACCTGATTGCCTTTCTCGATCAACACAGTCATGGCCCAGTGATCGGCATCGGTCATTCCATCGGCGCCACCGTTACCACGCTGGCCGCCGCCCGACGACCGGACTTGTTTCGCGCCCTGATTCTCTGCGATCCCGCTACGCTGCCGGGCCGCTATCTGTACCGCGCCCACAGATTGGTCGCGCCGCACTTCACCCGACACCTGTCGCTGGTCAAGCGCACCCGTAAACGCCCCACGCACTGGCCCAGTCGGCAGGCATTTATTGATTATCACCGCAACAAGCCGGTGTTCCGCCCGTTCAGCGATGAAGCCTTTGCCGACTACGCGGAGGCCGCCCTGATTGAACAGGACGACGGCCAGCTCGCCATGCGGTATCACCCGGACTGGGAAGCGCAAAACTTCAGCCAGACGCACTCGCCCTGGCAAGCACTGAAGCGTATTCAGTGCCCCACACTGTTGCTGCGCGCCGAACACTCCTTTTTGCATCCCGAGGCCGTATTCCGCTACCACAGCCAGCGCTTGCCCGACGTCGTTGACTGCATGACCGTCGCCGGGCGCGGCCACATGCTGCTGCAGGAAGACGGCGACGGTGTGGCCGAACACTGCAAACACTGGCTGGACAGTCTTACGCCAGTGCCAATTTGAACTTGCTACACTGAATATTCCCCTTTGAGAGGTTCAGCATGAACGACATTCTCCCCCACTACATCAACGGTGAATTCATCCAAAGCAACTCACCACAGCATCTTGAGATTCACGACCCCGCGACTCAGGAACTGCTGGCTCGTGTACCGATGGCCAGTGACGATGAAATTGAGCGCGCCGTCGCCGGTGCCGCCGAGGCATTTACCCAATGGCGCAAGGTCCCGGTGCCGGAGCGCGCCAGGGTGATGCTCCGCTATCAGCAGTTGCTCAAAGAGCACCACGACGAGCTGGCGCGCATTCTTGCTGAAGACAACGGTAAAACCTTTGAAGACGCCAAAGGCGACGTCTGGCGCGGCATTGAAGTGGTGGAGCAAGCCTGCAATGTCCCGTCGCTGCTGATGGGCGAGACCGTGGAAAATGTTGCGCGGGATGTCGACAGCTATAGCATCACCCAGCCATTGGGCGTGTGCGTCGGCATCACACCATTCAATTTTCCGGCGATGATTCCGCTGTGGATGTTCCCGCTGGCCATTGCCTGCGGCAACACCTTTGTCCTCAAACCCTCAGAGCAGGTGCCCTTAACGGCCATGCGGCTGGTCGAACTGTTTGAACAGGCCGGCTGCCCGCCGGGTGTGCTGCAACTGGTTCATGGCGGCAAAGACACGGTCGATGCGCTGATCAACCACCCCGATACCCGCGCCATTTCATTTGTCGGCTCGGTGCCCGTGGGTGAACATATTTACCGCAGTGCCAGTCACGCACTCAAGCGCGTGCAGTGTATGGCGGGCGCCAAAAACCACATGGTCATCATGCCCGACGCCAACAAAGACGTCGTTATCAATAATCTGTTGGGTGCGGCGGTGGGCGCCGCCGGACAGCGTTGCATGGCGATCAGCGTGGCGGTGTTTGTGGGCGAGGCGATTAACTGGGTGGACGAACTGCGCGAGAAACTGGCCGGTGTTCGCCCCGGCCACTGGGACGACCCCGAGGCCGGTTATGGCCCGCTGATCAGTCGCAATGCCAAACAGCGGGTAGAAGCGCTGATTGCCAGCGGAGTGGAAGACGGTGCAACACTGCTGCTGGACGGCAGAGATTGCGAGGTTAGCGGTTACCCGGACGGTAACTGGCTCGGCCCAACGCTGTTCAGCAATGTGAGCACCGACATGCGCATTTACCGGGAGGAAATTTTTGGGCCAGTCCTGTGCTGTATGCAGGTCGCCAATCTGGATGAAGCGCTGGCACTGGTTAACAGCAGCCCCTATGGCAACGGCACCTCCATCTTTACGGCCTCCGGTGCGGCAGCCCGTCGCTATCAGAGCGAAGTGGATGTCGGCCAGGTGGGCATTAATATTCCCATTCCGGTACCGCTGCCGTTCTTCTCCTTTACCGGCTGGAAGAAATCCTTCATGGGCGACCTTCATGCCTATGGAAAACAGGCGGTGCGTTTTTATACCGAGACGAAAACGGTCACCGCGCGCTGGCCGGAAGACAACGCCAGCTCCCACGCCCCCAATATGACCATTGCCTTGAAGTGATAGATTTGAAGTGATCGTTTTGAAGTGATGGCTTCGGGCGCCGACACTTGGCGCCCTAATCCCTTTAGAACAGAATCAGCTTAACCTGATTTTCAAACTCGGCGATCAAGGCGTCCCCCGTTTCCGGAGACTCTCTGGAGAGATCGAGAATATCGGGAATCAGGCTCAGGCCCAGTGACACGATCGCCGCGACAGCCGCGCGCTTGCGCTCAAGATCGAAGCGCTCAAACAGCCCCCGCTCGTGAAAGTCCGTGGCCATATCTTCGACAATTTCCCGCACTTCTCCCCGAATGGCACCACGCAGCATGGCCGAACTTCCTGCCCGCTCGCGCGCAATCAGAATGAACAGCGGCTCGTTACCGCGAATATAACCAAAGGCGGCCTGTACCGACTCGGCGATCACTGCTTCTTCGGAATCGGCATCTCGCACCCCCCTCAGCAGTTCACGCAGAGCCGTCCCCACTTCATTGACCAGTGCCATGCCCAAGTCTTCCACCGACGCGAAGTGGCTGTAGAACGCTGGCGGGCTGAGACCACAGGCTTTGGTGATTCGCCGCAGGCTGATGCCCGACAGTCCACTCTGATCCTCCGCCAACAAACCGAGCGCCGCGTTCATCAGCTTTTCCCGGTTGCCTTTGCGGCTCTGCTTCGGCTTGTTTTCCGTCATCGTCGCCTCAGTCAGAAGGTTATTTTTACAGTTGTTAACAGGCTCACAGTTTGACACCCCCCTTATATCAAGACAAGCCGTTGATTAAAAAGGCAAAAAGTCTGCCAAGTGAGTCCCTGCTTGAATCCGGCCAATATATTGACAACTGTTAAGTTAGCATCTAGCATTATTTTAACACTCGTTAACTTAATAAGAGTCGATAACCGCGATGAACACTGCAAACGACACACACTGGCGCGACGCGAAGCGCTATCTCTGGGCGCTGGGGCTGCTGGTCCCGCTTTTTCCGATCATCGGTGCCGCGATTTACGTGGTCAGCGGACAGATCTGGGGGTGGTGGTTTGCCCCGCTGATGGTGTACCTGATTATTCCGCTGATGGACCTGCTCGTCGGCACGGATCGCTCCAACCCTCCGGAGTCGGCGGTGCCACAATTGGAAGCCGACGCCTATTACCGATACATCGTCTACGCCTATATCCCCCTGCAGTATGCCGGCACCCTGATCGCGGTCTGGTTTGCCTGCACCGAACTGGGAGCCTGGGGCATTGCCGGCGCCCTGCTGAGCTGCGCCTATGTGAATGGCATTGGTATTAACACCGGGCATGAACTCGGGCATAAGCGCGATCCACTGAGCCAGTTTCTGGCCAAAGTCGCGCTGGCGCCGGTGGCCTATGGGCATTTCTACGTTGAGCACAACTTTGGCCACCACCGCAATGTCGCCACACCGGAAGACCCAGCCAGTTCAAAGATGGGCGAGAGCTTCTGGCGCTTCCTGCCACGCACCGTTATTGGCAGCCTTCGCTCAGCCTGCGCCATAGAACGCCAACGTCTGGCACGCAGGGGGCTTGGGTTCTGGCACTGGCGCAACGAGGTGTTGCAGGCCTGGGCACTGACCGCCATTCTGTTCGGCGCCTGCACCGTTTGGCTGGGCTGGCCCGCACTCGTTTTCCTCGCCGTGCAAGCGGCGCTCGGGGCCTCTCTGCTGGAGGTCATCAACTATGTTGAGCATTACGGTCTGCTTCGTCAGCGCAGCGAGGATGGCCGCTACGAGCGCTGCCTTCCGCGCCACTCCTGGAACAGCAATCACACGGTAACCAACTTGCTGCTGTACCAACTGCAGCGCCATTCGGATCACCACGCTCACCCGAACCGTTCTTTTCAGGCGCTCCGGCACTTTGCCGACAGCCCGCAACTTCCCTCCGGCTATGCGTCGATGATGATGCTCGCCTATGTACCGCCACTTTGGTTCCGAGTGATGGACCCCAGAGTGTTCGCCCACCACCACGGCGACCTGAGTCTTGCCAATGTGCTGCCGGGGAAGGCGGAGAAGCTGAAGACGAAATTCAAGCAACACGCCAGCCACGCCGCTGCATAGCATCGCCCACGCCGTAGCGCGGGTCGTTGACCTGCGCGCCGGTAAAAATGGAGAAACAATAATGATAAAAAGAACCAGCCTTTGGGGCGTATTGTCCCTCGGCATCGCCCACAGCCCACTGCTGATCGCCGCTCAACTGGAAGAAGTAATCGTGACCGCACAACTGCGCGAACAGAGTCTTCAGGATGTGCCGGTCTCGGTCAGCGCAATCAGCGGTGAAAAAATGATGGAAGCCGGGCTCGCCAAGATCGAGGATCTTCAGGCCTATGTTCCCAACTTCACCATGACCGAATCCAGCATCGGCACAGATATTTATATTCGCGGTATCGGCTCCGGCGAAAACCAAGGCTTCGAGCAATCGGTGGGCATGTATGTGGACGGCGTTTACTACGGCCGCGCGCAGCTCGCTCGGGCACCCTTTTTGGACCTTGAACGGGTGGAGGTATTGCGCGGACCACAGAATATTCTGTTGGGGAAAAACAGCATCGCCGGGGCCATCAATATCGGCACCGCCTCGCCCAGTCAGGACAGGGAACTCTTTGTTCAGGGTAGCTATGAACCGGAGCTCAATGAGCGCGTCATCGACTTTGTCGCATCCGGCCCCCTCACGGACGAATTCAGTCTGCGCTTTGCCATGCGCCAGCGGCAGATCGACGGGTTTGTCGAAAACCAGGTACTGAACCGGGACGAAGCAGAGCGCGACGAGGCGACCTACCGGCTGAAACTGGGCTGGGACCCCGGCGACGATTTCACCGCCATGCTCAAGCTGGAGATCGGCAGCTTTGATGTGGTCGGCCGCCAGTCGGAAATCATCAGCGACAATCCCTCGGACTCCGATATTTTCCTGTTCACGGGTCGCACCTACGGCGACATTCTCAACAATACGGTCTTCCCTGATCTCGGCGCCGTAGGGGGTGTGGTGTCGCTGCTGCCACCGGCTCTGCGCGATATTCTGCAACTGCAGGGCAATGGTTCTATTTTGAATATGCAGGCCGATGATTCGGTACTGGATACCAAAGCCGATCGCCGTCGCCATGCAAACGGCGACTACAGTTACAACGACACCCAGAACCTCACCTTGAAAATGGACTGGTATGTCGACGGGCATACCTTCACCTCGATCAGCGCCTATATGGCCTATCAGTACGACGAAGAATGCGACTGTGACTTTACCGGCTCGCCGCTGTTTCAGGTGGTCATGGAAGAAGAGTACGAGCAGTTCAGTCAGGAATTTCGCTGGGTGTCAGCACCCGGAGAGCGCTTCGATCTGATTGCCGGCGCCTATTTCCAGTACAACGACGTGTATTTCTTCGACTCCATCGTCCTGCCGTCCACGCTGATTCCACAGCTGATCAACGCGGCCGACATTCTCGAAGGGGGCGCACGCGGCGATATCGACCCGCTGGCTGGCGCGAGCTCAGCCTTCGAGGTACTGGGCATTGGCGATGCGGGTAACTCCCTGCTGGATATTCGCTCGCCCCGCGATTTCAAAAGCGATTCACTGATCGGCTCCGCCTTTATGCAGGGCACCTGGATCATCAACCCCAGTTGGCGATTAACCCTCGGCGGTCGTTACACCTATGAGAAAAAGAGCGGCAGCCGCAAACTCGAGTTCGGTTTACCCGATGGCTCGATTCTGCCGATTGGCGAGACCGACACCGCGGCGGCAGTCACTTTCGCCGCCGAGCGCCACGACCTGAAAGGCAAACGGACTGAATCGCAGTTTGCCCCGCTGCTCAATATTCAGTGGGACATCAATGACGCGATGATGAGCTACTTTTCCGCCCGGCGCGGTTTTAAATCCGGCGGCTACGATGCGCGCTCCAATTCCTCTCCCAGCGCCGAACCCACCGCGCGCAATCCCAACGCCGTTGTCGCCAATCAGCGGGTACTGATCGGCAGTTTTGAATACGAGGAAGAGCGAGCCACCTCCTACGAGCTGGGATTAAAAACCACCTTATTCGACGGCGTTGCCGAGCTGAATACGGCCGTGTTTTACACGCGCTTTGACGATCTGCAGGTCAGTGTTTTCGACGGTACGCTCGGCTTTAACGTCGGCAACGCGGCCAGCGCCGTCACCCAAGGGGTAGAGTTTGACGGACGTATCGCCCTCAGTGAACACCTGATGCTGGCGGGCGGCCTGGCCTTGCTGGATTTCGAATTCCTCGACCACAAGATGGGCACCTGTATTCAGGACCAGTTACCGGACCATCCCAATGGCATTAACTGTGACTACTCGGGCAAGACCAATCAGTACGCTGCCGACTATTCCGGGAACCTGCTGCTGGCTTATGAGCGGGCACTGGGCAGTGCCTTGATTCTGCGAGCGAACCTCGATGCCATCTTCACCGACGAGTATCACCCTTCTCCCAACCTCGACGACCGGGTCAAGCAGGACGCCTTTGTGCAGTACAACGGCCGACTGGCGCTGGCCTCCAGCGATGGCACCTGGGAAGTGGCGCTCTTGGGTAAGAACCTGAGCGACGAACAGGTGCTGCTGTATGCCGTCGATACCCCAGTCGCCAAGAAGGTGATTGCGGGCACCACCACCCATCACGGCTTCACCAATCCGCCACGCACATTGGCATTGCAGGCGTCTTACCGCTGGTAAATGATGGATGATGCCCTTGCGTCGGCAGTTTGCGCTGCCGACGCCTTTTTTTATCGCAGGCTGTCGTTCAGACGGTCGAGCACTTTCTGCCCCGGACACAACTCCGACTCACCGAGATCTCGCAGCGGCGTTTTACTGCTGCCGATAATCTCGTGCAGATCCTGAGAATCTTCATCCATATACAACAGACCGGTCAGCATCTGATCCTTGGCGCGATAGTCCTTGATCAGCTTGAGGGCTGAACGGCGGCTGTGCAGATCCAGCTCGGGATCCGCCTTGCGTAACTCAACCACCGAACCGTCGTGCAGGGTCACGGCCTTGCTTTCACCCTCGGCGTAGTCCGCCGTAATTTCCTGCTTGAATGGCACGTAATCCACGGTGCCAGTCGCGGCCAGATGATCGCGCACGTACTCGTACCCTTTGGTGGAACCGGGGTTGTTATTGAAGGTGACGCAGGGCGAAACCACATCGATAAAGGCAAAGCCATTGTGGCTGATCGCCGCTTTGATCAACGGTACCAGTTGCGCGCGGTCACCGGAGAAGCTGCGCGCCACAAAGGTCGCCCCCAGTTGCAGGGCAATACTGACCAGGTCGATGGCTTCAAAGGGGTTGGGCTCGCCTTTTTTGCTGATGGAGCCGACATCCGCCGTGGCGGAATCCTGCCCTTTGGTGAGTCCGTAGCAGCCATTGTTCTCGACAACATACAGCATGTTCACATTGCGACGTACCGCATGGGTGAACTGCCCCATGCCGATAGACGCGCTGTCCCCATCGCCGGACACACCCACGTAAATCAGGTCCCGGTTCGCCAAATTGGCACCGGTCGCTACCGACGGCATACGTCCGTGAACCGAGTTAAAACCGTGGGATTTACCGAGAAAATAGGTCGGCGTTTTCGAACTGCAACCGATACCGGACAGCTTGGCAACACGGTGCGGCGGAATCGACAGTTCAAAGCAGGCCTGCACAATCGCGGCACTGATGGAGTCATGACCGCAGCCAGCGCAAAGCGTGGAAATGGCGCCTTCGTAATCGCGGCGGGTATAACCCAGTTCATTAGTCGGTTGTTCGGGGTGACGAAACGCGGGACGCAGGTAACTCATCAGCCGTTCTCCTTAGCCGCACGCAGCGGTTGGACTTTATTTTCGTCGAGCTGTTGGCGAATTTCTTTCTCGATCTGGCGGGCAGTAATCGGCATCCCGCCATAGTTGAGAATCGGAATGAGGCTTCGCGGCGAGATCAGCAGCTCATTGACCAACAGCGTACGCATCTGTGCATCGCGGTTCTGCTCTACCAGAAACAGCGTGTCGTGCTCGGCAATGAACTTGTCGACGGAGGCATCGAAAGGGAAGGCACGCAGACGGAGACTGTCGACGCTAATGCCGCTGTCGCTCAGGGCAGCGACCGCTTCGAGTGTGGCATCGCGGCTGGTGCCGAAATAAATCACCCCGACTTTGCTGCCCTGCCCAATCGCTTCTGCTTCAGGCACATAGGTCTTGGCCGTATCCCACTTTTTCAGCAGGCGCTGCATATTGTATTCATAGGCTGCACTGTCTTCGGTGTACACCGCGTATTCATCCCGCGATGTGCCACGGGTAAAGAAAGCACCTTTCTCAGGGTGCGTGCCAGGATAGGTGCGATAGGGAATACCGTCACCATCGCTGTCCAGGTAGCGACCAAAGCGCTCACTCATCGCTTCCAGCTGCTCGCTGGTGTAAACCTTGCCGCGCTGGTATTCACGCGAGTCGTCCCACTTCAGCGGTGGCGACATGCTGTCGTTCATGCCCAGATCGAGATCATTCATGATGATCACTGGCGTCTGGAGCTGCTCGGCAAGGTCGAAGGCCTCAGCACCCATATCGAAGCATTCGGCGGGCGTCGAGGGGAACAGCAATACGTGCTTGGTATCGCCGTGCGACGCGTAGGCGCAGGCCATAATGTCAGACTGTTGGGTGCGCGTGGGCATACCTGTTGATGGCCCCGCCCGCTGCACATTCACCAGCACGCAGGGAATTTCGGCAAAGTAGGCCAGTCCGAGGAATTCGCTCATCAAGGAAATGCCGGGGCCGCTGGTCGCCGTAAACGAACGGGCGCCATTCCAGCTCGCACCGATCACCATTCCAATGGCCGCCAGCTCATCTTCGGCCTGCACAATGGCGTAGTGTTTATTGCCGCTGGCGGGGTCGATACGCAGTCGGCGACAGTACTTGTCGAAGGCATCGACTACCGAGGTGGATGGGGTAATCGGATACCACGCCGCAACGCTGGCGCCACCGTAAATCGCACCCAATGCCACGGCGGTATTGCCGTCCAGCAGAATCTGATCACCAACGGCATCGCGGCGTTCAACGCGAATCCCCAGCGGGCATTCAAAATTGTCCCGGGCGTAGTGATAGCCCAATTCCAGCGCGCGCACGTTTGGCGTAATCAGTTTTTCCTTGCCTCGAAACTGATCGGAAACCAGCGTGGTAAGCACGTCAAACTCGATATCGAGCAGCGCTGACAGGGCACCCACATAGATCACATTGCGAAACAGCTGCTGCTGGCGCGGATCGCTGAATTCCCGCTGGCAGAGGTCACGCAGGGGAATACCGATAAACTGCACGTCGCTGCGCATCAGGCGCAGGTCAAGCGGTTTACTGGAGTCGTAAAGAAAGTAACCGCCAGGTTCCAGTTCCTGAATATCCTTGGCCATGCTCTGCGGGTTCACACAGACCATCATATCCACGCCGCCGCGTCGCCCGAGAAAACCCTTCTCATTCACCCGCACTTCGTACCAAGTGGGCAGGCCCTGAATATTCGAGGGAAAGATATTTTTGGGGCTGACCGGCAGCCCCATACGAAACAGCGCCTTGGCAAACATATTGTTGGCGCTGGCCGAGCCGGTGCCGTTGACGTTGGCAAACTTGATAACGAAATCGTTAACCGCTTCTATACGCTTCATCTCAGACACCCTGCCCCGCCTTGGTCACACTGTAATAGAACTTCTGCATATCCCAGGCAGCGGTTGGACAGCGCTCCGCGCAAAGCCCGCAGTGCAGGCAGACGTTTTCGTCTTTGATCATGGCCCGACCGGTGCGCAGATCGTCTGATACATACAGACTCTGCTCGTTATTATTGGCCGGCATTTTCAGCACCTGACGCAGGACGTCCTCGGGATCTTCCTCGTCATTCACCGTAAACGTGAGGCAGTCAGTCGGGCAGATATCGATACAGGCATCGCACTCTATACACAGCTTTTCGCTGAACACCGTCTGCACATCGCAGTTCAGGCAGCGCTGCGCTTCGTTGAAGGCGGTGGTGGCATCGAAACCAAGTTCGACTTCCAGTCGGCGATCACTGAGGGTTTTATCCAGCTCTGCCTGCGGCACCACATAGCGTGTATCGGTTTCAATGCCGCTGTCGTAGCTCCATTCGTGAATCCCCATTTTCTGACTGACCAGACTCACCCCCGGCGGTGGCCGGTCGGTGAGCGATTCGCCGTTGCAGAACAGGTCAATGGAAATCGCGGCTTGATGACCATGGGCCACCGCAGTGATGACATTTTCCGGCCCAAAGGCCGCATCACCACCGAAGAACACCTTGGGATTGGTGGACTGGAAGGTCACAGCATCAACCTCCGGCAACTCCCACTTGCCGAATTCAATGCCGATATCCCGCTCAATCCACGGGAAAGCATTTTCCTGGCCGATGGCAATCAATACGTCGTCGCAGGCCATATCGACCGGCGGCTCGCCAGTGGGAATCAGCTCGCGGCGACCGCTGTCGTAAACCGCCTTCACCTTTTCAAAACGCATACCCACCAGGCGGCTATTCTCAATAAGGAACGCCTTGGGCACATGGTTATCGTAAATAGGGATGCCCTCGTGCTGGGCATCTTCTTTCTCCCAGGGTGAGGCTTTCATTTCTTCAAAGGGACTGCGTACAACTACTCGCACATCCTCGCCACCCAGGCGACGTGCGGTGCGACAGCAATCCATCGCGGTGTTACCACCGCCGAGTACCAGCACCCGCTTACCCACTTTCTCGATATGACCGAAGGCCACATTCGCCAGCCAGTTAATACCGATATGAATATTGCTGTCCGCCGCCTCGCGACCGGCGATATCCAGGTCGCGCCCCTGCGGAGCACCACTGCCGACAAACACCGCGTCGTAGTCTTTTTCCAGCAGGGCTTTCAGGCTGTCGACATAGTGATTGAAGTGCGTCACTACACCCATATTCAAAATAAAGCCGACTTCCTCGTTCAACACACTTTCCGGCAAGCGGAACGCGGGAATCTGGCTGCGCATAAAACCGCCGCCCGCAGGTTGCTCATCGTAGAGATCAATGCTGTATCCCAGCGGCATCAAGTCTCGCGCGACCGTCAGCGAGGCGGGGCCGCCGCCTACCAGCGCAATGCGTTTGCCATTTTTCTTCTTGGGAATATCCGGCAGCCGCGACGAAATATCGTCTTTCATATCTGCCGCTACACGCTTGAGTCGGCAGATCGCAACGGGCTCTTCCTCTACCCGCCCCCGGCGACACGCCGGCTCGCAGGGCCGGTCACAGGTACGCCCCAACACCCCCGGGAAAACATTGGATTCCCAGTTGATCATATAGGCATCGGTATAACGCTGTGCGGCAATGAGGCGAATGTATTCCGGTACCGGCGTGTGAGCCGGACAGGCATATTGGCAATCTACAACCTTGTGGAAGTATTCCGGGTTCTTGACGTCGGTCGGCTTCAATGCGTCCCCTCTCTTATGCTGCGCCAATTATTGTTATGGCAGGTCAGTGAGCAGACAAAATGTCTGCGCAAATTACAGCACAGCAAAGAGCAAAATTCACCAGCTAAATGGCGACATTTCCATGTCTAAAAAGCGACAGCCAATATCTTGAACCAAAAAAAAGCCGACCCGAAGGTCGGCATGCATGGAGCACAGCCAACAGGAGAACTCCTAGAAGCTGTATTTAATTTCCGCGCCGTACACCACGCCTTTGTTAAGTGGCGCGAAAGACGCCCCAGGACCACCGAAAGCGGCTGGCAACTGAGTGTCATTCCCGTGGGTCACTTCGTCTTTTAGATTCTTCCCGAAGATCGTGTAAGTAAACCCGCCTTTGGTGTTATAGCTGATTGCGGCATCAACCATATCGGCGGAATTCAGCACACCCAGGTTATCATCGGTATAGGCAGAGGGGTCACGATGATTGTAGCCAACCCGCGCGCTAATCATATCGCCGTCATTAACGTCGTACTGCCACGTCACGCTGGTGCCATATGTCCACTGCGCCAGTCGAGGTAAGGCCAGACTCTTATCTTGGCCATTGATCACGCCATCACGGTTCAAGTCTTCGCGCACAGTGTCGTAATCACCATCCAGATACCCGGCATTCATAGAAAGGACCAAGTGATCCCCAAGCCCTGCCAACAACTCAAACTCGGCACCCGTAATTGTCGCATCCGCGGAATTCACGATGACTTGGCCAACACCTAACCCTGGCACAGCGAAGTTAACCTCCCGCTGCATATCTTCAATTTCGTTCTGGAAAACCGCAGCATTCACACGAAGCCGACCATCGAATGCATCAACTTTCACACCTACCTCCAACGAGTCTTGTTTCTCCTCGTCGAAAGGCCCGGGGCTTGCTCCGGGAACCGTGTTGCGTTGGTTATAACCACCCGAGCGGAAGCCCTGGCTGTAACTCGCATAAATCTGCGTGGTCTCGAACGGATACCATTGCAAGCCAACTTTTGGTGATACGTTGCTCCAGCTTTCCTCATCCTCGAAATCGTAAGATGTACATTCTCGAGCATCGGTACTACAACCGTTGAATGGAATGGTCGCTATCTTGGCGTCTTTCGTCTCGTCGGTGTAACGCAAGCCAGCAATCAACGAGAGCGTATCACTCAACTTATAGTCAACCGCTGCGAAGGCACCCCAAGTTTCTGTCTCTTGCTCGCCCCCACCGGCAATATCGGTGGTTCCAAATACTAGGATACGGCGCTCTATGTACAGCAAATCTTGAGTGAAGTAATACAACCCAGCGGTAACATCAAACCGCTCATTCAACAGTATGTTATAGCGCAGTTCATTACTGAACTGCTCTGCTTCCATATAGGTTTCTGAATGGAAAAAAGGCGTTGGCGATGCATCAATATCCGAGACTGCTAAGGTATTCAGGTCTTTCCAACCAAAGATATTCGTCAGGCGCCCCTCGCCAACATCGCGAACATGCTCCAACGAGAGTCGATCCCACTCAATGGTGTAACTGCCCTCTTCATCAACAGCAAAATCGAAAGTATCGCGATCAAACAAGGCATGGTTTTGCCCTGCAGGCCCGTCACCATCACCACTGCTTTGCTCGTACTTGAGCGTGGTTTCTGCATTGGCATCACCGGCATGCAAATAAGTCAGGCCACCTCGGACGATCCGCATATAGGATTCGCCGAAGTCATCATTGTCGTTAGCCCGGTTTTCGAAATAGCCACCGTCTTTATTGAAGTACACCGCGAATTTACCCAGCAGTTTGCCTTCAACGAGAGACCCCGAGGTCGAAAGAGAGATATAGCGATTATTGCCCGACTCCATAGACGCCCGTGCTTTCAGCCTGAACTCTTCCGTAGGATCAGTAGTACGCACCAGAACCGCACCACCTGTTACATTTCGCCCGAACAGAATGCCCTGCGGGCCACGCAGTACCTCGATACCTTCCATATCGAACTGGTCGAAGACGACACCGGAATTCGTGCCTTGATATACACCGTCAATGAACACACCCACGGTAGGGTCGATACTGGGGATCGAGCTGTTTACACCCAGCCCGCGGAACGAGAAATTAGCCACCCCTTTGGCCGTGCCAACATCGTCCATCGAGACGTTTGGCATGGTGTAAGACAAGCTCTGCAAGTCCCTCACAAAAAGGGCCTCTAATTGATCTTCACCGAATGCAGTAGCCGCTATGGGCACATCTTGAAGCTTTTCAGCCTCCGCTTTTTTGGTACCGGTAACGAGAACCTCTTCCAATAAGACCGACTTGTTCTGGGCGATTGCAGGCAAACTCAACATCGAGCCCGCAGCCACGGCAGATAGCAGTCGAATGGCGGTTACCAGGGGTTTGTTTCGCATGGTTATTTTCTCCCGTTGCGCTTATCTTATAGTTGTAAACGGCAAAATCAGCGTGGCATAAATCCGCCAAAACGCAAGCGAATTTCGAAAAAAGTGCGGCGATATGACAGCCACTGTCCATGTGCGCCAGCTCCCAAACTGGGGATGCGGTAAATATCCTGAAGAACTATCTACCAAACCCCCTGCCTATACTGCTCATAAGTGGTCGTATACCGCTTTATCCCCAAGGAGAGAGTTTACCGGGCACAACGCCAAGCACGGACGCCTCAAGTACCGAGTAATAAGAAGAGGCAAACATCATGTCAAAGACACCGAACTTCACAATGAAAGCACTTGCGCTGGTGATCGGCAGCACCGCGCTGTTAAGCGCCTGCGGAGGTTCGTCCGGCGGCAGCAGCGGCAGTGGATCAACCAGTTTTTCCGTGACCGATGCACCGGTCGACGACGTCGAGATCGTCAAAGTCACCTTCAGCCGCATTGATCTGAAACCCGCAGATGATGATGCCGAGGTGCTCAGCTACGAGTTCGACGAGCCCGTAACTATTGACAACCTGCTCGCCCTGACCGGCAACGATGCCGAACCGATTTTGGAAGGTGTAGACGTTCCCCCGGGCGACTATCAATGGCTGCGAGTTTATGTGGATGGCGGGATTCCCAATTCCAGCGTCACCCCGGAACTGGGCAATGAAACCGACCTGTTCATCCCCGGCCAGCAAAATGGCAACGCAAACGGCCAGCCTCGCTTCCTCCAACTCAACACCGGCTTCACAGTAGCGGCGGGGAGTCGCAGCGATTTCACCATAGATTTCGTCTTGCGCAAGGGCCTGACCAAGCCTGCGAATGCAGACCACTACCTGCTTCGCCCGGCGATGCGCCTGCTGAACAATATAGAAGTCGGCACCATTAGCGGCTCTGTCGCAGAAAGTGTCCTCAATGACCCGAACTGCTCGCCCATTGACGGCAATGGCAGTGTGTATCTTTACGACGGCGACCTGAACGCTGCAGAGCAGACGCCCGATGATTATTATGATCCGGAAGGCAATGGCACTGGGGATGAGTCAGCCAACCGCCCGATTGCCAGCGCTGAAGTGCTGCAGAATGACAGCGGCGAATACCGCTTCACCATTGGCTTTGTGGCCGAGACCGAGGAAGGGTACAGCGTTGCCTATACCTGCGAACCCGGCAACGACGCTCCTGAGAGTGACGAAGATATCGCATTCACTGAAGTGATTGCGGTCGACGTGATAGCCGGCGAAACCAGCGAGGTCTCGTTTACCGAAGCACCTGCGGCGCCGATCGAGGAGGACCTGCAGGAGACGGTTGAGCAATTGCCCGAGTCTGAGCAAAATCCTGCATAAGCAGATAGTTACCGAGGCAGTGGCGATTGCCGCTGCCTCGGCACTCCCATCGAAGTTAGCCAGACTTTTTCACGTATTTGCTGATAATCACAATACGCGTGCCGTTGACACGACCTTCAATATGCTCGGGGTTATCACTCAGGGAGATATTACGCACGGCAGTTCCACGCTTGGCTGTAAAACTGGTGCCCTTCACGTTCAGGTCTTTGATTAGCGTCACCGTATCGCCAGCCTGTAAAGCTGCGCCGTTTGCGTCCAGCGTAGGCTCCACATCGCCGTCGGCACTGCCCGCATCGGCCCAGGCTTTAAGCTCTTCATCGAGGAACACAATATCCAGCGTATCCTGAGCCCAAGGTTCACCGGCCAGCCGCTTGAGCATGCGGTAAGACAGCACTTGTACCGCCGGTTCGGGACTCCAGACACTCTGGCTCAAGCAGTGCCAGCGCGCCGTCTCCAGTGCTTGCGCCTCAGTCACCTGCCCGTAGCAGGTCTCACACAGCGCGACGTCAGCCGCCGCTGCACCGCCATCTACCCCGTATGCCTGTAATGGCTCACTGGCGCCACACAGTTCACACTGCCCCTGACTGCGCGCTTGGAGTTGCTGATCGATTGCCATACTGCCCTCCTGGCAAAACCGACATTATAAACGACCAGGGCACCGCCGCGGGGCATTCTCGCAAATCAAACGGTGGCAGGATTCGAGGCCGGCTCGGTTTCTGCTTCAGTCTCGGCCTTGCCTCCGACTTGCTTCAACTGGGGCGCATCATGTTTTTTCACCTGACTGGCGCCGACAAACTGGCCACCTGACTCAATCACCAGCTCCCGCACCTTAACTTCTCCACTCACCTGCCCCGACGCGACAATCTCCAGGCGGTCCGCATCGACTTTACCGTCCAGCACGCCGCTGACCAGTACACGCTTGGCCTGAACATCGCCTTTAAAGCGACCGCTGCGACCGATGGCGACATCCCCCTGCGAGACCAGCGATCCATCCATTTTGCCGTCCAGATGAAAGTTGTCTTTCAGCTTGATGTCGCCGACAAGTTCGGTACCAGCTGCGACCACCGTCGTTCGGGCAGCGCCGTCTGCTTTCTTAGTGTTTTTGCCAGTGAATCCCATTTAATCCGTTCCTCGCGCGTAAACAACACATCGTAATTTTCGAGAGACCACTCCATAAACGGCCCCGGAGACAGACGCCGATACAAGTGCCGAACTTCGTAGTGCAAATGTGGCCCGCTGGACAGGCCGGTGTTACCGCTATAGGCAATCACATCACCTTGACGAACGTAATCGCCAGCATTGACCAGCGTTTTACTTAAATGACCATACAAGGTGGAAAAGCCAAAATTGTGGCTGAGCTTCACCATCCGCCCCAAACCACTGTCGTGCATACCGGACCATTCCACCACCCCATCGGCCGTGGCATAAACCGGAGTCCCGATGTCGGCACGCAGATCAGCGCCACCGTGCAGAATATTTTTCCCCAACACAGGATGCTTGCGCATACCAAAGTGGCTGGTCACCGACGCGTCCTCCAGCGGATAGCCACTTGGAATCGCCGTCAGCATGTAGCGCTTTTCCTGTATGGTTTGCGTTGCCGTATCCAGCCGCTCATACAGCGCCTCTTCCGGCGCAGGCTTCAGGCCAATCATCACTTCAATGCTGTCCAGCTCTTCACCCATCACCGCCAGCGCGGTCACTTTTTCCTCAACCGAGGACTGCAGGCGCTCCTGCTCTGCCAGCAGCGCAATATTTTCACTTTTGATCGCATCCTGCAGGCTACGGAGATCCGCCAATTCGCCATTCAGCGAATCCAGTTTGCCGCTCAACAGGTAGATAGAAAGGAAGCCACCGAGAAACAGCAAGGCCAGCAGACCGGCAATACCGGCGAGAAAACGCCGTGCGAGCTGTGTCAGGGTGTAGTGCCGCGATCCCTCGAAGCTTGTAATCGTAATGCGGTAGTGATCGCGCATAAACCAACCGTGCTGCCGTGCCTGTTATGATTGCCGACTATGCAGAAAATGTACCGTTGTCGTCAGGGCGTAACCGCCCGCACAACGGAAGTACATACCGGCAATGTCGAATTAATTATCGCGATACTATACAAGGCAAGGCGGTCGATACAATCTTTACGACCTCAAGGGCTCACAGGCCACCCCGGAACAATGCCCTTCATTGAGACATCGCCGCAGCCAGCGCACAGCAAAAGAGCAGTCCCCAGCAGGAGAATCACCACGATGCGATTGCCCCCTATGGTCAGCAATCCCGCTTACAGTTACCCCTTTGAGCGGCGACACCGCTTCCCCATGGAGAAATTCGGGCTCCTTAACCAATATTTGAGCGAACGCTCTTTGCTGACAGAGACAAATCTGTTCCGCCCCGGCCGGGCCAGAGCCGATGTCCTCGCCCAGGCGCATTGCCCTGACTACATCACCGCCGTCAGCGAAAACCGTCTCGACCCCAAAGCCGCCCGACGCTTGGGGCTACCGTGGAGTGAGGGGCTGATAAAACGAAGCTGGATATCCCCCAATGGCACCCTGCTGACGGCTCAGCTGGCTCTGCGTCACGGTATTGCCTGCCACCTCGCCGGCGGAACGCATCACGCACACTATGACTTTGGCTCGGGCTTCTGCGTTTTTAATGATCTGGCCGTCGCGGCCAGCACCTTGCTGTCTTCAGGGCAGGTATCACGCGTACTGGTGTTCGAC
>CETN01011896.1_pt1 | contig 58048 bp, 50 predicted proteins | sample 531301 | NCBI WGS metagenome assembly CETN01 (sample SAMEA2622656, study PRJEB7988) | marine metagenome | isolation source: saline water (ENVO:00002010), including
GCGATCAATGCTGCGCTGGCGGAACTGCCGCTGCGGCGCCATCTGGCGATATTGCCGCTGGCCACCTTGCTGGAAAATGTCGCAGGGGTTTATGCGGCGCTGTTGCGTGGCGGCGAGGTGGTACTGCCCAGCCTGGCCACACTGGGCTGGGCGGGCAGTGGTGGTATGGACGTTGCGCGGCTGATGCGGTGTTTCCAGCGTCGTCGCCCCGACACCGCGGTGCTGCTGCCGCAATTGCTGAAGGCGCTCTGCGAACTGCCCGACAGCCCGCCGGATAGTCTGCGCTTTGTGGCTGTCGGTGGCTCGCGCACCGCGCCGGCGCTGTTGCTCAACGGTCGCGAAAAAGGCTGGCCGGTATACGAGGGCTATGGCCTGTCGGAGTGTGGCTCGGTACTCACAGTGAACGTGCCCGGCGCCGATAAACCCGGTTCGGCGGGCCGGCCGTTACACCACTGCCAGCTGTCGCTGGAAGGTAGTGAAGTGATGGCCGAGGGCAATGCCTTTCTCGGCTATCTGGGCGATAAAGCCAATACCCGGTACCGGGTGGCGACCGGTGATCTGGGTCACTTCGATGAAGAGGGCTTTCTGTGGCTCAGTGGCCGCCGCAAAAACCTGCTGATAAACAGCTATGGCCGCAACATCTCCCCCGAATGGCCCGAAAGCGAGCTGCTGCGTCACTCTGCCATTGTGCAATGTGTGGTGGTGGGCGATGCGCGTCCGCACTGCGCGGCGTTGCTGACGGTTTTGCCGTGCAGCGATGACGCCGAGGTCAGCGCCCATATTGCGCGTTGCAATGCCGAGCTGCCCGACTACGCGCGCATCCGCCAGTGGCGGCGACTGCCGACACCGCTCAGTGCGGCCGACGGCCTGCTGACCGCCAACGGTCGTCCGCGCCGCGAGGCGATTGCCCGCCATTACGCCGCTCTGATTGAAGACTGCTATGCCGACGCTCGCATTGATGCAACCGCCGGAACTCTTGATCGCGAAAACGAGGACCTGATGTATGGAATTTTATGATCGTCTGCAAGCGGCCACGGCTGACGAGCGCGCTGGCCTTTACAGTATCGACTTCATCCGCCGCGGTGTGGAAGAGGGACTGAGCCGTGAAGACTACCTTGCCTTTCTCGGCCAGGCCTATCACCACGTCAAACACACCGTGCCGCTGCTGATGGCCTGCGGCAGCCGCCTGAGCGACGACGAAGAATGGCTGCGGGTGGCGGTGGCGGAGTACATCGAGGAAGAGACTGGCCATCAGGAGTGGATTCTGAACGATATCGCCGCCGCCGGGGGCGACAAGGAGGCGGTGCGCCACAGCCGCCCGGCGCGCAGCACAGAATTGATGGTGGCCTACGCCTACGACACCATCCACCGGGTCAATCCGCTGGGCTTTTTCGGCATGGTGCAGGTACTGGAGGGCACGAGCATCGCGGTGGCCGACCAGGCGGCCGAAGCCATTCAGCAGCGTCTGGGTCTGCCCAACAAGGCTTTCAGCTATCTCAAATCCCACGGCGCGCTGGACATTGAACATGTGGACTTCTTCAAGGGGCTGATGAACCGCATTGAGCGGCCGGACGATCAGCAGCAGATCATCCATAGCGCCCGCTGCTTCTACCAGCTTTACGGCGATATTTTCCGCGAGCTGGGTCGGCGCGCTGCGGTGACTCAGGCCGCGTGATCGAGGAGGACCTATGACGACACTGAGTATTGCGGTCACCGGTGCCAACGGTGGTATTGGTCGCGCGATCTGTCAGGCATTGGCTGAAGACGGCCACAGCCTGCATCTGATTGGCCGACAGTCCGAGGCTCTGGAGGCTCTGCGAAACAGTCTGAAAAATACGGCGCAGCATCATTGCTGGCAGGCAGATCTCAGTGATGTGAGATCGATTGATGCCCTGGCCGATGCCATGCTGGGCACGGGCGTGGCGCTGGACGTGCTGATTAACAACGCCGGTTGCTCACAGTTTGCCATGTTGGATGACAGCGAGCCCGACGTGCTGGCAATGATGTTGAAGGTCAATACCTTGGCGCCGATGCTGCTCAGTCGCCGACTGCTTCCCACGCTGCTGAGCAGCGAGCACGCCACGCTGATCAATGTCGGCTCCAGTTTTGGCAGCATCGGCTATCCCGGTTTCAGTGGCTACTGCGCCAGCAAATTTGCCCTGCGAGGCTTTACCGAGGCGTTGCAGCGGGAGCTGGCTGATCGCGAGATCGCCATTCATTATCTTGCCCCCCGCGCGGTGGCGACCGATATCAACAGTGAGGCCGTGGTGGCGATGAATGCCGAGCTGGGGAATGCCGTGGACAAGCCCGCAGTCGTGGCCGACGCGGTGCAGGCACTGTTGCATCAGCGCCGCAGCCAGAACCGCTATCTTGGCTGGCCGGAGCGTTTGTTTGTGCGACTGAATGCTCTGCTGCCAACGCTGGTGGCGGGCAGCCTGCGCAAGCAGTTGCCGCGCATTCTTTACTACGCCCGACGTGGAGGAGATAGCTGATGAACCGACTTACCTGGCTGTTTGCCCTCAGTTTGCTGTTCAGCAGCACGGTGTGGGCAGCGAATTGGCAGAGTGCTCAGCAGCGTTGGGCGGAGATCCAGTACCGCCTGCCGCCGGACCAGCAGTCTGCGGCGATGCAGGCGGTGATCGACGAACTCGACGCCGAGTTGTCCACACAGCCAAAGCAGGTAGAAGCGCTGATCTGGCGCGGCATTGCCGAGGCGACGCTGGCCGGTTACCAGGGCGGGCTGGGGGCGCTGTCGCTACTGCGCGATGCCCGCCGCGATCTCGAGGCGGCGATAGCGTTAGATGAGCGCGCGCTCAATGGCGCGGCACACACCAGTCTGGGCTCGCTTTACTATCAGGTGCCGGGCTGGCCGATCAGTTTTGGCAGCAACAGCAAGGCGGAAGCTGAACTGAAAATGGGGCTGGCGATTGCGCCTCAGGACATCGATGCCAACTATTTCTATGCGGATTACCTGCGCGACCGCGGCGACAAGGCACAGGCGCGGGTCTATTATGAACGAGCGCTGGCGGCCCCCGCGCGTCCTGGCCGGTCGCTGGCCGACGAGGGTCGGCGCGAGCAGATTCGCCAGGCCTTGAGCGCAATGGACTGACATACAATCAATCGGAAAAAGGTGAGCAATTTTTGCGCGTACTGCTGGTAGAAGATGACCGCTCGCTGGCCAGCGGTATCAAGACGGCCTTAACTCGGGCGGCCCATGCGGTGGACCATGTGGACAATGGCGCCGAGGCATTGCGTTTTGCCCGCGACACGCCTATCGACATGGTGGTACTGGATCTGGGCCTGCCGGATATGGATGGCCTGTCGGTGCTGCGCGAGTTGCGTGCGGCAGGCAGTACGGTGCCGGTACTGATTCTCACCGCCCGCGATGCTCTCAATGACAAACTCTCCGGCTTGGACGGTGGCGCCGACGATTACCTGACCAAGCCCTTTGCGGTGGAAGAGTTACTGGCGCGCATTCGTGTGCTGGGGCGTCGCGGTAATGAACTGCAGGACAACGAGCTGAGTCTCGGTCCGGTGCAGATCAATTTGGCCCGCCATGCCGTCAGCTTGCGCGGCGAGCCGGTCAAACTGTCGCGGCGCGAGTTTGCGCTGTTGCGGGCGCTGGCCGACCGCCCCGGTCAGGTGTTCAGTCGTGAACAACTGGAAGAGAAGCTCTACACCTGGGATGACGATGTCAGCAGTAATACCATCGATGTGTATATCCACAATCTGCGCAAAAAGCTGGGCACGGGACTGATAAAAAATATTCGCGGCGTAGGTTATGTACTGGAGCCCGGGGCGTGAGATCACTGCGACGCTTCCTGCTGATCAGCCTACTGGCGGTGTTGATGCTCAGCAATTTTGTCGCGGCACTGCACGGCTATCGGGCGAGCATGGCCAAGGCCGAGCAACTGCTGGACGACAAGCTGTTCGACATGGCCGGACACTTTCTGGCGATGCCGCTGCCCGATGGCGCGTCGCCGCCGGTGGACGAGCAGCTTCAGGCCTTTCAGCTTATCGACGAACAGGGGCAACTGCGCTGGCGCTCGGCGCAGATGCCGGTAACCGCGCTGCAATTGCCAGACGGCTTTTCCGAAGAGAACGTGGGCGGCTATCGTTGGCGCATGTTGCAGCGGCGCGGTGGTGAGCCGCTGCGTACGGTGATTGTGGCGGAGCGGCTGGATCTGCGTTATCAGCTTGCCGAAAACGTGATTATGGAGTCGGTGGCACCGGTGCTGCTGGTGGTGCCGATAGTGGGCTTGCTGCTGTGGCTGATTGTCGGTCGCGGGCTGAGCAGCCTGACCCGACTGGCGAATCTGCTGCGCCGCAAGCGCAGTGATGATTTCAGTCCGGTAAGGGTGGAGCACGCGCCGGAGGAATTGCAGCCGGTACTGGAGTCGATTAACCAGCTATTGCGCCGTCTCGACGCGGCCTTTGAGCGCGAACGACGCTTTTCTGCCGATGCTGCCCACGAGCTGCGCACGCCGATCAGCGCCATTCAGATTCACCTCCACAACTTGCGCGCCGAGCTGAGCGAGCCCAGTGAATCACTGGATTGCCTGAGTGCCGATGTGGCGCGCTTGGCGCACTTGGTCGAGCAGCTACTGCTGTTGCATCGCAGTAATCCCGAACACTACCCCCGCCAGTGGGAGACGATTGATCTGGCCGCATTGGCCCGAGAGGTGAGCAGCGCCTGCTTTGCCGATATCGACGCCCGTCAGCAGCAGCTTAGCCTGCAGGGTGAGGCAAGCATTCAGGGCGACCGCTTTGCGCTGGGGATTCTGGTGGAGAACCTGCTGCGCAACGCCAATAAATACAGCCCGCCGGGGGCGAGTATCGACCTGCGGATTCGCGAAACTGACGACGGGGCCAGCCTGTGTGTGGAAGACTCCGGGCCGGGTATTCCGGAGGCACAACTGGCGCGGGTGCGTGAGCGCTTTTATCGCGTGGGCGGTGATCGGCACGATTCCGGTCAGTCCGGCTGCGGCTTGGGTTTGTCGATCGTTGAACATATTGCCCAGTTACACGGCGCGGAGCTGCGGCTGGAAAACCGTGCGGAAGGTGGCTTGCGGGTGTGTGTGCAGTTTATAGAGCAGCGTGGTGAGAGGAGAGGGGCCGATGTGGCGGGCAGTGATTAACGGCGCGCTGTTGCTGATGTTGTCGTCGGTCTGCCTGGCGGATAAGCCAGTGGTCGAGCTGGTGATCCGCGACCACCTGTTTTATCCCTCGCAGCTTAAGGTGCCTGCTAACGTCAAATTCAAGCTGCGAGTCGATAATCAGGACCCCACGCCGGAAGAGTTCGAGAGCTACGAGCTGAACCGCGAAAAAGTCATCCTCGGTAAGCGCAAGGCGATTATTTTTATCGGCCCGCTGGCACCGGGTGAGTACCCCTTTTTTGGCGAGTTCAATCCCAAAACGGCCCAGGGCACGATGATCGCTGAATAGCGGCATAGAGAAGCTGTCATGTTATTAACCAGTGTCATTATTGTATTGCGAGAAGTGTTGGAAGCCGCGCTGCTGATCAGCGTGCTCGCTGCGCTCAGGCAAATGCAGGGCGGCAGTCGACGAGGTCTGTTGTGGGGCCTGATTGCCGGTCTGTTGGCGTCGCTGCTTATTGCGCGCAGCATGGGCGCCATCTCCGAGATGGCCGATGGTGTGGGGCAAGAGCTGTTTCTGGCCTTTCTACATGGCGTGCTTTATCTGGCGCTGCTGTGTATCGGCGTGCTGGCGCTGCGCGAGTCGTCCCACACGCTGCTGATGGGTGTGCTGATGGCAACGGCGGTGGCGGTGGCAGTGAGTCGCGAGGGCGAGGAAATCATTCTCTACATCTCCGCGTTTCAGCAGCACGACGATGTGCGCAGCAGCCTGTATCGCGGCTCGCTGATCGGCCTGGGCATTGGCGCCAGTGCCGGTGCACTGCTGTATTACGCCTTGTGTTTGCTGCCGTCGAAGTGGGGCTATCGCGCCATTTTCGTGCTGCTGACGGTGGTGTCCGGGGCGATGATCTTGCAGGCGTCGGGGCTGCTGATACAGGCGGATTATCTTCCCGGTGGCAGGGTGTGGGATAGCTCGGGCTGGTTGCCTGAGGAGGGTGTGGCCGGACAACTCCTCTATGCCATGTTGGGGTATGAAGCGACACCCGCGCCCGCGCAGTTGTGGGCGTATGGCGGGAGTGTGTTATTGATGACGTCGGTGTTGTTCTGGCAATGGCGGCGAAACGGGAGCACCGCATGATGCGGCGGCTGGTCTGGGGGCTTGCGCTGGGCGTTAGCACGCCATTATGGGCGGACGGCCTGCCGGTGGATCGTCTCTATTCGCCCTACGTGCAGCCGCTGGAGAAGGAACTGGAATACCGCTATATCCAGGCTGACGGCGGCCTTCAGGCGCCTGAAGGTCTGCATGTGCAAAAGCTGGGCTTTGGCGCGGCGATCAGCGAGCGAGTGGCACTGGAAGCCTATGTCATTGCCGCCGATACCCAGTTCAGCGACCGTATTGAGGCGCTGGAGCTGGAGGCGCGCTGGCAGCTTACCGAGCAGGGAGAGTACGAAAGTGATTGGGGACTGCAGCTGGAATATGAACAGGACCGTGAGGGTGACGAGCGTGAACTGGCGGTGTCGCTGCTGGCACAGAAAGACTGGACATCCTGGCAGGGCATTGCCAATGCCTCGCTGATTCACGAAAAACAGAAAGGCTTGCGCAGTGAGCTGGAGACGAGGCTGGCATTGCAGGCGCGCTACCGCTATCGGGCGGTGCTGGAGCCGGGGGTGGAGCTGTTCCTTGGCGAGGACTACCGGGGCATAGGCCCCGCACTTTATGGCACGGTGAAGCTAGCGGCGGGACGCTCGTTGCGTTGGGAGCTGGCGGCCATTGCCGGACTGGACCGCGACAGTGCGGACCACGCGATTCGTCTGCTGCTGGAATACGAATTCTTTTAATGCGCGACTCTAGCCCCCGACTATAGTCCCCTGCCAGTCCACTACACGCTGGCGTACAGGCTGCGGTCGGCCAGCCAGCGGTCGATGAGCGGTTGGACGTGCTCGGGGTGATCGCGCAGCAGTATCTGCGCCTGTTCACGCACGCTGTCCAGCAGGTGATCGTCGCGCTGCAGGTCGGCAATCCTAAAACTCATCAGGCCGGTCTGGCGGGTGCCTAACACCTCGCCGGGGCCGCGCAGTTGCAGGTCCTGTTCGGCGATCACAAAACCGTCATTGCTGTCGCGCAGGGCCGACAGCCGCTGGCGGCCATTGCGTGATAGCGGACTTTGATAGAGCAGTACGCAGTGACTCTGCTGTTTGCCGCGACCCACCCGGCCGCGCAACTGGTGGAGCTGGGCCAGGCCCAGGCGCTCGGCGTTTTCGATAATCATCAGGGTGGCATTGGGCACATCCACGCCCACTTCGATGACGGTGGTGGCCACCAGCAGGTTCAGTGTGCCCGCTTTAAATTCGGCCATCACCGCCGCTTTTTCTGCGGGTTTCATCCGGCCGTGGACCAGCCCGACGCTCAGCTCGGGCAGGGCGTCGCGCAATAGCTCCCAACTTACCTCTGCGGCCTGGGCCTGGAGTTTGTCGGACTCTTCAATCAGCGTGCATACCCAGTAAGCCTGCTGGCCGCTCAGGCACACGGCGCGCAGTCGCTCAATAATCTGCTCGCGCCGGTCGTTGGCCAGTACCACGGTATTCACCGGGCTGCGCCCCGGTGGCAGTTCGTCGATCACCGAGGTATCGAGGTCGGCGTAGGCGGTCATTGCCAGTGTGCGCGGAATCGGCGTGGCGGTCATGATGAGCTGATGGGGCTGGCCCACCTGTGCCTCGCCTTTTTGTTTCAGCGCCAGACGCTGATGCACACCAAAGCGGTGTTGCTCGTCGATAATCACCAGTCCCAGTCGGGCGAACACCACCTCGTCCTGAAACAGCGCGTGGGTGCCCACCACCACGTGGGCACTGTGCTCGGCAACGCGTTGCTGGGCGGCGGCGCGGGCTTTGCCTTTCTGTTTTCCACTGAGCCAGGCGACTTCCAGGCCCAGTGGGGCCAGCCAGCCTGCAAAGCTCTGGAAGTGCTGTTCGGCGAGAATTTCGGTGGGCGCCATTATGGCGACCTGATAGCCACTGGCTACGGCGCGCAGCGCGGCCATTGCCGCCACCGCGGTTTTGCCGCTGCCGACATCCCCCTGTACCAGCCGCAGCATGGGGCTGGCGCGCAGCAGGTCGCTGCGAATTTCGGCGACGACACGTTGTTGCGCCCCGGTCAGGGTAAAGCCGAGCTGCTGCAGAAAGCCCTGCTCTAGCGCGTCGGGACCGTCCAGCATCGGGGCCGCCAGACGCTGGGCCTGCTTGCGCAGTTGTTGCAGGGCAAGGTTGTGGGCCAGCAGTTCTTCGAAGGCCAGTCGTTGCTGGGCGGGGTGCAGTCCTTGCTGAAGTTGAGTCAGCGAGGCGTCGACCGGCGGATGATGCAGATAGCGCAGGGCCTCGGCCAGTGTCCAGCGGCCGGGCAGCGCCGTGGGCGGCAACCATTCGGCGATAGGGTGACGGTCGAGATAGCTGAGCGCTTGCTCGCAGAGGCTGCGCCAGCGAGTTTGGGCAAAGCCCTCGGTGCTGGGGTAAATCGGCGTAAGTCGGTCTTCCACAGGCAGTGAGACGGCGCTGTCGAGCACCCGGTATTCCGGGTGGTAGAACTCCAGCCCGCTGGCGCCGCGCCGGGCTTCGCCAAAACAGCGCAGGCGAGCGCCTTTGCTGAGCTGTTGCTTTTGTGCAGCGTTAAAATGGAAGAAGCGCAGGGTGGTGGTGCCGGTGCCGTCGCGCAGCCGGCAGACAAGACTGCGGCGGCGACCAAAGACGATATCGGCGGCCAGAATCTCCCCTTCAATGACCACGTCGGCGCCGGGTTGCAGGCCACCGATTGGGCAAATACGGGTGCGGTCCTGGTAGCGCAGTGGCAAGTGAAACAGCAGGTCCTGAACATTGCGTAGGCCCAGCCCCTGAAGCTTTTCCCGCAGGCGTGGGCCAACGCCCTTCAGGGCGCCGATGTCGACCTGGTGCAGGGCTTCGGTCATCAGGCGGCGGTGGCGGGCAGTTGTGCGCTGATCTGCTTCACCGCGCGGCTGATCACATCAATGGCCTGATGCCGGGGGAAGCTGGCCCGCCAGGCCAGCGCGATTTGCCGGGTGGGTGGCGCGCCGGCAAAGGGCCGGGTGCAGAGCAGGCCGCCGCCGTAGGTGCCGATTTGTGCAGCGGAGAGCGGCAGGATGCTGATGCCCAGTTTGGAGGCAACCATATGCTTCAGGGTCTCCAGCGAGCTGCCCTCAACCACGGATTGAAGTAAGCGGTCACTCTTGGCCATGTGCTGGCGCAATCCCGGGCAGGCATCCAGTACCTGATCGCGGAAGCAGTGCCCTTCGCCCAGTAGCAGCACATTTTGCTGGGTCAGGTCGTTGTGGTCGATGGCGGGCTTGGCGGCCAGCGGGTGATCACTGGGCAGCAGCACCACAAAGGGCTCTTCGTAGAGTGGCTGAGTGACGACTTCCGGCTCGTTAAACGGCAGGGCAATGATGATGGCGTCGAGCTTGCCGCTGCGCAGGCGCTCGCGCAGCACGGCGGTCATATTCTCTTCGATATACAGTGACATCTGCGGCGCCAGCTCGCGGATCTGCGGAATGGCGCGGGGGTAGAGGTAGGGGCCCACGGTATGGATGGCGCCCAGCGATAGCGGGCTGCCCAACGGGTCGCGACCCAGTTCGGCCAGCTCGCGGATGTGCTCAGCTTGCTCAAGCACGTGACGGGCCTGGGCAATAATGCGTTCGCCGATGGGCGTGGTGGTGACCTGCCCGCGATTGCGCTCGAACAGGCAGACTTCCAGTTCGTCCTCCAGCTTTTTAATGGCCACGCTGAGCGTGGGCTGGCTGACATGGCACTGCTCGGCGGCTTTGCCAAAATGCCCGGTTTCTTGCAGGGCGATGATGTAGCGTAATTCGGTGAGCGTCACAAAAAGGCCTTTTGCGATAGTCTTTAACTATTATGCGGGCCAGTGTACAACGCCCACAGGCTGCTGCCTACTTGATTGTCAGTCTGCGTTCAGATCGAGCACGATCTTGCCGATGTGGGCGCCGCTCTCCATACGCTGATGGGCTTCGGCCACGGCTGCAAAGGGGTATACGCTGTCGATCACTGGCTTGAGTTCGCCGCGTCCCAGCAGGGGCCAGACGCGTTCGCGCAGGGCATTGGCTATGGCCGCTTTTTGCTCGCTGCTCTGGGCGCGAAGGGTGGAGGCGCTGAGCACAAGACGCTTCATCAGCAGCGGCAGGAAATTCACTTCGCTGCGGAAGCCGCCCTGAAAGGCGATATTGGCGATGCGGCCTTCGATGGCGGCCACCTCAAAATTGCGCTGCACATAGTCGCCGCCGACCATGTCGAGAATCACGTCGATGCCCTGTCCCTCGGTGTCTTTTTTCAGCACCTCGACAAAGTCTTCTTCGTTGTAGTTGATCGCGCGACTGGCCCCCAGTGATTCGCAGGCGGCACACTTGTCGGCATTGCCCGCCGTGGCGTAGACGGTGGCGCCCATCGCGCCGGCCAGGGTGATGGCGGTGGTGCCAATGCCACTGCTGCCGCCGTGAACCAGAAAGCGTTCGCCGGGGCGCAGAGCGCCGCGTTCGAAGACGTTGTACCAGACGGTGAAATAGGTTTCGGGCAGGGCGGCGGCTTCGACATCGCTCAGGGCGCCGGGAATGGGCAGACACTGACTGGCGGGGACCAGGACGCGGTCACTGTAGCCACCGCCGTTGCACAGGGCGCAGACCCGGTCGCCGGGCTTCCAGCCGCTGACCCCTTCGCCGGTGGCAATCACGGTACCGGCGACTTCCAACCCCAGGATTGGACTGGCGCCAGCCGGTGGCGGATACAGTCCGTAGCGCTGCATCAGGTCCGGGCGGTTGATGCCCGCGGCATTCACGGCAATCAACACTTCACCGGGGCCGGGCTGACCGGGATTGTGGTGTTCGATATGCAGGCCGTGGTTGTCGTCGACGGCAATATAGCGGGCGGGTGCTGTCATGGTCTGTCCTCTGCGGTATGCTGCTGGGCCGATATCGGGGCAGGCCCTAGTATGCCTGAGCCCCGTCGAGGCTTGAACCGAGGTGGGAACAGTATGAGCAGCGCTGAGCAGAAACGGCTTTTGATTGTCGGTTGCGGAGATATTGGCAGCGGTGTCGCCGAGCATTTTTTGCAACGCGGCTGGCAGGTGCAGGGTCTGCGCCGTCAGACGGACAAGCTGCCCGAAGGGGTTAGCGGTATCGCCGCAGACCTGAGTGATCCAGAGAGCCTGGCTGCGCTGCCGCCGCTGAGCGCCGACTATGTGCTGATGACACTGACGCCAGCGTCTTATACCGAGGACGGCTATCAGCGCATTTTTGAGCGCGCCATGTCGGCGTTGCTGGCGGCAATTTCTCCTGCGCCGAAGCGGCTGTTGTTTGTTTCCAGCAGCGGCGTCTACGGCCAGCGTGAACACGAATGGGTAGATGAAGACAGCCCCACCGAACCGCCGCGTTTTGCGGGTAAAAGCCTGCTGCGCGGCGAGCAGTTGGCGCTGGGCAGCGGCACGCCCTGCTCAGTGGTGCGCTTCACTGGGATTTACGGCCCCGGACGGTTTCAGATGCTGAAGAAGGTGCATAACGGGGAATGTGCGCCGACAGAGCCGCTGCACTACAGCAACCGGATTCATCGGGACGACTGCGTGGGTTTCCTCTGCCACTTGCTTGAGCGGGCCGATGCCGGTGAGGCCTTGGAGGCCTGCTATCTGGCCAGCGATGACGAACCGGTAGCCATTCAGGACGTGCAGCGCTGGCTGGCCGATCAGCTCGATGTTCCCTATGAACAGGGCGGCGCGCCGATCGCCCGCACGGGCAGTAAGCGCTGTGCCAACCGCCGACTGCGCGAGAGTGGTTACGAACTGCGTTACCCCAACTACCAAAAGGGCTTCGCAACGGTGCTGGAGGGATTCAGGCCCGACGACTTATAACGCCAGAATGACTTCGATTTCCACCATGGCGCCGCGGGGCAAGGCGGCAACCTGCACGCAGGCGCGGGCGGGGTAGGGTTCGTCGAAGACTGAGGCCATCACCTCGTTCACGGCGGCAAAATCGCCGAGATCGGTCAGAGAGATATTCACTTTCACTGCGTCGTTGAGGCTGCCGCCAGCGGCCTCGGCAACGGCGCTGAGATTCTTAAATACCTGCTGGGCCTGCTCGGTCACACCGCCTTCGATCATTTCCATGGTCTCGGGAAGCAGGGGAATCTGTCCGGACAGAAACACCATGTTGCCGGTTTTCACCGCCTGCGAGTAGGGGCCGATGGCTGCCGGTGCGTTGGGGGTACTGATGATTTCTTTGCTCACAGTGATGTTCCTTGTTGCAGTGTGTTGACGGCGCGGATCAATGGCGCTCGCGGGTCACTTTCAAAACGGCGGGAATATTGCGAATGCGTCGCATGATGCTGGCCAGGTGTACCCGAGAGCGAACACCGATGACCAGATGAATGGTGCTGATTTTCGGGTTTTCGTCCTCGACGCTGATCTTTTCAATGCTGCCTTCAGCGCCGTTTACCCGAGTCGCTAACACTGCAGTAATGCCGCGCTGCTTGCTCAATTCAACTTTCAGCTCCACCGAGAAGTCGCGATCGATATCGTCGGCCCAGCTCAGTGGTACGACGCGCTCTGGTGTGCTGCGCAGCTCGATGCTGTTGTGGCAGTTCTCGCAATGGACCACCACGCCCTTCTCCGAACTGACAATCCCCACAATGTGGTCGCCGGGAATCGGGTAGCAACAGCGAGCAAAGTTGACCAGGAAGCCTTCGGTGCCGTGAATGACCATCGTCTGTCGCTGGCTGGCGGCGGGCAGGCTGCTGTCTTCCTCTTCACTGCGGTCGTCCCGCAGGTTAAGCAGTTGGCGAGCGGTCAGGTAGGCCACCCGATTACCGAGGCCGATCTGCTCAAAAATATTTTCCGCCGACTTGGCGTGGGTGGCATCGACGAGTTGTGTCAGGTGCGCATCCTCGAAGTTATCGAGTGCTTCGTCCATGCTCGCCAGTGCACGCTCCAGCATGCGTTTGCCCAGTGACACGGCTTCGGCACGGCGCTGGTGTTTGAGGAAGTGGCGAATACCGCTTCGGGCTTTCGCGGTGACCACGAAGTTAAGCCAGGCGGGATTCGGTTGGGCGCCCGGAGTGGTAATGACCTCTACGGTCTGACCGCTTTGCAAGGGCTCAGACAGCGGCGCCAGGCGGCGGTTGATGCGACAGGCAACACAGCTATTGCCCACGTCGCTGTGCACGGCATAGGCAAAGTCGACAGCCGTCGCCCCGGCGGGCAGTTCCATGATGTCGCCACGCGGGGTGAAGACATACACCTCGTCGGGGAACAGGTCGATTTTGACGTTTTCAATGAACTCCAGCGAGTCGCCTGCGCGCTCCTGCATTTCCAGCAGACCCTGCACCCACTGACGGGCGCGGGCGTGGCTGGAGTTCCCTTTCGGCTCTTGTTCACTGGACTTATACAGCCAGTGTGCGGCGATACCATTGTTGGCCATCTCTTCCATATCGCGGGTGCGAATCTGAATTTCGATGGGCACGCCCTGCATGCCGAACAGCACGGTGTGCAGAGACTGGTAGCCGTTGGCCTTGGGAATGGCGATGTAATCTTTGAACTGGCCGGGCACCGGTTTGTAGAGTCCGTGGACGCAGCCCAGTACGCGGTAGCAGGTGTCGACCGAGTCCACCACGATGCGGAAGGCATAGAGATCCATGATCTCTTTCAGTGATTTTCGCTTGTTGCGCATCTTGCTGTAGATGCTGAACAGGTGCTTTTCGCGGCCAATTACTTCGGCCTTGTGGCCTTCTTCAAGCAAGCAGTTTTCCAGACTTTCGCGAATCTGGTCGATGGTTTTCTTGCGGTCGCCAAAGCGAGTCCGAATCGCCTTGCTGATGCGCTGCGCGCGCATGGGGTGCATGGCCTGAAAGCCGAGATCTTCAAACTCCACGCGGATATTGTGCATCCCCAGACGCTGGGCAATCGGCGCATAAATTTCCAGGGTTTCGCGGGCGATGCGGCGACGCTTGGGCGGCGGCATCACCCCCAGGGTGCGCATATTGTGCAGGCGGTCGGCGAGTTTGACGAGGATGACGCGAATGTCGCGGGCCATTGCCAGCGCCATTTTCTGGAAGTTTTCCGCCTGTTGCTCGGCTTTGGACTGAAACTCGATTCGGGTCAGCTTGGAGACCCCGTCCACCAGTTCGGCGACCGAATCGCCAAACTGCTCAGTCAGGTCCTGCTTGCTGATAGCGGTGTCTTCGATGACATCGTGCAGCATCGCTGCCATCAGGCTCTGGGCGTCGAGGTGCATCTCCGACAGGATGCCGGCAACCGCCAGCGGATGGGTAACGTAGGGCTCGCCGCTGCGGCGGTTCTGCCCTTCGTGCGCCTGTTCAGCGTAGTAATAGGCGCGCCGCACCTGATTGATTTGCGATGCGGGGAGGTAACTGCTCAGATTGTCGGCGAGGGCGTCGATGGACTGCGCCGGTTCCGGTTTGCTGTGCTGCGGATTGAAGAAGCTGTATTGGTGCATCGACGCCCCTGGCTCATGGGAAATTACAGCGCTTGCTGATCCAGTTCGACGCCCAGGTCCAGCTCAGGTTCTTCTGCGGCAGCGTCGGCAGCCATAATTTCTTCGCGGGTGATTTTGCCGTCGGCAATCTCGCGCAGTGCCAGTACAGTCGGCTTGTCGCCTTCCTCGGGAACGAGGGGGTCTTTGCCGCCAGTGGCGATGGCGCGGGCACGTTTGCTCGATACCATTACCAGTTCAAAACGGTTATCTACTGCCGACAGGCAGTCTTCTACAGTAATACGGGCCATGATTGCATCCTGATTTGCTGAGTCTCAGTGGCCGTGAACGCCACCGACAGTTATCCACAGTCTATCAAAAAGCGCGAGGCTATGTCAGCAGTGATGCGAGCAGCTCGCGATGGCGTTTTTCCTGCTTGGGCATTTGCAGCCGGTGGCTGACCAGAATGGCCCTCAGCTCCTCCAGCGCGACGTCGAAATCGTCGTTGATGATCATGTAATCCCCCTCGACATAGTGCGACATCTCTTCCACGGCGGCGGCCATGCGGCGTTGGATCACGGCGTCGTCGTCCTGACCGCGGCCGGTCAGCCGCTGCTGCAATGCTTCTTTGGAGGGGGGGAGAATGAAGATGGCGGTGGTTGCAGGAATCAGTTTGCGCACCTGTTGCGCGCCCTGCCAGTCGATCTCCAGAATCACATCGTGACCCGTGGCCAGCGTATCTTCCACCCAGCGTTGGGACGTGCCGTAAAAGTTATCGAACACTTCGGCGTACTCGAGAAACGCTGATTTCTCGAGCATGGCCTCGAACTCCGGCTTCGATACAAAGTGGTAGTTCACGCCATCTTCCTCGCCGGGCCGCATCGGGCGTGTGGTGTGGGAGATGGAAACCTGTAGTTGATCACAGGACTCAGTAAGTGCCTTTACCAGACTGGTTTTCCCGGCGCCAGACGGGGCCGAGATCACAAATAAGGTACCGCTCATCACGTCTCTCTACAGGGAATGTGGGGAAAACAACCGGGCTGAGAATGATAGCGCTGCTGGGCGGAGATAGCACGCCCTCCGCCGCCCAAATCGGCGCAACGATTTTTAATAGACGCCCCAATCTGTTAAGACTGAATAAGTAAATACACCCAAAAACAAGGAAAACGCTATGGAAAAGCCGTCCCACCGCCAGTCGACGGTGCTGGTTCCGGTCTTTGTCCCCGCCGTTGTGGTCATTGTCCTTCTGGTGCTGGGCACCGTCAGTAACCCGCAATTGGCGGGCGAAGTCTTTTCCTCAAGTCTGTCGTATGTCACCCGCAGTTTTGGCTGGTTTTACATGCTGTCTGTGGCGCTGTTTCTGCTGTTTATCGTTGGCGTTGCGCTCAGCCCCTGGGGGCGGATCAAGCTCGGCCCGGATCACGCCGAGCCGCAATACAGCTTCCCGGCCTGGTTCGCCATGTTGTTCTCGGCGGGCTATGGCATCGCACTGCTGTTTTTCGGGGTGGCCGAACCGGTATTGCACTACTCATCGCCGCCGCAGGGCGCGGCATTGACAGTCGATTCCGCGCGCCAGGCGATGCAGATTGCCTTCTTCCACTGGGGGTTTCACATCTGGGCGATCTACGGATTGGTGGGGCTGGTGCTGGCCTACTTTGCGTTTCGCCACGGCTTGCCGCTGTCGATCCGCTCGGCGCTTTATCCGCTGATCGGCGATCGCATCTATGGACCGATTGGTCACGCGGTGGATGTGTTTGCGATTCTTGGCACCATGTTCGGTATTGCCACCACGCTGGGCTTATCCGTGGCCCAGATTAATGCCGGCCTGCACTATTTATGGCCTGAGATTCCGATAGGGAGCACGGTGCAGGTCATCGCGATCGTCATTATCTCTTGTCTGGCGATTCTTTCGGTAGTGGCCGGGATGGATAAGGGCGTCAAGCGCCTGTCTATCTTGAATATGACGCTGGCGATTGCGCTGATGATTTTCGTGTTCCTGGCCGGGCCTTCGATCCATATTCTGGAGAGCTTCCTGCAAAATACCGGCAGCTACCTCAACCATATTGTCGAGCGAACCTTTAATCTTCAGGCGTATAGTCGCAGTGACTGGATTGGTAACTGGACGCTGTTTATCTTCGGTTGGACGATTGCCTGGGCGCCTTTCGTGGGCTTGTTTATCGCCAAAATCAGCCGGGGTCGAACCATTCGTCAGTTCGTGCTGGGCGTGCTGTTTGTGCCCTCGATGTTCACCTTTCTGTGGTTTTCGATCTTCGGTGATACCGCCCTGCACTTGATCATGAACGAAGGCTACGAAGCGCTGATTCATCAGGTGCAGGCCGACCACACCATTGCCTTGTTCCAGCTCTACGAGCACCTGCCTTTTTCCTCGATTGTTTCGCTGATTACCGTCTTTTTGATCATCACTTTTTTTGTCACCTCATCGGATTCGGGCTCACTGGTGATCGATTCACTGGCATCGGGCGGCTCGATCCACACGCCGGTCTGGCAGCGCGTATTCTGGGCCTCGGCTGAGGGGATTGTGGCCTCGACACTGTTGCTGGCCGGTGGCCTCAGCGCTTTACAGACCATGAGTATTATCAGTGCTCTGCCTTTCGCGCTGATTATGATTGCATCGGCCGTAGGGCTTTGGCGGGCATTGATTATTGAAAGCCATCGTCACGACAGTCTGCGCGTCGGGGTGCAGAGTCGCTTTACCGGGGTTGCCGGGCCGGAGCTCTGGCGGCAGCGTTTGAAGACGCTGATTAGCTTTCCTCGCCGGGAAGATGTCGAGACCTTCATCAATACCACGGTGCGGGACGCAATGAGCTGGGTAGAAGGCGAGTTGCGCCGTGAAAACTGGCGAACCAGTGTGACAGACGACCCGGCTATGCCGCGGATCTGCCTGGAGGTTCAACGGCAGGGCGACGTGAATTTCATCTATGAAATTCGCCTGGTAGAGCACGAACTGCCGGGGTATGCCTATCCGGAAATGCGTCGAGAGGAAAGTGATGATCTGCACTACTGCCGCGCTGAGGTGTTCTTACGGCGCGGTGGCCAGTCCTACGACATTTACGGTTTCAACAAGCACGAGATCGCGACGGACATTCTCGATCACTTTGAGAAATATCTGCACTTTGTGCATGTGTCGCCGGGACATCTGCCCTGGGAGATGGACGAGCACGATGACATGCTGGCGCCGCCAGAGCAGGACTAGCGATCAGCTTGCCGCGTGACGGCGCTTCAGCGCTCCCTTGATGGACTGCTGCAGTGCCGGCCAGCGGTTGACCAGCATGGCGGTAAAAATCAGTCCGCAACCGGCCAGTTGCAGTCCACTCATGCGCTCACCCAGCCACAGGGTTGCCAATACGGCAGCCCAGACTGGCTCAAGAATCATAATAATGGCGCTGTGACTGGGCAGGGTTTTGCCCATCGCGTGGGTTTGCCATACAAAACGCAGACAGGTGGCGATAAACAGACTGGCGGCAAACCAGCCCCAGATCGCCGCGGGTTGCTGGAAGGCGGGTGGCTCAAAGAATACGGCACACAGACCGGTGATGATGCCCGTCCAAAACAGCTGAATGGCGGTCAGCGGCATGGCCGAGATATACGTCGCGGCGCGGCTGTTCAGCACAAACATCAGGCTCATGATTAACGCCGACGTGAGGAAGCACAGCTCCGGAATACCGATGTGGAACTCACCATCCAGCGACAGACAGGCCAGTCCGGCCATGGCAAAAGGCAGGGCAAAATACACATAGGGGCCGGGGCGCTCGCCAAACAGGCGGCTGATCAGTGGCACAAGCAGTAAACCCAAACTGGTAAGAAAGGCGCCAATGCCCACATGCGAGGTCAGCTTCAGGCCGAGTACCCAGAAAATCATTGAAATACCAAACAGGCCGCCCACCTGGCTGGCGGCGCGCCACTGTTTTGCGGTCAGTTTTTTCAGGCTGGGATAGCTCAGGGCGCCGAGGATCAACGACGCGCCGCCGAAACGCAGTGCCATAAATGTGAGTGGCGGGAGTCCGGCGACCGCTTCACGCGAAAAAATCCAGCCAGTGGACGCAACAATCGTTACCAGCAGCAGGAGTAGGTCGGCTTGAAAAGCGGAGGAGTTTTGGCGAGCGTTCACGTGTTGCCTACTACGACTGGATGAACAGGGCGACGACCGCGCTGAGAATTAACGGCATGCATCGCGCCAGTATACTCCCCCTCAGCCCTTCCGGCAGCTACTCCCGATTTACGATACGGCTCCGCGGTCGCGCGAAATAGTGGAGTGAGGGTGCTATAGCGACACCAGCAAGCTGCCCACCATCGCGAACATTGCCAGAATCTGGGTAAAAAAGGCGAGAAAACGCAGGGTCGCGATGCGCTCGCTCTGTGGCAGGGCAATGTGCACCGTACTCTGTACTACGCGGGCTCCCAGAACCGTTAGCGCCAGCGTGTCGAGCGTGGCGGATGCGACACCGGCGCTTTCCACGGCAAAGACAATGCAGGCGAACACTGGCAGGTTTTCAATGCAGTTCATGTGTGCACGCATTGCCCGGCCATACCAGGCTGAGCCATCGTCGGGATTCGCGGTCCATTGGCTGATGCTGGCGCGTCCGGTGAAAATGCGGCTCCAGCGGTAAACACCTACAGTCGAAAACAGAATGACCAGTGTCCACAGGGCGAAGCCGAGGGCCGAGGCAACGGGAATACTCATCGTGGCGTCCTTTTCAGGCAGGATTAGAAGCTTGGTGTTAGAGCGGTTAGCGGTTTGCAGAGATGCCCAGCAACCGGTTTACGATCTCGCTGTCGAGGGCATAAGCCGTTCCGGTTCCGCGCGCAACCAGCGCCACACCGTCAATCAGTGCCATCAGATGTTGCGCCTCCACGCCGATGCGCTGGGCGTCCAGCGTGCATTCGCCGCGAGCTATTGCGCTGGCAATGGCCGTCTGTAACCACTGAAGTTGAATATCGAAAAAGCGCCGGGTCAGTGTTTGCAGGCGCTCCGGCAGCACGGTGACCTCGGCGGCGAGGGCGGCGCACAGCGGCAGTGTGCGGTCTGCGGATTTCTCGCTGAGCAGTGTGCTGAAGGCCATAATCTGCATTGCCAGCGTCGGCTGTTCCGTTTGAATCTGTTGCAGTCGGGACGTCAGTTCCGCCAGGTGAGACTCCACGATTGTGATGCCGAGGGCTTCCTTGGTGGGGAAATGGTGATGAATGCTTGCCTTGCGAATACCCACCGCACTGGCGAGATCGGCATAGCTGAATGCCGCATAGCCGCGTTCCCTGAGCAGAAATTCAGCCTGATTCAGTAATTGCTCCCGGGTGTTCATCTCGCGTGTGCTCTCATTGGCTTGTTACTGGAGAGCCTACCATTTGGTAGGTAGGTGGAGCAAGCCGACGCTGACCTCGCGTGCTAGAAGATTTATTCGATGTTCTGGATCTGCTCGAAGAATAATATTTTAAAATTCTTTAAAAACAGATTCTTACATTATTTTTTGCATCGACATTCGCCCAATACTACCCATTTTACTACCCATGGATAGAAACTTTATCTCTGATTAGCCCAATCGGTTGCTACCCATGATTATAAACTGGGATAAGTGGGAAACTGGGAATTCCTGATCCTTCTCCGATTTCCCGTCACCTCGTATCAACCGAAGAAAACCTGCCAGCAAGTCTAGCAAGAGCGGCGCTCCCAGCGCACCTCTGCTGATACAGCGAAGTTTGTACTGACAGTACAAACCATTGATTTTATTGATTATTTTTTATTTTTTCTCTTGCATATTTGAAACTTCGTGCGAGTATTTTAGAAAACGCAGGAGTTCAAAATGACCAAGTTGAAGACCATTTGTTTTGCTGTAATTACAGCCGCTCTCGCAGGTTGCGCTGCCACGCCTCGACACTATGACGACGAATCATCCCGCGCACTGAACCTGGCACGTGCTGGGGGCATCTACGATCAAGACCTGCGGGACTCACCAGACGGCACCCGCTCTTATCGCAAAAGCCTGTTGATGGGCGCCCTCAACCTGGCCAGTCTGGCCACCTCATTAGATGCACCGCTTCGTCATCTTACCGGCACTCAGACCCTGCTATTTAACGCCACCGATATCATGATGACGCCGGACAACCCTTCTGCACGGCCCAGCCTGATGGGCTGGATGCCGGAATCACTGGCGGCGAGCGAGGATGACGCCTATGACCACTATGTTGCCGTCGTAGATGAGGCCATCACCCAGGCCACCGAATCGATGGCAATTACGGCAACGAAACTCACAGACGTGAAGACGCTGGAGATTGACGGGCACCCGCTCATGCTGTGGTCGGTAACAGCCGAGCGATATGGCTGTACCGACGATAACTGCATCATCGCCTACAACATCCAACAGCCGAATCACTGGAAGACACCGAGCTATGTCATCGGCGGTGAAGCTGACAGTTACAACATCGCTGCCAACCACCCCGAGAAATACTCCCGACTGGTATTTCGGCAGTCCGGCCATGAACTCACCTTTCCAGTAGATGAATTCTATGGCGCTGTCAGTGCCGGCATGCCTTCCTGGATAGTGATGTACTTTCCACCGAACACCGTGATCCAGGACGGCGAGCCGCTCCCCTATCCGGTGTTGTATGAACAGGGCCAACAGCTGATGTTCAGGGAGCCCGACCATGAGTGACTGGCACGATGAACTTGAGTTGGCACTGCTGCCGCTGGAGGACCTGAGAGTCGATAGCGTCTACATGACTTTTGTGATCAGCAATGCCCTGAGCGAGCGAGGCATCTTCCATCAATGCCGGATCGGATACGCGGAGGACCGACTGAGCCGAATGACCACCGCTCCCCATTGCTGGGTCGAGCTCGAACAGGGCTGGTGTATCGACCTTCGGCTCAGACAGTGGCTGGGTGATGAGGACGACCTCCCTCATGGCGTATTCCAGCCATCCGACTACCCGCGAGTTCGATATCAAGGCACGGCGTTGCTGGTTCCACGCCTGGACGTGGAAGATTTGAAGGTGATGACGAATGATGTCTACAGCAAGGTGAAACTGCCGTGGCTGCCCGGGCAAGCCGCAGCGGCCTGATCCCGGGCAAAACTTGCATTTTCTCAGGTTCTGGTAGCTTCGAAGTAAAGAATTATCGGGGACTGAGGCCATGGTGAGAGTGGCAAAAATCGTAGCAGTGGGGATCGCCGGAATCGGCGTTGTGGAGATCGCCTTTAAGGGTGCTGATGCTGCGGTATACGCATGGTATCTATTGTTCGCGCTCTGGATGGTTGCACTGTTCACTCGCTTCGCACTGGCCGCAGTCGATGCTTACAAGACGGTTTTCGCCAAGGGACCCGATGGGGAAATGACGTTTCCTGAATTCGAGGAAAAGATGGCGTCGTTTAGTCGAGGCAGTGATGAGGAGGCAACCGGAGCGAGCAACAAGGCAACTTCCGGCAATGGGAGCGATGGCGGTACAGAGGGTCTCTTCGATGACGACAGAATCAACCAGATTTATCGAGCTGATGATCCGTTCGGGGAGTTTCTCGACTCTTGAGGTGGTTCTTTATGGGTACAGATCAGGAGAACCAGAGGTTCGAACCCGGTAACGGCCACCAGAACCACCTAATCCAGACCAGCCAGAGAGAACCACTTATAACAGACAGAGGAACCGACGATGTTTATTCGAGCCTACCTTCGGGCATCCACGCAGGAACAGAATGCGGAGCGAGCCCGGGATTCACTGGTACAGTTCGCAGCCAACCACGGTCAGCGTATTGCCGCTTTCTACGTGGAGAACGTGTCCGGCGCTACCCTGCACCGCCCCGAGCTGATGAAACTGATCGCAGATTCTGGTGAGGGCGACATCGTTCTGGTCGAACAAATTGATCGGCTGGCTCGCCTCAAACAGAGTGACTGGGACTCCCTCAAGCAAAAGCTGGCCGCCAAGCGGTTGGCCATCGTCTCCCCGGAATTACCGACCAGTTGGCTCGCCCTGGAAAAGAAGGACGACACCGGTTTCACCGACTCCATTCTACGAGCGGTCAACGCCATGATGCTCGACATGCTGGCTGCCGTGGCCCGCAAAGATTACGAAGACCGTCGGCGCCGGCAGTTCCAGGGCATTCATAAAGCAAAAACGGAGGGTAAGTACCAGGGGCGGCAGCCGGACCTGAAGCGCAGGCAACACATCGCCAGCCTTCTCAAGAGCGGCCACAGCTACAGCGAAATACAGGAAATGCTGAGCTGCTCTCGGCACTTGATTGCGTCTGTCGTCAAAGAACAAAGACAGGCCGATGCTGCGGCCTGAAACCAACAAAGTGCCCTGAAAGGGCAATCAACTATTGGAGAACTGAATATGCTGAACCTATCTGCCACACTGATTGCATTCCTGAGCTTTGTCTTGGTCGTACTTTTTATCTGCGTTATGGCCTACCGCAACGCCGATCGGCTGGAAGCGTTCCTGGAGCGAAAGTTCCGAAAAAAATCACCCCGACACAATGGCGATCTGAAATAAATTCGGGGCAAACCGGTGTTCTTGCCCAAAACGGGCAGTTTGAGAGCCGTGCCTACTGCGTCGTCCATGGCAGCATGATCGTGAAGTCGATATGAGGTTATGCACATGACGGACAAAACAGCCATGCTTCCCGACAGCTTTCTCCTTTTATTGGAAAAGGAAGAAAAGCGGAGGCAGCAGCGGGAGGACGCGGGGCTTCCGGCTCTCACAATACTGATCGACGCCGCTCACAGCGGTGGCGGCCAAGCCCGGCATATCCGGCGATTCCTTCTTGGCCTATATAATTCCAGTCACTGGCCATTCGAGCTGAACCGGCTGAGAGCATTGGATACCGAACTGCAACAGGCTGCCCTGCAGGTTCTGGCGTTGGATTGGAATGGCCGGGAGGTTCACACCTATTTGCCGCATGGTGATGAGTTATTTCAGTCCTGGTGGGAGCGGGAATCGGAAACTTGATAGCTGCTGGCCTACGTGGTTTGAAATTTACCCAACCAAACAATAGGCGTTACCTCACAGCACTGGGCTGAGCGCAGAGAAACTGGAAGGGGTTTCTCCCTAGTCGTCGCGACGTGGCGGTTGAAACTGAGGGTGTCGGGACGGCGACTACGCAAGCCTTTCGCGGTGCGTTCGCCACGAGAACACTATTTCTAGGTATCGATTGCCAAGTTGCTTTCCCATCATACGGAACATGGCATTATGTCCGTCAGTATAGGCCTCGATCAGGATCAAGGACGCAGAGCGGTACTGGCTCAGCCCGCTCGTACTCTACGGCACTACCATTGCCGGTGGATGACCTTCACTCCAGCTGATCAACTCAGAGCTTTCCGAAATGTTATCCTGGGTGTTTGGGATATCGCCTGTTGATTCATTTTCAAGTTAACCTGCCTCTACGGCCCGTTCCGTAGCGCTCAACCCGCTGCATCCCGGCCCCGATATCTGGCTTCTGCCTCCCGTCTGAGGCGTTACCTGGATCTGCGTACTGATGCGCTCCTTTAAAGCAGGCACGTGTGAAATAACGCCGATCAGCTTGCCGTCCTGCTGCAGACCCGAGAGAGTTTCCAAGGCAGTATCAAGGGCTTCATCGTCCAGCGTGCCAAAGCCTTCATCCAGGAACAGCGAGTCCACACGGACATTCTTGCTGGCCATATGGGACAGACCCAGAGCCAGGGAGAGACTGACGATAAAGCTTTCACCACCGGAAAGATTCTTCGTGGGCCGAATCTCCCCAGCCTGGTAGTTGTCAACCACGTTGAGCTCCAGGGGCTGAGCATCATGACGGACCAGCAAGTAGCGGTCGGTCATTTTTTGCAGTTGTCTGTTGGCGTGGCCAATCATCATTTCGAAGGTCAACCCCTGGGCAAAGTTTCTATACTTTTTACCGTCTGCGGATCCGATCAATTCGTGCAGGTTTTCCCACCTGCGACACTCTTTGCCCTGGGCCTCAATAGCCGCTTGTTTCTCTTTTATCCTCTCTTTGGCGGCCGTATTTTCGCTCAGCTTGTGCTTAAGACCGGCAATGATGTCCCGCAACTCCCTCAGAGACTCCTCGTACTCCTTGAATTGGGGTTCGAGCTCTTCCAGAGATTTGTCGGTCACTTTTCGGGCCATCTCTGTGGCCAAGCGCGTCTCCCGATCCTTTTGCCTGGCTTTCAGATCTGTTTGACGCTCATCCAGTTCATTGGCCTTAACCGCCAGCTCACCTCTCCGCTCAGAGGTCAATCTGGCTCCCAGAAACTGTTCTTCATCTGAAAAACCAACTGGCGTAAGTGCTTCGGAGAAATCAGTTTCCATCCTTCCCAGTTCCGGCTCTCGCTGGTCGATCCGCTTTCTCAGGGATTCGACATGGGCCTTTGCGGTATGCCACCTTTGCTGTAGTTGATTATGCTGATCTCTGGCCTGCCTCTCGGCAACTTCGGCGTCAAATACCGCCTTATTCAAACCGCGCTCTTCTTCGTCGGGATTCCTGTCGTCGTAAAGTGCTTTGCGCTCATCATTTCCTGCGGCAAATTCCGTTTTCAGTGTTTCCAGGCGCTCCCGTTTTTCGGCAAGGGAAGTGCTTTGGGTTTCGATAACCGCATCCAGTCTCTTGATCTCACTGTCGAGGTCGGCAACCTGTTTCTCGATGTCTGCCTTCTTCTTGACTTGGGCCTGCCATTCCTTCAGCCGTGCTTTGAGGGTCTCGAGCAGCGATGAAATGTCCGCTTCAGGGATGTTCTCAACACCAAGCGGCAGGAGCCTGGAGGAAACGGCGTGCCTGCGTTCGGCAAAGTCTGCACGGAGCTTTTCCAAGCTGCCCTTTACCTCGGCAAGTGTTCTTTCGGCTGCCTTTTTGTCATTAGCCGCCGCTGACTCCAGCTTTTCAGCCTCCGTCAGGTTTTTACGGGCCAAGCTTTCAGCTACTTCGAGCTTCTTGATGGCGGCTTCCTGATCCTCGGCTTTGTTGATCAGTTTGGTCAGCGCTTCAATCTTCTGTTCGGTTTCATCAGAGGCAGGCACATTCCCTTCCGCGAAGGGATGCTCGGTGGCCCCACAAAGTGGGCAGGGCTTGCCGTCTTCCAGTTTCGCCCGGTGATCTTCAAGCTCCGCTATTTTCGTCAGGAAGGCCATTTCACGCAGCAGAGTTTCCTTCTCCGTGCGATATTCGCGCAGCAAGCGGCCCCCCAGTAGCTGGCTCAAAACATCTTTGTCTTGCTGAAGCTGCTTTGATGCGTCCTCCAGCTCCTGCTTCCGAATGCCGGATTGCTTCTGACAGTCGTCGAGTGACGTTGTCGCCTGTTTCAAAGCGTTCTCGGCCGTTTCTTGATCGCTCTCTTTTTGAAGGGCTTCGCTTTGCCTAAAGAGCAGGCCTCTCAACTGCTCTTCAACACCAGCCAGGCCGCCGATCAGCCATTCATCCCGGGCATGCTCCTTGAGATACCCTTCAACAAGCTCCAATGCCTGTTGGGCCTTAATACGCTTCTCCTGTTCCTTGAGCCGGGTTTGTGTATCTGCGTCAATCTTTGCCGAATCCTTCTTGCAGGCCTCATCACCCGCCGCAACTGCCTTTTCCTGATCGGCAAGCTTCTGATCGAGGGAGCGAACCTTTTGCAATATCGGTGCGGCCGCTTTCAGCTCTTCTTTGGCCCGAGCGGTTTGTTGCTCAGCCGCGCTCATCGTCTCGGCTTGCTCCTTGGCGGAGGATTCCAATCCAGGGAGCGCCTCCTCCTCAGTTTTCAATGCCTCTCTGTCATCTGCCTGCTGTTTGCGGGTGGCCATAAGCGTTGCATATACGCCATCAAGCGAGGAGGCACTCAAAGCCCGGTTGAGCCTTTCACGATCGGGCTTGAACGCCCTAATATCAACATGCAGCGTGCTATCCTCATCGGCAAGATTGACGATTTCCTTCTTTAATCCATCGATGATGGAGAGCCAGGCAATGGCCTTTCCGGCCTCGGCGGACTTGGCGGCGAGGTCTGTTTCCTCCTTCTGCCTTGTCTCGAGTGTCTGCGCAATCTCTTGTTCCTGCTCCGGCTCGAGAATCGCGATGCCTGCTGTTTCAGCCTGCAGTAGGCTCAGCTTTTCTCGCTCTTCTCGCTGTCGCTCATGGACGCGAACGGATATCTGGCTGTAGATCTCTGTGCCCGTGATCTGCTCCAGGATCGGAGCCCGATCATCCGGTGCCGCCTGAAGGAACGCGGCGAAGCCGCCCTGGGCAAGCAACATGGAACGGGTAAAACGATCAAAGTCCATACCGGTAGCCGACTCGATCTGGTCGGCTACACCTCTCATCTTGGATTCGAAGATCTCGCCGGAATCAGCATTGGCAATTTCATGTTTCGGAGCCTGGAGCTCGCCATCCGGCTTCTTGCGTGCCCGATGTTGACTCCAATGACAGCGGTAACGCCCACTCTGGGTTTCGAAGGTCACCTCGGCAAAACATTCGCCGGTCTGCCGGGACATGATTTCGTTTCCGCTCTTGGTAACCTTGTTCAGGCGAGGCGTCCGCCCATAGAGGGCAAGACAGATAGCATCGAGGATCGTAGTCTTACCCGCGCCGGTCGGGCCGGTAATGGCGAAGATGCCGTCAGACGCGAAGGCTGGGTGCATCAGGTCGATTTCCCACTCGCCTACCAGGGAGTTCAGGTTTTTGAAGCGTACCTGCAGTATTCTCATCGACAGCCCCTCTATTCCGCTTTCACGTCGTCTTCATAGAGAGACGAAACAGTTTCCTGGTAGGCCCGTAGCAGTTCAGGCCGCTGGTCTTCAGGCACTTCATGAACGGCTAGGCAGCGCTCGAACACGTCGTTCACATCCAGGTCGTCGAGTGTCTCCTCTTCATGGATTTGTCCCAGCACGTGGTCGATGATGCGGTTGTTTTTGATCCGGAGGATCTCCACTCCAGTGCCAGAGACGGCGGTCTCCAGACGTTCGCGCAGGTCGCCAATGACCTCCTCACCTTCGTAGATGACTTCGACCCAGCCTTGAAAGTCTGTTGCCGACAGCTCGAGCATACGGCTTGAGATGCTCTCCCAGTCTCCCTTAACGCGCTCCAGCTTTTGAAACACTGGCACGTCGATCAGCTGCACGGATGGCGGCTTGCCCTGGCCCTTTTCATGATTAAAAACAACCAGGCAAACGCTTTTTTGCTGTTTTGCCTCCCCGAACCCCATGGGCAGAGGGGAGCCACTGTACCTGATGGTCTCTAGGCCATTCACCTTCTGAGGGACATGGAGGTGTCCAAGCGCAAGATAGTCAAAGCTCGCTGGAAAAATCCCGGCCGTCACATGAGCCAGGGAGCCAACGTAGAGTTCGCGTACACCATCACCATCGACGGTTTGTCCGCCGGCAGTAAACAGGTGCCCCATGGCCACAATGGGAATATCCACTCTGAGTTCCTCACGTTTCTGCTCAGCGAAGGCGGCGACTTCGGCGTAATGAGACCGGATCCCCGCAAGTAGTTTCCGCTCCTTGTCCTCGACACTCTCACCCGCCTCCGCCACCCGGATATCCCTGTCCCGGAGGTAGGGCACGGCGCAAACAATCAGCTCCGGAGCGTTCAGCTCACTGCGGAGCACCAGCACTTCGTCTTCCAGGGACTCAGAGCTACTGCCGACCACGTGGACATTCAGCGCTTTGAGCAGCTCCCGAGGGGCATTGAGAAAAGATGGTGAATCGTGGTTGCCCGCGATAACGACAACATGACGGCAGGATGAGGCAGCCACCCGGCACAGGAACCGATAATAGAGCTCCTGGGCACGATTGCTCGGAGCGCTGGTGTCAAAGACATCACCCGCCACCAGCAGAGCATCGATTTCATTCTGCTGAATAGTCTCAGCCAGCCAGGTCAGAAAAGCCTCGAACTCTTCGTAGCGCTTTCTGCCGTAAAGAGTTCGGCCGATATGCCAGTCGGATGTGTGGAGGATTTTCATTTAGCCTCCTGCGTCTTGTTAAAGTCCTTCTCCAACAGATCAACTTTTACCCCGATACTTTGGAGAAGAGCTGAATACTGATCAGCATCATCCTTGACCTTCGAAATAATCTGCTGAGCAACGGCTTTCATTTCGGGAACTTCTATTGGAGAGGCACCACGCTCAAATACGCCACACAAATGTGAATACTCGTTATTAACTCGATCCGTAAATATTGCTGGAATGCTATCTTCACCAAAAAACTTTAATAACTTGTCATCGCCTTCAATGCCATTGGGGTATCTGTAATAGAGGTATATTTCCAAAAATTTTCTGGCATTATTCCCAAAGTTATAGAACTCATGATAATTTCCGTCATCAATAGATTCAGCAGTTGCACACTTATAAATTTGATGAAATAAATAATTAAACTCCGTAACATAGTTTTTCAGGTATCCGGGCATTAGACATATTTGACTTGCATCGCCCGAACGCTCCACCATAAAAAACTCACGCATCTTTATCCGCTTATCTCCTTTACCCTTATAATCATTGGAAATTCTCTTTAGGTATTTCAAGAAATCGAGATTGTGTGTGGAGATAAATAGCTGCAAAAAGTTTTTCGGTTTGACAATTGCAGCATTGATAAGGCTGTAGACAAAAAAGATATGGTTTGCATCCAGACTGGAAATGGGATCATCGATCCAGATAATCGGCTGATTACCTTTGGTCTCAATATCCTCAAGCTTTGCCATGAAGTAACAAAAAGCTATCAGGCTACATTCACCCTCACTTAGGTGGAATGCCTGCTTGCCGTTGCGTGTTACTTCAAACCGGTATCCCGATGAAGTATCTCCGGGATTTTCTTCAATGGCTTTGAGTGAAAGTGACTGGTGCCCAAAGAAATTGTTCAAATAGTCATTTACTCGGTCAGCGCCTTTACTTTCATCTTTCAGCTGAGCCTTGAGCTCATTGATCTTTGCTCGCTTGGAATCGACTTTTTCCTTTGCGGCATTCTTAGCTTCCTGTGCTTTTCCCATTGCCGCATTCAAAGTATCAATGACTGTGCATTCTTCTTCATATTTTATGTCGTTAATGAATGTATGAACTTCATGAAGGCGGAGGGAAGCGCGTGCTTCCGATTGATCCTCGCTCAGCGAAGCAGTGAACTCATTTGATTTTTTCCTGAGCTGTTCAAATGAATCTCTAACCGCATTCAAAGAATCCTCAACGGACTCAGGTTCATCAAATGTTAGAGGAGTGAAGATTTCATTTTTTCGTTTTTCGGCCTGTTCTTTAATAGAATCCAAGCTTTCACAATAAGCAGCGGATTTAGCTGATAACTGTTCTGAAAGCGAATCCAAATCCATGGTGAAGTTAGAATAGAAATCCGAGTTCTTGATTTTCAGTAGACTGGGAAGTCGTGACCTCTCACGTTCAATCGATCCAAGCAGGTTATCCAGCGCTTGCCGAAGCTCTTCAGACTCCTGATTGAAATGCTTGTCCAGTTTTTCCCATAAATCTTTCGGCAGGTCGCTACCACAAAATGCGCACTTGTCTCTTTTCCCTTGATGATGCTCGCGACCAGTCCTCACCCATGTCGCCAATGCAGCATCGTTTAGTAATTCCTGAATCGGGTCAGATACCTGAATCTTTTTTTCAATTAAATCTTTAGCCTTTGATGCTATCGCGGAATATTGAAGGTTAAAGGATGATGATTCTGGGATTTCCGGCTTGGGTTCTTCTCTGAGAAGGTCATGAAATTGGTCTACCTGTTCATCAGTAAGCGGGGAATAAGTATCTCTGGTAACAGTAGCGATATCTGCTTTAATTTTGGGAACATTGTAGTTGGCATCGCCAAACGATTTGTTGTGCTTAATTCCCGAGCCTGCCTTATTGGCTTTATCCCGTAACTTTGTCTCTAATTCTGTCGACTTATCGCCATGGGATTTTTTGGCTTTTTTGAACTCATCCTCAGCACCAAGGAGGTCACCAAGCAGACCTGAATTATCCTCTTCGCTTCCGAGTTCAGCTTCATGCTTTTCTATCTCTTCCTCAAGCTTGGCATTATCTTCTCCCAATATGGCGAACGAGTTTATGGCCTGCTCGTCATCAACGATGAAATGCAGATTATCTCTGACAAAATCTTCATTAAAAACCCGAACCACTTGGCCATGGCTATTCAATGAGTTTTGCGTGGCATTGGTGCCGCCATTGAAAGATAGCTGAAATTCAGGCGAGCTATATTTTTCGGAGACTGAACCGGTTTCGAGAGCCCTAAAAATCCGTGATAAAGTTGTTTTCCCGGAGTAGTTTCGGCCATATAAAATGTTGATCTTTCTAAATTCAGCAACATTATTGCCCTCATCCCTTACAGATGAAGCCCATCGAAAGTCCTGAAAGACCGCCATGTCTTTGATCGATTCTATTCTCTTTACCTCGCCGCTCATCTCGTCCCCCCTAATCTTTTTGTTCTTGCCTGATAAACGTCACCTCAAAGGCCTTGCTCGACCGAAACTGCTGCAACCGGTTGGCAAACGCGAAGGCTTCATTCATCTCGTAGTGCTGAAAGATGTCCAGCCCCCGATCCAGCGATATCTTCCAGCCGTGGTCCGTAACGATATGACGGGCGTGAATGGTGCCGCTTTCATCAAACTCCCAAGTGAAGTCGATGCCCACGGTGCGAGCGGATTCCTGGATTTTTTCAAAACTCTCGTCTTGCAGATCACCCTTGAACTCGTCCCGGACGGTGACGAGGTGAACCGCCACTTCATCTTCCTCGGCCTTGTTCTTCACGATGGCTTCGAGAAACTCCATGAAATTTCGGATCTGGTAAAAAAGCCGGATGTAGGGATCTGTAACGGTGATCTTGCTGGCTCCTTTCAGGTATGCGCCAAACAAACCGTCGAATGAGATGCCTTTTTGATTTTCCTGGAAGGTCAGGTGCTTTTCCTCCAGTACGGGTTTAGAGGCGCGGGGCTCTTTGGGCTCGCCAACTTTAACGTCTGCTGCTGGCTCAGGGTCTACCCCCCCGTCATCAGGGGTGGACACCGTCTGGTGGTAGTAACCCGGGTACTCTTCTTCCTCAAGTGTCGTGACCAGTATTTCCTGGCCTTGTTGATCCTGATAAGAAAATCGGACTTCGCCGTAGGTGGTGTCAATCCGCTGTAACTGGTCCTTGACCCGCTTGCGCCCCTCGATGGCAAAACGCAGCACTTCTTCAACCTCATCCCTGGTTGCTCCGCCCTGGGGGAACAGGATCTTCATCAAGCCGGAAAAGGTCTTGTTGACACCGTCCCGGTCACGGGTCGAGATATCCGAAGAGAGGGTAAAGTGCTCCCGGTACTGATCGGAATAATCGTAGTTCCGCATCGAGCGCAGGATTTCTGCAAGATAGTCCACCACGAAGCCATAGCCGTCAGAGAACATCTCGCCCCGGATGATGTCGACCTCCCACCCGGGGATGTAGAAGTGGATACGGTCCAGAAAGGCAGAATCGTAGAACTTGTCCGGCAGCTCATCGAACAGGTCCGAATGCTTCAGCATGTAAGGCACGGTATGCCGGGTGTTCCCCACGAACACCATGGACGCTTCGGCCCCCAGGGTTTCCACGCCCCGGGAGAAGGACTTGTTGGCCATGTAGTTCTTCATGATGTCGACCAGGGCCTTGTCGACGCGCTTTTGCTTGCCGGCAAACTCATCAAAAGCTACGCAGTCCCAGTAGCCCACCAGGCCGATCTTGCCGCTGGAGTTATTCACAAACAGCTTGGGTACGGTGACTTCACCACCGGATACCAGGATCCCATGGGGCGAGAATTCAGAGTAGACGTGGGATTTACCCGTCCCCTTGGGGCCAAGTTCAATCAGGTTATAGTTCCGCTCGCAAAACGGGATCAAGCGGACCAGCTGGGTCAGCTTGCTGCGCCGTCCGAACATCTCCGGGTTAAAGCCGATACTCTGTATCAGCAGGTCAATCCACTCATCGGTGCTGAACTGCCGCCGCGCGGCAACGTAGGCGTCATAGTCGAAGTGCGATAGCTGAATCGGCTTGAGGGTGGACAGAATCCAGGGGCTGACGTTCTGGTCTTCAGAAAATACGTATTCGATGTCCGCAATGCACCAGACGCCGCTTACCAGCAGTTTGGGGTGGGCCTTCACGGTACCCGAGTCCACCAATACCTTCTTGATCCCCAGGCTGGAAAACTGCGCCTCGTAGGCGTCCGTTTTCTCATTCAGGGCCACGCTGATCTTATCGATCACCTTGTAGCGCCCCTTCTCCTTGATATTCGAGCGCACCAGCCCGGCTTCGTTCCGGTGGACATAGTGCTTGGCCAGAATCTCCTTGACCGTTTCAATCCCGGTCTGAATGGTGGCCTCGTCGTTGGTGGCGCAGTACTGGCCGAGCAGATACTCCAGCACGTATGAGGGGACGATGGCGTTGCCCTTGACCGTTTTCACCAGGTCTTTGCGCACCACCAACCCTTGGAAGTGCTCGTTGATCTTTTGGTCAAGCGTGCTCATTGGCTATAACCCTCAGAAATCAAAATCGCTGGTAAAGGACCGCCGCATCAAATACCTGAGCGACTTGTATTCCTTGTAGTGGGAGGTGCCGGCGTGCTGTTCTTCCAGCTTTAGGAAGACCTCCTGGCCGTTGGCCTCATCAGCCTTGCGGCTGAGCACGAAGCGCACCTGAAGCTCCCGCTCTCGGGGGTTCTCCGAGGTCAGGTCGAACGACAGCTCGTGACTATCCGAGATCAGTTCCCCTGACTGGGTGTAAATTCCGGCCCGCAGGTGGCGAGGCTGTACTTTCTCGGTAACCGGTCCGGACTGATACAAGGTGACGGCCAGTTGGCCGGAAGTGATCACCGAGCTGGCCCCACGCAGGATGTCCACCTCAACGGCGCTGACATCACTCTGGCGCTTCTTGTTAACCTTCAGGACCGGAATCACAACCTCCTGAAGGGATGCGCCGCCATGCACAAAGCGGCTGCCAGAGCCTTTAAGGCGCAGCCGGTTGATGGACTTGGGAATCTGCACTTCCATATCGCCATCCAGCCCAAGCTGCTCGGACGAGAAGTGATGGAACGCCGGAGAGGCGGACAGCCCCTTACCCAGCACGAACCGACGGTCCCGGTAGCGAATATCATCGCCAGAAACGGCGTCGCCCAGGAAGTCACTCTCATCCAGCTCACGGTTCTGGTAAATAAAGCCATGGTCAGCGGTGATCAGCAGGTTATTGGCGTTGGCCGCCGTGAGCTTCTTGATCAGACGAATCAGGTCATCCAGGGTTTGTTCTGCGGCTTCAAAGGCCTGCCCCTCTGAATGCATCTTGTCGCCGGTGTGATCGATGCGGTTGTGGTAGATGTACAGCACATCATTACCTTTGAGCAGCTCACGGCTGTCTTCCCGGTTGAGCTGCATAAAATCCTCCGCCTTGACGGCCTGGCCCCGCCCATCCAGGGCGGCCTGCAGGATTTTGGTACGGTTGACCGTGCCCTGTGAGCTTTGGCCATCCACCAGTACCGTGCCGGTATCGTTGTCGGCGATCACCAAGGACTTGTTGGGCAGCAGCGCCGCCATACCGAGCTGGGTATAGCTGGGCAGGGTCGAGAGTGCCGGCTCGAGCTCCGCGCTGTAGCGATCTTCCTGCCGGATAAGGCCCAGCAGCTCGTCACCAATCTCGTAGCGCATGGCGTCGGAAATGATCACACAGATCCGCTTGTCCTTGCGCAGGTACGGGCGAACCCAGTGCTCGAAAAAGGCCTTTTGCTGAACGACCGGATAGGCCTCCCAGCGCGGCGCGGCGTCCACGTGAACCTGGAAGCCGTCGCCCAGCTTGAGCAGATAGTTGTTGGAATACAGGTTCTCCACCTGCTCACTGAGCTCGCCCATTAACGATGCCTGGCCGGACATACGCACATGGTAGGTAAACTTGCGGTAGAGCTGATCCAACTGATACCAGGAGCGGCTGTATCTCTGAACACCGTCGGAGAGGCTGTCCATGATGAGACGAGACTCACCGAGCTTCTGGACAAAACGGGCCGCAAACTCAATGGCCTCATACAGGTGGCGGAACTCCCCGTACCAGTGGCCCTGGCGCCGCTGCCGTACCCACAATGCCACATCGCCGCTGGTGACCGTGCGGCCAACCACCGCCCGCACTAGGTCACTGATAATCTTCTGGTCGATTAGCCGGAAGTAGTCCAGCTCAACCAGGTCCCGGAAGTCCCGCTTACCGAGATCCTGCTCAATGCCCAGGACCTCGGCACACTCGGCAGACAGGGTTTCAAACCCCTGCTCGAACTGCCGGCTGTCTTTCCAGCGTTTGAGGAACACCAGGGCGTCGCCGGTCAGTTTGACATCGCCATCGGTACCCATGGCGTAGCAGGACTTGAACAGCTCGATCACAAAGTCTCGCAGGCTGGGGGCACTGGCCTCGTAGCCGTAGAAACGGGTCAGTTGTTCCCACAGGAAGCTATCCAAGCCGCACCGTTCGATCAGCCTGATGCCATCATCGCGCTCTTCCGCCAGTTGCTGCAGCAGGGTTTCCACCACCGAGTCCATACGCGGCTCGCTACCGGCACAGACAGCCAGCATCTTCAGGCGCAGCTGGCCGGCAGTGTCGTCCGATTTCAGCAACTTCTTCAAAGCGTCTTTGCGCTTGATCGCCTGGAAAAATTCCGCGTGGGCCTGGGCCACCTCGGCGAACTCCAGGCCCAGCTCCAGTTCGGACAGCCAGATAGCCACCTGGTCAGTCCGGAACTCGCCGTGGGCCAACTGCACATCCAGCAACCAGTTATCCAGATCCTCCGGTTGCGGTCCTTCTTTGTACAGAAGGAACTTCTGGTCGGGTGACTCCCGCAGAACACGATATTTCAGACTGTACTCGTTGTTGGCGATTTCCAGCTTCTCCACGTGCGGGATGGAAACCGTCTCGAAATCACCGCGCAGCTCTTGCTTGGTGTCGTACCAGAAAATGATCCGGTGCTTATCAAACAGTCGCGTCAGAGCCGTTTGAATCTGGCTGCTCATGAGACCACCTCTTCCAGCTCTTCGTCTTCACTGTCAGCCACACTCTCCGCCGCCAACGGCGCGGACATGTAAACTCGGGATATCAAGCGCTGTTTTAGGGCTTCTCGCCTTGCCAGATAGAACGCCTTGAATGAAGTAAATTCCAGATCCACATTCTCGATGAGCAGATCACTAGGGGTCAGGTGCACATTCTGGTCAGAAAGCCATTCCTTCAAAGGGCGGTCTTTCTTCGCAAGGTTTTGCGAATGATTCAATAGGTGAAGATTGGGGATCGCATTCCAGTGGACTGGATTACGATAAAACGCCATCAACCGCTCGTCATCCTGCAGGAAGCTAGCTTTATTTAACAATTTCTTGTCAAAGGATGCCCTCGGGTGAAGGTGATCAATGTGAAAAACCTCTGAAACGTTCATTTCTGGGAACAGCAAATGCAGTAACGCGCGGCAGCGCCCCTCTCCGTGCTGCGTTTCCAGCAGTTTATCGAGGGTTTCTTCATCGAAACGCAGATCCTTGTTCGTCGCTTTGTAACGCTCGATGATGGGGGGCAACGGGAAGATATCGTTGGTGAGGTGTTTTTCCAGAACATCCCTCATGCTGCTTAAAATGGAGTCGGCTTGACCACCGAAGACCCCTTTCAACAGCGCCATGTAAAACCACTGACTGATTACCGCACGTTGCTCATGGCATTTCGCTAGATTATTAATTTTTCTGAAGAGTGGCTCTCCTGAAGAGCATTTTTTATACAAGTAGTAACAGATCGGAATAACAGCGTTTCTGGAGGTCAGGGACTGCGGCGTAATACCGAACCGCCTCACGAGGCGGAATGTTTCGGTAATACACTCTTTGATATCGGGCCACTCTTGCTGGATTCGGGCAACCTGCTCGCCCTTGAAATTTCTCACTTTGAAACGGACATCGGCTTCCGTGAGCATCAAGCAGGTTTTCAACAACCAGTCACGTTCTATGTAGAAGCCCATCTCAGTGTTCTGATGGATGTGCTGGGTCAAGTCGTCAAGTTCCTTCCGAAAATCTCCATCCCAGTGGGCAACGGCAATCGACATCAGCAGGTCAGAAAAGTCCAGCTTAGTGCCTCCGCTGTTGGTTCGGATAAATACATCTAAAACATGGTCGATTTGCTGACTGTTCTCATTGAAGTAGTGAATGATCCGCTGGGAACGGATCACGTCATAAACTTTCAGCAATGTCTTTCGGGCAAATGTATTTGTACTGAGTCCTCGTCGCTCGAGCTCTGGCATTACCACCTCCAAAAGCACATCATCGCTACTTTCGTGGTGTGGATACCTGAGTATTTCATGCATGCAAAGCCAGCGGTGGGCCGGGGTCTCTGCAGCCAATGAGTCCTTATATTGCCGGTCTGTCAGGAATCGGAAGTTGTAATACATCAGCGATTCATCGTCTTCCGATTCCAGTGGTGCTTTTAGGTCCAGATACAGCTTGCGGGGCGGCAACACCTTGTCGTCGCGAGTGCTAGGCCACCAAACTCTTGGCTTCTTGTACGCATATGTACCGCAAAGCCCAATGTAGAGGGATGTAAGACGCTGCTGGCCATCGATAACTGCCCTGAAATCCTTATAACTCGCATTGGTTGCAACGTGAGGGTTTTCCTCACTGAAACGCTGGCAGTAGGATTTCAGGAACTCGTAGAATTTGTAGTCGTTCTTGATGCCATCATCCTTGATCTCCCACATCATGAATGTGTTGATGGGGTAACCCCGCATGATGGAGTCGAACAGCACGCAGATCTGATGGCTGCTCCAGACGAACTTCCGCTGTATTGCCGGCAACAGATAGTCTCGCTGATTAATGGCATCAATCGCGTCTTTGATAGTAATGGCCTTTTCGTACTCACCTGCCATGCCGACAGCTCCTTACTGCTTCAGGACAAGCCTGGAATTTTCTTCAAGGCGTCGCCAAATTTTGGATAATTGGCCTTCACCCCGTCATCGAGCTCGATTTCCACCTGCTCGGTAGCCAGGGGATAAAGCACATCCCGCTCGTAGTCATCCAACTCGGCTAGGATGTTGTTGATCTTCTCGATCTCTTTCAGGGCCTTGGTCTTATCACCTTGGGAGGCCCCGGCGCTGATACTGACGGCCTCCAGATGGTTTTTTCGGGCTTTTAGCTTCTCGTCTTTGAAATCCCGAAGATACTCCAGCACCGTGCCCACGGTGTGAGGCTGGTAGCGGTGCATGTAGATCAGCGCGTTGAATGAGCCCTTTGGTGAGGAGAACAACCAGTAAATGGGGCGTTTCTTGTAACGGCGCACGTGGTCGTTGTAGAAGTCCTTCAGGAAGTACTTGCGGATGTCCTTGCCTAGTGCCTGCTCGACAAAGCGGAGGTTTTCCCCATAGTGCTCTTCGCCAAAGGCGATGCGCAGGAATTCACGGAAGCGTTCGGTGATGTCGTCGGTGAACCAGTCGCCATCGAGCATGGGGATGACATTGTCATCGTCCGCCGGGAAGCTCGGCTCCGGAACCCGCTCCAGGTAGTCCTCGATGGTCTCTCCCTGGTTGGCCAGGATCAGCCCCGGTTTGTCCAGCGCATAGCGGCCAAACATACATCCCACGGCGTAAGAGACCAGATCCCGCATAGTGTCGGCCAGAAGCAGCGCCTCCAACTCTTCCTCACTTTTGTTGTTGCCGTATCGGTAGTGGGGGTTGCAGGTTAGAGTGACTTCCTCCAGCGGTACATCTGGTGTCAACTCGTTCTGAAGGCCGTAGGCCTCGATAAAAATGCGGTTGTTCTCTTCCTCCAAACGCTGCATTTCCAATGTCATCTCGCGCCAGTGAGCCCGGAGGGTGTGGTAGCTAGCCTTCAGCGTTGGCGCACTGAAGTCCGCATTGAGCAGCGGGAAGCTGATAAAGTCCCAGGAAGTCTCGAAAGAATCCCAATCCGATTCAGACAAGCTAATGCAGCTCTTGCTAACCTCAACACAACGAGGGTTGGAGACGGCGTATTGCAACCTAGGAATCGCTTTGATATCTCTCAGTTGTGCATGAAGCGTTGGATTGAGGACGGGAAGAAGATACTTCGTATAGTTTGAGTTAAGAAGACCAATACACTTGTATATATCGTCCGAGGTCTCAAAAAATGCGGCCGGCCCTGACATATCGAATGTTGTATCTTTAGGTAGATATCTAAACCCCGTCCCGCCGGAGGTAATATCCGTCCATGTGACACCATCTATGTACCAATATTTCTCAGAAATTATCCGACATGAGCTGTCTTTACGATAATGAAGTCTTGCAGACGAGGACCAATCAACAACATGCTGAAGATTCCCAAACCACTTTCTGTAGTCTCCGCCTTTCGAGTAAATAAGCCACTTTAACCCTTTACCAACGGCTCTACGATCAATCTCCCATATAAAGCGAACGTACTTGTCGTTATTTGCTGTTTTATTTTGACCTTCCGTAAGAATCAAATCGCTAAGGACTGGTTCATTGAACGTTTTCAGAACACCTTCTCCGACCCAGTATGCAAGAGGGCTTCCGGGGATCGTCATAAAATCCTTCGCTGATGCGCGATAAAAATACGTCTCTTTAATTTTTTCGACGTTTGTTGTTTGATCGTTACTCATCATCTTGCTCCGAACTTTCTCCTCGGTCCGGCAGATTGACTTTCTGCCAGTCCTCCGCAACTACCTTCCAATCGACCTCGCGATCAACCTTCTCGCCGGCGCCATCCTGACCTGAACACACAGCCCAGAAGTCGGGATCATCCGATTTTAGCCGATGGTGCTCAGGAAGTTGGTTCATCTGCACCAGTACCGGCGATTCCAGTGCCCAGCCGAAGACAATGGCATACCGGGATTGAAGCGAGGAAAAGTCCCGCAACAGAAATTTAGAAAGCATAGCTTTCACCGGGCCACCTGATACGGAACGACCATATGCATGAGGCTCTCCTCATTTTCAGTGATAGAGGCTGGCAACTTAATTCTGTGACGTGGTAAGTCCCTCACAAAATCATGATTATCTGTCTGATAAAAGTTTCTCAGAATGAATTCGACGAACCATCGAGGTGTTAACGGCGCTGATATCGGGATCCGGCATCCTTTTACATCACCCAATGTAAGATGGCTTTTGGGGTGAGTTACATCAGCATGTACTCCATCTCTTTCATCAAAGTCGAAACGCAGGGGAAACGGAACTATTCTGCGCTGAATAATTTCAAGAAACAGATCATCGCGCATGTATGATTCAGGATCATCCTGAAACGGAAGTAAGTTCGGTGATGGATAAAATGAAAGCCGGTGCTGTATTAATCTATTGCTCTTTACTCGATACATTAATTGCACAAGAGCGCCATCGACAAGTTTCATATTGTACGAACGTTTCTCTGCAAGTTCGTTGTAAATTTCCGCATATTCGATATCGCCCAGAGCAATGGAAATATGCTCCGATCCTTTAAATGTAACGTCCACATGGTTTCCAAATGACCTAACCGCAGAGAAATTTGCGTCGTCGCAAATCCCTTTGCCGATCAACTCGGAAATCAGGCCATCAAGATCCTCTTTTATGCTTTTTGGGTTCAGTGCTCTCATTCACCGCCCCCAAGCAACTTTCGGAGCTTCTCGCGGGTTGCCTCATCAAGGTCTTCCGGGTGTAGCTCACCGCTCTCTAGGTCACCCAGAAGGTCGGCAAGCTGGTTCTTTCTATGCTCAAGGCGTTTTCTTTCTTGCGGGGACAAGTCGCGGTGAACGATGCGCAATTTACTTAATAGATTGTCGTCGGGGTAAGTAAAATCTAGAACGAAGTTGTTTTGCTTAAGGGCCCCAAATTCGTCGATCAAGCCTTGCATCATGGGACCGTACCCTATGACACGAACCCAGGCTTTGCTTCGGGTGATAGCGGTAAAAAGGCGATTGCGAAGGTTGGCCAGGCCTGGTCCGGAACCATTACAATCCTGGGCATTAATGACATACACCATACCCCCCTCATTCCCTTTGGCACGGTATATTCCAGTGAATGTCACGGATGGCGTATCGGTTCGGAAGAAAACATCCGCATCGGTATCCACACCCGCCAAGTGAGTCTGAACGCCTGATTCAAAAAGCTGTTTTCGGATGGGACCAGTACGACCACGGGCAGTCCGAGGATCCGGGTGAATTACGATGATGTCGTCATGGCGAAGCTCATCTTCATTCAGATTGTGCTGAACCTGTTGAGCAAGCCACGCATTCTGCGCCGATTCATCTTCGAATTTAATGAATTGGACGAGATCATCAATATCAAACTGCTCCTCCAGAAACCTCGGGCTCGTTTCTGTAGTGCGCTCCAATACAACATGCTGACCTTTCGCCAGTTGGCCATCCTTAACTTTGTAACCAATTTCCTCCCATAGCGCTGGGTAATCAAACATTTGAACCAAGCCGGTCTCTGCATCTTGCGGAGCATTCCGGTATATACCGAATCCAAGGCCGTGGGCGGATACCAAAACCGGGCGTGAGTTTCGATAGCATTTTTGCAGGATTACGTCTCGCCTTCGATCATCACCGAAAGTGACCAATGGTTGCCCACGCTCATTATCTCCGAAAATAATCTCTGGCGGCGGAAGCGAAATTCCGGAAAGATTTTGAAGCTCGTCATACGCATAGACCAACCGTTTTGGCGGCTTTAGCATTGAGTAACAAAGCTTTAGAAAGCTTGGTGCAAAGTCCTGTGCTTCATCCACGAGAAATGCATCGTAGAGATACGCTTCATCCGAAGCATTTTGCAATGCTGCCTGACAAGCTCCATCGAAGGCGCGTTCGTTCCCGCCAAATCGGTTGGATGCACTTCTAAAGTCGAGAAATTCAGTCCCAGTTGCCCGACAATATTCGTAGTAAATACCGTCTCGGGCATCCCCCCCGGGCGCGCCCCATGCGTTGACGATTCGTATTTTTGTCCAGTCCGGCTCCTCACCGCTCTGCTCAATACAAAAGTTGTTGATCAAGCGCCGGAACTGCCCTTTGAGGGAGCGAGTATGGAAGGTTACAGCAATACGCCAGTCCGGGTACTGTGTGTGCAAATAAGCGGCCTTGAGTGCCAAAACGATTGTCTTGCCTGAGCCAGCTAGTCCCCGGATACGTTGAACACCATCTACCGTTTCGATGACGGCTTTGTTCTGACGATGATCGAGCGTCGCGATGGAATCCTCCAGCTGCTTGAGCTTCGCTCCACGTGAATCAGCCCGATGAACCTCGCGTTTGGAACGGCTCTTCCGAATACTGCTGAGGCTTTCGATGGCCGACAACGTCAACCGATAAAGATCCTCGTTGCTTTCAGACCAGTCCAGCGTATTCAACACGTTAGCAAGGCCATGCTCATTGACAAGAGGGTAATCAGGTACTGCAACCGACTCGATATTCTCGATACCAGGCGCGAACGAAATAACACAAAGTGGTACCCGTAATTGACGACCTTTGACCAGTTCACGATGCAATTTCAATCGTGCCTCGATCTTGTTTGCCAAATCATCCTGGCGCTCTGTGTATTCCCCGACCTCTGGTCCCTCTATCAGATCGAATAGCACGATGCCTTTAGAGGGGCTCACCAGTGTGGCATCAATCGAGTACTTGCCATCAGGTGTCGCAATCAGTGGGTATCCAGTGAAGGCTTCGCCCTCTAAATTTTGCAAAGCTTCGAGACTCTGCTCCAGCACTTCGGTTGAGACCGGTTTCTTGTTTATACCTCTCGTAATCGTTAACTTATCTGCCATGTTCGACTCCTGATTCTTTAAAGACACACCGCTTGAGGGTCCTGCAAAGCTTGTGATATGGGTTGCTGGTCATGCAGATCTCCCCTGCGCAATAGCATGTGCCATCATGGTCATCTTCTCAGCTTCCGAATTGCCATCGACCAATCGGAGAAACGCGCCTTGATAGTGCGGCTTATGGGCGTTTTCGAGCACGAAAGCAGTCGTTGAGACCACCTCGCCACCGATGCTGTCAAAGGCCCGCGCGCCCAGATGGGCCATCGACAAAATAGTGTGTTGATTGAGAATGCGGCCGCGCAAAGCTTCAAAGGAAGACAGAAACATCCAGCTTTGCATCGTGATCATGGCGACAGCGCCGCCAGTTACCGCCATATCCAGATTACGTTCTATGAACATGGCAAACAGGTCGGACTTGCTCTTTGGGTAGTTCTCCTTGGCCCAGGCGCCAAGCCGTCCATTCATACCTTTGCCGCCCATATAGGGCGGGTTGGCGACGACCACGGCGTAGCGCGGGCTCAAGGCTTCGGCCATGCGCAGTACTTTCAGTACTTTGCTGTGCGTGTCGGCCAGGAACAGGTTGCTCCCCAGGTTCTTTGTCTCCAGCTCGGCCAGCACGTCAGTCACGTTGGTAAGCTTGGGCAAGATCAGGGAGCCGAAGTTGTCAGCCTCCTCGAATTGTTGCAAGGTTTCACGTAAGCCCTGGGTGAACAGGTCGCGGCCCACGGCGCTCATGTACTCTTCCAGTTCATCTGGAGTGAAGCTAACTTTTTCCAACACGCAGATGTTGGGCTTGATGCCTTTGTTGAAAAAACGCCGCTGACGCGCTCGAGCTTTCATGGTCAGAGCGAAGGCGGCTAGCTCACCGGCGCGCTCATCCAGCTCAATACCGTAAAGGTTGTGTGTCAGAATCCTTTCAGGGATTTCGGACGGCTCGTAGCCTTCTTCTTCATAAATGGCGTAGAGCAGATCAAAAGCATAGGTCAGCATATGGCCGGAGCCGCAGGCTGGGTCGCAAACCTTGAGCTCTTCCGGGCCTTCGATTTTCAGAAAATCGGCCTCAGTCTCCTCCGGAGGTATGTAATACTCCATCTGGTCCACCAAGGCTGAATTTGCTCTGTTAAGCATCCACAAGCGGCCGAGTGAGTTATCCACCAGGTATCGCACAATCCAGTGCGGCGTGAAAAGCTGGGTGGCGGCGGGGATATTGGCCGGTGTGATTTTCTTATTCTTCTTCAGCGCCTCGAATACCTGATCCTTTTTCTCAGAGATATAGAATTGGTACAGCCAGCCAATCACCTCAACATCCTTACAGGCGTCTGGTGTCATGGCCTCGCGGGTGTAGGCGAGAATAGAGTTGCCCGAGAGCAGGTCATCCGGCATCAGTAGCTCGGTGTAGTCGTCGATGCGCTCGAACAGGAACGGCATGGCGCTGTACCAATAGTTGCAGGCGGCTACCACCAGTAAGCGATAGGCTTCCCCTTGGGGATCCTGGCTGGGCATTTTGCCATCGAGCAGGGCGAAGACCCGTTTTCGGGTATTTTCCACGACCATCTCTTCATCGATATGGCCCATCTTGGCATCCGCCAGGATCTCGGGTTGAAACTGCCCCTCGGCGGGCGAGACCACGCCAATGCGGTTATATCGGTTCACGTCCATAAACCGCAGGGCTACGAGCCGGTTAAACCAGATATACGCCACCCGCTCGACAACCTGCTCTTTACCCTGCTCGGCTATCGCCTCTTCCAGCTTTTTGATGGCCGATGGGCTTTCCCGCCGGGCGGGGCTTTCTTCGGCCAATACCAGCTTTAGCTTGGCGCCGACCTGTTCAATCAGGCTGCGGCGGGCGAACTGGGCGAATTTTCTGAGTTTTGCGGTTTCCATCGATTCATGCCTTGGTTTTGATCGTGACCGAGCGATATACGCTGACGCATAAATGAGCGTATATATTTACGCCGAGCGCATAAATTAACGCGCGCGCTTGTAAATAGCTCCTTTACGCTCGCCTATTTGCTCGATTTCTCCCCTTTTCTTCAATCTGGCCAACAACTTGTAGGCTTGATCCGGGCTGATATGGCACAGCTCAACCACGTCAGCACGTTTGATGCTGCCGTGCATATCAATAAAGCTCATGACCATCTGCTCTTGCTGGATAGGATCAAACCCTGCCTGGCGCACATAGGCGGCCTTTTGCCCCGCTCCCCGGTATACCTTGGCGCTCAAGGTGTAGGTGCGGCCCTTGCCGGTGCCGTGGGCTTCCACCATGCCGGCCTCCACCAGTTTCTCCAGGGTGCCCCGGACCACGGTTTCGGGCTTTTGCACGGATTTGGCCAGGTCCGCCGTTCTTAAACGCCGCTCATTGCGCAGCCGGGACAGGATAATCAGGCTGTCGATTGGCATGGCGGCGCCGGTCTGTTCCTCGCGCTCGACGATCATGCGCAGGAATTCGGCGTCCGCGTCCGCCGCGCTCATGCGCACGGAGACGGTGTGAGCGGACGACATGGAGTAGTCGGGGGCGGTACGCCCGTAGCGGAGCATGCCCTCGAAGATCCGGTCGATGCCCCGGCCAGTGCGTTCGGCAAGGCCGATGCGCTTGATAATGTCAGCCAGCAAGGGGTTACGGGAGCGAGGGTCGGCCACCAGAAGGTTGTCCAGGTTGACGCCTTCCACAAATCCACCCGGGTTGCTGATGCTCAGGCCGTCGTCGTCCAGTTTGACGTGTACGGCGCCCAGGGCGCTGTAGTCGCGGTGAACCAGGGCGTTCACAAAGGCTTCCCGGAAGGCCCGGCGGTCGAAGTTGGGGATGGGCACGCGAAACAGCCCGACCTGAATCTCCTCTTCCTCCACCCGGGCCCGGAACAGCACTTCGACCTCTTCGAAGGTCTCCAGCATTGGTTTGCGGTAGAACTCATTGACCAGGACATCGGTACCGCGCAGCACCTGGAAGGCTACCTCGTGGGAGGGTAGGTGTTGCCGGAGCTGCATGTCGCTCCCCAGCAGCAACAGACCTGCAACCGTGGGGCGGCGCATGCCTCCCACGCTCACAGTCAGCCCCAGGGCGCCGTCCAGCTCATCGTCCGCCAGGGGCATCAGGCTCTGATCGCCGCCGTACTTCTTGATGGCGTTGCGGATCCGGATGCGCTGAATCGGATCCAGGTCCTCAACCGCCACATTTTCTACCGGCAAGGCAGAGGGGTCCGTTACCCCCAGACTGGACTGGCGCTGAACAAACTCATGGGGGTAGAAGGGCACGGCCTCCGGAGTGCCGTCCATTCTCAGGCGCCGACGTTGCAGCAGGCCATCCGAGGTGGACACCAGCTGCCGGGACTTGGGCACCTGGATCCTGGCAATAGGTTGCCCCTCCAGTTCCAGGGCCTCAACGCGCACGGCCAGCGAAGGGATGGTCTTATTGGCAATCAGTGCGGGCAGGCCGGCGAGGTTGCGATGATTGGCATGCAGCCCAGTCGGGGTGCCATCGTCTTCAACGCCCAGGAACAGGTCGCCGCCCTCGGTGTTGGCCAGGGCCACCACCGCAGCTACCAGATCCCGGTCCGGCAGGCTTTTGACGTCGCTCTTGAACTCGACGGCAAGGCTTTCGCCGCCGCGAATGAGCGCCTGGATTTCCTGTTCGGCTTCGTGCATGGCTATCCCCAACTTTGACCGATTAGACGGTTCGGCACGCTTAGATCTGGACCTTGCGCCCTTGCTGGACTTCAACCAGCAGGGCCTCGCGCAGGGCATTCAGATAGCGGTCCACATCCCCCTCGTTGGCCAGCCAGGCCTTGTCGAACGCGACACGGAGGTTGCGGGTGTGAACATAGTCGGCGGGCGATTCCTTGACCTCGGGAGTCCCCCCGTCACTTTGGTCTTCACTCTGGCTACCTGGGTGCTGATCGGGGTCGTCTGCCGGTGCTGATTTCTGATTGGCCAGCGCCACCATTTTGCCCAGCAGCTTCTGGTAGCCCTCTTCTTCAAAGTACCGGGTCCGGTCCTTGATCACGGCAATCAGGCGCTCCTGCCCGATGTAGTCGACCAGATCCCGGAACGGTTTGTTGAGCTCATCCTGGCGTGGTTCCGGCAGGGACTGATATTCGTCCATACTTTGCATGCGTTCCTGCATGGTCTTCAGGGAGGTTTCTGCCTGAGCTCGGGTTTGCTGCACTTTCTCGTCGATGCGCTCCTGCAGGCTATCCAGTTGGCCCTTGAGCTGCTGAATGCGATTCCCTTTGTAGCAGTTGGGGTCGTTCAGGATGGTGCGGATCTGCTCGATCTCGTCCCCGGACACATAGATGAAGTTGGGCTCCTGGCTCTGCAGGAAGGACCGAGCCTGGTTGTAGATGTCTTTTTGTGAACCGCCCATAAACTTGCGGATGGGGTCGATGACATCCTCTTTCAGGTCCAGCAGCTGGTCTTCCTGCTTGCCCAATTCCGTCAGGTGCCAGGTGTAGGGCTTTCCGGCGACCTCTTTCAGCGTCACCAGGGCAGGTTTCAAGGCATTGAGAAACGGGTACTGATCGACCTGCGCTATCCGCCGATCGAGGTCGTGGTACATGTCCTGGAAGGCTTCGCCGGCCTCTTTACCCAGGGCCTTGGCTTCGCTGCTGCGGGGCGGGCTGTCGAAGAAGTCCTCGTAGAACGACTTGAGGGCTCGGACCTGAGAGGCGGTGAACTCAATCTGTGGTTCCAGCACCACGTTGCCGTGGCCGTGAGTGTTACGCAGGGCGCGCTCCAACCCGCTGTCCTCCAGGATGTTACCGTCGAGACGAACTTCCACCTTGCCACGGGCACAAAGGTTGGCCAGCGTGCAGAGAATCGCGGCGTAATACCAGCCGTAGGGTTTGCGTTCGAACTTTTCCAGCAGGCTCTTGAGGGTGGTGCGGACACCGCCCCGATTGTTGCTCTGAATGAATGCCAGCACCTCCTGCTCGGATTCCGCCAGGGCCGTGGCGTCATTACCGAAAAGGCCATCGTCTGTGCGGTTGAGGCAATTGCTGATGTCGTTTTCCGTGTAGGAAACGCCGCGCAACATGCGGAGGTTGGGGTAAGCCCGTGAAATCAGCTCATGGAAGCCCCGAATAATGCGGGTCTGGGGGTCCTCATTCGCCACTTCCACATCGGCGCCGCCAATGAGCAACTTGGACTTGCCAATGAGGGTCTGAACCTGCTGCCGGAGCCTGGCCTCGCGCTCACGGTTCTGAAAGCCCTTGTCATTCAGGATCCGCTTAACGGCTTCCTGCTGGGTAACGGAAATGTTCTGCTTGATGTACTTCTCGGTGCGCTTGAACATGAGCAGATCGCGCACCAGGCGCTCGTCCGACGGCATGAGCACGAACAGCTCGTCCGCCTTGTAGGTCGAGGCTGTGCGTAGCATCTGCTCGTTGTCAGTATGCTCGTGGAACGGGCTGATGACATTGATCGAGAGCTCGTATTCACGCCCATGCAGACGATCATCCAGTTTGCGCGAATAGGAGTAGTCCTGCCCCTGGTTTTGGGAGGAGCCGGCGTCATAGCGGATTTTGCGCTGTTTTATAACAAAGTCGAAAACGATCTTTTCCAGCTCGTCCGCAACGTCCGATGACTCAACCTCTGTGTTCTTGATCTCCTGCTCGACGTCCTTTTCCTCGTCCGTCAGGTACTCGTACTGGTCGCCGTTGCGCTGTATGTAGGTCTGTTGCTCCAGAAGGCTCAGGGCTTCTTCGACCTTGGTGCGAAGTGCCGGCAGATCCTGATCGAAGGCATCCAGCATCAGCACGCAAAGGTTGCGCACCGTGGGCTTGAATTCCTTGACATATTTGACCAGGAACAGGGCCTTCAGCAGCCGGATGGCGAAGGCATTATCGAGGTGGTTCTCGGCCTGAATAATCGCCCGCTGTATTTGTGATTTCAGTGCAGAGCGGATGCCTTCAAACATCAGGTCAAAGGTGGCCAGCTGGCCCACCTCATGGTTGCCGATGTGGATGGCCACCTGCTGGAAAACACCCAGCATGGAGCGCTCACCGACGGAACTGTGTTTACCCTCGAAGGCGTTGTGCTGCGACAGGTTCTGGATCGCCGATTGAAACAGCGCGAACTGGTAGGGGACGAAGGGGTAGCTGTGGATGAAGTGGTCCCTGTCCCGGAAGTTCCGGTAGGTGGCCGATCCATCCGCGAAGTCAAACAGGGTTTTGAAGTTGTTCGCCTGTGCGTGATAGACGTCCGACAGCTGATTGACGCCTTCTTCGGTCTTGGTTAGCAGGCGCTTCTGGATGACCTCCGCCACGTCCGCACTGGACAGCTTCATACGGTTATTGAACCGTGCCTGAATTTTCGAGAAGTCGTGGCCCTGCTGCTTGCCCATTTCGCCAACCACGTTTTTCATTTCTTCCTGGGCGGTGACGATAATCCAGGCCCGCCCCCGGCACTTGGTGGCGAGGCTCTCGGCAATGGTTTGCAGGTTGGTCATCAGCTTGGTGTTGTCGGCAATGTACTGGCCGACCTCGTCCACAAAGAAGTTCAGGCGGAACTCTTTGTGGCCACCCTCTTTTGCCTGCTTCTCGATATAGGTGTTCACATTGTCCGCGAAGTCTTCAATTGAAACGCGGTATTCGCTGCGGTACTTGTCCAGAATGCCCGCTGCCGACTGCGGGTCGCCACCGGTCACAGCGGCGTAGGCTTTGGCAATATTCGGGCCTTCCAGAAGGGCTTGCTCCCGGCCTTTCTGCCAGGGGCGACCGGCGATGGCCTCGTACTCGGCTTTGAACTGTTCGTACAGGCCACGGCCGTCCAGATCGCGCTCAAACTGGGCAATGTGCCCTTGTTTGCCGTAGTAGCCGCACATTTCGTCGAAGACTTTAACGAACACGGCCAGAAGCGCATCGATTTGGGTTTTGCTGATGACATCGGCTTTCTGGTCGATGTTGAACAGAATGCTCTTCGCCGGAATTGAGACAGCTCGTTTCAGGTCGCCCCGGAGAATTTCATTCTCACTGCACTTGGGAAGGAACAGGTCCAGGGTAGTAGCACCGTCCATCTCCCGGTTTTCAAGCAGAAGGGCCAGCATCTTGAGGAGGTGCGACTTACCTGAGCCGAAGAAGCCGGATACCCAGACCCCGTTCGCCCCTTCGTAGTTATTGTAGGCGTCCAGGAACTCTTCGAGGCGTTTCTCGACTTCGTTGGTCAGTACGTATTCTTCAATTTCGAGGCGAAGACTGGCTTCATCGTCGGCTTTGATAACGCCTTCAATGGGGCGGTCAACGGGCTTTAGAAAAATATTCTTCAATGTCATTGTACTTTCCCTTAATGATTACGCCTCGAATCGTATCGTCCGCTCAGGCTTCGTAATGAAAGATGTTGAACGCACGGTAGTACTTGTCGTCATGCAGCCTGCCGAACAGATCCAGAGATGCACCGGTTTCCAGCGAGTGGGTATAGGAGCCCGGGAAGAACATCACCGTTGGCTGGTCTTTGGCGGTGCTCTGCAAGTTGTTGAGCACGTTGTGGGAGCGTATGTAGGGGAAGACCTCGCCCACCCCTGAGAGAAACAGCACGTCAAACTCAACGGACTGGAGTTTTGCCGCAATAGCGGGCACCAAATGGGCTTCCGGGTCCAGCACTCCCTGTAGCAGTTCTTTCAGTTGATCCTTTGAGACCGTGGGCTCGAGCTCCAACACCTGCTCCCAGATGTCTCTTTCTTTCAAGATATCGACGGCCAGGTCGTACAGATTGATACTCAGGATCCGGATGCCCGCCTGCTCTAGCCGGTTAACCAACTGCCGCTGAAGACGCTCCATCTCGACCGCCTCTTCAGGCCGGTAGGGGCAGATGAAGAAAGGCACTTCATTACCCAGTCCCTGTTTGTTCAGGAACCGCTGGCCGGAAACCACGCTGAACAGGTGCTGTAGTCGCTCCTGCATCGGCATTTTGGCAATGTCCTTTCTCAAGCTGACATCCCCCTGATATCGGATTCATAGACTGGGAAGTAGAAAAACTCGTCAGGATTGTTCTGACGCAGCAACTCAACCAGCCTGGGGCTTAGCAGAACTGCGTTTATGGTTTTGTCCTTAGCTAACAACCCTGCCTCCCGCAGCATTCTGAACAGGACCTGCCGCAATTTATCGCGCGTTGAGGCGCTGGCATTATCCAGTTCGTCATGCCATTCCGATTTACGGTTATAGAAGGCATCGAAATCCTCAAAACTGAGATCCAGCTTCATCGCGACAAACCGTTCGTGTAGCACTTCCACCGCAAAGTCCGCGATAAAGCGGTACAGTCGGCACACGGCAACCCACAGAAGATGAGCCTGGTCCTGGTGGTTTGCCTCGGCCAGGAAAGTCAGTTCGCTTTCGGTCAACGTCTTCAGGCGTGCAATCGCCTCTCTACAGGTGCGCTTTGCCGTGCTTTCCGTTCTGGCCTGTAGCAGGTTGTCATGCAGCGCTTGAGCACGCACCTCATCCCAGTCACGGAGCGACAGGTACAGCTCGGCCAGCTTCACCGATTCGCGGTGATACAGGCTGCCGGACGTGAAGGAGATGCGATACCGGCCTTGGGTCATTCGGAACGCTCACCCTTGCTCGTCTCGGCGGCGCCACCGCCCTTGACCCACTCGTCTACTTCGACTTTTTTGAACTTCCAAAACCGCCCCATGCGGTGGGCGGGCATTGCGTGCTTGTCGATCCAGCGGTACACGGTGTCATTGCTGACACCGAGGTGCTTGCCTATTTCGTCTACGGATAACCAGCGATCTTCCATCTCGGCCATGTTTTCGCTTCCTATGGGCGATGGTGTTGCCACCTTATCTCAGGCGGCACGGTCTCATGGGCGGAACAGCCCTACACTACATTGACTGATCAATATATAGAGGTACCACGCTGCATTCAACCGATTTGACCCGGATAGACCAGCAAAGAACGGCATATATAGCCACCTGAAATCTGGGCGATCCCATCAATAGCCCCACGCAATCAACACCTGCGGTGTGAGCGGCATGCCTTTTACCGCCAACAGCCCTCCTCGCTTGAGGGGCTTGCACTCCCGCTGGCAGCCTCCTTCAGTCCACCGAGGTGCTCCTCCAGATCTTTCAGGAGGCGTTCGCTTTTCCGCACGATTCGACAAAGCTCCGCCTGGTTGGCATTGAGCCTTCGCAACATCTCAAAACCGGTCTCAGTCTCCATGATGAGCGGTTGCTCCCAATCCTGGGCCCGCGTGAAGGCCGGTTTGTGATAGCGGAACCGACCTTCTTTGCGGATGTACTCACTGAACACTGATCGTCCCTCGCCGCTCTTCTGCTGGACGAAGCGATTGTAGTACCAGGACAACTCCAGCTTTCTTTTCCGGAGTCGGACGCGGCAGCCGAAGTGCCCGGGATAGCCGGGTGTCTGGTCGGTACGATGCGCGACGTTGTGGGACCAGAAGTGATCACAGAGCCGCTGCGCCAGATAGCGGTACCTCGCTTGCTCCACGTCCGCTTGCTGGTGAATCGCCGTCAGAAACTGACGGCATTGCGTTATGGCGGCTTTGATACCACGTTGGTGGTTCACATTTTGGGCTCGGCTGACCGCCTCCCACTCTTCGCAGATTTCCTGGTGGGTCATTCGTTTGCTCATGGCTGGCTCCTCGCTATGGATTTGCCAACAATCGTAAGCAACTGAGTGCTTGAAGCTGCCATGCGCTTTTGCCTTTTTCGGACGAAAAGACAGAGTTGGAGGCAGACTCCTTCCTTCAAGCCATGGGACCTTTCCAATTCCTGTCCACGTAACTACCTGATTTGGGACTTTGCCGCTGCGCTCCCACACTCCATGAAATAGCTCGCATGGGCTGAAGGGTCCGCGTTCCATTATTTATTTGGGACCCTGGCTTACCACCTCAGTGACAACACCGGTATACAGTGGCGTTACTTCCTCGGGGTACTTACAAGGGGCTTGGAAGAGACCTTTTGGAGCACCGGTGTGATGCAGGCACGTCCCGTGAAATAACAGGGTCTCGACAAGGCTTTTTGAGAGGCTGTTTTGATCACGTCCAGCATTGACTTTCACATGTGAAAGTCAGCGGGAGTTACCGCTTCATAAAATGATGCCGTGATGATGGCGGCTAGCGGAGACTGTTCACATTTTCGCCAGAATTTATCCAAAAACCGATGGCCGCCACATAGAAAGCGCCTAAACCCTAAAATTTATCCTTTAAATTCAGTGTTTTAATATCTTTTTCTCTTTGCGCCCAAATTGGCCAATTCCACGGTTCTGGTGTGAATTCAGGACTATTCATAATCACTCCTGACCGTTAAACAACGAATCAGGAGTGGATTATGCAACGACAGTATTTCAACGAGACGAACGAGCGTTTGCTCACCTATGAAGAGGTTTGTGCCGTCACCCAGCTTTCGCAAGCCACGCTTCGACGGTACGTGAAAGCCGGTCGTTTCCCTGCCCCCATAAAGCCAAGCCCGCAAGGAAGGGCCGTCAGGTTCCGGATTCAGGATGTTCGTGACTGGCTAGACCGGCTGTGACGGAGGCGCGAATGAAATATCAATTGAGAGACTCAGGGCTGTACTGCTACAGCTCTGAAGAGTGGCAGAGGGTTGGCGGGTGGATAGAGGTTGTTGCCCGAACCCGCCTCTCCAATAAAAAACACGGCCACGGCGCGCTGCTGCAGTGGAAAAATATGGACAACGTCCTGCTGCGCGAGGTGGTGTATGCGAGGACTCTGAACGGTGATAACGCTCGTCAGATACGAGAGCTGTTGGTGGACACCGGCTATCCCCTCGAACCCGGCAATATTAGCTGGACACGACTGCAGCGGTATTTGCTGGAGGAAATGGCAAAGGCGCCTCCGGCCACAACCGTCGACCGCAGCGGCTGGCATGGGCCTATTTTCGCGACGAGCAGCTGGACGGCAGGTCAGGCGGATGAGCAGCACCACTTTGTAGGGCAGCTATCGACCTCACCGTTGCTCCAGGAAAGCGGGTCTCTTCAAGACTGGCAGAATCAAGTGGGGAAGCTCTGTGGCGGCAACCCGCTGGCGATCCTCAGCGTCGGGGTGGCACTCGCGGCGCCCCTGCTAAAGCATGCGGAGCTTGAAAATGGGGCCTTTCACTTGGTTGGTAATAGCTCCACCGGGAAAACGACGTTGCTGCAGGTGGCCGCGAGTGTTTGTGGAGCACCAACGTTCGTGAGGAACTGGGTAGCGACTGCCAATGGCTTGGCAGCCGTCGCTGCTGAGCACAACGACATGTTGTTAGCGTTGGACGAGATTGGCCTGGCTCGGCCGGAAGATGTCGATGTGGCGACGTATCACATAATGACCGGTGCCAGTAAGCTGCGCGCGAATATCTCAGGGGATCTTGCTGAACAAACGCACTGGCGAACGCTGGCGTTAAGTACTGGTGAGGTATGGCTGTCGGAAGTGTTTCAGGAAATAGGAAAGTCGGTTAAAGCCGGCCAAGAGAATCGTCTTGTCGAGATCCCCGTTTTTGGAAAATTTGGAGCCTTTGACGAGGTGCATGGCTTCAGCAGCCCCCAAGAGTTCGTGGACGCGTTGAAAAGCCGCACCAGGCACTACCATGGCACGCTGTTCCGGCACTGGCTTGAGCGTCTCACAGAAGATGTGGATGACTTGCCCGGCTATATCCAGAATGAGGTCGCCCGGTTGACGGACCAATGGAAGACCTCTCATATGGCTTCGCAAGTCCTCCGGGTGATCAGGCGGTTCGCACTGATCACCGCTGCTCTGTGCCTAGCCTGCCGGAACTACCTACTCCCCTGGTCGGAAGCGGAGTCAGTTCGAGCGGTACACCAAGCAGTTGGAGCCTGGCTTCGGAGCCGAGGTCACATCTTCAATTCGGAGGAGCACCGCATTTTGGCTCGCCTTCGCGATGCGATTTACAAATGGAATCACCGCCTTGTTGACATAGAGCGGGGGGATTACGGAAGAGCAATTGGTCTGCGACGCAAAGTGGCCGGTGAGACGCAGTGGCTGATACCCAAAAATACTCTGATCAAGGAGCTTGGCCTTCGTAGTCGATACACTCGGGAAATTGAGCCGCTTATCCAGAGAGATTTCATGGAAACCAATGAGCAGAGCCGTGGCACCATGAAAATCAAGCTGCGGGATCGATCGGAGCGTTTTTTCGCCCTGTGGCCTGATCGCATCAAGGCGTATTGGGAAGCGCTACCGGATGGAGATGGACTTTCCCAGTTTCCCACTATTCCCACTGGTGATTCGGAGGTAGAGGAGGATGATTGATAAAACCTTCAGTCCGCCTTCGGAAGAGGTGCGCACCAAGCTTCTGGCTCGTTCTGGACAGTGTGAGCGGCTGGTTCGGGAGTCGGACCGTCGAACGATTACGGGTGTCAGTCGGACGCAGTGGTGGACTTTGGAAAGAAAGCGAGTGGCTCCGGCACGGCTCAAGTTGGGCTGCAACTCGGTGGCGTGGCGACTATCGGATCTGTTGGCTTGGATCGAACAGCAAGGGGCTTGATTTGGCCCCTTTTACTCTCCAGAACTAACTTCACCTCTCACGATGGGCGCCAGCCACTCGCAGAGCGCCTCGTGAGCCTCTTTTCGTTCTTCAAAATACGCATGCTTGTTATAAACCCGGTCAGTCCGGTTGCCGGGCAGCTGATTCAGGCAGCGTTGGGCCAGATTGTCATCAAAGCCGATCTTACCCAGTTTCGTACGGGCCGTGCCGCGAAGATCGTGGACGCGGCGCTTGTCAAATGAGAAGAGCTTTTTCTCAAAGAGCTTCTTGAGCGCATGGTTGAGCGTATTCTCGCATACGTGCGGAGTCCGTGCTTTTTTGCTGATCCTGCGAGCTGGGAAGACCCACTCACTCCCACAGGAGCGTACTTTCAGTTCATTCAACCATTCCACGGCGGGTTCCGCCAACGGGATATCGATGGCCCTTCTCTTTTTGGTCCTTTCCTCGGGCAGGTACCAGATACGGTTCTCCAGATCGAATTCCGACCAAGGCGCGGCCAAAAGCTCCATCTTTCTCGTACAAGTCGCTATCAGCAACGCGCAGGCCAAGTAGTTCTCTCGACTGAACTGCGCCGGAATCACCCTAAGTTTGGTAAAGAACTCGGTGACTTCGTCTTCATTCATTGGGTAGTTGGCGGCCTTCTCCTCTCCGCCGGCGTCCCTGGGACGGAATGGCGAGGCCGGATTGAACCTGGTGACGTCCAGTTTGATGCCATGATCAAACAGATTCCTCAACAGACGCATCAAGTCATTTGAGAGGGTTGGGCGGGGCTTATTGTCGTCATAGCCATTGGCCACGTCGCGCAGAATTTCACTGATATCCACTGGCCGGATCTTTTCCAGCTCCACCTTCCCGATGCGCCAGGCGACCTCGCGCTCGTACAGGCTCTTCTCTTTCTGGTGGGACGCTATCTCGCGCTTGCGAAGCTCATAGTAGTCGGCGTAAAGGTCATTGAGTGTTTTGAAGGGGTTCTGGTTGACCTTCTGCCGCTCCTGCACCGGATCGGCCCCCTCCCGCTTAATCGCCAACCTCAGCTTCGCAGCCTCGTCGCGGGCATCTGCCAGTGACCAGTCTTCTACTTTCCCGATGGTGTATTCACGCCGGAGCTTGGTGGCTGTGGTGGTGTAGCGCAGCATCCAGTAGGCGTCACCGCGCTTGGGGGTCATGAGGTAGAGACCATTGCCATCGGCATGCCGCACGGATGGCTTCTCTTTGATCAGTTTCTTGACGGTCTTGTCGTGTAGCTTGCCCACCTTCCTGCCTCAAAACAATTGGGGAGTACAATCTCGCCGACACAATATAGCGAGAAAATACTCCCCAATCTACTACCCATCACTACCCAAACTTGGCAGAACTTACACGAACGCTATGACCATCAAAATTACATAACTCTTTGATTTATAATGCCATTAAGAACAACATCGAACACCAATGAATATCATTCAATATTCTGGATCTGCTTCTCGAAATAACCCATGAAAGCCTTGTATATGTTGGGTTGTGGGATTTTTTGGTGGGTATCTGTCACCACTTCTGTCACCATTTAAAATTCTTCTGTGAGAAACCGCTTAATTTTTTGTTGGCGGTTGTACAGTGTCTTTGTCGAGATGCCTAAGTTCGCAGCGATTTCTTCTTTCGTCAAACCGGCTTCTTTGCCTTCAGTGACCGCCGCGACAATGCTCTGATCTTCTTTCGTCAAAGACGATACTTTAGCAATGAACTCGTCAGCCAGGCTCAATTCAAACGCCTCGTCCTGAAAATTACTCTTATCTTCCGCACGCTTTAGTGCTGTAAAGCTAAAATTTCTTCGAGCTTTTGCACCATCGCCCCTCCAGGATTCAGCTGCTTTCCATCGCCGCTTTCTCAAGCTGCGGCGCATCCAGTTCACCGTCTTAATCGTGCTCAGATACCAAATGAAATGCTCCGGCTCTTTAGTTTGAAGATCGTATTTTCCAGTCTTCACTGCCTGAGCAAATTCTGACCAGACTTCTGACTTAATATCGTCTTCCAGGTCTGAAGAGTTGATTCTCAACCAGCTTTTCAAGCCATGCTTGCCCAGCCTGATTCGGTAAGCTTTGAGGATTAGCTCGTCATATATCGACATGAGCTGCTTGAGTGCTAGCTCATCACCCGCCTTGAATCTCTCGATTAACTCCCTCGCTTTCTGCGTCTCTTCAGGGGGGATTTCCTCATAAATTTCAGTCACTTATAAAATCTCGGAAAAAATCGCAGGTGAGTTACCGATTTTTAGATTTTGACGATTGATAGTAGTAACAGCGGACAAAAGAGAAAGCAGTATATGCAACAAGCAAGAATGTTACGAGAGAAAGAGGTGATTGCACTGCTGGGCGTGGGTCGAACCACGCTCTGGCGCATGTGCAAAGATGGACGCTTTCCCGAAGCAACACACCTCAGTTCGCGGCTCAAGGTCTGGCATTCCAAAGATGTTGAAGACGCTTTGGAAAGAATCAGGGTGGGAAACTGGTGAAGACTTATCTGTATCAGAAAGCGGCGTTTCGATTAACCCGCCGTAAGCTCAATATCGACTTCAAGCCCCAGCTCTTCACGTGCTTTGGCGTAATAGCGAACAAGGGCGGTATTCAAAATCGCGCTCAAAGAGATGTTGTAGACAGCTCTTTCCTTCGCGATTTCGAGCGCAAGAGCTTCGAGTTTTGTGTGGGTGTCGCGAGTAACGCGAATATTCATATTGACCGCATTGACGATCCGAGGCGGATACAGAATTTCAGTCCGTTTAACGTCAAACTCTTTCAAAAACAGCGAAAGCGCTTCAGCCTGAACTTCCCCTTTCTTCAGACCTCTGCGCTTTCTGTAGCTTAATTCCTCCTTTCCTTTTTCACCGAACAAAAAATGTGCAATTTTGGGTAGCAATCTTGTTTGCACGTAGATATTTTTTTCTAGATCAATCGGCATGAACCCCCCAGTTCAGTTAGATTAAAATACGTATCCCACTCCGAAAGTCAGCTCCGCGTCTTTGATGTAGTCCCGAGAATCAGAGTAGCTTGACGATAGGCCGAAATTATAGCCCACAAGCAAAGTAAGGTCTTTCATCGGTCGGTAAGCGATAGACGTTCCGAAATCGACTTGGTAGCCCAACCCATAAGTCAAATCAGCCCCCGAGCGATCTTCACTACCGAATGCAAAGTTTACAGGAGAAAGCGTGATTACAGTCTCCGCGCTCACTTTGTCAACAATGTTAAACGGCACGCTTGCTCCGCCGTAGAAGCCCAGGCGGTGCATCGTCGTCTCTGTTCGCCTAGCAAAAGCGGAGTTTGGACGAGCTTCAAAGCCATCTTTTACGAAATGACTCTGCTCATACTCATTGAATCCCCCCGGGTTTTTCGGAGGGGTTTTGGTTTGAGTCATGC
>CETN01010578.1_pt1 | contig 57822 bp, 51 predicted proteins | sample 531301 | NCBI WGS metagenome assembly CETN01 (sample SAMEA2622656, study PRJEB7988) | marine metagenome | isolation source: saline water (ENVO:00002010), including
ATTAGAAAACGACTGAGCGCAAGAGCGGGGTTTGTTGAGCGCTTACGAATCTTCTCCAGATGAATAAGGGATAGGTTTTTTTGCTCAAAATACGCAAAAATCTGCTTAATCCGCCTCGTTTCTACCCTATAAGTGTAACTCCCGCTAGGAGTAGTCAGGGTGATAAGCAGTACTCAAGGACAGCAGTTCCTGTCACGGCTCGCGAAAAATATTTTGGTGTAGAGATGTCGGCTCATGCCGATCTGTTCGGCGAGTAGACTCCATATTTCCGCAGCAAACCTTTGATTTTAAAACGATATACCGCAACAACAGACCGCTACCGCCAAAATCGTATCACGCCACATTGCTCCGCAGGCCCCGGGGCAAAGAAAAGGGCTTCTGCCGTTCGTTTATATTAACAGCGTCGTCGGCAAGGGCTTGACCTGTGTCTTGGACAAAGGTGTATAACCGACTTACTGAATCAGATTCCTGTTCTGGTAAAGGCGCCGACGGGACCTATGATTTGCCATCTGATTGAAGAATTTGCCGCGGATCAGCGCGGTAGAAGCGAGTCAACGTATTGAAGCCGTTAACGTAGCTGGGCTGTCTTATCAAAGGCCCATGCGAATAGGCCGGGAGTAGGGCATGAGTTCAAACACGACAACATCTCGCGATGCATCTTGCCATGGTAATGACGCCACAACGTCACCCCATCATCCTCACACCCATGATCATCACCATCATGACGCCGAGACCGCCAATCTGCAGGAGCTCATTATTGAAGGAGCGGGCTGCGCCAGTTGCGTCGGAAAAATCGAGTCAGCATTGAATGCTGTGCCGGGCGTAGAAAAGGCGGAGATGAATTTTGCGATGCGCACGGTAAGTGTGGCGGGCACGGCACCAGCAGATGCCTTGGTCAATGCGGTAGAGAGAGCCGGCTATAACGCCAAAATCGCAACGGCCGAGCATGAATACGATGCGCTGGCGGAAAAAGAACAGGCAGACTGGGCCTATTACAAACGTCTGATGCGTGACATGACCATCGCCTTGTCCGTAGGTGTGCCGCTGATGATATATGGCATCGTCGGGGGCGCAATGACCGTGAATACGACCGGTGAGCGCCTTGCGTGGTTAGCGGTAGGGCTCCTGACATTCGCCGTGATGGTCATTGCGGGTAAACATTTTTATATCGGTGCCTGGAAGTCCTTCAAAAACCACTCGGCCAATATGGACACCTTGATCGCGCTGGGCACAGGCACCGCATGGCTGTACTCCATGGTTGTTGTCGCCGCTCCCCAGCTCGTTCCGGAAATGGCGCGACATGTGTACTTCGAAGCTACAGCCATGATTATTGGCTTGATTGACCTGGGCCTAGCGCTTGAGCTGAAGGCCCGGGGCCGGACATCTGAAGCCATAAAGCGGCTTATCGGCCTGCAAGCTAAAACTGCCAGGGTCATTCGCGACGACAAAGAACTCGACGTGGCTATTGAGCAGGTATTGATGGACGACATTGTCCGTGTGCGGCCGGGCGAGAAAATTCCTGTCGATGGTGAAGTCATCGACGGTCATACGGCCATAGATGAGTCCATGCTAACCGGGGAACCGATGCCCGTTGAAAAAGCCGAGGGCGATGCCGTAGCGGCGGGCACCATCAATAAAACCGGCTCAATACGGTTCAAAGCCACCCACGTCGGGAAAGACACCGCGCTCGCGCAAATTATCAATATGGTCAAGCGCGCGCAGAATTCCAAGCCGCCCATAGGGCGTTTGGCAGACGTGATCTCGGCGTATTTTGTGCCGGTCATCATGATTATTGCCATCACAAGCGCACTGGCATGGCTCAATTTTGGTCCCGATCCAGCGCTTGCCTTTGCCATTGTGTCAGCCACCACCGTGCTGATTATCGCTTGCCCCTGTGCACTGGGGCTGGCAACCCCGATGTCGGTCATGGTGGGCGTGGGCAAAGCGGCGGAGGCGGGTGTGCTGATCCGCAATGGCGAAGCCTTGCAAACCGCATCGAAAATATCGGCCATGATTCTGGATAAAACCGGCACGATCACACTGGGCGCCCCAAAAGTCACCGATATTCTAATCGCTGGCGAGGAGGACGAGAGCACCGTGCTAAAACTGGCGGCATCCCTTGAATCCGGATCAGAGCATCCCCTAGCGTTAGCCATTGTTGAGACTGCCCGGGAGCGGGGCATCGAAAGCAGCAAAGTCGCTAACTTCAGCGCCATTGCAGGCCATGGCGTGCAGGCGGACGTTGACGGTAAGACATTGCTGTTCGGCAACGAAAAATTGATGCGCGAGCGTAATATCGACCTCGGTGAGTTCGTCGAAAAAGCACAAAATCTCGCCGCTGAGGCAAAAACTCCCATGTATTTCGCGGTGAACAATCGGCTGTCCGCCATTATCGCCGTGGCTGATCCCATCAAAGACGACTCCATTGCCGCCATAAAACGCCTGCAACAGAACGGTATTCGCGTCGTCATGCTGACCGGCGATAACCGCGCAACGGCAAAGGCTGTTGCCGCAAAAGCGGGCATTACCGAGTTTTTCGCCGAGGTACTGCCGGAAGACAAATCCAAGAAAGTTCAGGAATTGCAGATGGAAGGTGAGGTGGTCGGCATGACCGGCGATGGCATTAACGATGCGCCGGCGCTGGCCATCGCCAATGTCGGATTTGCCATCGGCACCGGAACCGATGTGGCCATCGAGAGTGCAGATATCACCCTCATGCGTGGATCGCTGCACGGACTTGCCGATGCCATAGCGGTAAGTAAAGCCACCTTGCGCAACATCAAACAGAACCTCTTCGGCGCCTTCATCTATAACGCTGCCGGTGTGCCCTTTGCCGCGGGCGTGTTGTATCCATTCTTTGGCGTGTTATTGAGCCCGGTCGTCGCGGGGGCTGCGATGGCATTTTCGTCCCTGACCGTCGTCACAAACGCCAACCGCCTGCGCCTGTTTAAGGCACAAGAACATTAGAGAGCGCCAGCCAGCATCCTGTTAAGGAGAGTAGATATGCTTTTGATCAATATCGTCGGTATCGTGCTGATAGCACTGATTGTATGGTGGTTCTGGCTTTACAAGCCAAAAGAGGCCGAGCTGGGCGAAAGCGACCTGATAATCACCGTCGAAAACGGCACGTACTCGCCTGCGAGAATCAAAGTGCCCGCAGGGAAGGCGATAGACATTAAATTCATGCGCAAAGACCCAACGCCTTGTTCCGAAACCTTGCTGATCCCCGAGTTAAGCATCAGCGAAACCCTGCCACTCAACAAACTGAAGTCGATCACTTTGCCGGCATTACAGGCGGGCGAGTACGCATTCCATTGTCAGATGCAAATGTACCGGGGACAGATCACAGTTGCTTAGCGAAAACCGCTTGTTTGGCATTCGGCCGACTTGGCTGGCTCCAAAGATTGGAGCCATTCGCGATAGATCTCAAAAATCAGTTGTTGTCGCGTGTTCTCGAAGAGCCGCTTAAAAGAGGTGGGGCCATGCGATGGCGTTGGGCTTGGACGTCCTAATACATTATTTAACATAATATATATTATGCGAATATTTGGGTGGGCTGAATGGGGTGTTTCGACATATGCGGTTGCTTCCTTTCAGAGAAATACTTAAATCATTGAATTTATGCTATTTTCCTTGTCTGTTATTTTTCGTCTCCCGAGGAAAAAACGTGGCCGACCCGAAACAGACGATTATCTACGTCGATATGGATCACGTCTTGTGCGACTACGCGGAAGGGTTTTCTCGGCAAAAGGACTTGTTCCCTGATTTGCAATTCCCTCAAAGCGAGGAGCCGGGTATGTACATTGGCCTGAATCCCTTGCCAGGGGCAATAGAGTCATATCACTGGTTAAACGACCTTCCCGAAACGGATGTGTATATCTTGACGGCGCCTTCCATTCATAATTCCCACTGCTATTCAGAAAAGCGAGATTGGGTCGAAAAACACTTAGGTCTGTCCGTAGTTCAAAATCTCATCATCACACCACATAAAAACCTGAACAAAGGCCACTACCTCATTGACGATATGCCGTCAGGTAAAGGACAAGATCGATTCGAGGGCTCCCTAATCCAGTTTGGTAGTGAGCAGTTTCCTGATTGGGAATCTGTACGCACATTTTTTGAAATTATGCTAAAGCCAAGCCCGGCGTCAAAAGTTGCTGACACGTGGGATTCGTTTTTCAATTCAGAAGACACGGTGACCGAAGATTTTGGACTAAAGCAAGAAGATCGTGATTGGTTAAACATGAGACCAGTCGGACGCGAAAAACCTGACTGATAGAAAGGAAAGATCGAATTTTTGGCTGAAACCTCACTTATCTATCAATAATCCGTTAAAATATCATTATTACGGATTTTTATTACTGCCCTCTTCGAGGTATTCTATGCCCAAATCTGGCCAGGCCCGCGTCCTCACTGCCGAACAGCAAGACCATGTTTTCGATGTGATCCAGCATCACCGGCATCCTGAAAAGAATACGGCCATTATGCAGATCAGTTTCAAGCTCGGACTTCGGGCCCAGGAAATTGCTTTGCTCCAGGTCAAGGAGATTGCGAAGCTCAATCCCTCGGGCACGGAGTTCAAATTACTCGAAGTGATGAGTCTGCCCGCTGCCTACACAAAAGGCGCTGACGCCATGGGCAGATCCCAAAGTCGGTACCAGCGGAAAACAGTCAGTTTCGATGTGGCGAGTTTCAATCAAGTGATTCGGCAGATTGAAGCGTTAGCTAAAGCCGGTGCTGACGTGAATCCGGAAGACTTTTACCCACCGGTTCGGAAACATCGCGGAAAATCGCGGGATCTTCCAATGGTAGATGCAGGTCTTCGTGGCGCGCTGGCGGAATATTTGCGTTTACGCATAGATAAGAGCGGAACACTTATGCCCTCCTCCCCTCTTTTTATAACTCAAAAAGGTGGGGCCTATTCCCCTAACACATTACAGGAGCACATGGCTGTAATCCTAAGGCACTGGGCAGGCGTCGAAAAGGCCAGTTCACACAGCGGAAGACGCTCGTTGATAACAAATGTGATCCACAAGCAGAAAAAATCGGTGAAGGTAGCCCAAAAAATAGCTGGCCATGTAAATCCGTCAACAACTTTGATATACGAAGAGCCGCCTGAACAACAGATAAGTGAAGCACTCGAGAGCCTATAAACCGTTTATCAACGAGAAATTCAAAAAAATTTAGCTAATGAAATGCATGATTGTCCGATGGACAAAAAAAGCGACGATCACTTCGCTCACTAGAGTCTCCCACTTACTGTCAGGCTATAGGAATCAGTATCCAGCCAGTCGCGTATTCCACTTCTATCGCTGAAAAATAATGAGCTGCTTTGCGCTCATTTCTGTCAGGGCACCGCCAATTTCACTATCTTCAAGAGTATTTTCAAGCTGCGTCGAGAGTGCAGTCCAGAGTTTTCACTGTTCAAGTTTTAGCGGTCGCTCGTACCGACAAATTTATCATTACTGCACTCACTTGTTTAGAAGTAGATTCTGAGTTTATGAGCTTTCTACTATTACATAAATGCGACCCTTGGATACCATCAAAACGCTTTCTAAGTAATGAGTCGAATGCGTGAGAGAGATAAGCGAATCTATACTTCAACCCATAAAATTATTGTTAGTAGAACATCTAGCGAATACAATACATGCCTCTTAGGGGAGTAGTCTCTCAGCATACGCTGAGGTGGCCGTCAACAGTCTCCGAACCCATAGGTTCGTGGCGGTCATGTCCCAGTTGGATTGACAAGACCTAAGGTACAACTCAGCGCTCCGGGGTGGACGTTGCTGTTGTACCTTGGTATGCGTCGTCCACCCCTGAGGAATCCCATTTGCAACGTTTTGCTGCCATATCTGGCGCTCCATACTCACACGAGGAGCGCTGATGGATCTATTTCACGCCCTCTTACTCGGTATTCTGCAAGGCATTACAGAATTCCTTCCGATATCCAGTTCTGCTCATTTGATACTCGTCCCCGCATTGGCGGGCTGGGCTGATCAGGGGGTTACGTTTGATCTGGCTGTCCACGTCGGCACGCTACTGGCGGTTCTTCTCTATTTTCATCGCGATGTCACAGCGCTCACCCGTGACAGTGTCGCCTCAATCCGGAGGCGTCGTTTTGTCGGTCAGGGGCAACTGGCCGCATTCCTGGTCTTAAGCACTGTACCCGCCGCCTGCCTGGGCCTTTTGTTAATGGATTTGATTGATAGCGATTTACGGTCAGTCGAAATCATCTTCTTTACAACGCTGGTATTTGGTTTGTTGCTGGGTTGGGCTGATTGGAGGCCCAATCGCCAGCGGGAGCTGTCTACCTTGGGTTGGCGAGATGCGCTCTGGGTGGGACTCGCTCAGGCGGTATCCCTGATTCCTGGTACGTCCCGCTCGGGAGCGACCATCACAGCCGGATTGTTGCTGGGCCTCAGCCGGGAGGCGGCATCGCGCTTTTCGTTTTTGCTCGCCATCCCCATTACCGCACTGGCTGCCAGCGCCAAGTTGCTGGAAGTCGCGACCGGCGATGCCAGCGTTGACTGGGCCGGTTTTTTGGTAGGAGGCGTAACGTCATTCGCGATGGCGCTCACCGCGATTCACTTTTTTTTGAAATGGCTCAATCGCTTCGGCATGTGGCCCTACGTGATTTACCGCGTGGCGCTGGCCGGGGTGATCTATCTGGTTTTGATGAAATAGGGGTTTGATATGACATTAGCTTTATTAGCCATCCTGGGTGGCTTTGCATTACTGGTCTGGAGCGCAGACCGCTTTGTGGAGGGGGCGGCGGCAACGGCCAAACATGCCGGCATGCCTTCACTTCTCATTGGTATGGTGATCGTTGGCTTCGGCACCTCGGCACCGGAGATGGTGGTCTCGGCCATGGCCGCTCTGGATAGCAATCCGGATCTGGCATTGGGCAACGCGCTCGGTTCCAACATCGTCAATACCGGCCTGATCCTCGGCATTACCGCCTTGGTGGCGCCTATTGCCGTGCATTCGAAGATCGTGCGAAAGGAACTGCCACTCCTGTTTGGTATTGGGCTGGTGTCCGGCTTGCTGTTTTGGAATGGGGCACTCAGCCGCGTTGAAGCTCTAGTGTTGCTTGCCGGGTTTTTTGGTCTGGTTGGCTGGACCATTTTTGCGGCCCTTAAGGGCCGAGGTGATGCATTGGAAGCAGAGATAGATCAGGAGATGGTCGTACACCCCATGCCGCTGGGCCGAGCTATCTTCTGGCTGGTGGTCGGCTTGGTATTGCTCATCGTCAGCTCCCGCATGCTGGTTTGGGGTGCGGTGACCATCGCCCAGGCGCTGGGCGTGAGCGATCTGATTATCGGTCTGACCATCGTCGCTCTAGGCACCTCGCTGCCGGAACTGGCCGCCTCGGTAATTGCGGCTCGTAAGGGTGAGCATGACATCGCCATCGGCAACGTGGTCGGCTCTAACATGTTTAACCTTCTGGCCGTGGTGGGCATCGCGGGTGTCATCGCGCCGATGCCACACATTGTTCCAGAGGTGATGACTCGAGACTGGCCGGTGATGATGGCGATGATCGCAGGATTGTTTGTCATGGCCTACGGATTTCGTGGTGAGGGACGGATCAACCGGATCGAAGGCAGCCTCCTACTGATCGCGTTTGCCGCTTACAACACCTGGCTGGTTCTCTCAGTTGTGGGGAGATCGTCATGACGAAACGCTCATCATCCCATGACGATGCACGTTGGTTGTTCTTCCAAAAATGGATGAAATCCCCCTTGAATGTCGCATCGGTCATGCCCAGCAGCAGTGATCTCGCCCGAGCCATGGCCGCAGCCACACCTGAGACCGATGGAATAGTTATCGAGCTTGGTGGTGGCACCGGGGCCATCACCGCAGCCTTGCTGGCACGGGGTGTCTTGCCTGAAGATATTGTAATCGTCGAGCGCGACCCGCATTTCTGCCTGTTTCTGGAACAGCGGTTTCCGGGTATCCGCATTTTGCGAGGGGATGCACGTTCGATGAAAAGCTTGCTGTCAACGGCGGGCATCGCGTTACCGGTTCGGGCGGTAGTCTCGGGACTGCCCTTACTTGCCATGCCCTCGCGATTACAGGCCAGCCTGCTATATCAAAGCTTCGCGGTAATGGGAGGCTGTGGGCCTTTCATTCAATTCAGCTATAGCCTGATGTCGCCACTAAAGAAAGCGGTCCGCAACCGGTTTGGTGTTGAGGAAACCTGTGTCGGACAGGTATGGCGCAATTTGCCACCGGCCAAGATCTGGACCTTCTACGGCTTGCCCAATCACCGCACACGCCGGTGCCAATCCCATCAAGAAGGAGAAATCATGCATGCTGGATAATCTCACGGCATTTTGGAACAACCATTCGGTAACCCTAATCAGCCTTGGCTATAAGGCTTTATTGGCCATTGCCATTCTGATCGCCAGTACGCTGATCGCAAAGACCATCCGGCGCAAGATTCAGAACACCAATCCGCGGCTGCAAAAGCTCGACGCCACCCTGATCCCCATCCTTTCTGCGGTTACAGGTTATGTGGTGTATACCATTGCCGGCGTATTTATTCTCGATATTTTCGGGATCAACACGGCGAGCCTGATTGCTCTGGTCGGTGCTGCAGGTCTGGCCATCGGCCTGGCATTAAAGGACACCCTCAGCAATATCGCTGCTGGCATCATGCTGCTAATCCTGCGTCCGTTTCGAGCAGGCGATTTTATCGAGGTTAGCGGCACAACGGGAACCGTCCGTGAAATCAATCTGTTCACCACCATCCTAGAAACCGTTGACGGCCTGTATATCGCTTCGCCGAATAGCGTCCTGTGGGGCGCCAGCATCAAAAATTTCACCCGTAATGGCAAGCGGCGTATGGACATCATCGTCGGTATCGCCTATTCGGATTCCATTGATCAGGGGCTGGAAGTCCTGCGCGCCATTGCGAACTCTGAACCCCGGTTGCTCCTAGACCCCGTGCCGCAGGTCATGGTCGCCTCCATGGCGGAGAGCGCCGTTAATATCCAACTTCGCGCTTGGGCCAGCAACGACGATTACTGGCAAACCTACTGGGACCTGAATAAACGGGTCAAGGAGGCTATCGAGGCGGCAGGTCTCACCATCCCCTTCCCACAGCGGAGCCTGCACGTGGTGGACACAAGGGATCTGCTCACCGGCAAAGCGATCCGATGATGCGCATTGCCGGCGGCCTAATCCAGGAGATCGAATACACGACTGAGCAGATCGACGGTTGCCTAACAGATGCGGACTGGATCGACGCCCACGAGCCTTACTAAGATGAGCGAAAATTACTGGAGCGCATGCCGCATACGGATTTGCCGGAATCCAATGAGGTGGAAGAGATTGAAGCCTCCACTCTCTACTGTTTTTTCATACGTAAGGGGTGGTTATGAACAGGGATGAGCATTCACTGCCCTTGGTTCTGGCCGGCCCGTTACTGCGCCATGCGACACCCCAACGGCTGGTGTTTTGGTTGGCAGTCAGCGAACCCCTGCGCGTTCGTTTTTCATTCGTCGACGAACAGTCGATACCACGAAACTTCGAATTGGAGCCGGGGCAGCAGGCTTGCCGATTCATAAATGCCGGCAAGCATTTGCATTACCTGTTGATAGACGTGGCATTCGATCAACCACTACCCGAGGACAGTTGGATCGGCTACACACTCGCCTTGCAACGACTGGAGGGCGCAGAGACCACCTGGATTGAAGCGAGTGAGTTGGCTCCCGGGTTATGTTATCCGGGTCAAAAAACACCCGGCTTTATATTGCCGTCCCATGTCGGCAGCTTGTTGCATGGATCATGTCGAAAGCCGCACCACTTGGGCGGTGACGGACTGGTTGAAGCAGACCGCTTATTAGCTCGCTGCTTTGAGCAAAAAAGTCTATCAATCGAAAATTCCACGACAGGGGCAAGTGCTACAATCGAGTCGCCCACTTGGCCATCGGCACTGGTGCTCACTGGAGATCAGATCTATGCGGACGATGTCGCTGGGCCCATGTTGCACGCCATTCACCAAGTGATAGAGATGCTGGGGCTACCCAATGAGTCTCTGGCCGATGGCGCCGTAACAGGCGTCGCGAGTGCAGAGGTCCTATACAGCCATCCATCCAGCTTCTACCAGCGCGATACACTTCTCCCGCGTCACAAGCACAATGCCGCCTTGATCGAAGTGCTGTTCGGTGGCGCCGAGAAACCGATTTTCACGGCTGACAGCGCCCACAACCATCTGATAACGGTCGGTGAGGTACTGGCAATGTATCTGCTGGTCTGGTCTCCCGCGCTCTGGCCTTTGATTGATCTGGCCCCTCCTCCCAACCTCTTACCCGCCTCGCGCTTGCTGTACCAGACTGAACGCCAAGCAATAGAAGAGTTTGTCGACGGGTTGCGAGTGGTGCAAAGGCTCCTGGCTCATCTGCCGACAGCGATGATCTTTGATGACCATGACATCACAGACGACTGGAACCTGAGCCGGGAATGGGAGGAGGTGGCCTATACTCACCCATTCTCCAAGCAAGTGATTGGCTGAAATCAAATAAGGCGGAACCCTAATGACCATTCTCCAAGAGTGGGGACAGACTGAACGCCAAACGGCTAAAAATACGTATTTTCTTTTATTATCACCATCGTAGGAAGCCTACACCGTACTACGCAATATGGCCTGAAATGGCATAGTTTGGCGATCAAATTGCCCCAGATTTTCCCTAAGAAATCGGCCGGTAACTTGGGGCATATCTCAGCGTATGCAGTAGTACTTTGCTGGGGTTGGAAGGAACTCCCACAGACACGTTGGCTGACAACACCGTGACTCACAGGACTCCCATGGTACTATCCGGCCCACACAAACAGGTGCCGAGTCCGGGTATCATCGTGGAAGAAGCCAAATGCGTAACAGCCTAGAACAATATCAGGTCTGGTTTTATCTGGTTGCCATCCTGGCCGGCATGGCCATCGGCTGGATGTCACCAGAGCAGACTCGTCATTGGGAAGCGCTGCTTTGGCCGGCCCTGGGTGTTCTCCTGTACACTACTTTCACTCAGGTACCACTGATACATCTCAGGTCGGCATTTCGTGATCGCCGCTTTCTGGCCGCTTTGCTGACGGGCAATTTTATCCTGATACCGGTGGTCGTTGGTCTTCTGTTGTGGCTGTTACCGGATGATCCCGCTATTCGTCTCGGCGTACTGCTGGTACTGCTGGTGCCCTGTACGGACTGGTTTATCAGTTTTACCCATCTCGGTGGTGGGGACGGTGCCAGGGCCATAGCGGCCGCGCCGATCCTTCTGCTGGTCCAGCTCATTTTGCTACCCATTTATATCTGGCTCTTCATGGGCAATATCGCCATTGAACTGGCCGTTGGCAGCCACTTGCTGCCGGCATTCTTCGGATTGATTGTCACCCCGCTGATCCTGGCCTGGGTTACCGAACGGTTGACGGAAAAACACCCGCGAGCGCAAACACTGGTGGACTGGCTTGGGTGGCTGCCCGTGCCACTGCTGGCGCTGGTGGTGTTTCTGATTGCCGGCTCCCAGGTCAGCCTGGTGATCGGCAATGGCGCCCTTCTGTGGTCGGCACTAGCGGTCTTTGTGCTTTACTTGGTTGCGGCCGCCATTATCGGCAAGGGGCTCAGTGAGCTATTCGGGTTCACGCCCACTATCGGCCGCACCATCACCTTCAGCCTCGGCACTCGAAACTCCTTCGTCATGCTGCCGCTGGCGCTGTCACTGCCGGAGCCCTGGCGTGCCGCCATCGTTGTCATTGTGTTCCAGTCCCTGGTCGAGTTGTTCGGCATGGTGGCGTATCTGCGCTGGCTGCCGCGCCTGATCAGGCATTCCGACTGAGCCGGGAACGCAGCCTTACCCGGCGCAACAGGACAATTGAGTCACGTCCTTTGTAAAAGTCTGGGCGCAGAGCTTGAGCCCTTCCACCATGGTCAGGTAGGGAAACAGCTCTTCAGCCAATTCCTGCACGGTCATATTGGCCCGCATCGCCATTACTGCCGTCTGGATCAGCTCTCCAGCCTCGGCGGCAACTGCCTGCACTCCCAGCAGCCGCCCCGAGTCGCGCTCGGCCACCATCTTGATAAAGCCGGCGGTGTCGAAATTCACCAAGGCGCGCGGCACACTGTCCAATCTGAGCACGCGAGTATCGACCCGTAAGCCCTGCGTGGTCGCCCGCTCTTCCGTCAAGCCAACGGTAGCCACCTGCGGATCGGTAAAAATCACCGCCGGCATGGCACCGAGATCGAGCATGGCCTCGCCACCGGTCATATTGACCCCGGCTCGGCTGCCTCCGGCGGCGGCCACATAGACAAACTGCGGTTGGCCGGTGCAATCACCTGCCGCATAGATATCCGGCACGTTGGTTTGCATTCGCTCATCCACCTGAATCGCGCCACGCACTGTCTTTACGCCGATCTGTTCCAGGTTCAGCTGTTCGGTATTGGGTGTGCGCCCGGTGGCGATCAACAACTGCTCTGCTCGCAGTTCACCCGCGTTGGTGTCCAGTATGAACTCGCCATCGGAGTAATCGACCCGGCTGGTCTGAGTCCGCAGCAATACCCGAATGCCTTCCCGCTCAAACGCCTTCCGAATGGCATCGCCAACAGCCGGATCGTCACGGGAAAGCAGTCGGCTGCGCACCAGGATGGTTACCTCACTGCCCAGCCGCGCAAAGGCCTGGGCAAGCTCCAATGCCACCGCTGATCCCCCGATCACCAACAGATGCTTCGGAATGACGGGAAGCGACAAGGCGGAGGTGGAAGTCAGATACGGCGTATCGGCCAACCCTGGAATGGGTGGGATCGCCGGTCGCGCACCCACCCCAATAAAGGCCCGATCAAATTCGATCCGCCGCACTTCGCCCTCCGGGGTGGTGACGGCGAGCGCATTGGCCGCCACGAATTGCGCTGTTCCCTGGATCAGGGTAATGGCCGGGTTGTCACGTAGAATACGGGCATATTTAGCCTCGCGCAGCGCTTCTACCAATCCCTGTTGTTGCTCCAGCAGTCTGGCACGATCTACGAGCGGTGCCCCGGCGCCGAGCCCATCGTCAAAGGGGCTATTGCGTCGAAGGTGAGCGATCTGCGCCGCTCGGATCAGGATCTTCGACGGTACGCATCCGGTATTCACGCAGGTGCCACCAAGGGTGGCTCGCTCGATCACGGTTACCCGGGCGCCGCGTTCCGCCGCTTTAAGTGCCGCGGCCATGGCGGCACCGCCGGTACCGATGACAGCAATGTGAATCGCGTGCGCTTCACTCATGACAGTTTCCTATCCGAAAATTACCCTACAATCTCATTACTTCTGATCTGCCGAGCTTTGTTTGAGGGTAGATGGATAACCGGCATTGGCCGTGGCCTCCGTCAACTCTGTAACGGAGGTTTGCGTGTCCTCGAAGGTGACCCTGGCTTCGCGCCGCTCGAAGCTGACATCGACATCCCTCACACCGTCAACCCGATTGAGCGCGGTCTTGACGGTGATCGGGCAAGCGGCGCAGGTCATACCGGGCACATCCAGCGTGACGGTCTGCTCCGCGCCCCAGAGGGGCAGACTGAACAGGGCAAACAGTGAACTTACAAGCAAGAACTTTTTCATTTCTGGTCTCTCAATAAAACAGGGGTAGGACATAGGGGAACACCGCGGCGATGGCGATCAGCAACGCTACGAACCAGAAGGCGGCTCTGTAAGCGCCATGCACCCTGGGTGCAGCGCACACATCGCCGGGTTCACAAGCCCTGGCGGGCCGGTATATCTGGCGACAGGCGAACACCATGGCCACCAAGGCGGCCGCCAGAAACCAGGGGCGGTAGGGTTCCAATGCGGTTAAATTGCCGATCCAGGCGCCGGAAAACCCCAGCACCACCAACACCAACGGTCCCACGCAACAGGCAGAGGCCAGCAAGGCTGCGACACCCCCGGCAAGCAACGAACCGCGTCCCGGTTTGGATTCAGGCATGGACAAATCTCCTGTTGTTTCATTCACCACTGTGGCAAGCTTATCTCCGTAGTTGACTACGGAGTCAAGCATCGTGTCCGGTTCTAAATCCACCTCCATGACCATCGGCAGTCTGGCCAAGGCCGCAGAGATAAACGTCGAAACCATTCGCTACTACCAACGGCTGGGGCTGATGACGGAGCCAAAAAAGCCCTTAGGCGGGATTCGCCGCTACGACGACGTCGCGCTGGCACGGCTTCGATTCATCCGCAGGGCACGATGGCTGGGATTCAGTCTGGAGGAAATCGGAGAACTGCTGAAACTCGAAGACGGCACCCATTGCGACGAGGCCAAAGCACTGGGCGAGCGCAAGCTGGGCAACGTGCGAGACAAGATCCGCAGCCTTCAGCAAATTGAAGGCGTGCTCGACCAACTCGTCGAGGAATGTTGTACGCAGAAGGACAATGTCACCTGCCCGCTGATCGGTTCCCTCCACGAGGGGTTTGATACAGCTACCAAATGATGGAACACATGACAAAAATATCGTCGCAACTAGTCGGATGCGATGTGCAAGGTCCAAACCAAAAAAAACGAGACCAGCCTTTGGGCAACCTACCCCCCCAGCTGGCGAAACTCTATTTCGGACAATGGCCTGAGTTGACCGAACCTTGATTTATGGTAGACTTCTGCTCTCTTCACACAGGGGTCACTTGATAACCGAATGGCAAAAAACTGGACGCTAATACTGTTTGCGGTCTTGATGGTAGTGCAATCACTATCCATCGCCGCTGATGTATTGCCCATCCATTCGGATCACCAACCCCATGAGTTGGCGGATATGTCCGGGGGAGACGGTTCAACCCAAGCGACAGACCCGTCACCGGGATCAGACCACAACACACCGCCCGGCCATTGCCACTCCTGCCATTGCCATGGCTCTCATATGCTGCTGTCCATACCGCTGCCCACGCTGCCGACTGCCTCATCTAACCAGGTCACACTACGCTATACCGTCGACCACCCCTCTCCCTCCATCGCTGCGATCCTCCGTCCGCCCATAGCCTAACCTCACTTTCCGGTCAATTGACCGGCGCCAGGATTTTTCAAAAATCTTTACGTGAGGTAATTCATGTTCATGCTATTCCGTTTGTCCCCGGATTCAGGCCGAAGCCTGATAATCCGGACAACGCGCCTGCTGATTTGCGGCGCGCTGCTAAGCCTGTCCGGGCTTATCCAGGCCGCTGACCGCGACCCGGTAACACTGACGCTAGCCGAGGCGTTCGCCCGGGTCCTCAGTGATAACCCCGAATTGGCGATGTATCCCTACGATATTCGCGCGGCCGAGGCGCGGGCCCTCCAGGCCGGGTTCCGACCCAATCCACAGGTCTCCCTCGATGTCGAAAATATCGCCGGTAACGGCGAGTTCTCGGGCACCGACGCCATGGAAACCACCCTGGCGCTTAGCCAGGTCATTGAGATGGGCGGCAAGCGCCCTCTGCGCCGGGATGTCGGCCAGTGGCGTCGCCAAACCCTCGAGCGCGATTACGAACTGGCCCGCCTCGACGCACTGTCGGCGGCGGCCAGCCGTTACCTGGAAGTGGCGCAAACCCAGCGCCTGCTGGCTTTTGCCCGGCAAGTCGTGGACTTTACCAGCGCCGCAGAAAAGGTCGCCCAAAGACGGTTTGACGCAGGCAGCGCCAGTCGGGCGGAACTGAGCCGCGCCCGCACGGACTTGATGCAGGCCAAGCTGGCGGTGAGCAATCTCACCGTGCGCCTGGGCAATGCTAAGCGGCGCCTCGCGAGTCTGTGGGGCGAAACCTCGGCGGATTTTGGTGATGTAGAGGCCGAACTCTTCGCGTTAGCGCCGACGCCTGAGTTTGCCAGCGTCCAACTCCAACTGGAGCGGGCCCCGCAGCTGCAACAGTTTATAACCCTGGAAAGACTGCGCCAGGCCGAACTGGACCTGGCCATTGCCCGGGGCCGGCAGGACATCGAAGTCGGCGCGGGCATCAGACGGGTCGAGGGAACCGGCGATACGGGTGTGGTTTTTTCGTTTTCCATGCCTCTTGGCGTCTCTAACCGCAACCAGGGCGACATCAGGGCCGCGCGGGAGGATCTGGCGAAACTGGATCTCGAAGAGAAAGCCACCCGGGTGAAGGTTTTCACGGAACTGCGCAATGCCTTCGCCCAACTGGAACAGGCCCGTGAGCGGGTTACCCTGCTGCGTGAACAGATACTGCCCGAGGCACAGCAGGCATTGGCGCTGATTCAGGAAGGCTACGGCGACGGGCGTTTTTCCTATCTGGAACTGGTGGAAGCCCGGCGCCAGCTGCTGTCCTTCGAAACCGAGGCCGTTGCCGCCGCCACCGATTTTCACCAAACCCTTATCACCCTGGAGACCTTGACCGGCCAGCCGCTCACGGGGGAGCGTCAGTCACTCTACCCCACCGGCGCGGCCAATGATTTCCGGTCCAATCTGCGCCTGCCCACGCTGGACAGCATCGATGATAAAGCGTCTCTTTCGCCACAGGATGAATCACAATGAACAAGTTACTGAATTATTTAATGGGCGGCTTGCTGCTTGCTGCCATGGCATCTCAAAGCGCAATCGCCGCCCCATCAGATCAAGGCGCTCACACCGAAGAAGGCGCTCAGCACGCAGATGAAAAGCAACACTCGGAAGAGGAACATGCCGGGGAAGATCACGCTGAAGATGAAGGCGACCATGCCGAAGAAGCCGGTCATGAAGGCCATGAAGACGAAGAGCCCGAGCTGACTTTTAGCGCCGACCTGCTACGGGACTTTGGTGGTGAAATCGACACTGCTGAAGCCGGTGTGATTCGCCAACAGGTCTCGCTGCCCGGCGAGGTGAAACTCAACGAGGAGGCCGTGGCCCATATCACGCCCCGCTTTGCGGCAAAGATCGTCGAGGTACAGGCAAAAACCGGTGACCGGGTCAAGGCCGGCGATGTGCTCGCCGTGGCCGAGAGCTCCGAGACCCTGTCTCGCTTTCAGCTGAAATCCCTGATCGACGGCGTGGTTATCAAACGCCACGTCACCCTGGGAGAACACCTGGCGCCCGACGATACCGCTTTTGTCGTCGCGAACCTGTCCACCCTGTGGGTGGATATTGCCCTCTATCCCAAGCAGGTGCCGCTGGTAAAAACCGGACAGCCGGTGCGAATCACTACCAGCCATGGCCCTGCACCCGTGGAGACCAGCCTGGACTATGTGGCGCCGCTGGTAGACGAGGCCACCCGCACAGGCCTGGCGCGGGTCTTCCTGGCCAATCCTGACAATGATTGGAAGCCGGGCATGTTCATTGAAGGCCAGATTACCCTGGGAGAATTTCCTGCAGAGGTGGTGGCACCTAGAACCGCCGTTATCGACCTGGAGGGCCAACCCACAATATTCGTTCAGCACGACGGCAGCTGGGAACCCCGTCCGGCCAAGCTCGGTCGCGGGGACAGCGACGCGGTGGAGATATTGGCGGGCCTCGACGCGGGTGAACGCTATGTCGCCAAGGGTGGCTTCGTGCTCAAGGCCCAGCTACAGAAAAGTGAATTCGAATCCGGTCACAACCACTAATCGCGGGAGCACAGTATGCATACTCTTATTCGTTTTGCGCTGGAGAACCGACTGTTAGTGGTCGTGATCTCTCTGGCGATGCTTATCGGCGGTTACTTCGCCTATCGCACCCTGCCGGTTGACGCCTACCCGGATATTTCACCGGCGTTGGTGCAGGTCTTTGTGGAAACCGAAGGCCTGGCGCCGGAGGAGGTGGAGAAATACGTCACCTACCCCATCGAAAGCGCCATGAATGGCCTGCCGCAACTGGATCATGTGCGGTCGATCTCCAACTTCGGCTTGTCCGTGGTCAATATCTACTTCGAGGATGGCACCGATATTTACTTCGCCCGCCAGCTGGTGGGGGAACGACTACAGGTGGCCCGGGAGGCTATTCCCGACGGTTTCGGCGAACCGGTGATGGGCCCCATCACGACAGGACTCGGCCAGATTCTGTTCTACGTGCTGGAGGACACCAGCGGGCAATACAGCAACACCGAGTTGCGGGAGATCCAGGACTGGATCGTCAAGTTCAACCTGCAGACGGTAAAGGGCGTTACCGAAGTTCTTTCCATCGGCGGTGAGGTCAAGCAGTTCCAGGTGCGTATCGACCCCGACGCGCTGATCCGCTACGACGTGTCGCTGCCCGACATCAAGGAGCGCATCGAGGCCAACAATGCCAACGCCGGGGCCCAGTTCATCGTCAAAAACGATGAGCAGTACATCGTGCGATCGGTGGGTCTGGCCACGGATCTTGAAGCCCTGCGCAACATTGTGGTGAAAACCATCGACGGTACACCCGTCTACCTGCACCAGTTGGGCGAACTGGACATCGGCGGTGAAATCCGCCGCGGGCTCACCAGCAAGGACGGCGAAGGCGAAGTGGTCGTGGGCATGGTATTGAAGCTCATTGGCAGCAATACCTCCCAGGTGATCGGCGCCGTCAAGGAGGAGCTGGCCACCATCAATGCCAACCTGCCGGAAGGTATCGAGGTGCAGCCCTATTATGACCAGGCGACCCTGGTCAAGGCGGCTGTCAGTACCGTTATCAATGCACTACTGCAAGGCATTATTCTGGTGGCGCTGGTGCTGTTGGCGTTTATGGGCGGGTTCAGACCTAGCCTGGTGGTGGCGCTGTCGATTCCGTTCTCCGTCGGCTTCACCTTTCTCGCCATGAAATTCTTCGACATCTCCGCCAACCTGATGTCGCTGGGCGGGATTGCCATCGCCATCGGCATGATGGTGGATGGTGCGGTGGTCGTGGTGGAGAATATCGACCGAATGTTGCGCGAATCCTCCCCGGACGAATCGCGCCTGCACCTGGTGGCGCGGGCCTGCCAGTCAGTGGCGCGCCCGATTCTGTTTGCCATCAGCATCATCATCATTGTGTTCCTGCCGCTGTTCACCTTGCAGGGGGTGGAAGGGGCGACCTTCCGGCCACTGGCCTATACCGTAGCGGTGGCCATGCTCGGATCCCTGTTCTTTGCCCTGATCGTGGCACCGGTGGCCTCCTCCCTGCTGATGAAGCGCCCCGAGACAGACCCCGACAAACCTCGCAAGGACATTGTCAGTTTGCTGCTAAAAGGCTACCAACCTCTGGTGGAGGCCATGGTGGCACGCCGCTGGATTGCCGTGACCCTGGCGGCAGTGGTCCTGCTCATCGGCGTTGCTGTCGCCCCGCGGCTGGGCTCGGAATTTGTGCCCCGCTTTAATGAAGGGGATTTGCTGATCCGCGCCACCATGGCGCCATCTATCTCGCTGGAAAAAGCCGAGACGACTATCAGCGTATTCGAGCGGCAATTAATCGAGGCATTTCCCGAGGTCACCCAAGTGGTATCGCGCATAGGCCGCGGTGAAGTCGGCGCCCACGCCGACCCGGTGAATAACGCCGAGATATTCGTCGCACTTAAACCGCAGGATGAATGGCAAAGTGCGGAGACGCTGGATGGCCTGTATGCAGCCATGAGTGAAAAATTCGCGGATTTCCCCGGCGCGCAATTCAACTTCACCCAGCCCATTGCTGCCGCTGTGGATGAACTGCTCACCGGCACCAAGGCCGAACTGGCCGCCAAGCTGTTTGGCGATGACCTGGATGTGCTGGTCGAGAAAGCACAGGCTATAGAAAAGGTGATGCGCACCGTGCAGGGCGCTCAGGATGTTCAACGCGACCAAATCGGCGGTACGCCGCAATTGCGCATTTCGTTGAACCGGGAGGCTATTGCCCGTTATGGCCTCAATGTCAGCGACGTGCAGCGCACCCTGAGCGTCGCCGTGGGCGGCAGCGAAGCCGGACAGGTGTTCGAGGGTATCCGCCGCTTTGATATCTATGTGCGGCTTAAGGAGCCCGCACGCAATCGAGTCGATGTCATCGGGCAGCTCATTATCGAAAATGCCACCGGGCAGCGTATTCCCCTGGAGGAACTGGCAACCATTGAGGAAGTAGTCGGGCCGCGCCAGATCACCCGAGAAAACAACCAGCGCTTTATCACCATCCAGACCAATGTCCGCGACCGGGATATTGGCTCCTTCGTGGCTGAAGCCGATGCCGCAATTGCCAAACAGGTGGATTTGCCGCCGGGCTATTTTCTCAAATGGGGCGGACAATTCGAACTCCAGCAGCAAGCCAACAAACGCTTGATGATCGTGGTGCCCATTACCCTGGCACTGGTGTTCCTGATGCTGTTCGTCAACTTCAGGTCCCTGCGAAACGCCTTGTTGATCATGCTCAATATCCCGCTGGCGCTGGTGGGCGGTATCGTCGGTCTATGGCTAAGTGGCCAGAGCCTCTCGGTGCCGGCTTCGGTAGGGTTTATCGCCCTGTTTGGTATCGCCCTGGAAAATGGGCTGGTGTTGGTGAGTTACCTGAATGAGCTGGTCAGGGACGGCGTGTCTATTGCGGAAGCCAGTGTGCGGGCGGCCTGCGCCAGGCTGCGCGCGGTGATCATGACCGCCGTGACCACCGCTCTAGGGCTTTTTCCGTTGCTGTTCGCCACCGGCACCGGCAGCGAAGTGCAGCGGCCATTGGCGACCGTCGTGGTCGGTGGACTGGTGACGGCCACCATACTGACCCTACTGGTTCTTCCCGCACTGTATCACTGGTTTGCCGACAAGCCCGCTGATATGAGCGAATCCCATTAACCTGGAGCGATTGTCATGCAAGAGATCAAAGCCTATATCAAACACCGCAAACTAGAAGCCGTGACCCTGGCCCTGCACCGAGTGCAGGGCGTCACCGGCATGAGTGTCGCCCACGTTGTCGGCTTCGGCCGCAGCAAAGTCAATACCAGCGCCGCCAACCCGATCGATGGCGCGGGGGATTTTGTCAAGCACGTGAAAGTGGAAATCGTGTGTCACGATCAGTACGTGGACGAAGTCGTCCGCGTACTGAAAACCGTGGCGCACACCGGACTGCGAGGAGACGGCCGTATTTTTGTCAGCGACGTCAATCGTGCGATCCGGATCGAGGACGGTGCCGAGGACAGTACGGTTGTCTGAGAAAAGAACCCGCCCTCTTCAAGCGGGCGGGTTCCATTTCAGCTGTCGCTCCCTCTGCGCCTGATGATTTATCTTCAACAGGAGCTGTGACTCATGACCTTGTACAGTCCGTTCAAGCCGTTTTGGATGGCTTTACCGTGCAGGGTTATGACGACAGGACAAGATTATGAGTGATTCACCCAAGCATCGAAAAACTGACCCGAAGAATGCTCCCTCCTTTCGAACACATCGTATCCACGCCATCAACAGTGAATGGTATTTTTTAACCCGTGAAGGTCAAAATATCGGGCCATTCCCGAACAAAAAAGCGGCAGAAGAAGGCCTCGCAGAATTCCTGAAAGCTGTCAAGAAGGATGAGTAAACACTGGCCCAAAATCCACAAAGTTATCGATACAAAAGTCCGTTACCGTGAGCCGGAAGAAATCAGGTAAATCCATGACCCAGTCAGTAGAAAGAAACAGCATTGATCTAGCCTATAAAGCAACTGGCCGTAAGTTTTTGGACAGGGAAACCGCCGGAGGGCTGCTTCTGATTGGAGCCACCGTCATCGCTCTGGTGTTGGGTAATTCTCCCTGGGCAGACGCTTATCACCACTACCTTAAAGATGAACTTCTTTTTGAGCTGTCCGAGCATTTTACTTTCCGTCTGACACTCGAAGAGTGGATCAACGACGGCCTTATGGCCATATTCTTTCTGGTGGCTTCTCTGGAACTGAAGCGGGAAATTCTGGTAGGCGAATTGTCATCCCTAAAGAAAGCCTCCATGCCACTTTTGGGAGCGCTTGGCGGGATGGTCGTCCCGGCCCTGATTTTTGTCGCCCTGAATGTTGACACAGAAAATATAGCCGGCTGGGGTATTCCGATGGCGACTGATATTGCTTACTCCTTAGGCATTATCGGATTACTGGGAAAACGCGTGCCTTTGCAACTTAAAATCTTTTTGGTTGCACTGGCTATAGTCGATGATTTGGGAGCCATACTCGTCATTGCTTTGTTTTATAGCAATGACCTGAGTTGGTTATATTTAGGGGCAGGAGCAGGCACTTTCACTCTATTGATACTATGCAATCGCCTTGGCGTAAAAAATCTTTTTTGGTACCTATCGGGAGGCGTCGCTTTGTGGTACTGCTTTCTGAATTCAGGCGTTCACCCCACCATTGCCGGCGTACTGATTGCCATCACCATACCCGTAAAACCCAAATTGGACAGTAAAACCCTGAAAGAACGCACCGCCAGAAATGTTGCGGCACTGGAAGAGACGGACATAGAAAACCGTGACCCATTCCAGGATAGTCGTCAACGAAAAATTCTAGAAGCCATAAAAAAAGACACTGAAAACTCAAGCCCACCACTACTGAAATTAGAAAATTCGTTAATTGATTTTAACGTCTTTTTCATTATCCCTGTCTTCGCTATTGCTAACGCGGGCGTTAAATTGGATGTCAGTTTATTGGAGGTGGTATCGGGTTCCCTGGGCCTGGGTATATTGCTAGGTCTCGCGCTTGGAAAGGCATTAGGAATAACCCTCTTCGCGCTAATCGGTGAAAAGCTGGGCATAGCCGAATTGCACAGCTCACTGAGATGGCGGCATGTGGTTGGCATGGGCATGATAGCCGGCATTGGATTTACCATGTCGCTGTTCATCACCAACCTGGCGTTTAGCGACCCTGAATTGATCAAAATATCCAAGATCAGCATCCTGTTGGCGTCGCTGATTGCCGCCGTTGTCGGTGTTGCCACGTTGTTGATCGGCACTGCGCGAGATAGCCACGAAAACAGGAAGAAATAAACGATGTCCGATGGTATTCGTGTTCAATTCGCGGCTTTTCTCGCCGCAGGAGGCCTGGCTACCGCCACTCACTGGGCGCTCATGGCATCTCTGATCGCCGTGACAGTTCAACCGGTCACGGCCACAGCTGCCGGAAGTGTGGCTGGCGCTGTCGCCAACTACGGCCTGCAGCGGCGACTCGCTTTTCGCAACGCGCGTGGCCACGGTCGAACACTTTGGCGATACCTGGGCTCCTGCGTGTTCGCATGGTTCGCCAACTTCGCCCTCTTTACGTTGCTGAACCACGGTATGAATCTACCCGTTATCGCGGCACAGGCAACTACCACGGCGCTGGTGGCAGTACTGAATTTTGTAATTTATAGGAGTTTGATATTCCATGAGCCTACAATCTGATCCACAGCAAGCAACACGCCGTGAACTGCTATTATCGATAGTCGTTCCGGTCTTTAACGAACGCACGATGTTGCCCGTTTTTCTTGAAAACCTACTGCCAATTCTCCAATCGCTAGCCCTGAAATCGGAGGTTGTTTTCGTCGATGACGGCAGTCAAGACGGCAGTGCTGAATATCTGAAACAGATGATATCCAAAATGCCGGGCATCAAATTGCTAAAGCTGAGCCGTAACTTTGGCAAGGAGGCGGCGGTAACCGCTGGCCTGGAGCACTGTGGCGGAGACGCCGTCATCGTGATGGACGCGGATCTACAGGATCCACCGAAATATATTCCGGCCATGGTCGATGCATGGCAATCCGGTTCCGAGGTGGTACTGATGCAGCGGCGTTGCCGTAACGGCGATTCCCGGCTCAAGCGCTTGAGCGCCCACCTGTTCTATCGGCTGCTCAATGTCTCAAGCCGTACCGAAATTCCTGTGGATACCGGTGATTTCAGGCTGATGAGCCGAAAAGCAATTGACGCTTTACTCAGCCTCAATGAGCGCAATCGATATATGAAAGGGCTATATGCATGGATTGGCATGCCTACCCACACCCTACAGTATGAGCGGGAGCCTCGCGTAGCTGGCGAGACCAAGTGGAGCTATCCGGCGCTTGTCGGACTCGCCTTTGAGGGGTTGACGTCGTTTTCAGTATCGCCATTGCGATGGGCGATCGGCTTGGGAATCTTATCCGCCACTTCAGGGCTCGCCTGGGGGCTTTGGATTTTTATTAAAGCGCTATTGGTTGGAGATCCAACCAGCGGCTATCCATCCCTGGTGTCCATCATCACTTTCCTGGGCGGAGTTCAGTTGTTCAGCATCGGCATAGTCGGTGAATACATCGGCAAGATTTACCTGGAAACCAAGCAAAGACCCATCTATATCGCCGAGAAAATTATCGAAAGCCAGCAAGCAAAATACTGCATCCGATCAGTCCAGCAGGAGCCGTTTAACAATGTTGCCGAAATATAGCTATTGGCTGCTGGCTCTGGCAGCGATTCTTTTAAGTCGTTTTGTCGGTATGGCGATATTTCCTTTCGCCGATACCACGGAGCCGAGATATGCGGAAATTGCACGATTGATGGTAGAAACGGGGGACTGGATCACCCCCTGGTTCGAACCGGGCGTACCATTCTGGGGAAAACCTCCCCTGTCATTCTGGTCACAGGCTGCGGCAATCAAATTATTTGGACTGTCAGAGTTCGCCCTGCGCTTGCCGTCGTGGCTAGCCACTATCGGCATGGTCTATCTCACATGGCGGCTCGCCTTGCAGCTTTGGGGCAGTCACGTAGCCCGCTGGTCGGCGCTGATCTTTTCCAGTATGGCCCTGACCTATGTAAGCGCCGGCGCTGTGATGACGGATGCCTTCTTGGCGCTTGGGACAACACTCTCGCTCGTGAGTTTCTGCCTGGCGACGCAGGAACAGGGCTTTGCCTGGCGCTGGCTATTTTTTTTGGGCCTGACCATCGGACTGTTGTCCAAAGGACCACTGGCAGCCGTGCTGGTGGGAATTCCGATTGTGTTGTGGTTATTGTTTCGAGGCGGGAAACTCAGCGATTTGAAAGCGCTGCCGTGGCTGCGGGGAGGCTTGATAACCGCCGTTCTGGTACTGCCCTGGTATGTTTTGGCGGAACTCCAGACCCCGGGATTTCTGGATTATTTCCTCGTCGGCGAGCACTTCCGCCGGTTTGTCGTGCCCGGCTGGGCGGGGGATCTCTATGGCCGTGCGCATCAATATCCGCGGGGCACCATCTGGGTTTTCTGGCTCATGGCCAGCTTCCCGTGGGGGATACTGGCCCTGTTTATGCTCATTGCTGCCACGGTGAGAAGGCGATTGGCGGCAAAACGCATTTTGAATGACCGGATGACGCTGCTGTTACTGCTTTATGCTCTGGGGCCGCTGCTACTTTTTACTCTCGCGGGCAATATTCTGTGGACGTATGCGCTGCCTTCGTTACCCTTTGCGGCGATACTGATCGCAAGACCGGTTTCGGCGCTGAGTGCGCAGTCGTGGCCCGGGCGCCTGCGCGCACCTGCTGCCGCTATCACCCCGCTGCTGTTGACTAGTGTCGTTATCACTGTCGGCAACAGCTTAACCCTCGTCCAGTCGGAGAAGAGCCTGGTCAACTACTACAGTCGCCAGAGCAGGCCCGCCGACAGCCCCTTACTATATTTGGATAAATTGCCATTCTCCGCGCGCTTTTACTCTCAGGGGCGGGCTCGAGCGGTAACAGCGGAACAGTTTGAAAACATGCGCGAGCGGCGGGAGTATCGGCGGTATTTTGCAGTGATCCCTGCGCGCTGGCCAAATGAGCGCATAACCGCATTGTTTGGCGACGCCAGTACCGAATTCACAGACCGCCGACATCGGCTATTGTCAATCCAAGAGCGGGCCGTGGATCTTGTGCCTTCGGCCAAAGGCCGATAATTGACCGGGATTAATTTCCACACTGCCATGGCCGCGCGCCACGCAGCCGGGATGTTACTGGAGACGATAATCCAGCTCCTTGACCTCATGGAAAGTTACGGACACCGCCGATGCATTGCAACTATTATCCAAAACCGCGCCTAACTAACCGAAAACTGACACATGGAGTACTAAGTAACTATCATGAAGAGCAGACCACCAAAGCAAATCTCTCCATTTATTCGCAGATTAGCATTCCATGGTGTGCTAGGAGCTATCCTCGGCGTTTTACTGTTACATCCGCTGGTCACTGCAGTTTTCTTTCTGGAATTCAAGAGTCAGTTCGATATTCCGTCAGAAAGTATCTGGGATTTTGCCATAACTAGATTACAAACAAATGCTTGGTTTGAACTGGTCCCCATGAGTGCCATTTTTGCGTTGATTGGTGCCTCATTCGCCATCGTGGTCAGCATCTACTCTCGCGCACTCGAAACACAGCATAGGCGTGCTTTGTGGTTGGAAAAAGAACTGGATATGAATCTCTTGTATCTCGTGGATGCAGGTGAGAGCGAGCGTCTTGAATTCAAATCCTCGCTTCGGTGGGACCAGCGTAAGCATGAATCCAACAAGTCTCTGGAAATGGTGGTCGCCAAATCCATAGTGGGATTAATGAACCATCGCGGGGGCAGCCTAATAATCGGAATAGACGATGACGGTCAAATTATCGGGATCGAGGCGGACTGCCAAACCTTGAGGCACAAGAATACGGACGGTTTTGAGCGAGCAATCATGGACCTGGTACGCACAACGCTTGGTGCGCACGCCTGCACGCTCGTTCACTGCCAGTTTCCGGTGATAGACGACCGCCAAGTCTGCCGCATCGTTGTTGAAAAAGCGTATGCTCCGATCTACCTCCAAGACGGAAAAGTCGCACGGTATTTCGTTCGTACAGGAAACTCGACGAGGGAACTGGATGCCCGTGAGGCCCAAGAACACATCACACAGGGATATCATGTAGAAAACCAGTAGAGGAGACAATCACGCGTCAGCTCGTATTGCGCTTGCATAAGCCCCATGTGCTCTATATCGATTGGTGTCGCGCTATTATCAACCTGACGCACACACCGGGCAGAAGTGTCAAACAGTGAATTCGGTGCAGAATATATCATCTACGTCTACTTTAACGGATAAAGACAAAAACACTGGAGAAAGAAGTTGGCTTGGAAATTACAGTTGCAGCTTGCGAGCAGAACAATCGCCAGCGCGGCAGCAGCGTTGTGTGCCTGCGGCTTTGGGTTAGTCTCGCAGCATATTCCAGGTACCGATCCCAGTCGCGCTTTGGTTTCAACAAAAGATAGGATGTGCAACCATGGATAGAACACTTCGCCTTGACCTCCCGCTCCTCCTTCCCGACACGCCGGATGCGCATGGGGCTTGTGCACAACGGCTAGCCGAGAGCCTGGAAACTCGTGAAGGTGTCTCTAGCGCCCACCTTCGCAGTACAGAAAGCGGTGGGGGCATGGAGCTATGTATTCATTACGACCCCGCATTGCTTTCGCTCGAACGAGTCCGCGAAGTCGCCAAGGCGTTCGGGGCAGAGATTACCTCTCAGTTCGGGCACCTCGTGTGGCAGGTTGAAGGTATTCCGGATCAACGTCGGGCAAGAGCGGTCAGCGCGCAGCTGCGCAGTCTCCCAGGGGTTGTAGAGGCCGAGGCCAATGCCAAGGGGCCGCTGCGGATTGAATTTGATCGAAGGCAAACGGATGAAAACACTCTGCGTAATGCCCTTCAGAACATGAGACTGTCGCTGGTACAAGACGAATCCGGCCCCCATGAGCCGACTGGCGAAGCACACGATCATGAGCATGGCGGCATATTTGGTGCGCAAACGGAACTTTTTTTTGTGGCCTTGTGCGGTGCGCTTTTGCTGATTGGCTGGCTTTTGCCGAAGTTCGTGGCGACGCCGCCATGGGCGCCCCTGTTCGTCCTCGTGCCCGCCTATTTTTTTGGCGGCTACTACGCCCTGCGCGAAGCTATTGACAGTGTGCGTAATGGCCGGTTCGAGATTGATTTTCTGATGCTGGTGGCGGCGGCGGGCGCGGCAGCTCTTGGCGAATGGGCCGAAGGTGCATTGCTGCTGTTCCTTTTCAGTCTTGGTCATGCGCTGGAAGGCTATGCCATGGGTCGCGCCAAGCGGGCCATCGAAGCGCTTGGTGCCCTGGCGCCCAAAACCGCCACCGTACGCCGCGACGGCAAGGTCGAAGAGATCGCCGTCGATGCCTTGCGGGTCGGTGACATTGTGCTGGTGAAGCCGAATGAGCGTCTGGCCGCGGACGGGTTCGTCATCAAGGGTGAAAGCAGCGTCAATCAAGCACCGATCACAGGCGAGAGCGTGCCGGTGGACAAATCACCCGTCGGGGATGCGACCGTTGCCGCGGAAAAACCCGACCTCGTGGATGCCGAAAACCGTGTCTTTGCCGGTACGATCAACGGCGGCGGTGCCTTAGAAATTCAAGTCACGCGCACGTCGGCGGATTCGACCCTCGCCCGTGTCGTCAAGATGGTGAACGAGGCCGAAACCAACCAATCGCCCACCCAGCGCCTGACCGACCGGTTCGAACGCATCTTTGTACCGGCGGTTCTGGTTCTTGCCGTTGCGCTTTTGTTTGCGGGCTTCGTCGTCGACGAACCTTTCAGCGACACCTTCTATCGCGCCATGGCTGTACTGGTAGCGGCAAGCCCCTGTGCGCTTGCGATCGCGACGCCAAGCGCGGTTCTCAGCGGGGTCGCACGCGCCGCCCGTGGCGGTGTTCTGATCAAAGGCGGTGCCCCGCTTGAAAATCTGGGGCGGCTGACGGCCATCGCCTTCGACAAGACCGGCACACTGACAGAAGGCAAGCCGAAGCTCGTCGATGTGGTGACGGCCGATGACGTAGCGGAAGAGGAGCTTCTGCGGGTGGCGGTTGGGGTCGAGATGTTGAGCGACCATCCCCTCGCCGCTTCCGTTGTCAGGGGTGGACGCGAACGCCTGGGCGATACGCCTGCCGCCGAGTCATTGAACCTGCGCAGCATTACGGGCCGCGGGGTCGTGGCAGACGTCGAGGGCGAGACAACCTACATCGGTAAGGATGACCTGTTCGCGGAGATTGGCGGCCCTGCCATTCCTCCTTCTCTGAAGACCCAAATAGAAGCATTGGAAGCGAACGGCCGCACCACGATGGTTGTTCGCCAAGGCGACCGATATCTTGGCGTGATTGGGCTGATGGATACGCCGCGCGAAGCGGCACCGGCGGTGATAGAGACGCTGCGCACGATCGGCATTCGCCGGATGATCATGATCTCTGGCGACAATCAGCAGGTCGCGGACGCTGTCGCGCGGGCTGTCGGCCTTGACGAGGCACGCGGTGATCTGATGCCCAATGATAAGATGGAGACGATCAAAAAACTGCGCGCAGAGGCTAAAGTAGCGATGGTTGGCGACGGCGTCAACGACGCTCCCGCGATGGCGAACGCCACAGTCGGCATTGCCATGGGCGCGGCGGGCTCGGATGTCGCGCTGGAAACCGCCGATGTGGCTCTGATGGCGGATAACCTGAACCATTTGCCCTTCGCCGTGGCGTTGAGCCGGTCGACGAGCTCAATCATTCGACAGAACCTGTGGTTCAGCCTGGGCGTTGTTGCCTTGCTGGTTCCCGCGACGATTCTCGGTCTTGGGATTGGACCTGCGGTGGCGGTTCACGAAGGGTCGACTATTGTCGTCGTGTTCAACGCACTGCGCTTGCTCGCATTTCGTTTTGCTCCACCTGTTACACCCGTGGGTAGGGTATCCAATGCGGAAATGTCGGTGTAATCAACCAGACAACAGGAAGCCGTTGCAGGAAGCTCCCAATGAAGTGGATCGAACAAACTCTCGGACCACTCTTCCTGGATGGGGATACAAGGCGTGTTCATTTGTTCGAGCTTCTGCTTGACGTGAACGACGGATTGAAAAAGGCAGGTAATAACACACAATTTACAGGTCATTGGTGCTGGATCATCGGCTGCGCAAACTCCGACGACCGCGCTAGCGGCCTTACATACATGTGTGAAGATTATTATCACAGAATAAGGGGCGGTGTTATCCCGCTCTCTTCCAGAGCCCAACGGGCGCGCCATATATCTGAACTCCGCTCAAGCACCAGATAGTTGCGTTCCGCAATATAGCGCGACTTCTGACCGGGGATACATGGGATTCGGATCGGACACGCCTTGAGCGGCGATTCACCAAATTGTGCAAGGGCCCCCAGAATTCGTGCCCACACCCTTGGCGGGGCGCGATGCGCAATGCCCGAGGCAACCAGCTGGTGTAACCAGCGACCGGCGCCGAGCTTCATCGTGGCACGCGTCGCCAGGTGGATTTCCCCCGAAAGCACCGTGACATCATGGCCGTTGGCAAGCGCCATGTCCCGGATCACCCGAAGCATATCGCACCATTCGTCACGGTGAGCGCGGCTTTGCCACTGATCGCGCAGATCGTCCTCGTATTTCTGCATTTTGGGGATGGCGACCATCAGAGCCTCAAACACCGACAGGCGTGGACCCAGCAACGGCACGCTGGACATCAGGAACGTGTGACCCTGCACCGGGGTCGAGGCCTCAGCTCGAATCATCTTCCAGCCGCCGTCCCCCATTACCTCGTGGCGCGTACGCTCCGACCTCATATCAGGTGCAAGGAGGCGCAGACCGGCTGTGCGAACACTCCAGCCCAGATGCAGCCCGGCAGGATCGTGGAACCGTTCAGGCAGATCACCATCTACTGCGGCATGCTGAAAGGTCAAAAAACTCTCGCGGGCAACATCAAACAGGATTTGGCCGACCGGTGTGTCGGTCTTCGACCCCGGTAGCGATCCCCAGCCATCGCAAATATCGTGGTCGTCCCACTGCATGAGAGACGGCACGCGCGCGGCGATCCAGACAAATTCCGGCGCACGATAAAGCGCCACGTAGCGCTCCAGGAAGCGTTCGCGCAAATAATGGCGCAAATCGGCAAGATCGGCGCGCGAAGGATCCTTGGGGATATGTTCGGGCCAGTCCTCGCTCAGGGGGTGACCCTCGGTGACTTGGTCAGCATAGACCTGATCGCCACCGTGCAGCAGCAGGGAAAACGGAGCGTTCCGGTGATCTTCTGTCAGGCGTGCCCACATCGCATTGCGCTCGGACCCTTCGCGCTCCAGATCGCCGATTTGCTCGCCGTTGCAGGACACATAGGCGATCCGTATATCGCCTCGAAAATCACTTGCCAAGGAGTAACTTTGGCCGTTCCAGGCATAACAGGACGAGCGGTTTGCGGGCAGGTCGAAGCGTGCTCGCCAAACGGTCATATGATCGTATTCCGCGAGGATTTCCGCTGTATGTACGCCGTGGACCGTTTCGATTGGCTCCGGGCACTCGCCATTGTCCGCAATGAAAAGGACAGAGAGCCGTAACACATATTTCTCGACATGGTCGAGAAAGAGAAGCGGTCCGGTCATGACCGGAGGTTCGGATGTCATGCGCAAGGTGGTTCCGATCAGTCTTCGGGCACTACTGTCGCCGTTGTCCTCGTCGCAGGACAGCGGGTATTGCAATCAGCGCGATCAGCCCTGCAACCCAAACCAGCAGAACGACCGTCTTGACAAGAAAATGAATCGATCCACCCGCCCAGCCGAGCAGCCCCTCAATATTGGCCGCATCACGTAAAGCCGTGGCTTCCTCCCCAAGGCCAAACCACTTCGCAAGCCCCGCTCCGGTATCGGCCAGTGGCCCGGCTGCACCGGAGATCCAGGAGAGGACCGGATCGACCAGCCACCAAGCGCCGAGCGAAAGCGCAGACCATATGACCAGCCCGGCCACGATGACCGAGGTCGGAATATTCAGCACCGGCAGGGCTCTGCGTTCGCGATAGCCGGAATGGTCATCGCCCTCATAATACCCACCCATGTCGCGATACCGTCTGTGTTTGGGTCGCCGGAAAAGATGATGTCCCATGATTTGCTTCCTCTAAGGGTGACGTTCACCTCCGCCAACACAACGTATCGCATCCTGGCCTACCAGATGACTGCGGGGGATGCAAAGCGCAAGGTGAAAGTCCAGACGTAAGGAGACTGCGCCGCAGTGACTCCAAGCAGGCCCATGTCCACCCGTATTTGCTGCCTGCAAAGGCTATCTAATCAAAAATTTCCGACAACCAGGACTTGCGGCGATACCCATGTTTGCCATGGCCTCCATGCTTGCCGTAACCGCCGTGCTTGTCATAGCCTCGGGGTTCTGGCTCGCGACGTGGTGGCTGCGCCAGTTCTACGGCACTACGCTCGATGATCTTGTCCAGCTCCCCCCGGTCCAGCCACACGCCCCGGCATTTGGGGCAATAATCAATTTCCACACCTTGTCGATCGGCCATCGTCAGATCAACACTCTCGCATACTGGACATTTCATGAGCTTCTCCTTTAGGTCAATCATCAGGGAAATCATAGTAGCACCATACTCACACCCCTTCACACTTGGGGCAACTAATCAAAATATTCTCCAGCATGTTATCGGCACCAACCATGATTAATTGGTGTGCCCAGAAGCCCCCTGCCCCCATTGAGCAGGTGATCTATTATCTGTTGTGAATCAAGGGGCAGTCTAGGTATCCTGTATTTTCGGTCAATACCGATAATTCGACGCGGATTATTCCCACACGGATGAGGTCGCGCCCCATGCAGCCACGCTGTTGCCGGAAACCACGATCCAGCTCTTTGACTTCATGTAAAATTGTGCACCTGCCATTAATTTAAGTCTGGTGTTGCACCACAAATAGAATTCCGAGGGCGAGAGACCAAGCATAGAGTAAGCTGAATACAGCAGATACACCTTTATACATAGACACCAAACGAGGTCGATCCAATGAGTCATGACCATGTGCATATGCGCCCAGAGACCAAGGATAAACGCGTTGCCATCGCCATCTGGGCGAACGGGATCCTGACCCTGGCTCAGATTGGGGGAGGTATCTTTGCCGGCAGTCTCGCCCTTATCGCGGACGCCTTGCATAACTTCTCTGACATGGCCTCACTCGTCATCGCGTTCGCGGCGCAAAAAATTGCGCGCCGCCAGGCTGACGCAAGGATGACCTTTGGCTACGGACGCATTGAAATCGTTGCAGCTCTCATCAACTACACTACCTTGATCATTATCGGGATCTACCTGGTTTACGAAGGTGGCATGCGGATAATCGATCCTCCAGAGGTAAAGGGCTGGTGGGTCGTCTGGCTTGGTGGTATCGCTCTGGCTGTGGACGCCTTGACAGCGTTGCTCACCTATTCGATGCAGAAAGACAGCGTCAATATCCGTGCACTGTTTCTTCACAATCTGTCGGATGCACTCGCGTCGGTCGCCGTGGTCATTGGCGGGACTCTTATTTTGCTCTACGACATGCGCTGGGTTGATCCTGCCATCACCATCGGTATCGCGGGCTATATTCTCTACCTGGGCCTGACAGAAATCGGCGGCACCATCAGAACACTCATGCTGGGTAGCCCGGTGGACATCGATACCGATGCCGTCATTGTTGCCCTGTCCAACATCGAAGGCGTTATCGATCTTCACCATGTGCATTTTTGGCAGATGGGCGAACACGATGCCTCGCTGGAGGCCCATGTGATTATCGAGGAAAGTGCATGGGATCAGCTTGAGAATATCAAGTACAGGATAAAACAGGCTCTGGCGCAGGAATTCAATATCAGTCATTCGACACTGGAATTCGAACACCCGGACCACATGCACAAGGATACCCACACCTATGGGCACGGTTGACAGAAAATTCTCCATAAGCATCGGCGAGAGCGGCGACTATTTTAATAGGCCGCCCAGGCGCGGAATTTTGCCGGCATGAATCCGAGCAGCGAGAAAGAGCCAGAGACTAATAGCGCAGTTGCAGAATACGCCGGGCGCCATTCAGCACAATCAGCCCGATGATCAGACCAATGACCAGGTCGGGATAACGGGAACCCGTCCAGGCGACCAATACACCGGCGACGATAACCCCCACATTGGCGATGACATCATTAGCGGAAAAGATCCAACTTGCTTTCATGTGTGCGCCGCCGTGCCGGTTTCTTGCGATAAGCACCAGACACCAGACGTTGGCCGCCAGGGCCACAACACCAAAACCCATCATTAACGCGGATACAGGTTCGCTGCCGAAGACAAATCGCCGCCCGACTTCAGCCAGGACTCCCAGCGCCAGAATCAACTGCAGCCAGCCTGAAAAATGCGCCGCGCGCAGCTTCATCCGCACACTGTGTCCAACGGCATACAGTGCCACGCCGTAGACGGCGGCATCAGCAAACATGTCTAAAGAATCCGCGATCAAGCCAGTGGATTGCGCCAGCCAGCCTACCGTCAGTTCAATCACGAACATAACGCCGTTGATGGCCAGCAACCACTTCAGAATACCGGCTTCGACCTGGGCGGTTGCCTCTTCCTTCTCCCTGGCCAGGACTAAATCCTCTTCCCCCACCGGGGTGGTTTTTTCGAGCGTGGCACCCAGCCCCAGGGAGCGCATCCTCTCCTCGATGGCAGCCCCATTGTCGCCATGGAATACCCGCACCTTCCGATTCGGTGTATCGAACTCCAGTAAAACCCGGGGCTCAATACTGTCCAAGGCCATGCGGATCATCCCCTCTTCCGACGGGCAGTCCATTTTTGGTACCCGGTAGTCACTGACATAGCCATGTTGAAAAGCCGTATCAGTATTCGCTATCCCAGAAGTGGGGGCACTGGCAATCTTGTTGCTCTGGCAGTTGTCATTACACGGGTCAGACATCGAAAAAAGCCCTTGTGGATGTACAGAGGGCCACTATAAACTCTATAACAACTATAGAGTCAATCGGAATATTGAGAGATGATGAAAATCGGCGAACTGTCGAAAGTGACTGGCTGCTCCGTGCAAACCATCCGGCATTATGAAAAGGAACAATTGATTGCCTCCGCAGAACGCAGTGAAGGCAATTTTCGCCTGTACGATGAAGCTGCCGTTGAACAATTATTGTTTATCAAGCACTGCCGCAGCCTGGATCTCAGTTTGCCGGAAATCCGGCAGCTGTTGGCTTTAAACCGTTCGCCAGGTGCGCAATGTGATGATGTGAATCGGATGATGGATAGGCATATCGAGCAGGTGGAGGCCCGTATCCAGGAACTCACCAGGCTGAACGAGCAACTGAGAATGTTGCGCCGCAGCTGTTCAAACCGTCGGACAGTGGAGCAGTGCGGCATATTGCGGAATTTGTCGGCTACTCCGGTTTCGAGCGGGTGACACCCGGTTCCAAAAACTCTCCTGAACGTTCTGCAACAGGGGCATTTTTCCGCTGCCTTCTAGCCAGCCCCAGAAAGACCAGGAAAACCACCAGTACCGACAATTGCGCCAGGATCCCCTGCCAGGTGGATTTGACGCCGACCCAATCGAATTCAAAACTGACAGGCAATGGGGTAATACCGATAAGATCCGCTTCCTGAAGTGCCGACATCGCCTTACCCATGAGGATAAACGCCAGGGCCAGCAACAGGTAGGTGGTGACGGAAAAGAATCTGGCAATGGGTAATTTCACCGAGTAACGCACCAACACCCAGGCCAATACGGCCAAGAAAGCAGTACCGGCTACAAAGCCGCTGAATACGGATGAATATTGAGCGGCTGCAGCCTGGGTCAGCAGCGCCTGATAAAACAAGACCGTTTCAAAGACTTCACGATAAACCGCAATAAATGCCAGCAGCGCAAGACCCCACAGGGTACCCGCAGTCAGGTGGGAGTTGATGTGCTGCTGGATATAGGCCTGCCACTGGGCAGCATGGGTTTTACTGTGCATCCAGATGCCGACATAGAGCAACACGACCGCCGCCAAAAGGGCCGCAACCCCTTCCATGACTTCGCGGCTGGCGCCGCTGATACTCACCAGGGACTGCGCGGCAGCCCAGGTCGCAACACCGGCCACCAATGCCGTTACCCAACCCAAATGCACATACCGAAGTCCGTCACGCCGACCGGTTCGCACCAGCACAGTCACCAGGGCAATCACCACGAGCAGGGCTTCGAGCCCCTCCCGCAACAGAATAACCAAGCTGGCACTGAACAGGGTCGCATTGGACAAGGTAGATTCCGAAAGCAATCGATCCGCATCATCCAACCTTGCCAGCGTCCGGCTCACAGCGCTTTCCACCTCACCCGGGGACTGTGCCTGCTTCAATAATTGCCTTATCGCCATCATATCGGCTTCGAGCGTCTGGCGAAGTGCTTTATCCTGCGCATCCAGGCTGTTTTCGACCAATTCAAAGCCATCCAGATAAGCACTGACCGCCAGTGCTTGTGCTGTCTGATAATCGCCGCGCTGGTGCGCCTCTTGTGCTAGCAGCAGTTGGTCGCGGGTGATTTTCAGAGGATTGGTCGTTTCCTGGAATAACAGTTCTGGCTTTGCGCGCAACCGTTCGATCCCCTTCTGCGTCATCTCCGGATGTTCTGCAGCGAGTTGCGCCGGCGTGTGGTTAACCATCTGTGACAAGGTGACGCTGGGTGCCTCGCCTGTAACTTCAGAGCCGGATTGGAATGCCAATCCGCCGACATGGAACGCCAGCGACCAGCGTTCCTCTTCCGTCAGTTGGGTAAATGCCGGCATTGCGGTATCGTCTATGCCATTGGAGATGGCGTCGTACAGGCCCAGAAGTGACCGGTTCAAGGCTCGCTCTTTGCTGGTGAAATCGGTTGGAGCGGGCTCCAGCTGTTCGGCCATCACACCATCGCCCCCACCGGCTGCGCCATGGCAAGAAGCGCACTGGCTCTCATACAACCCTTTGACGGTCGCTTTCGACAACAGATGATCCGGCAGGGACGACTGCGGCATCAGTGCCAACAACGTACCCCGCAGGCTGCCGCTCATTTGCCGAATTGTTTCAATAGCCTGTTTGTTCTGGATGGCTTCCTGTAAAGCCTTGGCCTGATCTGTCAGGTCGCCAGCGTCGGCTGATTTATCCTGAATCTCAGAAATATTCGTCACAATGAGCTGGGAGAACTCCAGCATTTCCTGATATTCACCGTCATTGACCACATGGCCATCTTTGACGGCTTCCACGTAATCCACAGCAATGTATTCGGCCAGCTGTGCCAATTGACGCATCTGAGCCCAGCCGTCATCACTCATCTCGGCCTGACTAGTCGCTGGAAGCAAACACGATAAGCCCAGCAGCAGTACTGAGACATTCAAAACAAATTGCTTCGGGCTTATAAAACGGTATATCCAGTGCGCCTGCATTAACGAGATCTCTACTTGGCTTGTTGCTAATGATAATTAATCTCAATTCTAATGCCTATGGTAGCTATAGAGTCAAGTGTGTGACTGGTTTGTTGGCATTCCTGACAACACGGCTCCTGTCGGCACACGGGATATCCTTCTGCCTCCATTGAGCTGCTCTCATAACCAGTCGTACCCGCAGTCCGGGGCCGTGCAGAATGGCATTACGGTGCGTATCTTCTGTCGGAGCAACCTCACGCATCGCACTCCTCTTGCGTTTGTACACTGGACTGGTTGAGATACACCAGCATGATCATCCTGATCTTCACGGCGACCCCGGACAATGCGATTCTCTAGGCGCCAACAGATTATCGATTTCTTACAAAGTGGATCCTAGCTCTTGGGCTCATTTCATGAAGAAGACCCGCTTCAGAGTGGCTTTTGGGTTGGTGCGGTATCCTTAAGCTGGCTTTAGCGGCTGTTCGATAAGCCCGAGGCGTTCGTAATAACGAATAGTTTCGACACTGACCCGAGCTGCTTGTGCCAGTTTACCGATGGTCAATTGACTCATCACTTTCTCCCGTAGCACTCACCTCTACATCAGCCATGCTGGGTAAGCTGATCGTGAAACGTGTGACGCTGTGCTCGGATGCCACATCGATATTCCCCTCATGGGCTTCGATAATGGACTTGACGATGGCCAACCCCAAGCCGGCACCTTCGCTTTGACGTTGTCGGGAAGGATCAATGCGGTAAAACCGGTCGAAAATCCTGGGCAAATGCTCGGCTGGAATTTCCGGCCCCGGATTCTGTACGCTGAGTAACGCCCTACCCTCGCCCGATGAATCCAGCAGGATCAGCACACTTGCCCCCGCGGGCGCATGACGTAGGGCATTGGACAGCAGATTGGATAATGCACGGCGCAGCATGGCGCGGTCACCCAGTATAATTGGCGCCTTTCCCTCCAGTACCAATTCGATGTGTTTTTCCTCCGCCAGGGCCTCGAAAAAATCGAACAGCTCGCGCACTTCCCGAGCCAGATCCAGCGGTTCCCAGACAGGCTTGAGCAGGCCGTGTTCGCTCTGGGCCAGCCAGAGCATGTCGTTGACCATTTTGGTCAGGCGCTCCTGTTCTTCAAGATTCGAGTAGAGCAGTTCGCGATATTCTTCCAGGCTTCTGGACTTACCCAAACCCACCTGGGTCTGGGTGATCAGGTTGGTCAAAGGCGTGCGCAATTCATGGGCAATATCAGCGGAGAAATGGGATAGTCGAACAAAGCTGTCTTCCAAGCGGCCAATCATATGGTTGAACGAATCAACCAGCGTTTTCAGCTCCGCGGGCACGGTATTGGGGTCGAGACGCACATGCAATCGATCCGCCTGAACATCACCCATAGACTCACTCAGAGCACGTATTGGCGCATGCCCCTGATGCACGCCATACCAGGCCGCCAGGAGAGTGATGACCCCTGCCGCCACCATGATCAACCACAAACTACGACGAAAATTTTCCAAAAAATGGATGTGGAAATCCATATCGATGGCAGCAACGATGCGATAATCCTGGCCCGCGATGCGGGTATGAGTGATAGTGCCACGGTAGGTTTTGCCGTCAGTTTGCCAGGTGTAAATCTTGTCTACCTGAATACGGCTCACAGGAGAATAGGCGTTTGCTTGTGGCAAAGGTCCACCTTCCTCAGGACCATAGACCAAACGTCCCGCATCATCCCACACTTGAAAGTAGACACCATGGTGACCAGAAACAGCTCGCGCAAGGGCGCCCTCCGGAGCCGAGTCCTGATCTTTCGCCGATTGTAGAGCGTCTTCAACAGCACGAGTAATCACCACCAACTCGTCGGCATCCTGTTCAGCAAAATGGCGCTCTACTTCATTCAGCACAAGATAACCGATCATCAGCAAACTGAAACCGATAGCCATCGCGACAAACAGCATCACCCGGCTGTTGAGTGACAGTGGTCGTCTCCGGACGAGACTAACTTTCGTCATGGTCGTCCTCGACCTCCAACTTGTAACCCATGCCGCGCACAGTGTGAATCAGCTTGGGTTGATAATCGTCATCGATTTTTGCCCTTAGGCGACGTATGGCCACGTCAATGACATTGGTGTCGGAATCGAAGTTCATGTCCCACACCTGGGAGGCGATCAAGGAGCGCGGTAATACTTCGCCCTGTCGCCGGACCAACAGCTCCAGCAAACAAAACTCCTTGTGGCTTAGATTGATCTTGCGGCCGGCGCGCGTGGCCCGGTGGCGCGGCAAATCCAGGGTGAGGTCGGCAACTTTGATCTGATCGGTCATCACCGGCACCGTACTACGGCGTAACAGCGTGCGCACCCGGGCCAGCAGCTCGGCAAAGGCGAAGGGCTTGACCAGGTAATCGTCAGCCCCCAGCTCGAGGCCCTTAACGCGGTCATCCACGCTGTCGCGGGCGGTTAGGAACAGTACGGGTGTCTGACGTCCAGCCTCGCGTAGTGACTGCACAATGCGCCAGCCGTCGACGTCCGGCAACATGACATCCAGCACCAGCAAATCAAAGGTCTCTGTCATCGCCAAATGATGGCCGTCGAGGCCATTGCGCACTAACGTGACCAGAAAGCCCGACTCGGTCAGTCCCTGCTGTAAATAATCGCCGGTCTTGATTTCGTCTTCGACCACCAATAGCCGCATCGTTGCACTGCTCCGTATTTTCAGAATGGAGTGTCAGAATGGTTTGGAAACAGCCTAAACCTGGCTAACCCACAAGAAGATGACGACTAGATTACAACTTTGTCATTTTTAAGTCATGCGGGTGACAGGCTCGGCTCGCTAGCATGCGGAGTCAGAACGTGTAACAACCATCACTTATTCGAAAAGAGATTGACTCATGACCCATGATTTCCCCCGACCCAAGCAACCCTGGCAACTCAGTCGCCGCCGCTTCGTACAGGGACTTGCAGCCGGTGGCGTGCTGGCCGCCACACCGTCATGGTTGCAGGCAGCCGTAAACGGCGCGACCGCGCTGGGCTCAGCACCAGTGCTCAGCGGCCGAGAAATCGATCTGGTGATCGCCGAAACACCCGTCAATTTCACTGGCGTCACGCGCACGGCGACTACTATCAACGGTTCCATCCCGGCACCGACGTTACGGCTGCGGGAAGGCGATGACGTCACCATCCGCGTCACTAACCGCCTGCCGGTCGCCACCTCCATTCACTGGCACGGGATATTGCTGCCCTATCAAATGGATGGTGTACCCGGCATCAGCTTCAATGGAATTGCCCCGGGGGAAACCTTTGTTTACCGCTTTACGCTTCAGCAGAGCGGCACCTACTGGTACCACAGCCACTCCGGCTTTCAGGAGATGACAGGCATGTACGGCGCCCTGATCATTGAACCACGGGCAGGCGAAAGACACCGCGCCGATCAGGATTACGTGGTACAGCTTTCAGACTGGACCGACGAAGACCCGATGCGCGCCTTCAGCAAACTGAAAGTGCAAAGCGATGTCTACAACTTCAATCAGCCCACCTTTTTCGATTTCACAGCCGATGTCTCAAAGATGGGCTTGCAGGCGGCACTGGAAAAACGCCAGATGTGGAACCAGATGCGGATGAACCCGACCGATCTGGCGGACCTGTCGGCGGCGACCCTCACCTTCCTGATGAATGGCACCACTCCGGCGGGCAATTGGAACGGGTTGTTCCAGCGCGGTGATCGCGTACGGCTGCGGTTTATCAATGCCGCCAGCAATAGCTTTTATGATGTTCGCATTCCCGGTTTGAAGTTAACGGTGATCCAGGCCGATGGCCAGGATGTCGAGCCGGTCACGGTGGATGAATTCCGCTTTGGCCCCGGCGAAACCTACGATGTCATGGTCGAGCCCCAGGACGACGCTTATACGATCTTCGCCCAGAGCATGGAACGCAGCGGTTACGCCCGCGGCACCCTGAGCGTGCGGCAAGGTTTAACAGCGCCAGTGCCAGAACCCGATCCCCCCGAGTGGTTAACCATGAAGGATATGATGGGAGCAATGGGTGGTGGTGCCATGGGCCACGACATGATGAAAATGGACTCCATGGGCCAAACCAAGATGGATCATTCCCAAATGTCCGGCGGTATGGCCATGGACCACAGTATGCACGGCATGCAGCAGGGTTCTGACAACCCGCTTGCCAAACCTTCATCTACCATACACCACGCCCGAACCGAATACGGGGCTTCGGTTGACCAACGGGTGGATACGCCGCGCACCAATCTCGACGACCCCGGTATTGGCCTGCGTAACTTAAGCCAGCGTGGACTGCGCCCACAGGGACACCGCGTGCTGACGCTGGCCGACCTGAAATCTATCGATGGTGTACTGGATGACCGCCGCCCGCCAGCGAGGGAGCTGGAACTACACCTCACCGGCAATATGGAACGCTATAGCTGGTCCTTTGACGGACTGGAGTTCGGCAAAAGCACACCGGTCTCCCTGCGCCACAATGAGCGCGTTAGAATCATTCTACAAAACGACACCATGATGACCCACCCCATGCACTTACACGGTATGTGGAGCGAACTGGAAACTGACCAGGGCGAATTGCGAGTGCGCCGTCATACCATACCGGTACAACCGGCACAGCGCATCAGCTACCTGACGACCCCGCATGACTTGGGCCGCTGGGCCTGGCATTGCCATCTTCTATTCCATATGGACGCAGGCATGTTCCGCGAGGTGGTGGTGTCATGAGACTTAATACGGTGAAATATCTCACAACACTGGTTGTTATTGTCGGTGCCCTTCAAGTAAATACGGCCCTGGCGCAAATGGATCACGGCGATATGCAAATGCAGGGTGGTAGTGCGCCAGCCGATGCCCGCGATCCCCACGCTTATTCCGACGGTTACACCTTGACCGAAGGCCCCTATGCACAACCGGGGCCACGGCAACTGAAACTGGCGGACGAGCACGCATTCTGGTCGGTGCTGGGCGATCGTCTGGAATATCAGGAAGACAGTGAGAGTACGGTTTACGATGTCCAGGCCTGGTATGGCACCACCTACGACCGCCTTGTCATCAAAGCGGAGGGTGATGTTGCCGACGGCACACTGGAAGAAAGTTCTACTGAATTGTTGTGGGGTCATGCGCTTAATGCCTATTTCGACACCCAATTCGGCGTTCGACTCGACCAGTTTAACGACGGCAAGGACCGTCAGTGGTTGGCATTCGGTGTACAAGGCCTAGCGCCCTACTGGTTCGAGGTGGATGTGACTGCCTATGTGAGCGACGACGGTCGGACCGCTCTCTCCGCCGAAGCCGAGTACGAGTTGCTGCTGACACAAAAACTCATCCTTCAGCCCCGCGCGGAACTGAATCTGTATGGCAAGGATGATCTTGATAATAGATTGGGGTCGGGTCTCTCGGATCTCGCGGTGGGCTTGCGCCTGCGCTACGAATTCAGCCGCCAATTTGCGCCCTACATCGGTGTGGAATGGACAGACACCTATGGCGACACAGCCGATTACCGCCGCGCGGCAGGCCAAGATACGTCAGGCACCCAATTCGTCGCGGGACTGCGATTCTGGTTTTAACAATCACCAAGTTGATATAGAAACTTTTCAAACACCTATGAGGAACACCTTTATGAATATGAAAACACTAGCCACTGTCATCGTGTTCTCCACACTGGGCATCGCTTTCTCTGCACAGGCCCATGAACCTAAAGAACATATGAAAGACGCTGAAAAACCGGATTGCACCGCTATGAAAAATATGGATCACAGCAAGATGGACATGAATGATCCGGTGATGCAGGCCATGATGCAGCAGTGTATGAAAGACATGCACCAAGATAATCAAGCTTCCGAAAACGAACACCAAGAAGACGGCGGACAGAAAGAACACACCGCGAATGATGAATCGCTCGAACACAAACACTGACGACCCACGGTCTATCATTTCGAGCAATATTGCTAAGATTCAAACCGGATGGAGATGTCATGGCCGCTTTCAAATTTCTAACCTGTGGTAAATGTCTGCTTATCGCAGCAGCGATATCGATCATTGGCGGTCTGGTGTTTTTGTATTCCGGACTCTATCCAATAGGCGCCGACGTTCCCCACAATAGGCTGTCCTACTGGCTCCTGGAAACCCTGAGAGAGCGGTCGATCGCACGATCGGCAAGCGATATCGAAGTCCCCAACGATTTGGACTCTTCCAATCGTCTGCTTAAGGGTGGCGCAGACTATAACGACATGTGCGCCGGATGCCATCTGAAACCTGGCAAAACCCAGAGTGATTTCACCCTGGGGCTGTACCCCGCACCACCCGATTTAACACTAACGGGTGATGAACATGGACACGACCATGCGGGTAACACCGATAATGACGACGAAGCCAGTAAACGACAATTCTGGATTATTAAACACGGCATCAAGGCTTCGGGCATGCCCGCCTGGGGACCGGGGCATGACGATGAACGTATCTGGAATATGGTGGCGTTCCTGCAGCGATTGCCGGAACTATCTTCCGATCAATACCAGATACTTACCGCGCGCGGACAAAACTCGGAAGGACATGGTCACTGATGTAGTATCTCAGGGCATCCAGCGCAGAGACCACCCCACAACCATCAAACGGTATGAGGAGAGACATTTACGCAGGTTGAAAAATTGCATAAACCCCATACTGGCAAGCCTGCTCTTACCGCCGGCAATCCACCCCAACTCGTCACACTGTCCTGCCCAACCTGAGCTATTACATTTAAGCGATTAACCGAGCTTACCCAGCTCAAACAAGTTCAAATCAGTTATGCTCCACACAGCACTACTTTTTAATTCGCAAGCGCAGGGCATTACTGACTACCGATACAGAGCTCAGGCTCATCGCCAGGGCGGCGATCATCGGCGATAAGAGTAACCCGGTGAACGGGTAAACCACCCCGGCTGCAACCGGCACACCGATACTATTGTAGAGAAAGGCGAAGCCCAGGTTCTGGCGCATGTTACTCACAGTCAAGTGGGACAAGCGGATCGCCTCGCCAATGCCGCGCAGGTCGCCTTTCACCAGGGTTAGCTGGGCGCTGTTCATTGCCACATCCGTACCGGTGCCCATGGCGATACCGACATCGGCCTTGGCCAGTGCCGGTGCGTCGTTGATACCATCACCCGCCATGGCGACGATGCGCCCTTCCTGTTGCAGGCGGCTGACAATATCCAGCTTGGCAGCGGGGGTAACCTCTCCGTAGACGTCGTCGATACCCAACTCCCGCGCCACCGCCCGTGCGGTTTTCTCGCCATCCCCGGTTGCCATGATGACCCGTACGCCCTCGCTACGCAGCTGTTCGATGGCCGATCGTGTGGTTTCCTTGATGGGATCTGCCACGGCCAGCACACCGGCCAAAGTACCATCGACCCCCAGGTAGATGACGCTGGCACCCTCCTCCCGTAGCTTGTCGGTATCCGTATCGAGGTGTAGCCGATCAATGTCATGGGCGTCCATCAGCGCGCTATTGCCCAACACCAGTGCATGACCTTCCACCTTGCCAGTAACACCAATACCCGATTCCGATTCAAACTCCTCCACTTTTGAGAGGTTTAGCCCCTGATCGCGGGCGGCCGTGACGATTGACATTGCCAGTGGGTGTTCACTGCCTTGATCGAGACTCGCGGCCAGCCGCATCACTTTGTCACGATCAAAGCCCGGGGTGGCGATGACCTCACGGAAAACTGGTCGGCCCTCGGTCAAGGTACCGGTTTTGTCCACCACCAGGGTGTCCACTTTACGCAAGGCTTCAATGGCGGCGGCATCCCGGAACAGCACGCCCCGAGTGGCGCCCATGCCGGTGGCTACCATGATTGACATGGGGGTCGCTAGGCCCAGGGCACAGGGACAGGCAATGATCAGCACAGCCACAGCATTGATCAGGCCGTACACCCAACCGGGCTCAGGCCCCCACAGTCCCCAGGAGAAAAAGGTAATGACGGCAATGGCAACCACTGCAACTACAAAGTACCCGGCCACGACATCGGCGAGGCGCTGCATGGGCGCACGGGAGCGCTGGGCCTGGGCTACCAGGTTGACGATCCGGGCCAGGGTACTGTCCTGGCCTACGTGCTGTGCCTGAATGACCAGGCTGCCACTGGTGTTCATAGTGGCACCGATGACCTTGTTGCCGGGCCGCTTGGATACCGGCACGGGTTCACCGGTGAGCATGGATTCGTCCACCGCGCTACTACCCTCCAACACTTCGCCATCCACCGGCACTTTCTCGCCGGGCCGCACCCGCAGGTGATCATCGGTCTGAACATCGGCCAGAGGCACATCCGTTTCACTGCCGTCCGGATTAATACGGCGGGCAATATCCGGCGCTAACCGCAGCAGCGACTTGATGGCCTCGGAGGTACGGGAGCGGGCCTTGAGTTCGAACAACTGACCCATCAGGGTCAGGGAAATAATGACCGCTGCCGCCTCGAAATACACACTGACCTTGCCATCCATGATAAACGCCGCCGGAAATATCCAGGGCGCGATGGTGGCTACAACGCTGTAAATGTAAGCCGCAGCAGTTCCCAGACCGATCAAGGTCCACATATTGGGGCTTCTGTTAACTATCGACTGGGCACCGCGTACAAAGAACGGCAGGCCGGACCACAATACCACTGGCGTCGCCAACAGTAATTCAACCCAATTGTGCCATCCCATCGGCAGCCAGCCATGACCAAACATGGCTAATGTGAAAACACTGAGGGTAAAAGGCACACTGACCCAAAAGCGGCGCCGAAAATCCACCAGCTCTGGATCTTCAGCGTCATCCAGGCCAGGCATCTCCGGCTCCAGGGCCATACCGCATTTAGGACAAGTGCCCGGCCCCTTTTGGCGCACCTCGGGGTGCATGGGGCAAGTGTACCTAGTGTAGCTGTCGCCAACCGGTTCCTCAGTAGAGTGTAAATACTTGTCCGGATTATCAACAAATTTGTTGCGACAGCCAGCGCTGCAAAAATAGTAATCCTCACCCAGGTGATGAACATGATGGGCGGAATCCTCACTGACGGACATGCCGCAAACCGGATCCTTAAGCGCAGACAGCTGAGCCTGGTGCGCGTGAGCATCTCCGTGATCGCTTGTATGATTGTGATGACAGCAGCTGTGGTTATTCATGGTCTGGTCCTCCTGTTCGAGAACGCTCGGGTTGGTCAATTAAGTGAGGATTGTGGCGCGTTGATTTGCGACTCAATCAAGCGACAGACGGAGTGGCCATTTGGCGTACTGTCCGGCATGCTTTCCCACTCGGCCATGCTGGCTTCCATGCGATCGCAGAGAGACGTCAGTTCGTCGATGGTCTTGCGGGTTTCAAGGATCCGCTGCTGCATCATTTCCCGAACCCTGGGACAGGGAGAATGAGCGTGGTCGGCGTCGCTGAAAATTCGCTGAATGTCGTCGAGGTGAAAGCCCAGTTGCCTGGCCGTTTTAATAAAGCGCAAACGAGATAACGCCTGGTTCCCGAATATCTGGTAACCGTTACTTTTATCTCTGTTCGGAGACAGTAAACCGATCGACACATAGTGCCGAACAGTATCCTTGGTGACTCCGGCTTTGCTGGCTAGTTGGCTAATTTTCATGACGTTTACTCCTGAGTGTCCTTATTGTAGAACCATTGGGTTACCCCACGGTCAATAGTTTTTTTAGAACTTGATTCATTCATCCCCAACAGACTAGCGTTGCCGTCTTAACCCGGTCTGTTTCCACAAAAAGTAAGCCGCCGGCAATACCAATAGGGTCAATACAACGGCATTCAACATGTCACCCATCATAGGCGCCGCAATCAGACTCATGACTTCCGAGCCCGTACCCTTGCTGTACATAATGGACAGAAATCCGATAATGATGGCTGCTGGGGTCAGCATTACCGGTCGCATCTTTCTCGAAACGGTATTTTCTTCACCTCTCTGCGATACCCACAGGGGGCTTTCCCCGGCGGCGGGCCGGGACGAACAGCCTTGGCCGGCTCCGACGCCTGTTGCGTCTCAATATTGTGTTCCAGGTATCGGCGGGGATCTTTGCCTTGAGCACCTTGCGGATGCCGATGCTTCGGTTCGCCCGATTGGGTCTTTGGCGTGCCTGTGTTTGTCGGCGGATTGCGGGATATACCCGTGTTGACGACACCGAGCGTTATCATGAACAGCGCGTCCGCGAGCATTCCGATCCAGTGTTTAAACTTAAATGGTCTATACAGCTATTACCTCCAGACAGTGGGTATGAGACCCGAAAATGCCGCGCTATGTCGGTCAAATGCTCCTTTTGGGAACGGCAACTATTCATCATCGCTCTCCGGTGGCGGCGTTGGCGCCCCTTCGGGCAACCCCCGCCCCCGCCAGAACATGAAAATTGCCGGATACACCACCAGCACCATCAGTAGGGCCGATATCACCCCGCCCACCATGGGCGCGGCAATACGTTGCATCACGTCCGCGCCGGTACCACTGGCGAACAGGATGGGCACCAGACCGATAAAGGTCGACAGTCCGGTCATCAACATGGGCCGAATGCGTTGGCCGGCGCCACTCTGGATGACTTCCGCCATGTCCCCCCGGGTATTGAGTCGGCGCTCCACCTCCCTATCCCGCCAGGCGATATCCAGGTACACCATCATCAGCAGCCCCAGCTCCACGGCGAGACCCGCGACGGCGATCATGCCCACCCAGACGGCGACGCTGAGGTTAAAGTCCAGCCACCACATCAGCCAGACCGCGCCGCTGAGCGAAAAGGGAACACTGAGCATTACGAGCAGGGTCTCTACGAGGGAACCCCGATGCAAAAACAACATGAAAAAGATCAGAAACAAGGTGATCGGAACCAGCACCTGGAGCTTGGCCTTGGCCCGCTCAAAATACTGAAACTGCCCCGCCCAAGCCAGCCGGTAACCGTCCGGTACGTCGACCTCGTCGGCGACGACCTGTTTCGCCTGTTCGACATAATCGGCAATACCGACGTCGCTGTCGACGTCCACGAAGACAAACCCCACTAGCTGACCGTCCTCGCTGCGAATGGAGGGCGGTCCGGTTTGAAACTCGATGTCCGCCACCTGGGTGATGGGAACCTGCGCGCCGGTGGGCGTGGGCACGAGTACCCGCTCCAATGCCTCAATATTGTCGCGGTAATCCCGGGCATAGCGCACCAGAATGTTGTAACGCTCTCGCCCCTCCACGGTTTGCGACACGACGGTGCCCCCCATGGCCGCCATGATCACCCGCTCCACGTCAGCGACATTGAGGCCGAAGCGAGCCGCGGCGCTTCGATTGACGGTGAAATCCAGGAAGTAGCCGCCGGTACTGCGCTCGGCAAAGGCGCTGCGAGTCGCATCGGCGGTGCGCTCATCCTCCTGCAGGGCCTTTTCAATGGCGATGCCGGTTTTTTCAATGGTGGCCAGGTCCGGGCCGAACACCTTGATGCCCAAGGCGGAACGAATGCCGGTCGCGAGCATTTCGGTGCGAGTCTGGATAGGCATCCAAAAGATATTGGGCATACCCGGAAACTTGAGTTTCGAGTCCATCTCCTGGATCAGTCCATCCCACGTCATACCCTCGCGCCACTGGTCCTCGGGCTTCAAGGTAATCACCGTTTCCACCATGGATAAAGGCGCGGGATCCGTGGCGCTGGTGGAGCGGCCCACCTTGCCGAAGACGTGCTCCACTTCGGGAATGTCAGCGATGATCCGGTCCATGGTCTGCATGGTCTGGGTCGCCTCCGAAATGGACATGCCGGGCAACGCCGTGGGCATAAAAAGAATCGACCCTTCATTGAGAGGGGGCATAAATTCGTTGCCCAACTGCCGAAAGGGAATCACCGTTACCAGCAGTATCAGCACGGCTCCTCCGATCACCGCCCAGCGAAAGCGGGCGGCAAAGGCCACCACAGGCCGGTAGGCGGCCACCAGCCACTGGTTCAACTTGCTGCGATCGGCGCGGATCTTGCCGCGTATCAGCCACACCGCCAGGGCCGGCACCAGGGTAATGGACAGCAGAGCCGCAAACGCCATGGAGTAAGTTTTGGTAAAGGCCAGCGGCTTGAACATGCGACCCTCTGTCCCTTCCAGGACAAATACCGGCATAAAGGAGATGGTAATGATCGCCAGCGAGAAAAAGATGCTGGGCCCCACCTGCTGCATGGCCTCGATAATCACGTCCCGCCGGGACTTGGCTTTCTCCTCAGGATCGGCATCGTCACTCTCCCAACGGGATAGCCGTTTGTGGATATTGTCGATAATGACAATGGCCGCATCCAGCATGGCGCCGATGGCCACCGCAATACCCCCCAGGGACATGATGTTGATCGTTAACCCCTGAAAATACATAGGAATAAAGGACATCAGCACCGCCACTGGCAGGGTGATCGCCGCCACCAGGGTGGAGCGCACATGCAACAGGAAGATGCCGATGATCAGGGAGACAATGACGATCTCCTTGATCAGGGTCGAGGTCAGGGTGTCGACGGCTTCATTGATCAGGATGGAACGATCGTAGACCGGCACGATCTCCACGCCCTCGGGCAGCCCGGGCTTTATTTCCTCCAAGCGCTGCTTGACCTTCTCGATCACCTCCAGGGCGTTTTCGCCATAGCGCATAACCGCGATGCCACCAACGGTCACGCCCTCGCCGTCCAGCTCCGCCTGACCCCGCTGCATGGCGGGCCCCAGGGCCACATGGCCGACGTCCTTTATCGTGATCGGTACTCCACCCGGCGTGGTTTTCAGCACCACTTTTTCCAGGTCCGCTACGGATTTCACATAGCCCCGACCGCGAATAAACTGCTCGTGACCCGCCACCTCGAGGATGCGTCCGCCCACATCCTGATTGGAGTCGCCCACCGCCTCCGCCACCCGTTTGAGGGGGATGTCATAAGAGGCGAGTTTGTTGGGGTCTAGACTGATCTGGTATTCGCGCTGAAAGCCGCCGATGGAGGCCACTTCGGCCACGCCTTCCACGGCCTCCAGGGCATAGCGCAGATTGAAATCCTGCAGCGAACGCAGGTCCGCCAGGCTGTGGTTGCCGGAGGTGTCGCGCAGGGCGTATTGATAGACCCAACCGACGCCGGTGGCGTCCGGCCCCAGGGTGGGAGTAACCCCGTCCGGTAGCTCGGCGGCGGCGCCATTGAGGTATTCCAGCACCCGGGAACGGGCCCAGTACATATCCACGCCGTCATCAAAAATCACATAGACGAAAGAAAAGCCAAACATGCTCTGGCCACGCACATAGTTCACCCCCGGCGCGGACAGCAGGGTGGTCGTCAAGGGATAGGTGATCTGGTCCTCCACCAGGTCCGGGCTGCGCCCGGGCCACTCGGTGAAGACGATCACCTGCACGTCCGACAGGTCCGGAATGGCGTCCAGAGGCGCCCGCATCAGGGCCTGCCAGCCGCCAAAGGTGAGGGCGAGCACCGCCACCAGGGTGATCAGTGGGTTGCGGGCGCAATAGCCAATGATCCCCTGCAGCCAGCCGATGCCCTCCCCTTCGGCAGGAGGATGGGCCGGCGGATGTTTATGCACGTCGTTTACCATTGTTCCATCCCCGCTTTGAGTCGGCTTTCGGAGGCGATCAGGAAGTTACCGGAGGTGACCACCCGGTCGCCGGCCTCGATTCCCTCGATGATTTCGATAAAACCGCCGGCCCGCTGTCCGGTTTGCACCTTGCGCGGCGCCAGCCGGCCCTCACCCAGGTCCTCGAACACCACCCGCAGCTCACCGGCGATGATCACCGCCTCTTCCGGCACCGCCACCCGCCGCCCGAGGTCGGCCTTGAGCTTCACTTCGGCGTACATGCCGGGCTTGAGGCGGCCTTCGGGGTTGGCGACGGTGAGGCGCACTCGCCCGGTGCGACTGGCGCTGTCCAGATAGGGGTAGATGTAATCGATCCGGCCCTCGAACTGTTCTCCGGGCAGATAGGGCAGAGTCACTGTAACGGGCATGCCCGCCGTCACCAGGGGCAGCTCGCCCTCGTAGATATCGGCTTCCACCCAGACCTGTGACAGGTCGGCGATGCGCAGCAGTGTCATGCCGGCCTTGTGGGCGGTGCCTTCCACCACGTTCTTGGCCACCACGGTACCGCTGATCGGCGCGTGCATTGTGACGTAGTCGTAGGGTTCCCCCTGTTTTTCCAGTGTGGCGATTTCTGTGGCGGTCATGTCCCACAGGGAGAGACGTTTGCGGGCGGCGGTCTGCAGGGTCCGGGAAGCGCCGCTGCGGCGCTTGAGTTCCAGGTATTCCTGCTGGGCGGCGAGCAGCGCCGGGCCGTACACGGTGAATAACGGCGCTCCCTTCTCTACCCGCACCCCGACGTAATTGGCATGGAGCTGGCCGATCCAAGCATCGAACTTGAGACTGACGTCCGCCAGCCGGGTCTCGTCGTAGGCGATTCGGCCTTCCGCGCGAATGGTGCGCGTCATGGCCATGGTTTGCGCCTCGGCGGTCTCGACGCCAATCAACTGGCGTCGGCGATTGTCCAGGGTCACCGTGCCCGGCGGCGCCTCTTCGGCCATGCCGCCGCCGTCGGTTCGGGTGGCGCCCGAGGCCAGCTGCAGACCCTCGCGACCGGTGGCCAGGTCGAAACTGATTTGCCGCGCCGGCATGTCCGGCGCCTGAATCCGCAGCGTCAGCGGCCAACTGCCCGCCATGGACGGCTCGAAGGTGCCCCGATAGCCGCCGGGTTCGATTTCCACCATATCGGCCGGGGCCCGCATGGCGGGCATGGCGCCCATCGCCGGCATCTCCGCCACCGCCTTGATCTCGGCGTTTTCCAGCGGATCCCCGTCGGCATTGCGCAGAACCACGCTCAGGATGTTCTCGCCCACGCGTGGGGTGGTGGGCTCTATCGACACGTCCAGGTGGTAGGGACCGCTACGGTAGGACAGCTCATCGGCACTGGCCGCCCCGCCTGCCTCTTGCGCCAGAGCGGTTACTCCGCCGGCCGGCTGCAGCCCCTTTCGTCCCGTGGCCAGATCAAAGCTGGCCCGCGTGGACCCCACACCCTCCTTGCTGATCTGCAAGGTAAGCGGCCAACTGCCTTCCATTGACGGCTCGAAGGTTCCCCGGTAGAGACCGGGTTCGATTTCCGCCATATCGGCCGGGGCCCGCATGGCGGGCATGGCACCCATGGCGGGCATTTCCGCCACGGCCTTGATGGCAGCGCCGCTAACGGGCCGGCCGGTGCTATCCAGCAATACCAGGGTCAGGGTGTTGTTGCCGACCCGAGGTGTTGCCGGGTCGAGCTCGATACCCAGCTGAAAGGGCCCGGTCCGGTAGGCGGGTTGGCGGGACGGGCCATCGGTGGTGGCGGCATCGTCGCCGGACAGCCACAACAGGCTCAGGGTGCCGGCCACAACCAGCAGCCCAATAACAAAAAGCGAAAAAAGTGTGATGCGTCGGGTCATGGTCGTTACTCTCGTTCGTCGGGCTGACCGGCGGCGTCCGCCGGTGCCTGGTTGGCCGGGATTGGCCGCTCGCTGTCCAGGGGCCGGCCGGCGGCCCGCTCCAGGGCCGCCAGGGCCCGCAGATAATCGGCGTGGGCGCGGGCCAGGTTGTCTTCGGTACGCAGTTGTTGCCGCTCGGCATCGATGACCGTGAGAAAACTGCCCTGCCCCGCCCGGTAATCGGCAACGGCGGCATTGAGGCTCTCCTCGGCGAGAGGCAACAGCCGCTGCCGGTGGATGGCAACGATGTCCCGGGTCTCCTGCACCTGCGCGCGCCCCTGTTCCAGTTGCGCCAGCAATTGCGCCTCCCGATCGGTCAGTTGCCACTGATGGCGCATGACATCGGCCTCGGCTGCGTTCCGCGTGGCGCTGCGCTTACCGGATAGATCGAATGGCAGGTTGATGCTGAGACCGACCATCCAGCGTTTGTCGGTATCGTCCCATAAGGTGTTGTAGCCCGCCGACAGCTTGAAGTCGGGGAAATAGTCCTTCTCGGCCAGGCCGTGCCGGGCTCTCGCCTCGGCGATGCGCGCCTGGATACGGCGCAGTTCCGGGTGCTCCTCCAGCGCGGCTTCCTGCAATGCCTGCAAATCCGGCGGTTCAGAGGGTACGGGCAGTGGCGCCGGCGGCGGCAACGGACTTTGGGGGGAACGGTTCAGCAAGCCATTGATCATCGCCTGCACTTCCCGCTTGCGCCGCTGATGGGTGACGATGTCGGTGTCGATGCGGGCCGCTTCCACTTCCGCCTGCAGCACATCCTGCTGCCGCGCCCGCCCTGCCGCGTATTGGGTTTCGGCGACGCGGCGCAACTCGACCAGCAGATCCCGGTGGGCATGTTTGATTTGCAGGGTGCGGTGAATATACGCCCACTCGGCAAACAGGCCCTTGGCGGCCGCCATCAGGGCCAGCCGGCGGTCCGCCAGGGATTGCTCCTCACCCTCGGCCCGGGCGCGGGCCACGTCCTCGCGCAGGCCGAGTTTGCCCGGCCAGGGCACCGTCTGACTCAGCTCCACCCGCTCCTGGAAACCCCGGGGGCCGCCGACGGTCTCCGGCGCTCCGGCATAGGTCAGGATGGGATCGTCCAGGGCGCCGGCAGGGGCGATGCGGTAGTTAGCTGCCTCGGCAGCCACCGCCAGCCCCTTAAGACCAGGATTGCGGGTCAGCACAGCGTCCACCAGTTGCTCGGCGGTTAGCGCCTCGACCTCCTGCAGGGATTGACTGTTTTCCGGTTGCGGCGGCACCGCGAAAGCCACCAATGGTGCAATAAGCACCACCAGCGCCATTAGGCCGCCAATTGGATTGTGCACGGGGGATCTCCTCCGTCGGTATAATGAATAATCCTCGGCTTCCCATGAGGGAAAACCGTAGCCTCACGACAAATCGGGCGGATTAATCAGATACGCAGACGCAGGGTGGAGAGATAGACGGTACGACCGCTTTCGGCCTGGGCGAGAAGCCAGTCCGGGTTGGGAGGGTGTGTTATTGCGGAGGTTGTGGATAGCGTGTCCGGGTAGGGCCAGAATACAAGCGCAATACTGTAGAGCCACGTCAACGATTGATCGGGACTCCACGATGAAGTCGAAGCGTCTTCAACGGCCGACTGGTAGTCCACCGCACAGCAAGACGCTGAAGACGTGGCCGGGCCGTCATGGTCACAACCCTCCTCCAAGGGAGAAGGCACTGCCGTATCGCAGCCCTCCATGCCATCTTCACAACAGCAGACCGACTGGGGTGGCATATCCATGGTTTCGCAGGCATAGGTAAACTGTCCCCAGACCATGAGGAGCATCAAAAATACCAGTGGCCAGCGTTTTCTCGGATGCATTTTGAAAGTCGGATTTGAGATCAATAGGCTAGAGTAGTTTAGGGAGTCTAGAAACAATTGACAAGCAACTGCAATCGGGAGCCACCCAACACGCACCGACTGTTTCCGTCAATCACCGCATCTGCCGACATGGGTGTGTGGTTCATTCCGCCAGGACCGGCCCGCATCTCGAAGCACTTCATAGGCGGTGTGCAGAAAAACGACTGCCACAAGACTGGCGACTATTAAGTCCGGCCAATAAGAATCGAGCCAAATAACCAGAGCTCCCGATATAATTACTCCGGTATTACCAATCACATCGTTGCGGGAACACAGCCACACAGAACGCATGTTCACATCCTCACCCCGATGCTTCATCAGCAGTCCGAAACAAACCTGTGAGGCGGTGGACAGTATTACCGAGAAGCATCTGCACGGTATTCACAACCGCATCAGGCACCTTGAATCTCTGGCTGGGGAGCTTCGGCGTATATCTGCAAGCTGTTCAGGTGGTCACATTGCCGAATGCCGTATCCTGGAGGCCTTGCAGTCACGAGAAGATTAAATATTCTGAAAATGTATTAGAAACACCTCGCAGGTAGTGTGAAATTAAAGTGGGGGGCAACATCGCTGACAGCCATGCCGTCAGGCCATGACGACTGAGACGCAATCACCAAAAGCACCATCAAAGTTGAGAGTTTCCTATGGCGGAAAGTACAATTCAGGTCACGCTGGCTAACCGCGTCGACAACATATCGGCCTGTTCGGCAAATTTCTTTGCATTGGCTTTCCGCAATTTTGCCAGGTTGTGCAACTTCCAACGAATACCGGGCAAATGTTCAAGATGATCGATAGCCATCAAAGCCCAATCTGGATCACCGGTTACCAGCGACAGCAGAAATTGCCGTTCCTTGTCGTCGAGCCCTGACTGAAGTTCATCAATCATTCGATCACGTGTCGCCAGTAAGGATTCGAGCGACACCAGGTCGGCCGTCATCCCTTCAAAGTTATGCTTGTAGTCGTGGCCAATATCCCTCAGTTGCGGGAACAGCACTTCATGTACCGGACGGTTATGACTGGCTAGGTACACCACAAAGGCCCGGCGAATGCCGGGCGTGATGCCCTCATGCTCAAACAGCTGCATTACATCGAACAGATCACGGGGATGCTGACGATCAAGTGCGGCGACCAGCTTGCCACCATAAAGGTCTTCCAATGATGCCACAGGGATTTCCAAATCGGCCATCAGCACATCGCTGGCGACAGGTGTAATAGACGCCCGACGCACCGGCTTCACTGTTCCACGCAGCACGAAATTGGCTTCGATTTTGACTTCGGCTCCCCCACGACGCACCAACAGCTTGGTCTCACCCGCCTCAGCGGCCGGCATGTGTGTCTGAAATCCATGTTTGTTCAAGCGCTCCGCCGCCTGCCGAATCGCGTCGTTAATCCGAGCCAGTGCCTGTTCACGCGGCAGGGTGTGATCCGGGAAAACCAGATCGAGATCCACCGACAGTCGCGGCATGTCGCGCACAAAGAGGTTGATGGCCGTACCACCTTTCAAGGCAAACGTGTCATCCACAAAGACCAGAGGCGCCACCTGTGTCAGCAGGCGTGCGGTATCGAGATATGCTTGATTCATGGCTTGAGCACCAATAGGCCGTCGCTGGATTTGGATACCCAGGGCCGGTCACTGCCGGTTGGCAATGTGTCCGGATCAAGTTTCTCGGCCCATGGCAATCCACCCTCGCGTCCCAGTTGGAGGCAAAGTCGTACTGTCTTGACACTGGTGCATTGCTGCAACAGTTCACGCAGCACGTTGACGCGCAAATTGTAGGTGCTTTCGACAAGTTCGCGGGCTTCCTGCAAAGGCTGGCGCACGCCGACTTCGCTGAGCAGTTCCAGCAGTGCTCTTTCCGGCGACGACACCCGCGGCGCCCCCTCCCGTCTCTCAAAGGGCATGGCATGCAGCAAGTCCTCAGGGCGCTCGTCGAACAAGCGCTTGCGGTGATACTGTGCCGGAAAATGGTCGGTAAACCAGGCCGGCAAATGGCCATCAGCCCAACCATAAAGAAGCAACGTCGACTGTTGCGACACGTACTGGCGCACACCATACCAATCGAGCGCCGACTTGCCGCCGACGTGGAGTCCTGCAAGTTTGCGCTGCAACAGAAGGAGACAGGGATGCAGCTTTAATTCTTCGTTTGGCCGGCAGTAAACCCCTCTCGCCAACCGCATCAACCATCCGGCCCGCACGTAGTGAACGGCCAAGTCGGCAGAGATATCCAGGGCCGCCAGATCTTCCGACGTCAGCGGCGACCCTGGCTCCAGCCTGGTGTAGAGAATATTTAATTTGCTCGTATTTTTCGTAGCCATGCTACGATTTATACAGCTTTCCCAAATACAAGTCAATTTAATAAACCTATTTTAATCGTAGCAATACTACGATATATAATATTTTTCTAAATAATGAGGGGTAGTAGCGGTAGCCACTGATCGCAAATCATTATCCAAAATCCGCTCCGTGTGCGGATATTCAGACATGATTACCTGTCTATCGGTCGCACGGACGAAGTGGCCTGAGAAGGACTGGCGCGCCTTCTTTTACCCTTCCGAACCCCCCTATACCGCGCCATAAAAGCCTCCAGCCAGCATCCCCACCCCGCCAGTCCCCTTCGGCCAGGCGCACAAAACCATTCTGGTTACATGATGTCAGAAACTGAGTTATACTTCTTACATCATGTAGAGCCACCACCAATGAAGACTTTGCCAGAAACCATCCTTCGACGTGCCCGCACCCTCCCCGAGGGTGGCGTGCTGTCGCCCAAAGAATTCCTGCACCTGGGAAGCCGGGCCGCCGTCGATCAGGCGTTCTCACGGCTGACCAAAGAAGGCAAACTGATGCGCGTGGCGCGTGGCACCTACGTTGCCCCGGTATCCAGCAGGTTTGGATCGCGCGCGCCCTCCCCTGAAAAAGTCATAAGCTCGCTGGCGAAGCGAAGTGGCGAAATTGTCGTTCGACACGGCGCAAATTCAGCCAACGCCCTGGGTCTGACCCAACAGGTACCCATCAAAGAGGTTTACCTGACGTCCGGCCGCACTCGAAAACTCAAGCTGGGTAAGGGGGAAATTTTGGTCAAGCACGCCCCCCGCTGGATGCTGGCTCTTGGAGCACGTCCTGCCGGCGAGGCTGTGCGGGCACTGGCCTGGATCGGATCGGCACACGCCGATGCATCCCTGGCATCGCTGCATCGCACCCTTCCCCCGGCTGAATGGAAGGCACTGGCCTCGGCTCGTGCTGCTCTGCCTTCCTGGATGGCACAGGCAATCGGGAAGGAGGCGGCGCATGCCTGAAAGTTTTTTTGAGCTCAGTCAGAAAGACCAAAGGGAGGCGCTTGAATACGCACGAGCGGAAACCGGACGCCCTGCCCATCTATTAGAAAAGGATATCTGGGTGGTATGGACACTTCGCGCACTATTCGACGCGGCAATAGGCGCTGACCTAACCTTCAAGGGTGGCACATCCCTCTCCAAGGCCTACAAGGTCATTGACCGCTTTTCAGAAGACATCGACCTGACTTACGACATCCGCAAACTGATTCCCGACCTGACAGGTGAAAGCGGGGAGCTACCTGGGGTACTAGGGTTTTTCCGTCCAAAAACGACAATAATCGCCGAAA